>JACCDX011509084.1_pt1 | contig 19931 bp, 18 predicted proteins | sample 7449681 | NCBI WGS metagenome assembly JACCDX01 (sample SAMN15323450, study PRJNA562643) | freshwater metagenome | isolation source: river surface water | place: USA:Blue River Watershed | collected 2017-08-18
GCGAATTGCTGGCTCGTATCGCAGCGGTGCTCAGGCGCGTCGCACCCGACGAACTGCCCGGGGCACCCTCGGAGCACAATGAAGTTTATTCTTTCGGTGAATTCGAATTCGATTTATCCCGACGCTCGCTGACCCAGCGCGGCAAAGCCATCGCCCTCACCAGCGGCGAATACTCGGTACTCAAAGCACTCGCTCGTCATGCGCGTCAGCCACTGTCCCGCGAGAAGCTCATGGAGCTGGCCCGGGGACGCGAGTATGAAGTCTACGATCGCAGCCTTGATGTCCAGATCTCTCGCTTGCGCAAGCTGATCGAGCCCGATCCTTCCAGCCCGCGCTACATCCAGACGGTATGGGGGCTGGGCTATGTATTCATTCCGGACGAGCAGTCCGAATGAGCAGCCCGTCCGGGCGCGGTACGCCGCTTCGGCTGGCCGGATTGCGCAGCGGCCTGTTCTGGCGCACCTTCTTCCTGATCGCCTTTCTGATTGCAGCCAGCATGGCGGCCTGGGTTGCAAGCTTTCGTGTGGTGGAGCGCACACCGCGGGGCGAGCAGATCGCCGCACAGGTGACCTCCATCGTGACCATTACCCGCGCCGCCCTGCTGCACTCGGCGCCGGAATTGCGACGCGAGCTGCTGTTTGATCTCGCCAACGATCAGGGCATTCGCATTTATCCGCGCGAAGCAGAAGATCTGACCGAGCCGATGCCGGACAACGATCTGATGAACCTCATTGAAGAAAATGTGCGGCAGCGTCTCGGCTGGGACACGCAATTCGCTGGCGAGGTTAACGAGATCCGCGGCTTCTGGGTGAGCTTCCGGATCGACGACGATGATTACTGGCTGATGATGGATCGAGAGCGTATCGAACGTACTTCCGGCATTCAGTGGATCGGCTGGGTAACCGTAACGCTGGTGCTTTCTTTGCTGGGCGCTGTTTTTATCAGCCGCCTGATTAACCAGCCGCTGGCCCGCCTGTCGTCGGCTGCGCGTGCAGTGGCGCGGGGACAGCCGCCGATACCCTTGCCCGACCGGGGCCCGGCGGAGATACGGGAAGCGAATCAGAGTTTCAACCAGATGGTGCAGGACCTCAACCAGGTGGAGTCGGATCGTGCTGTGATTCTGGCGGGTATTTCGCACGACTTGCGAACCCCGATCGCCCGCATGCTACTGGAGGTCGAAATGGCCGGGCTGCCTGAGGATTCGCGCAAAGGCATGGAATCCGATCTGGCACAAATGGAAGCCATCATCGGCCAGTTCCTGGATTATGCGCGTCCCGCTGAAGCCGGCAGTTACAGCACATTCGATTTGTCCGGACTGCTGAGAAAAATGTCGGAAGAGGCAGCACGAAGCCCTGACCTGAATATCAGCACCGCCATCGATCCATCCGTGAAGGTCAGGGGTAATCCGACAGAGATCGGTCGGGTGATCAGTAATCTGATTGAAAACGCACGTCGCTACGGAAAAACACCGGACAGTGACGCAACATCACTCGAGATCTCAGCAACGCGTGAGGGCAGACAGGTCAGATTGGAAATCGCTGATCATGGCCCCGGCTTGCCGGATGCACAAATCCCCCATTTGCTACGCCCTTTCACTCGTATGGACACAGCACGCACCCATGCGAATGGTGCGGGCCTGGGACTGGCGATTGTGGATCGCGTTGTACAGCGACATCAGGGGCGCCTGGAAATAAAAAACCGCGAGACGGGTGGCCTCGCGGTTCGGGTCTGGCTCAAGGCAGCTTGATAAGCTGCCGGTCTGAACGCAATTAGCTTAGATCCTTCAGCAATGCCGACAGCGTCTCCTGCGGCAGCTCTTCCAGATGCACAGGATAGTTCGGATGGTCGCAACCAACCATCATTTGTGCGCCACTCTTGAGCGCGGATTTCATCTCCGGTGTCAGTTCGAAACGCACAAAGTGAACAGCTGATGTCTTCTCTTCGGTCTCTCGCTCCAGATCTTCATCAGCGATCGCATACACGCGCGACTGACCCTCGACCTGAATGAACAAACGATCTTCGATGCCAATCAGCTTGGCCAGCGCCGCTTTACGCTCGGCGACGTTACCGTACTCGATCAGCATCGTGGCTTTGAAGTTGCTGCCGTCCGGGCACAGGGGATTGTAAGCATCGAGTTCGGACTGTATGCCCTCTTCCTCGAATATTTTTTCGATGCGCAGCATCTCCTGCACCTGATAGCGCAGGGTGATTTCATCTTCAAACAGCAGCGTGACATGGTTGCCCAGAAAAACGCTGCGATTCTTTTTATGCTCCATCACCTGTTTGCGAAACTCGATACGCGTTTTAGCGTAGGTTTCGAGGCTCATCAGGCTTTCACGGGAAATGATCATGGTGAATTCCTTTAATAATCAGTTAGCAAAATAAGACATTCGGTTCAGGCCGTAGCGAATCAGATCGCGTAGGCTTTACGAAGCAGCGATAACGGATGAGCCATTTCAGCTTTTTTCATCCCGCCCTCCTCCATACCCTGCGCAATGTGATGCCCTGCCAGCTGGCAGTCGGATGAAATGTAATCCGGCTCGTCATTGGCCATCGCCTTGAAGACAGGCTTGCCGATTTTCATCGACATCGCGTGATACTCCTTCTTCACGCCGTACGTACCAGCGTGACCGGAGCAGCGCTCGACCACATTAAGCTTCGTATCGGGCACCAGTTGCAGCATGTCTGCCGTCTTGCGGCCCACGTTCTGCACGCGAGAGTGACACGGAATGTGGTACGACACCTGACCCAGCGATTCCTTGAAATCCGTCTTGAGCAAGCCATCACGGTTACGCGCGACGAAATACTCGAACGGATCCCACATCGCTTCTTTTACCAGCTGCGTATCGGCGCAACCGGGGAACATCAGCGGTAATTCCTGCTTGTACATCAGCGTGCAAGACGGAATCGCCGTCAGGATCGCGTAACCCTCTTTGGCCAGCTTGGCCAGATGCGGGATGTTGATCGCTTTTTTCTCGGCCACGCCCTGCAGGTCACCCTGCTCGAGTTTCGGCATACCGCAGCAAGCTTCTTTTTCCACCATCACATACGGGATTTCGTTGTGATCAAGGATGGCCAGCAAATCGTGGCCGATACCTGGCTCGTTGTAGTTAACGTAGCAGGTCGAGTAGATCGCCACTTTGCCCGGGGTGCTCTTGCCATCTTTGACCGGATGCGACGCGGAGCGCTTTGCAGAGGAGCGGAATTTGGTCGAAGCAAAGTCAGGCAACCAGGCTTTTTTATCCACGCCAAGGACGTTCTCCAGAACGCCCCGCGTCACTGATGCCTTGTTAACGGCATTGACTGCCTGGGTCACGATAGGTATGCCCGCGAACATCCCGAGACCATCGGTATTCGAGAGGAACTTGTCGCGCGCTGATACTTCGCCTTTTTTGTACTTCACGGCTTTGGCGCGCAACATCAGGTGGGGGAAGTCGAGGTTCCACTCATGCGGCGGGGTGTACGGGCATTTGGTCATGTAGCACAGGTCGCACAGATAACACTGATCGACGACCTTCATGTAATCCTTCTTGTCGACGCCATCGACCTCCATCGTGTCGGATTCATCGACCAGATCGAACAGCGTGGGGAACGACGCGCACAGAGAGACGCAGCGACGGCAGCCATGGCAGATGTCGTAGACGCGCTCCAGTTCGGCGTTCAGAGAATCTTCGTTGTAGAAGTCCTCGCTCAGCCAATCAAGGGGGTGACGGGTCGGTGCTTCGAGGTTGCCTTCACGTGACATAGTCTGGTCTCTCGCGATTATTAGGGTTGTGCACAGCGCATGATGGAAGCATCTCTACGCTCTGCACAACCCTCGTTGCGGTTGCTCGGAGGGTTGTAACGACTGGTTAATTAATCAACCAGTGCGTCGAGGGCTTTCTGGTAACGGTTAGCGTGCGAACGCTCAGCCTTTGCCAGTGTTTCGAACCAGTCAGCGATCTCGTCGAAACCTTCTTCGCGAGCGGTCTTGGCCATACCCGGGTACATGTCGGTGTACTCATGGGTTTCGCCGGCGACAGCCGCCATCAGGTTTTGACGCGAGGAGCCGATTGGCAGACCGGTTGCTGGGTCACCGACTTGCTCGAGGTACTCGAGGTGGCCGTGTGCGTGGCCGGTTTCGCCTTCTGCGGTCGAGCGGAACAGCGCTGCGACATCGTTCTGACCTTCGACGTCAGCTTTGTTCGCGAAATACAGATAACGGCGGTTCGCCTGCGACTCGCCTGCGAAGGCTTCTTTCAGATTGGCTTCGGTCTTGGAGCCTTTCAGTTTGGACATGTATATCTCCTATGAATTCATGGGAACATCAACCCGCCAACGCCGGGACAGCTGCTGGCGGAATACGACCTAGACTGAAAACCGACCAGCTAGTACAGGTTTTCGAAGCGGAGTATGCGGGTATCGCGGGGAAAGCTCAAATTGGCTATCTCAATACGATCGATTGGGAAAAGCTATTGAGTTATGATTAGCCGTAGATGAGAACTATTATCACTACGGTGAGTAAGCACGGAGTAAACCGACATTTTGTGGCGAGTCAGCGCAGCCAAGCGAGAAATTTTTATTATGAATCAATAGCTTAGGGGCATTTCCTCAGTCACAAACATGTCCGGTTTGATTGAATCAGCGCTTCTGCAGCAGCAAAACGATGGCCTGAGCGGCAATACCCTCCTCCCGGCCTTCCCAGCCCAGACGCTCATTGGTCTTGGCTTTAAGGTTGATCTGGCCTTCGGACAAGCCCAGATCTTCGGCAATATGGGCAATCATGGCCGGCAAATGGGGAGCCATTTTGGGTGCCTGGGCAATGATCGTGGCATCGATGTTACCAATTTCGTAAGCCGTCGCACGCACGCGTTCGCCCGCGACCCTTAGCAAACGCCGCGAATCAGCGCCAGCGAAAGCAGGATCGGTATCCGGAAAATGGCGGCCAATGTCACCCAGCCCGGCCGCCCCGAGCAAGGCATCAGTAATCGCATGGAGCAATACGTCGGCATCGGAATGCCCGAGCAAGCCACTACGATGGGGGATGGTGACGCCACCAATAATCAGCGGCCGGCCGGGTACCAGCGCATGGCAGTCATAGCCCTGACCGATTCGAAACGGCAGCGCCGGGGAAGACGGGTTCGTCATGCAGAGCCTTTCAGATAACGTTCGGCCAGCAGCATATCCTCTGGCCGCGTGACTTTGAAATTACGAGCGCTGCCCTCGACCAGGCGGGGCTGCAGACCCAGTGCCTCGAACGCGCTGGCTTCATCGGTAATCTCGGTAGCCTTTCTGAGCGCATCGAGCAAAGCGGCATGGCGAAACATCTGCGGCGTCTGCGCCGCCCATAACCGGTCTCGCGGCACGGTTTCCAGCGCACGACCCTCGGCATTGCTGCGTTTGACCGTGTCGGCCACCGGCAAGGCGAGCAAGCCACCCACCGGGTCGTTCGAGACTGCCGCGATCAGCCTGACAATCAGATCCACGGTCAGACCGGGACGCGCTGCATCATGCACCAGCACCCAATCCTCCGGCTTCACCTCAGCAGCCATGGCGGCAAGTCCATTGGTCACCGAAGCCTGACGCGTGGCACCGCCACAAAACAGAATTGTCGTGCGTGGCACCGCTGGCAGCGAGGCAATGTAGGCGTCCTCAGGGCTGACAACGACATAGCCGTGCTCAATCTCAGGGGTCGCGGCAAACGTTTCCATCACATACTGCAGCAGTGATTTGCCGGCAATCTGGCCGTACTGTTTGGGAACGACGCTGCCCATGCGCGCACCGACGCCAGCAGCGGGAATGAGAGCGAAGTAACGAGGCTGAGTCATAGACGTTATAATCTTACGCTTGTTTCACGAGTTTTCATTCATAAACGCAACCGCTCAAGCTGGTTGCCATCTGCGAAGGCTGTATGTCTTTGCCTGTCATGCCCTCAGCTTCCCCACCGAAATCACCGATATCACTCTCATCACCGATACGGCCACTACCCAAATCCGGGACCCGCTTCGTGATGCCCGCAGTGCACGGCGCCGCCGAATCGCTCGTGCTGGCACAGGCTGCGCAGGCACTCAAAGCCGAAGGCCGGATGTTAAGCATTATTGTCGCCGATGCGCCGGCCGCGCAGCGTTTACTGACCGAAATCGACTGGTTCGGCAAACGTGACGGGCAGGCGCTGCGATGCCATTTGCTGCCGGACTGGGAGACCTTGCCCTACGACGCCTTTTCACCGCATCAGGATCTGGTCTCGGAACGCCTGGCGACGCTGCATGAAATTCGCAGTGCTCAGTGCGATGTTCTGATCGTACCCGCGACCACGGCGCTGGTACGTCTGGGACCGCCCTCGTTTCTCGCGGCTTACACTTTCTTTTTCAGGCAGGGCGAACGGCTGGACGAAGCCCAGCTCCGGTCGCAACTCACGCTGGCCGGTTACGCGCACGTAGCACAAGTGATGTCTCCCGGCGAATACTCGGTGCGCGGCGGCCTGATCGATCTTTTTCCGATGGGCTCGGCCCTGCCTTATCGCATTGACCTTTTCGGTGACAGCATCGAGAGCCTGCGCACCTTCGATGTCGACACGCAGCGATCGCTGTATCCCGTAAAAGAAGTGCGGCTCTTGCCTGGCCGCGAGTTCCCGATGGATGAAGCCGCGCGCAGTGCCTTTCGCAGCCGCTGGCGCGAAGTCATTGAAGGCGATCCATCGCGCTCCATGATTTACCGCGACATTGGCAATGGCATTGCATCGGCGGGTATTGAATACTACCTGCCGCTGTTTTTCGAAGAGACCGCCAGCCTGTTTGATTATCTGCCGCAAGGCTGCAGCTTTGCACTCATCGGCGATATCGAGGCATCGATACAGCGCTTTTGGTCCGACACGCGTTCACGCTACAACTTCCTGAAATCCGATCGTGAGCGGCCGCTGCTGCCACCCGAACAAATTTTTTTAAGCGATGAAGATTTCTTCTCGCTGCTGAAACCCTTCGGACGCTGGGTGTTGCAGGAAAAACCGGAAGCCTCGGAGCTCTCCGCACCGCTGCCGGATATCGCCGTCAATCGTCGTCTGGATGATCCGCTGACGAACCTTCGTTCCTTTCTTTTGCAGAACTCGTACCGTGTGATGATTTGCGCCGAATCCGGCGGACGGCGTGAAACGCTGCGTGAATATTTCAGCGAATACAAGCTACCGCTGACGGCCTGCGAGAGTCTGGATGATTTCATGACCTCGAACGAGCGGCTGATGCTGTGCGTGGCGCCGCTGCATGCAGGCGCCCTGCTTTCAGATGAACTCGGCGGCATTGCCTTCATCACCGAAACCGAGCTGTATGCCGGTACTGGCAGACGTGCGGGCCGCAAAACCCAGGAAGGCCCGAGCCAGGTCGATGCGATGGTGCGCGATCTGTCCGAGCTGAAGATCGGTGATCCCGTGGTTCACCTCAATCACGGCATCGGTCGTTACTGCGGCCTGATCAGCATGGATCTGGGTGAAGGTGAAACCGAATTTTTGCATCTCCAGTACGCAAAAGAGACGACCCTCTATGTACCGGTATCGCAGCTGCATGTAATCTCGCGTTACTCGGGTGCTGCCCCCGAGGATGCGCCGCTCCATACGCTCGGCTCAGGTCAGTGGGAAAAAGCACGGCGAAAGGCGGCCGAGCAGATACGTGACACCGCTGCCGAGCTGCTGAATCTGTATGCACGTCGTGCGGCTCGGCAGGGTCATGCGTTCCAGTATTCGGCACATGACTACGAAGCCTTTGCCGACAGTTTCGGTTTTGAAGAGACTGCTGACCAGTCGGCCGCCATTCAGTCCGTGATAAAAGACATGACCTCGGGCAAACCGATGGATCGTCTCATCTGTGGTGATGTCGGTTTCGGCAAAACCGAGGTCGCGCTGCGCGCTGCATTTGTTGCGGTCATGGGTGGCAAACAGGTGGCCATCCTTGCGCCCACCACCCTGCTCGCCGAGCAGCATGCCCAAACTTTTGCGGACCGGTTTGCCGACTGGCCGGTGCGTATCGCCGAGTTGTCGCGCTTTCGCACGGGCAAAGAAGTCACCCAGGCGCTCAAAGGCATGGCGGATGGTTCGATTGATATCGTCATCGGTACGCACAAGCTCTTGTCGGCTGATGTGAAATTTCAGCGCCTCGGTCTGGTCATCATCGATGAAGAACACCGGTTTGGCGTGCGTCAGAAAGAAGCCCTCAAAGCCCTGCGCGCTGAGGTCGATGTGCTCACGCTCACCGCCACGCCGATTCCCCGCACTCTCGGCATGGCGCTCGAAGGTCTGCGCGATTTCTCAGTGATCGCCACAGCACCGCAAAAACGCCTCGCCATCAAGACCTTCGTGCGCGGCGAATCCGAATCGGTCATTCGTGAAGCCTGCCTGCGCGAACTCAAGCGCGGTGGTCAGGTGTATTTCCTGCACAATGAAGTCGACAGTATCGACAACCGTCGCAAGAGCCTCGAGGCCCTGCTGCCTGAGGCCCGCATCGTCATCGCGCACGGACAAATGCATGAACGCGATCTGGAAAAAGTCATGCGCGACTTCGTCGCACAGCGCTTCAATATCCTGCTGTGCACGACCATTATTGAAACAGGCATTGATGTGCCGACCGCCAATACCATCATCATGCATCGCGCCGACCGGTTTGGTCTCGCACAGCTGCATCAGTTGCGCGGCCGTGTCGGCCGCTCGCACCATCAGGCGTATGCGTATCTGCTGGTCCATGACGTGCAAAGTCTGACGCGTCAGGCCGAGCGCCGGCTGGAAGCGATTCAGCAGATGGAAGAACTCGGCAGCGGCTTTTATCTGGCCATGCATGACCTGGAAATTCGCGGCGCCGGCGAAGTGCTGGGGGAAAATCAGTCAGGCGAGATGACCGAAATCGGCTTCCAGCTGTATTCCGACATGCTGATGGCAGCCGTCAAGTCACTGAAAAACGGCAAAGAACCCGACCTTGCTTCACCGCTGTCCACCACCACCGAAATCAATTTGCATGTACCGGCTTTATTGCCCAGTGATTTCTGTGGCGACGTGCATGAGCGACTCTCGATTTACAAACGTCTGGCCAATGGTGAAACACAGGAAAGCATTGATCATTTGCAGGAAGAGCTGATCGACCGTTTTGGCAAACTGCCCGATCCGGTCAAGGCGCTGATCGAAACGCATCGGCTGCGTGTGTCTGCAAAAACGGTCGGCATCATCAAGATCGATGCGCATGCCGAATCCGCACAGCTGCAGTTTGAGCCCAAGCCGCCGATTGATCCGATGCGCATCATTGAACTTGTGCAGAAAAGCCGCCACATACGCCTGTCTGGTCAGGACAAGCTCAAGATCACTGCAGCTATGCCTGACCTGGCAGCGCGGGTCTCGCAACTCAAAGCCACAATACGCGCACTATCCAACTGACCCACCCCTGAACGCACACTGATACCTCGACCGAAACGATCCCCGGTCTGATCATGAACTCAACGATAAAACTGATTCTTCAAGGCCCCGGCGCTGACACTGATACCGTCAACCGTATCGGCGCCATCGTCAATGCCCAACGCATTACTGCCCTCGGACCTCAGGTGTTCCGTTGCGACGATATCGAAAGCACCAAAGCGCTGCGTGCTGAAGTGGCTGCCGCTTGCCACCCGGCGCGCATGGATGGCACGTTCATCGAGGCAGATCGGACACTATCGGACTTCCGTTTGCTCGTGATGGATATGGACTCGACGCTGATCACGATTGAATGCATCGATGAGATCGCCGACATGCAGGGACTCAAAACCGAAGTCGCGGCGATCACCGAAGCGGCGATGCGGGGTGAACTGGATTTCCGCGAAAGTCTGACCCGTCGGGTGGCCTTGCTAAAAGGGCTTGATGCCTCGGCGCTGCATCAGGTCTTTGAAGAACGATTGCGCCTGTCTCCGGGTGCGCACAGTCTGCTGCAGGGCATGAAGGTCGCCGGCCTGCGCACGGTACTGGTCTCGGGCGGCTTTACTTACTTCACCGATCGTCTCAGGGACATGCTGGCGCTGGACATGACACGCGCCAACGTGCTCGAGGTCGTTGACGGAAAACTGACCGGTCAGGTCCTTGGCGAGATTATCGATGCCGAAGCCAAACGGCAAACCGTGATCGATGAATGTGAGCGACTGGGCGTACCATCGACAGCAGCCATCGTGATCGGCGATGGCGCGAACGATCTGGCGATGATGTCAGTCGCTGGATTATCGGTGGCGTTTCGCGCCAAGCCCGTGGTGCAGGCCAAAGCGCATGTCACGCTCAATTACTCAGGACTGGACGGTGTTCTGAATTTATTCAGATAAATCATTGCCAGGCGCAGCTGGTCGTGATTTTTGTACAGGATGAAATGCCATGAACGAACAAATTTACTACGACAGTGACACTGAGACCAACAAGCGCTGGCTGTGGTGGCTCTACCTGATGCATGGCGCATCGATGGCATTTTCCCTCGGCGCGCTCTCGTTCGTACCGCTGATCCTTAATTATTTGAAGCGCGGTGATACCACAGGCAGCTTTCTGCATTCCCACCACAGCTGGCAGATTCGTTCATTCTGGTGGTACATCGTCTGGATGATGATAGGAGCTGTCTTGTTTGTCACTGTACTGGGCATTCCCGTCGCTGTGATTGTCTGGCTTGCTGCCTGGGTTTGGAAAGCGTATCGACTGATACGTGGCTTTCTGGACCTGGACAACAACAAAGCTATGCCAGTGTAAGCAAAGCCTGCTCAAGATCAGCCATCAGATCATCGACCGCTTCGAGACCCACATTGAACCGCACCAGCTGACCACTCTCGGTCCATTGCCTGCGAATCGCTGGCATCCGGTAAGGTACCGCCAGACTGTTCGCGCCGCCCCAGCTGTAACCAATGCGAAATAATTTCAGGCTGTCGATGAAATGATCGGTCTGCGCCTCGGTGAAACGCGGATCAAACAGCACTGAAAACAAGCCACCGGCACCGATAAAGTCACGCTGCCAGATCTCATGACCGGGGCAATCCGGCAAGGCCGGATGCAAAACCCGCGAAATCTCCGGCCGGGCTTTCAGCCACTGCGCAATCTGACGAGCCGCCGCATCATGGGCATCAAAGCGCAGCTTCATGGTGGGCAAACCCCGAAGCACCAGATACGCATCATCGCCCGACACCCCCATGCCCAGGCGCATATGCGCGTGACCGATTTTCTGGTGCAACGTTTTTTCACGGGTAATCACCGCGCCCATCAGCACATCCGAGCCACCCGAGTGATATTTGGTCAGCGCCTGCATAGCGATATCGACACCATGGTCGAACGCACGAAAACCGATACCCGCCGACCAGGTATTGTCGAGCGCGACCGGCACACCACGCGCATGCGCAGCGCGGCAGATGGCCGGTATATCCGGCACTTCCATTGATACCGATCCCGGCGCTTCGGTCCAGATCAGACGCGTGTTCGGCTGAATGAGGCCGGCGATATCGTCACCGATGAGGGGATCGTAGTAGCGCGACGTAATGCCGAAATCGCGCTCCAGCCATTGCGCCAGTTCGCGATTCGGATTGTAGACATTGTCGGGGATCAGAAAATCATCACCGGCGCGCAGCAGCGCGAGATCAATCATCGCAATCGCCGCCAGTCCGCTCGGCGCAAGCAGACAGTCGCTGCCGCCTTCAATCTCGGCTAAGCGTGCTTCGAGAGTGAAAGTCGTCGGCGTGCCATGCAGGCCATAGGTATAAGCACTTTTCTGTTGCCAGTCGCGTGAGCGGAGCGCTGCGACATCGCGAAACAGGACCGTTGAGGCGTGATGAATCGGCGTAGTGAAAGCCGCGAAACCTTCAGGGGGACGGTAATCCGTCGTTGTCAGCAGTGTCTGAAACGATTTTTTATCGCTCACGGAATTTCCCGATCAGTCCACACTACCCCAGAGATCATGTGCATCCGCAGTGGTGATCTTCACATCAATGAATTCACCCACTTTCAGGCTGACCGAGGGATCATAGGGTCGCTTCACATACACCACACCATCGATCTCGGGCGCATCCGCCGCTGAGCGCGCAGTTGCGCCGTTGCGATCGACCTGATCAATCAGAACCCGCAGCGTCTTGCCCACTTTCGCCTGCAGCCGCTCCCGAGAAATGGTTTCCTGCAACTGCATCACGCGACCGCGACGTTCTTCGCGCACTTCATCAGGCACTGGTGAGGCCAGTGCATTGGCTGTTGCGCCTTCGACCGGCGAATACGCAAAACAACCCAGTCGGTCAATCTGCGCCTCTTTCAGAAAATCCAGCAGATGCGAAAACTCTTCTTCGGTCTCACCGGGAAAACCGGCAATGAAAGTCGAGCGAATGGTGATATCCGGGCAAGCCGCACGCCATGCGCGAATACGTTCGATATTTTTTTCACCATTCGCAGGGCGCTTCATCCGCTTGAGTACGTCGGGATGCGAGTGCTGCAGCGGCACATCCAGGTAGGGCAGCACGTGGCCACCGTTCATCAGCGGGATGACTTCATCGACATGCGGATACGGATAGACATAGTGCAGTCTGACCCATGCACCATATTGCTTTGCCAGCTCACCGAGCGCCGCCACCAGGTCAGTCATATGGGTACGCACCGGCCGGCCTTGCCAAAAACCGGTGCGGAATTTCACATCAACGCCATAAGCGCTGGTGTCCTGTGAAATGACCAATAATTCTTTAACGCCAGCCTTGAAGAGATTTTCAGCTTCCAGCATCACTTCGCCGATCGGTCGCGAAACCAGATCGCCACGCATCGACGGAATGATGCAAAAGCTGCAGCGATGATTGCAGCCTTCTGAGATTTTCAGATACGCATAGTGACGCGGCGTCAGACGTATGCCCTGCGGTGGCACGAGGTCGATGAAAGGCTCGTGCGGTTTGGGCAAATGCTGGTGAACCGCATCCATCACCTCGGCCAGGGCATGCGGGCCCGTCACGGCCAGGACTTTCGGATGCACGGCTCGAATCACGTCCTGACCCGATGCGTCTTTTTTACCGCCGAGACAACCGGTAACAATCACTTTACCGTTTTCATGCAGCGCTTCGCCGATCGCATCCAGCGATTCGGCAACCGCGGTGTCAATGAAGCCACAGGTATTGACGATGACAAGGTCAGCACCATCATAGGATTTGGCGGTGTCGTAACCCTCAGCGCGCAACTGGGTGAGGATTTGCTCGGAATCGACCAGTGCCTTGGGGCAGCCGAGTGAGATGAAGCCTACTTTGGGTGTTACCTGGGAATCGGACATGAAGGTCTAAGCGAGGAAGGCAAAGGGCGATGAACCTGTTTCGTCCGATCGCTGGGCGCCTGACGAAACAGGTTCTGCAGGCCGAAGGCGTAATTTTACCCTCTGCCTGCTGTGGAAGATCAGAGCTTACTGGCCTCGGGTGCCTTCGCGCCAGGCATGCCGGGGAACGGGAACGCACCAAACATGTTTTTGGACTGGTTCTGCATCTGCTCCTGCATCTGGATGAACAGGCCCTTGCTCTGCTCGATGTAGTTGCTCATCATGCCCTGCATCATCGGGCCCTGCACGCTCATGAACTGCGTCCACATTTCAGGACTGAAGGATTTTTCCTCCATCAGACCTTTGGAGTTTTCCGCGAGCTTATTCTGAATGTCGATAAAAACCTGGATGTTCTTTTCCAGATAAGAGCCCATCATTCCCTGCATGGTGTGGCCGTAGTAGCGAATGATTTGCGACAGCGCCGAGCTGGAGAACATGGGCTGGCCGTTGGACTCTTCCTCCAGGATGATTTGCAGGAGAATGCTGCGGGTCAGGTCTTCTTCCGATTTCGCATCAACGACGATGAAGTCCTCATTGCCCAGCACGAGCTGCTTCACATCCGCCAGCGTGATGTAGGAACTGGTCTGGGTGTCATACAAACGACGGTTCGGGTACTTCTTGATCAGGCGCTCGCCGGCCTTCTTTGTGGTGGTCATGACGGGGGTCCCAGTTATTTTGCGTTGCAATGTGCACGCAAGTTTTTATGAACGATAGACGGGGTCTTGCGCCCCTTCGCGCGCATTATAGTGCCTAAAAACAAAAACTTGGGAGGGCTGCTTGCCGCCCCGCGCAGGAATATTGCGGCGCAAAGCAAAGGCGCTTATCGGAGAATTTTCATTATGAAAACAAGCCGGAGCAGTCACTTCCGGCCGGACGGTCTGTTCAGCCTGCTTTGACCTTCACATAACGGCCGGGTGCGGGCTCGATGGGTTTGTGGCGCGCATTGCCATACTTCTTGGGTGCGTTGACCTGTTCACCGGCATGGCTGGCCAGAAAATCTGCCCATTCGGGCCACCAGCTGCCCGAATGTTCGTTCGCTTCCGCCAGCCACTGATCGGCTGCGACCGGTAACGCATCATGCGTCCAGTAGCTGCGCTTTTTCTTGGCCGGCGGGTTGATCACGCCGGCGATATGGCCGGAAGCACCGAGAACGAAGCGATTATTGCTGCGCTTGCCGGTGTTGATCAGACCGGTGCTGACATAAGCGCTGGCCCAGGGCACGATATGGTCCTCGCGCGAGGCGTAAATAAAAGCAGGCGCCTGTACCCGCCCCAGATCAACGGGATCACCATTGACCGACAGCCGGCCCGGTATCAGCAGCTTGTTCTCAAGGTACATGTTACGCAGGTAATAGCAGAACATCGGCCCCGGCAAATTAGTGCTATCGGCATTCCAGTACAGCAGATCGAAAGGCGGCGGATCTTCGCCCTTCAGATAATTTGATTCGACGTAATTCCACACCAGATCATTTGGCCTCAGGCTGGAAAACGCCGCAGCGAAATCACGACCCGGCATCAGGCCGCCCTTGCCTATCGCCTGCTCACGTTGCAGCACCTGCGCTTCGTCGACATAAATATCGATGCCGCCGACATCGGAAAAATCCAGCATTGTCGTCAACAGCGTCAGACTGGAGACCGGTTTTTTGCCACGCGCCGCCATCACCGCCAGCGCCGTGGTCAGAATCGTGCCGCCAACGCAAAAACCAAGCACATTGATCTGCTTTTCGCCACTGATCGCCTGCGCGGTTTCAATCGCTGTGATCGCGCCGCTCTCGACATAGTCATCCCAGGTGGTGTGGTGGTGCGATTCATCCGCATTCACCCATGACACGACGAACACCGTGTGTCCCTGCGAGACGGTATAGCGAATGAAAGAGTTATCAGGTTGCAGGTCCAGGATATAAAACTTGTTGATGCAAGGCGGCACAATCAGCAGTGGGCGCTTGTAAACCTTCGGCGTCAGCGGACGATACTGCAGCACCTGCATGACTTCGTTTTCGAACACGACCGCACCCTCGCTGGTGGCGACATTGCGACCGACTTCAAAAGCGGTTTCATCGGTTTGCGAAATATGCCCGCGACGCATGTCGTTCACCATATGCATGATGCCGCGTGTGAGACTCTCGCCTTTGGTGTCAATGATTTTTTTCTGCGCTTCCGGATTGGTCGCCAGAAAATTCGATGGTGACATTGCGTCAATACCCTGCTGGACTGCGAAGCGGATTTTTTTTCGGATCTTTTCATCCACCTCGACCGCGTCGGCGAGTGCATTCATGAATTTCGCATTCAGCAAATAAGTCGCCGCAGTGAATGCATGATAAGGACTGGACTTCCACGCCGGCGAAGAAAACCGCCGGTCTTTGATTTCGGGAATCTGCGAGGACATCAGACCGGTCCATAAACGCGACATTTCGTTCATGTAATCGGTTTGCAGCTTCGTGAGTTTCTCGGGGGGTACCATCGCATGGAGCGCCGAACTGGCGGCGGGACTTGGCATGCCCGCCATCCCCGGTTGCATCACATTCATCATCGATTGCCAGGCTTTGGGATCGGAGAGCTGAGAAAGCCAGGCTTCCGCTGCACTGCCCTGCGATGCGTTGTTGTTATCGTCAGATTGGCTCATGACTTTTTCCCGTGCTGGTTAGCGAAGTTTGTCGGGCGTCTGCTGCCCGACGGGGACGATGATAGGATGGCACTCGGATTGATCGGGCACGCTCAGAGGTCATGGGCGACGAGCGACGATCACGAACTTCAGGAAACAAGAAATCATGCATATTGCTGCGGTTGGCTGGATCTACGTCGTGCTGATGATGTCCGTCGTCGAAGAATCCTTTGTCGCAGGCATTATGACGTTTTTCCTCTATGGTGTGTTACCGGTGACGATCATTCTGTACATCGGCGGCACCGGAAAACGCCGTCGTCGTCGCGAACAGGAACGATTACGCGAACGCGAAATGCAAGAGCAGCAACAAATGGTGCAAGAAGATAAACGCGAAGGCGCCTGAGCTATTTGATCCAGATCAGCGAAGCCATGCGGCCCGTGATCTGATCGCGACGAAACGAATAAAACTTTGTCGGGGCACTAACGGTGCAATCCATCCCGCCATGCACCTCCGTCACACCGGCTCTGTACAAAGCAATCCGCGCCAGCGCCGGGAGATCCGCAAAAAATTTATCCGCCTTGCCCGGCACGGGCACAAACGCTGCCGCGGCCTGCGCACCCAGATGCGAGAATGCCTCTCGCACCTCGCTACCGACTTCGAAAGCCTGCGGACCAATCGCCGGCCCGAGCCAGGCGGTGATCTGATCGGCACCTGAGGCCCGCATCGCTGAAACCGTTTGCTCTATCACCCCCTGCGCCAGCCCCCGCCAACCCGCATGAGCCGCGCCGACCTGCGTCCCACGGACATCGGCCAGCAGCACTGGCAAACAATCGGCGCTCATGATGGTGCACACCTGATTGGGCTGGCGGGCAATACTGGCATCCGCCGCAGGCGGCTCTTTCAGATCCGGTGTCGCCGACAAATCGATGACCCGGGTGCCATGCACTTGCGACAACCAGGCAGGTTCGGCGGGCACTTGGGCACGCAACAGCCGGCGATTTTTTTCAACCGCCAGCGGATCGTCGCCGACGTGCAGACCCAGATTGAGGCCGCCACGGCTCTGATCGTCCTCAGAGTCCGCTGAACCATTAAGACTGTCGGGCCCATGAAGACCATGCAGACCATACGCACCATAGGGCCCGACGCTGACGCCACCGCCGCGCAACGTCGACAGCACCCCGACTCCCGCAGGCATATCAGGCCAGACGATGGTGAGCGTCTGCATCGCTAATGAACAATGCCCGCGCGCTCGAGCAGGGCTGCCATGTCGGCGGGCAGCGGCGCGTGCCATTCGCAAGCCTCACCGGTGGCCGGATGCAGCAGTCCCAAATGCTCGGCATGTAAAGCCTGACGCGGGAACACACCGGTAAGGTGGGATTTACCGTACACCGCATCACCAACCAGCGGGAAACCAATCGATTGCAGATGTACACGGATCTGGTGGGTCCGTCCAGTCTCAAGACGGCACTGCAACAGAGCGACGGGCTTGCCGTCAAGCGTGCCGGTGGCCAGACGGGTGTAATGGGTGACCGCCGGCTTGGCTTGTGGCGACTGGCTGACAGCCATCTTTGTGCGCTCGCGCGGATGACGCGCAATCGCTGCCTCAATGCGCCCGCCAGACACCGGCTGCCCCCAGACCAGCGCGAGGTACTGACGACTCACGCTCCTGTCCTGCAGCTGCCGCACCAGACTGGTCTGGGCGCTCAGCGTCTTGGCAACCACCAGCAAGCCGGTCGTGTCCTTATCCAGCCGGTGCACGATCCCCGCACGGGGAACGCCATGCAGCTCTGGCCAGCGATGCAGCAAACCATTCAGCAGGGTACCGGTCCAGTTGCCTGCGGCTGGGTGAACCACCAGCCCCACAGGTTTATCGATCACGATCAGTGCTTCATCTTCATGCACGATCGTCATCGGTATCGGTTCGGCTACAAAGGATTGCGCCGAGGGATCGGCTTGTGGCGTGACCACGATCTGTTCATCGCCCAGCATGATCTGTCGCACACCCGAGGCCTTGCCATCAACGCTGACCCGGCCCTGCTCTATCCATTGCTGCAGGCGAGAGCGGGAAAACTGCGGCAGGCACTGCGACAGCACTTTATCGAGCCGGGTGCCCCGGTATTCGATGCCCAGAGTAAATGCGAGTGGCGCGAGGTCGCTGGCGGGTTCAGCGCAATAATCAGGTTCGAGTGCTACCGCATCGAAATCTTCGGCATCGTCCAGAAGATCGTCGCCGCCGGGTGTTGCGGGGTCATTCATGCTGTGTCGTTTCAAGGAGGTATCCATCGGCTATAATCGGCGTCGTTTCTGACCTGCTCACGTGCCGCCCCATGCTCAAGACTTTTTTGCAATTTGCTGTGCTTTCGCTGGCCCTGTTGCTCTCGGGCTGCGGCTCACTGGGTGAAAAAGCCGATGAAACCAAAGGCTGGTCGCCGGAGAAATTATACGCTGAGGCCAGAGAAGAGCTTCAGGCGGGGGGCTACGAAAAAGCGATCAAGTACTACGAAAAACTTGAGTCCCGCTACCCTTTCGGTAAATTCGCACAGCAGGCGCAGATGGATATCGCGTATGCGTACTACCGCCAGAACGATCAGGCGCAATGCCTGGCGGCCGTGGAGCGCTTCATCCGACTGCACCCGAATCACCCCAACGTCGATTACATGTATTACCTGCGCGGCCTCGCCAATTTCAACGACAAGAAATCGCTGTTCGATTTCATCAGCCGCCAGGATCTGACCGAACGTGACCCCAAAGCGGCACGCGCAGCCTTCGAAGCATTTAAACAGCTGGTCGAACGCTTTCCTGATAGCCAGTATGCAGAAGACTCGCGCGATCGCCTCAGGTATCTGGTCGAGGCCATGGCACAGTACGAAGTCCATGTCGCCAGCTATTACCTGATGAAGGGCGCACATGTCGCTGCTGCCAACCGTGCACAAGTCGTGATCCGTGACTATCCCCAATCACCTTCCGTGCGCAACGCGCTGCGCATCCAGATTCAGGCCTACAACGCGCTGGGACTGACGGATCTGCGTGATGATGCCGAGCGGGTTTTCCAGCTGAATTACCAGATCAGCTCCACCGTGCGCGCTCCCGATCAGGAAGCCGCCCCGAAATCATGGTGGAAGTTCTGGTAAGCAGACGCTGCAGGGTTCTTACTCAGCAGTGCGGCGTCTGAATAACCAGTGAGTGTCGTCTGAGCCTTTGGGCTCAAATGCGTAACCCTCGCTGTCAAATGCTTTCAATTGCTCCGGCCGGGTGATTTTCTTGTCGATCGCAAAGCGCGCCATCAGGCCCCGCGCGCGTTTGGCATAAAACGAAATAATCTTGTACTTGCCGCCCTTCCAGTCTTCGAACACCGGCGTGATCACCGGCGAGACCAGCGCGTCAGCCTTGACTGACTTGAAGTACTCTTCCGACGCCAGATTCACCAGCGCCTTGCTTTTCTGAGCCTCCAGCGAGGTGTTCAGTGCGTTGGTCACTTCGGTGGCCCAGAACGCATACAAATCCTTGCCGCGTGCATTCGGCAATTTGGTACCCATCTCTAGACGGTACGGCTGCATCAGATCGAGCGGGCGCAGTACACCATACAAACCCGACAAAATGCGCAAATGATCCTGCGCCCAGAGCAGTTGCTTCTCGGTCAGCGTTGCGGCATCCAGCCCTTCGTAGACGTCCCCGTTGAAAGCCAGCAGTGCCTGACGGGAGTTATCAAAATTAAACTTTTTTGACCAGCTCGCATAACGCGCGGCGTTCAGATGCGCAAGCGAATCGGAAATCTTCATCAGACCGCCGATCTTCGCAGGTGACATCTCGCGCAACAAGGTGATCAGCTCCGCCGAGCGCGGGATAAAATCCGGCTGGCTATGGGCTTCGACGGTCAACGGCGATTCATAGTCCAGCGTTTTTGCAGGTGAGAGAACGATAAGCATAGGGCAATACCAAAAAAATTTATCGAATGATACCCAAATCCCCTGAACGCATCGTTCTCGATACCAATGTCTGTCTGGACCTGTTTGTCTTTCGTGATCCCCGCTGGGCGCGCCTTATGCAGGCGCTCA
>JACCDX010627645.1_pt1 | contig 19930 bp, 17 predicted proteins | sample 7449681 | NCBI WGS metagenome assembly JACCDX01 (sample SAMN15323450, study PRJNA562643) | freshwater metagenome | isolation source: river surface water | place: USA:Blue River Watershed | collected 2017-08-18
GGCACGCCGAAGAAGGCGAACAGGCGGCGTCCGCGCAGGCCATGGACCCAGCAGCCCTCGGCGCCCAGCCCCTCGGCCCGCGGCGCCTCGGCGGGCGTGACATGGCAGGGCCGGTGTCCGGACGCGGCCCAGGCCAGGGCCAGGGGCGCAGCCAGGGCACAGGCGGCGGCCTCGCCGCGCCAGGGCGCATCCCCCAGCCACTGCGGCACGCCCGCCGGCGCTGCCCCGTGCAGCGGCGTGAGCAGCAGCGCGCGCTGCGGCAGCATGCGCTGCACCTCGCTGCGCCACCAGCGCGCCAGCGCCTGCGGGCCGTCCACCGCCACCGCGAACTCCGCGACCCGCAGGTAGACCGAGGGATCGACCAGGGCGGGGGCCGGATCCGGGGCGTCGGCGAGGGAAAGGGGCGAGGGCCCGTCGCCTGGCGGCAGGTCGGGGGCGGTGACGGTCGGGAAACGGGCGGCAGGGGCCGTCATGGCAGTACTCCAGCAGTGCGCAATCGAGGGGGGCAATGCTGCGCTTGACGTCGAGCGGCAGCCTGTAGGTGCCAGGCGGCGTCGACTGTCGGCCTGCCCCGCACGGGTGGCCGGGCACTCTCGGAGGGCGCCCGGGCGCACTAAACTGCGTCCTGGCCGACGCCAGGCGCGGGCCTTGCCCGACCCGCTCTCGCCGCCCGCGCCCTCCACGTTCCGCATCCGTCCCACCGACCCCTGGCGTCCCCGGCCGTGCGCAGTCCCTCACCGCCCCCCAAGCCTTCCCCCGCGCCCTTCGAGCCGGCGCTACAGGCCCCGGCACTCGGCCGGGTGCACGCGCAGCGCCTGCGCGAGGTGTACCGCTCAGCCGGCTGGCCTTCGCAGGACGCCATCGAGCTGGACCTGCTCGCCGCGGGCCTGCTGCGGCGGGTGCGGCAGGCCGGCGGCCACGAGAGCCTGCGGGTGACGGAAGCCGGCATCGCCTTCATCGCCCGGGCGCGCGAGCAGAACCGGGCGGCGCTGGGCCCGCATGAGATGCTGGTCGAGCGCATCGCCCGCGAGATGGCGCGGGCCGGGCGTATCGCCTGGCGTGGCCTGCGGCTGCGGGCGCAGGTGCCGCGCGAGGCCGGGCCTGCCGCTGCGGCCCACGCGCCGCTGCCGCTGCAGGGGCTGCTGCAAGACGAGGACGAGGCGGCGGCGCCTGCCCCCGGACCAGCCGGCTCGGGCGGCGCGCTGCGCTGGGTGCTGGCGCAGCCTGATGTCTTTTCCATCCGCAACACCACGGTGGCCGCCTACGTCGAGCCAGTGGTGCATGAGGTCAAGGTGCGCCGCGCCGACCTGCTGGGCGACCTGAAGCGCCCCGCCAAGCGCGCGGCCTACCTGTGGCTCGGCGAATGCTGGTATGTGCTGGGGCAGGATGCCCGAGGACGCCCCATCGCCGAGCCGGACGAGATCCCGTCCGAATGCGGGGTCCTGCTGGCCCAGGGCGACCGGCTGGTGCTGGCGCGGCCCGCGGCGCGGCGTGCGCGCGAGCCGCTGCCCTTCGAGGTGTGGATGGCGCTGGCCAAGGCGACGCCGGCGGTGCCGGTGGACGACGAGGCGCAGGGGCGGCTGGGGGCAGACGAGGCCTGAGGCTGCGGCTTGCGCCGAGGTCCCCGTTCAAGGGTGCGGCTTGCGCCGAGGTCCCGTTCAAGGCTGCGGCTTGCGCCGCAGGGGCGGGTCCTCCGGCTCGACGGGCTCCGCCTCGGGCCGGAACTCGGGCTCGATCGGCAGCCGCGTGGGGTTGGGCGCGCCGGGCTCGGGCAGGCGGTCGTCGTCGCCGGGCTCGGGCTCGACCGGGTGGGTCACGCCCTCCCCTGATCCTTCGTGCTCGCGCCTGGGCGGCTCGAAACCGTCACCGAGCGTGGCGGGCGCGGGCGGGCCGCCGTGCAGCGTCGGGTCGATCTGGTAGGGGATGGTCATCGCCATCCGGGAGGGGTCAGCCACTTTCATCGGCAGTCCGACGCGCCTCGCGGCGCACGACGGTGCTCGGTTCATGGGTGAAGGGCAGGCGGGGCAGTCCCAGCAGGGCCTGCAGGCGCGCGTGCGCGCGGTCCATGTCCGCGCCGACCATGGCCAGGGCCACCTCGTGGCCCGGCTCGTTGCGCGCGATCTCGAGGTAGGCCGCGCGCAGGCGCTGGTAGTCGGCCTCGGCGCGGGCAATCTCCTGCGGCGAGGCCATGGTGCGCGCATAGGTGGTGTGAGGCGCGGACCGGCGCTCGGCCGGCACGCCCTCAGCCCGATCCGGCGGGTCGGAAGAAGCGGCTCGCATCCGGGGGACCTTAGGCCGTCGCACGCGGAGCAGGTGTGTACGAAGTGAAACAAGCGTCGCGGTCAACCCGGGCAGCTCCGGTGGGGCCCTCGCACGGGCCGCACTACCATCCGGGCACCAGCCAGCCAGCCGGAGGAGCCTGCGGGCGCCAGCCCGGACGCGGCCCTAGCGACGGAGGAGACAGCAGATGACGGACCACATCCTCGCCCTCGACCAGGGAACGAGCAGCTCGCGCGCCCTGGTGTTCGACGCACAGGGGCAGGCGGTGGCCGTGGCCCAGCGCGAATTCCGCCAGCACTTTCCCCGTCCGGGCTGGGTGGAGCACGACGCCCGGGAGATCTGGCAGTCCCAGCTGGCCGTGGCGCGCGAGGCGCTGGCGCAGCTGCAGGCGCGCGCGCCCGGCGCCCGCATCCGCGCGCTCGGCATCACCAACCAGCGCGAGACCACGGTGCTGTGGGACCGCGCCACCGGCGAGCCGGTCGGCCCGGCCATCGTCTGGCAGGACCGCCGCACCGCCGCCTGGTGCGAGCGCCTGGAGGCCGCCGGCCACGGCGCGCAGATCCAGCGCAAGACCGGCCTGGTGGTCGACGCCTACTTCTCGGCCAGCAAGCTGCGCTGGATGCTGGACCACCTGCCCGGCGTGCGCGCCCGCGCCCACCGCGGCGAGCTCGCCTTCGGCACCGTCGACAGCTGGCTGGTCTGGCAGCTCACACGCGGGCGGGTGCACGCCACCGACGTGAGCAACGCCTCGCGCACCCAGTTGTTCAACCTGCGCACCCTCGACTGGGACGACGAGATGCTGGCCCTGTTCGACATCCCGCGCAGCGTGCTCCCGCAGGTGCGCGCCTCCAGCGGCGACTTCGGCGAGGCCGATGCGTCACTCCTCGGCATCGCGCTGCCGATCACCGGCGTGGCCGGCGACCAGCAGGCCGCCACCTTCGGCCAGGGCTGCTTCGCCCCCGGCATGGCCAAGAACACCTACGGCACCGGCTGCTTCATGCTGATGAACACCGGCACCCAGCCCGTGGCCAGCACGCACCGGCTCCTGACCACCGTCGGCTGGCGCAGCGATGCCGACCCGGCCCGCCCCGCCTACTGCCTGGAGGGCGCGGTCTTCATGGCCGGGGCCACCGTGCAGTGGCTGCGTGACGGCCTGCAGATGATCGAGCGCGCCGAGGACGTCGAGGCCCTGGCCGCCAGCGTGCCCGACACCGGCGACGTTTTCCTGGTGCCCGCCTTCGCCGGCCTGGGCTCGCCCTGGTGGGACGGCCACGCACGCGGCACGCTGGTGGGCATGACCCGCGGCACCACCCGCGCCCACATCGCCCGTGCGGCGCTGGAGTCGATCGCGCTGCAGGTGGCCGACGTCTTCGGCGCCATGACCGCCGACGCCGGGCTGCCGCTGTCCGAGCTGCGGGTCGACGGCGGCGCCAGCCGCAACGACCTGCTGATGCAGATGCAGGCCGACCTGCTGGGGGTGCCGGTGGTGCGGCCACGCCAGACCGAGACCACCGCGCTGGGCGCGGCGCTGCTCGCGGGCCTGGCGGTGGGCCTGTGGCGAGGCGCCGACGACATCGGGCAGTGGGGCCAGGTCGACCGCCGCTTCCACCCCCGCCTGCACGAGAGCCAGCGGCGCGCGCGCCTGGCCCGCTGGCAGGAGGCGGTGGCGCGCTCGCGGGACTGGGCGCGCGGCGCAGTGGCTGCGTAACTGCGCCACGGGCCGGGGCCACCAGGCCGGCCTGGCGCCGCCTGCGATACTTGGCGGGTGAGCGCGAACGAGCATTTCCGCGTGGACCGGGGCAGCCAGCTGGCGCGCCTGCGGTCCGAGCCCCTGTGGGACCTGGCCGTCATCGGCGGCGGCTCCACCGGCCTGGGCGTGGCGGTCGACGCCGCCCTGCGCGGGCTGCGCGTGGTGCTGCTGGAAGCCGGCGACTTCGCCCAGGGCACTTCCTCCCGGGCCACCAAGCTGCTGCACGGAGGCGTGCGCTACCTGGCGCAGGGCCACCTGTCCCTGGTGCGCGAGGCCCTGCGCGAGCGCGCCACCGTCCTGCGCAATGCGCCGCAACTCTCGCAGCCCCAGGCCTTCGTCGTCCCCGCCTACCGTTGGTGGCAGGCGCCGGTGCACCTCCTGGGCCTCAAGGCCTATGACGCCCTGGCCGGCGGCCGCAGCCTCGGGCCCACCCGTTGGCTGGGGCGAAGCGCGGTGCTGGCCAGCCTGCCCACGATCCAGCCCCAGGGCCTCAAGGGTGGCACCCGCTACTGGGACGCCCAGTTCGACGACGCCCGCCTCGCGATCGCCCTGGCGCGCAGCGCCAGCCGCCTGGGCGCCCTCACCCTCAACCACTGCCGGGTCGATGGCCTGCTGGCCGAGGGCGGGCGGGTCACCGGCCTGCGCTGCACCGACGCCGAAGGCGGCGGCAGCATCGAGGTGCAGGCCCGCTGCGTGGTCAACGCGGCCGGCCCGTGGGTCGACGAGGTGCGGCGGATGGCAGACGCCGGCGCACCGCCGCGCCTGCGCGTGAGCCAGGGCAGCCATGTCGTGGTCGACCGCGAGTTCTGGCCCTCGGACGTCGGCCTGCTGGTGCCGCGCACCCGCGACGGACGCGTCCTCTTCACCGTGCCCTGGCAGGGCAAGGTGATCCTGGGCACCACCGACGAGCCACGCGAGGACATCCCGCAGGCGCCGCGGCCACGCGATGAGGAGATCGACTTCATCCTGGCCGAGGCCGCCGCGCACATGGTGCGCCCGCCCACCCGGCAGGACCTGCGCAGCGTCTGGTCCGGCCTGCGCCCGCTGGTGCTGCCGGCCCGCAAGGGCCAGGGCCGCGGGACCGCCCGCATCAGCCGCGAGCACGCGATCTGGACCGAGCCCTCGGGCCTGGTCTGCGTGGCCGGCGGCAAGTGGAGCACCTACCGCGCGATGGCGCAGGAGGTCGTCGCCTACTGCATCGGGCAGCAACGCGTGCCGCCCGGGCGCGAGGGTCGCGGCGACCGCAGCACCGAGGAGCTGCCGCTGTGGCGCGACGACGGCGTGCTGATGTCGGCCCTGGCGGGCGCGGACGCCGCGCTGGCCGAGGGCCTCACCGAGCAGCAGGTCCGCTTTGCGGTGCGCCACGAGTTCGCGCGCACCGTCGAGGACGTGCTGGCCCGGCGCTCGCGCCTCCTGTTCCTCGATGCGCGGGCGGCACGCGATGCCGCACCGGCGGTTGCCAGCGTGATGCGCGCGGAGGGCATCGTGCAACCGGGTCTGGAGGACTTCCTGGTCCTGAGCGAGGGCTACCTGCCATGAACGGCCCCGCCCAGGCCCGCCACCGCGGAGGCGTGTCTTGACGCCCACACGGCTCATCGCCCTGGTCGTCGCCTGGCCCCTGTTCCAGAACAACCTCGACTCCACCATGCTGGGCACCGCGCTGCCCACCATGGCCCAGGCCATGGACGTGAAGGTCCTGCACCTGAACCTGGCCATCACCTGCTACCTCCTGGGCCTGTCCCTGTGCCTGCCCCTGAGCGGCTGGGCCGCCGACCGATGGGGCGCGCGCCGCGTCTTCCTTTCGGCGGTGGCCCTCTTCAGCGTCAGCGCCAGCCTGTGCGGACTGGCCCCCAACCTCGAGGCCCTGGTCGGCCTGCGCCTGCTGCAAGGCGTGGCCGGCGCGCTGATGCTGCCCTCGGCGCGCATCCTGCTGCTGCGGCATGTGACCCAGGGCGACATGGTCGAGGCCATGATCTGGTTCACCGTGCCGCCCACGGTGGCCAGGCTGCTCGGGCCGCTGGCCGGCGGCGCCCTGGTCACCTGGGGCAGCTGGCAGGGCGTCTTCCTGGTCCACCTGCCCATCGGGCTGCTGGGGCTGCTGATGCTGTGGCGGCTGCTGCCCCGGGATGACGCGACGGCAGGTGACCGCGCACCCGCGGAGACCGCAGGGTTCGACGGCCGCGGCTTCCTGCTGCTGGCGACCTCGCTCACCGCCCTGACCACGGTGCTGGAGATCGGCGCCAAGGGCCTGATGCCCGCCTGGGGCGCGGCGCTGCTCACGGTGCTGGGGCTGGCGCTTGGCTATGGCTATGTCCGGCACGCCCTGCGCGCGCCGCATCCTCTGATCGACCTGCGGGTGCTGCGGCACCGCACCTTCCGCATCTCCACCCTGGGCGCGACCGGCCTGCGCATCTCGCTGGGCGCCATTCCCTTCCTGCTGCCGCTGCTGATGCAGGCCGGCTTCGGGCTCTCGCCGCTGGCCTCGGGCGCCATCACCGCCGCCTCCGCCCTGGGCTCGCTGGGCAGCCGGGGGCTGCTCAAACGCCTGCTGGCGCGCGTGGGCTTCCGCACCCTGGTGATGGCCGCCGTCTCCGCCTCCGCCTTGTGCTGCGCCGCCTACGGCCAGCTGAGCGCGGAGATGCCGGTGGCTGCCATCTTCGCGCTGATCTTCATGGGTGGCGTGTGCAATTCGATCGCGCTGGTCGCCTTCAACAGCCTGGCGTTCAGCGATGTGGGCCGCGAGGAGGCCAGCCACGCCACCACCACCTCGACGATGTCGCAGCAGCTGTCGATCATGTTCGGGGTCGCGGCGGCAGCCGCCCTGCTCTCCCTCGTGAGCAGCTGGCACGCCGACCGCCACGCGGAGCTGCTGGCGAGCGACTTCGCCTGGGTTTTCGCGGTCGTCGCGCTGGTGGTTTCCACCACGGTCCTGGCAGCCTCCAGGCTGCGGCCGGAGGACGGCGAATCGATGCGGCCAGGGCGCGGCCAGCCTGTGTCAAAATGACAACCATTGTCGCATCCGCCAGAAAAACCCTGGCGGCCTGCGATCCGATTCCCTGACCCCGTGGAGACCATGAGGATCCTGCGCGCCGCCTGGACCGTCTCGCTGCTGGAGGCGCGGCTGTTCCGCAACTTCCCGCAGCTGCGCCTGTCGGTGTTCGGCATCGTGGTGATCCCGGCGCTCTACGCCTTCATCTACCTCGAGTCCGTCTGGGACCCGGGCACCCACGCCCGCAACCTGCCGGCAGCCATTGTCAACCTGGACAAGGGTACCGAGGTGGCCGACACCTCCGCCAACCTCGGCCAGGAGCTGACCCGGTCGCTCCTGGAGCAGCGCCAGTTCGCGTTCTACGAGGTGGCCGATGCCGAGGCCGCACGCCGCGACGTGCGACAGGGCAAGAGCCTGTTCGCGCTGATCGTGCCCGAGGACTTCAGCGACTCGGCCCTGGGCGCCGCCGCCCCTGGCGCCGGCAAGATCACCGTCTTCGCCTCCGAAGGCAACAACTACGCCGGCGCCGGCTTCGCCAAGCGCTTCGCCGAGGAACTCGGGCACCAGCTGAACGAAGCCCTCAACGAGAAGCGCTGGACCACGGTCCTGGGCGTCACCGCCTCGTCCTCCGACAAGCTGCAGCGCCTGCGCGAGGGCATTGCGACATTGCGCGAAGGCGCCGGCGCACTCGACACCGGCCTGGGCAAGGCCGAGACCGGCTCCACGCAGCTGGCCGCCGGGGCCGGCGAGCTAGCCGGCGGCGTCTCGCAGATGGTCGACGGCGTCAAGCAGGTCGGGGGCGGCCTACGCCAGCTCGAAAGCAGGCGGCCCGCGCCCGAGGACCTGGGCAGGCTCAAGGCAGGCGCCGCGCAGCTCGCCAACGGCCACGCCCAGCTGGAGAAAGGCTTCGCGCCGCTCGAGGCGGGCGCGCGCAAGCTGGCAGAGGGCGCGGGCCAGCTGCAGGAAGAGTCCCAGAAGATCCCCTTCGTCGGGGCGCCGCTGTCCACCGCCGCGGGCCAGCTGGCCGCGGGCAGCGAGCAGCTGCGCGCCGGCATCGCCCAGGCCGGCGAGACGGAGGCGCGGCTCGCAGCCGGCTCGCGCGAGCTGTCGCTGGCCGTGACCCTGGTGGCCGACGGCTTTGCCGCCTACGCGAACGGCGTGTCGGCACTGGCCGGCCGGCTGCCGCCCGACCCGCGGATCGACCAGCTCTCGACCGGCGCCAGGTCGCTGGCGACGGCCTCAGGCGAACTGCAAGGCGGACTGTCCCAGCTGCGGGCAGGCTCGAGCCAGCTCGCGGCCGGCCTGCAGACCATCGAGGGTGCGCTGCCGGCCGGCGCTCCCAGCGTCAGCGGCACACCGGCTGGTCTCGCCTACTCGGTCAAGCCCCAGCTGGAGATCGACGCGCCAGTTCGCAACAACGGCATGGGGCTGGCGCCCAACTTCATCCCGGTGGCCCTGTGGCTGGGGGCGGTGATGACCGGGTTCATCTTCCACCTGCGCCGCCTGCCCGAGGAGGTCGCCAGCCACTCGCGCACCGCGCTGCTGCTTGGGAAGCTGGGGCTGCTGTGGGCCATCAACCTGGCGCAGGCCACCTGCGTGCTGCTGATGGCGTGGCTGATGCTGGGGATCGAGCCGGTCAACGCCGCGGGGCTGGCCCTGACCATGGCGGTCAGTTCGATCACCTTCATGCTGGTGATCCTGGCGATCGTCCGCACCTTCGGTGATGTCGGCAAGGCGCTGGTGCTGATCCTGCTGGTGGTCCAGATCTCCGCAGCCGGGGGCGTGCTGCCCGTGGAACTGACCAACGACTTCTACCGGGCGATCAGCCCGTGGCTCCCCTTCACCTGGTCGATCAAGGCGGTACGCGCCAGCGCCTTCGGCGCGCTCGGCGGTGACTGGGGCGCAGCCCTGGGCGTGCTGGCGCTTTTCGCGGTCGCGGCGTTCATCTTCTGCCTGGCTGTGGGGCGCTGGCAGTTCGTGCCTCCGGGGGAGCATCGGCCGGCGATGGACGCCTGAGGCCGGGGAGCCGCGCTCCTGGCCGGGCGCCCTACCATCCTTCCAGGACCACCTTGCCGATCGCGTGCCCTCCTTCCAGCAGCCTGTAGGCGGTCCACAAGCCGTTTGCATCCAAGGGCGCAGGCACGCTCCTGATCGGCGCCTGCAGCACACCCTGGTCGATCAGGGCCGACAGATGGGTCAGCGCACGATGCTGCTCGATCATGTCGGGTGTCTGGTACACCGATCGGGTGAACATCAGCTCCCAGCACAGGCGCCCGCTCTTTCTGCGCAGAAGCGTCATGTCCAAGGGCCCCTTGGGCTCGACGATGGCGCAGATCCCGCCCTGAGGCGCCAGCAGCTCACTGGCGGCCTGGAAATGCTGGTCGATGGAGTTCAGGATCAGGATTGCATCGAATCCGGCCGAGGCGGCTGCCCGAGCCTGTCGGACCAGATCCCCCGAATGGTCGAGGACGGCTTCAGCCCCCATCGAGAGGCACCAGCTGGCCGATTGGGGCGTCGATGCAGTCGCCGTGACCCGGAGTCCCAGGACCCGCGCGGCCAACTGGATCGCGATGGAGCCCACACCGCCTGCGCCGCCGATCACCAGCAGCGACTTGCTTGCCTGAGGCTTCGAGGTGGAAGTCCCCAGACCCAGCCGGTCAACGAGTGCCTCCCAGGCCGTCAAGCCGGTGAGCGGGAGGGCGGCCGCCGCGGCAAACCCGATGGACCTTGGCTTGGGCCCCACCAGCCGCTCATCGACGGCATGCCACTGCGCGTTGCAGCCCTCACGGGCAGACGTGCCTGCATAGAAAACTGCCTGCCCTGGCTTGAAGAGGGTCACCTCATGGCCGACGGCGACGATCACCCCTGCGGCGTCCCATCCAAGCAGTCTGTGGGCCTCGCCCTGCTTGAACGGCAGCGCCCGCTGCTTGCAGTCTCGAGGATTGACAGCGACAGCCTGGACCTGCACGAGCAGGTCTCGGGGCCCGGGTGTCGGGACAGGCAACTGGACCTCCGCGACGCTACGCGGATCGTCGAGGGACCATCCCGGTACGGATACCAGCGCCCGCATGGACGCAGGCGTGGAAAATGAACCGCCGTACGCCGTCATCAGCCGCCGAAGTGCATGCCGCCGTTCACGTGAAGCACCTGTCCGGTGATGAACCCGCCGTCGTCCGAGGCCAGAAAACCCGCCATGGCCGCAATGTCCTGCGGACGGCCCTTGTGCCCGAGCATCGTGGCCATGCCGTAGGGGTGGTGCGGGATGTCGCCGGTCTCCTTGGCACGCACGGTGTCGATCGGTCCAGGCGCAATGCAGTTCGCAGTGATTCCCCGCCCGCCGAGCTCGATCGCAAGTGCCCGGGCCAATCCGCCAAGCGCAGCCTTGGAGGTGACCACATGCGCCCGGTGGCTGGATCCCCTGAAGGCCGAGACACCCGAGATGTAGATCAGACGCCCCTGTCCAGCCTGCATGTGGGGGACGGCGGCCTTGCTGCAAAGGAATGCCGCGTCGACATTGGTTCCCATCACCTCGCGCCACTCGGCCAGCGTAGTGTCTTCCAGCGCGTTCACACGGCGAATCCCCGCGCAGTGCACGAGGATGTCCAGCCGGCCGAAGCGCTGGACAGCTGCGTCCACGACACGCTGCGCGTCCGCCTCCTGCGCCACATGGGCCGGCACGTGGAAAGCCTGCCCGCCCGCCTGCGCAATCAGGTCCAGGGTCAGGCGCGTGTCGTCATCGACTTGCCGGCTGTTGATGCAGACGCTCGCGCCCAGGCGCGCGAGCTGGAGTGCCACGCTGCGGCCGATGTTGCGCGTGCCGCCGGTGACGAGGGCCGTTCGACCGGCCAGGGAAAGGGGAGGTTGCATGGGCGTCCGATCGGGAAGTGAACAGGCTCAGGCCGGGACGGCCTGGTGAACCAAGGTGTCGAGTTCGCCGGCATCCAGATGTTCGAGGTTCCACAAGGTCTGCAACAAGTGCTCGGTCGCAGATGCGCCGACGACGGGCTGCAGCAGGTCACGGGCCTTGGCGTCGATTTCGGCGCGCGGCATCGGATCGCCCCAGGTTCCCCGCACATGCCGCACATGCTTTCGCAAGACCTGTCCGCCCCGGGCCTGGAGGGTCAGGATGGCCTGGCGGCCGCCGTCACGGAGCAGGGCCTCGCTGGCAACCAGCTTCACCCGGCTGCGAACCGCAAGCACCCGCGGGTCGTCGATCCGGGCCGGATCATGCACCGAGTCGAAGCTGAGCGTCCGGTCCACCAGGTACAGGGCCACCAGATGCTGCAGGCAGATGTTGGGCATGTCCCGGTTGTCCACGATGAAGGCCTCATCGGCCCGGATCTCGACGGTGACAGACTCGATATCTTCCGCAGGCGGCAGCTGGGTGAGGAGTGCCTCGACGCAATCGAGCGGCGCCTGGGCAGGGGAGCCGACGCACCACTTCTTGATGTTGGAGCCCAGGATCTCCGCGCCCAGCGAGAGCGGTTCCTCCATGGTGCGCGCGGTGCCGGGTCGTGCCCGGGCCTCGAACAGCGTCCGCGGCCCTTCCAGGGCCTCGTCCAGCCCGGTCCAGCCCGATTGCACGAGGAGGGTTGCCGTGATCGCGTTCTTGGCGCCCATGGCCCCGAACACATAGGCCTTCTGCACATGGTCATGCTCGGCCATCCAGCAGGCCAGGCCCGAGGACTCGTGCGCCAGATAGGACAACAGACGCCGCACCTGGGCAGGGTCGAAGCCGGCCAGGACGCTGGCGCTGGCGCCTGCGCCGAAGATGGCCCCCATGGCATGGCTGGAGGTGCCCGCATGGTTCAGGGCCATCGCGCCCAGCGCCTCGGTGATGCGCGGGCCGACGTCATAGCCGGCGCACACCGCCCGGATCAGATCCATCCCGCCCTTGCGCTGGCGCTGCGCCATCGCCAGCGCAGTGGGCACGATGCCGCAGCCAGGATGGGTCTTCGACGATTCATGGGAATCGTCGGTCTCGTCCGCATGCGCCAGCATCGCGTTGAACATCGCGGCCCAGTACGCCGGGTAGCGCCGGACCTGCCCGAAGACGGTGGCCTCGGCCAGGCCCTCGAACGCGGGCAGCGCCGCGAGGGCCCGCTCCCCCACATGCAAGGCGGTTCCCGACACCATCGCGGCCACGGTGTCCACGATATGGTGCTTGGCCTTCTCGATGACAGGGGGCTCCAGGGTCGCGTCACGCGCCCCGGCGAGGAACTCGGCAAGTTGTCTGGTGATCTGGGCCATCGCGGGTGAAAAGGATAAGAATTGGCGTCGAAGCGGAGGGCCTCACTCGACCTTCAGCCCGGCACTCCGGGTCAGGGCCTCCCACTCCGGGCCTTCCTTGTCGAAATAGCCCTTGAGGGCATCGACCGTCGGGAAGAGCTTGGCAGTGGAGCCGTCTGAATCCAGGCGCTTCTTGTATTCCTCGGAGGCCAGCACCTTGTTCATCTCGGCGTGAATCTGCGCCAGCAGGGCCGGTGGCGTGCTGGAGGGGGCCAGCAGCGAGACGAAGCCCTCGATGCTCGGGTACTGGGGCATCGACTCCTTGACCGAGGGCACATCCGGCGTGACCTTGTTGCGCGTGGCCCCCGCCACGGCCAGCGACTTCAGGCGCCCCTGGCGGACGAGCGGTGTCGAGCTCTGTACGGACATGATGGCCATATCGATCTGCTTGCCCGCCAGCGCGGTCAGCAGGTCCGGGCCTCCCCGATAGGACAGCGGAACCCCCTTGACCTTGGCCGATTGCTCCATCGCAACGCCCAGGAAATGGCCTAGCGTGCCGTTGCCCCCGAAGGCCCAGGACAGCGTGCCGGGCGCGGTGCGGGCGGCGGCCAGGTATTCCTGCAAGGTGTTGTACTTGCTGTCGCCCGGCACGATGAAGGCGTAGGGGAAGGTGCTGAGATATGCGACGGGGACGAAATCCTTGTAGGCGTCGTAGCCCGCGCTCTTCATCATCACCGGGTTGGCATAGTGATTGACGCTGGTCACGAGAAGCTGCACCTCGCCGGTGGAGGGCTGCGATCGGGCCACCTGGGCAGCGGCGATGTTGCCACCGGCACCGGGCTTGTTCTCCACCACCATCTGCGCGCCGGCGATGCGGGTCAGGCCCTCAGAGACAGCGCGCGCCAGCCCGTCCACGCCACCGCCCGGCGAGAACGGCACCACGATTCGCAGCTTCTTGCCGGCCAGGGGACGGGCGTCCTGTGCCGCGGCGGGCAGGGCTGCGCCGAGGCAGCCCAGGGTCACCGCCAACAGGCTGGCCAGGTGGCGGCGCCGGGTGGGGCGGGAAAGGGTATGTCGTGGGCTCATGCGCTGTCTCCTCTCGTTGGTGTGGAAATCAGGGGTGCGCCGGGGTGTCGTCGGCCAACGCACGAAGTACCTCGTCCGTGTGCTCGCCCAGTCGGGGCGGGAAGCCATGCTGCTGGCGTCCGGGCGGCGTGAGCTTGATCGGATTTCCCGCCACCTCCATGCGCTGTCCGGCCTGCTGGCCCTCGAGGGACAGGCGCATGCCGCGCGAGATGACCTGCGGATTGGCGAATACTGCGGACAGGTCATCGATCGCAGCGGCTGGCACCTGGGCCTCGACCAAGGCCTCGATAAGGGGCGCCGCCTCATGGCGCGCAAACGCTTCGCTGATCAGGCTGATCAGCACCTCGCGGTTGTCGTAGCGCAAGGCGGGCGTTGCAAAGCGCGGGTCGCGGATCAGATCTGACAGGCCCACGGTCCGCATCAACCCCTGGAACATGGCTTCGGTATTGGCGGTGACCGCCACCCGCTTGCCATCGCCGCTGGTGAAGCAACGGTAGGTCGGGATGAAATCATGCGCACTGCCCTGTCGGCCTGGGACCTGTGAACTGTGCAGGTAACTGGATGCCTGGTAGGAGAGCATCGCCACCTGCACGTCGAGCATGGACACGTCGATGTAGCGGCCCTGCCCGGTGCGCCGGGCCTCCAGCAGCACCGACAGGATGCCGATGACGGCATAGAGCCCGGCCCCGAGATCACCGATGGGAACACCAGTGCGCACAGGCGCCCCCGCAGGCTCGCCTGTGAGGCTCATCACGCCCGACATCGCCTGGACGATCATGTCGTAGGCTGGGCGATCCCGCAGCGCGCCATCCTGGCCGAAGCCCGAGATGGCCGCCCACACCAGGGACGGCTTGTCGCGGCGCAATTTTTCGTGGTCCAGACCCAGCTGGGCCAGCTTGTCCGGCCTGAAGTTCTCGATCACCACGTCAGCCTGCTCGATGAGTCGGCGCGCGGCATCCAGGTCGGCCGGCTTGCGCAGGTCCAGCACCACCGACTTCTTGTTCCGGTTGGTACTGCCGAAGTAGGTACTTGAGCCGTCCACGAAATTGGGCGGGATGACCCGAGCCATGTCGCCTTCAGGCGACTCGATCTTGATCACCTCGGCGCCCAGGTCGCCCAGGATCTGGGTGGCAAACGGACCCGAGAGGAACAGCGTGAAGTCGACAACCTTCACGCCGGCCAAGGGGCCTTGTGTCGAGGGAGATTCCAATGAGGACACAGGCGTTCCTTCAGCGCTTGAGGATGGTCACGGCGCAGGCACCGTGCTCGAAACCCGAGATACCTCCGCCCGTGACGTGGGCGACGCCGACCCGGGCGCCCTCGACCTGGTGCGCGCCGCTGCGCCCCTGGAGTTGGCGGGTGATCTCGACGACCTGGGCCACGCCGCTGGCCGCCACCGGGTGGCCGCGCGAGAGCAGCCCCCCCGAGGGATTGACCACATGGCGCCCCCCCAGCGAGGTCGCGCCGCTTCGCAGCAGGTCGAGCGCCTCGCCATGCCGGCACAGCCCGAAGGCCTCGTAGTACATCAACTCGGCGATCGCGAACGAATCGTGCAGTTCGGCAACGGCGACGTCCTTGGGCTCGACACCGGCCGCGGCATAGGCCTGCGCCGCCGTCCGCTCCGAGGCATGTGAGCGGATCATCGACACCGGGCCTGGCTCATAGAGGCCGGAGCGCAGCTCGGTCGCCGCCACCTCGATCGGTCGCAGGGCATCGAGCGTCCGCGCCACCCGCTCCGACACCAGCACCACCGCCGCCGCGCCATCGCCCGTCGGGCAGCAATGCAGCAGGCGCAGCGGATTGGCGATCTCGCGGGAAGCGTTCACCTCGTCCAGGGTCACCGCCTTCTGGAACTGCGCCAGCGGGTTCAGGGCGCCATGCCGGCGCGCCTTGACCGTGACCTCCGACAGCGCGCGGGGATCGATGCCGTGCTCATGGGCGTAGCGCTGCGCGCGCATCGCGTAAATGACGGGCATGGTCACGCCATTGGAGACATCCCAGTCGTCGGCGTTGAGCGGCAGCGGACCGCCCCCTAGCTTGCTGAGCATCTCGACACCCAGCACCAGCGCCACCTCGTAGCGGCCGCTGGCAATATGCAGTGACGCCTCGCGGAAGGCCGCCGCGCTGCTCGAGCAGGCATTCTCGACATTGATGATCGGAAGTCCCGTGAGCCCGAGCTTGCCGAGCACCTGCTGCCCACAGAGCATGCCGCCGAAGACCGACGCAGCGTAGGCCACCTCCACCCGGTCCTTCGGGAGCCCGCTTTCCAGCAGCGCCTCCCGCACCACCGGCCAGGCGAAATCGGCATGGCTTTGATCGGGGAAACGACCGAACCGGCGGAGGCCGGTGCCGGCGACATAGACCTTGGAACCCATGGTTTCCCCTCAGGCAGCAGGACGGAATACAAACACCGGCTCGCGCTGCGGATTCGGCTCGGTGACCGGCTTCACGCGTGCCAGTTCGACCGCGGTGTCACAGGCCGGCGGCGCGTCGAACCCCTCCAGCATGCCGAGCACCCGGACCTGCTCTGGCAGATCGACATAGCCCACGAACACGGTCTTGTCGCCACGGCGCATGGTGGTATGGCTGTAAAGCCGGCCCCGGCGCGACAGCGGCCTGGCCTCGACCTCGAGCGCCATGCACCGGGCACAGACGCGGCTCGGCGGAAAGTTGAAGTACCCGCAGGCCGGGCAGTGGGTGCCCACGATGCGGTCGCCCTGGGCGTCGGTGCACGCATAGGGCGGTCGCCCGGTTTCTCCCGCAGAGGCCGTTGGATCGAGGGACATGAAAATTCCGTTTATTGAGATTAATATCTTGCTCAGCGGGAAAAGACTAACAGCGCCCCGCCTGTTCCAATTCAGGGTTATCACTGAGCCAGCGCGCCCATCGACGACATGGACACCCGAATGAAAGATGAATCCAGCAGCTCCCTGGTCCGCGGCATCGACACGCTGGTCGGCCTGGCCGAAGCCGGCAGGCCGGTGGCCTTCAGCGTGCTGGGCGCGTCGCTGCGCATGCCACCCAGCACCGTCCACCGCATCCTCCAGGCCCTGCGGCGGGCCGGCTATGTCACCCAGGATCCAGCCACGGGCGGCTACAGCCCGGGGACGGCCTTCCTGCAGGCAGCGGCTATCTTCTGCAGCGCGTCGACCCTGCCCCAGGCGCTCGAATCGGCATTGACCGGCCTGATGGAGGACAGCGGCGAATCCGCGTTCTTCGGGCTGTACCTGCCCCAGAGCCAGCGCATGCGCTTCCTCGCACAGCGGTATTCCGAGCACGCCATCCACTACGTGCTGCGCCGGGACAAGGACTACTCGCTGCTGTGGGGCGCATCGGGCCGCTCCATTGCCGCCTACCTGCCGCCCGACACCCTCAAGGCGGTCTACGAGCAGGGCCGCCAGGAATCGGAGGGGCAGGCGCAGCTGCCCGCATGGCGGGACTTCCAGGCCGAGATGAAGGACATCCGTGCCGTGGGCTACTGCACCAGCTACAACCAGCGATTCGACGGCGCGCACTCGGTAGCCGCACCGGTGCTCGGGCGCGATGGCATCGTCCTGGGCTGCATCGGCGTGTGCATGCCCTCGACGCGCCGCGACCCGACCCGCATCGAGCTGCTCGGCGCGCAGGCCCAGGCCGCTGCCTTCCATGTCTCGAAGATTGCCCAGTGCGTGATCGAGGAGCCGTCGTTGTACCTGGGGACCGGCGAGGGGCGGGGCGAGGCCAGGGCGGAGACGGACCGGTGAGCCCGGCCTGGCAGGGCTACCTCCTGGCGGCCGGCGCGCTCCTGTGCTTTTCGGTCGCCACCTTGACCACGAAGAAGGCCTCCTCCCGGGTGCCCCTGAGCCTGGGGTTCCTGGTCGCCACGGCAACCAATGTCGCTTGCGCCGGCGCCGCGCTGCTGGTCCAGGTGGCCTCCCAGGAGGCACCCATCGGCTGGAACGGCGCGGCCTTCGCGTACTTCATCGCCGCAGGCGTGCTCGCCACCTACCTCGGACGCTGGTTCTTCTATGAGTCGGTGCTGCTGTTCGGACCGGCCAAGGCCAGCGTCTTCCAGGTGAGCAACCCGCTCTTCACGGCCTTCATCGCCCGGCTGTTTCTGCACGAGCGCCTGGATGCACACATCTTCGTCGCCATGTTTGTCGCCATCATCGGCCTGCTGGTCATCGCCACCCAGCCCCTGGATCGCAAGCGGACCGACGGGACCCGGCCTCCGCAGAAGGCCCCGTCGGCAGACACCCGCCGGTCGGCGGTCGTGCGCAGGCTCATGGGGTCGATCCTGTTTCTGGGCACCGGCAGTTCGCTGGCCTACGGGGCCAGCAATGTGCTGCGCGCGGCCGCCATCCGCGACTGGCACGAGCCGGTGCTCGGCGGCCTGCTCGGTGCCGGCAGCGGGCTGCTGATGTACCTGATCACCACACCGAAGAAGCGCGAGATCTGGCAGCGCCTGCAGCAGGCAGACCGGCAGGGCCTGTGGCTGTATGTGCTGATTGGCGCCGGCACGATCGCCGGCCAGGTCCTGACCATCGGCGCGATGCGCTACATCCCGGTGGCCGTGGCGATGCTCATGACCCTGTGCACGCCGCTGGTGGTGATCCCCCTCAGCCGCCTGATCTACCGGGCGGATGAAGCAATCACGCCCAGCCTGCTGATGGGGGCGGCGCTGACGCTGGCGGGAATGGCGGTGGTGGTGCTGCGCTGAGCGAGCGCCCCTTGCAGGCGAAGCAGCAATGAAAAACGCGCCCGAAGGCGCATTTTCATGTGTCTTATGGCGGAGTGGACGGGACTCGAACCCGCGACCCCCGGCGTGACAGGCCGGTATTCTAACCAACTGAACTACCACTCCGCGTGGCTGCAGCGTCCGGCCCGTGTCGTTGACACAGACCCAAGTGCTGCAAAACTTGGCGACCCTACGGGGATTCGAACCCCGGTACTTACCGTGAAAGGGTAATGTCCTAGGCCTCTAGACGATAGGGTCAAAACCTGGGACCGCAGTCGGTTCAGATGAACCTGGTGCGAACCATTCGACGCAGTGGTGGAGGTAAGCGGGATCGAACCGCTGACCTCTTGCATGCCATGCAAGCGCTCTCCCAGCTGAGCTATACCCCCGTCTGGCGTCGAGACCACAATTCTATACTGATTTTTGGGTGCCCATCAACTTTGCGACAACATCTTTTTTCGGGCACAGGGCGAGGACCGCATCCAGGGACGGCGTCTGGGCGGTTCCGAGCACCAGCACCCGCACCGGCATGGCCAGCTGCGGCATCTTGAGGCCGAAGGCGGCGATGGTCTCCTTGATCGCGGCGCTGATGGCGGGGGTCTCCCAGTCACAGGCCTCCAGGCGCGCGGCCAGGTCGGCGATCGCCGGCAGCACCGCGGGGGTGACGTGCTTGTCGTACTCGGCGGCGTCCGGCGTCACCGGGCGGTAGAAGCGCGCGGCCCAGTCGGCCAGCACCGCCAGGGTGTCGCAGCGATCCTTGAACAGGCCGCAGATCGCCGGCAGCCGCTCATCGGCCTGCAGACCCAGGGCCTGCAGGCGCGGGGCCACCAGCGTCGCCAGCTCGGCGTCGGCGGTCATCTTCATGTGCTGGGCGTTCACCCAGCGCAGCTTGGCCTCGTCAAACTGGGCGGCGCTGCGGCCCAGGTGGTCAAGGTCGAACCATTCCAGGAACTGCGCACGCGAGAAGATCTCGTCATCGCCGTGCGACCAGCCCAGACGCGCGAGGTAGTTCACCACCGCATCGGCCAGGAAGCCCTCGTCACGGAACTGCGTCACCGGCTTGGCGCCGTTGCGCTTGGACATCTTCTCGCCCTGCTCATTGAGCACGGTGGGCAGGTGCGCGTACACGGGCGGCTCCACCCCCAGGGCGCGGAAGATGTTGATCTGGCGCGGCGTGTTGTTCACATGGTCGTCGCCGCGGATCACGTGGGTGATGCGCATGTCGATGTCGTCGACCACCACGCAGAAGTTGTAGGTGGGTGTGCCGTCGGGGCGGGCGATGACCAGGTCGTCGAGTTCGGCGTTGGCGATCTCGATGCGGCCCTTGACCTTGTCGTCCCAGGCCACCACGCCATCCACCGGGTTGCGGAAACGCAGCACCGGCTTCACGCCCTCGGGCACCGGGGGCAAGGTCTTGCCCGGCTCGGGCCGCCAGGTGCCGTCGTAGCGGGGCTTTTCCTTGGCGGCCATCTGCCGCTCGCGCAGCGCGTCGAGTTCGGCCACGCTCATGTAGCAGGGGTAGACCAGGCCCTTGGCCTGCATCTGCGCCAGCACCTCGCGGTAGCGGTCCATGCGCTGCATCTGATAGAACGGGCCCTCGTCGTGCGACAGGCCCAGCCAGGCCATGCCCTCGAGGATCACGTCCACCGCGGCCTGCGAGCTGCGCTCGAGGTCGGTGTCTTCAATCCGCAGGATGAAGTCGCCGCCCTGCGAGCGCGCGAACGCCCACGGATAGAGCGCCGAGCGGATGTTGCCCAGGTGGATGAACCCCGTCGGCGACGGGGCGAAGCGGGTGCGGACTTTCACGGGCGGGCGGTCAGAGTTGGTCGAGGCCGCGCGAGAGGTCGGCCTTCAGGTCGTCGAGATGTTCCAGGCCCAC
>JACCDX011235548.1_pt1 | contig 19928 bp, 20 predicted proteins | sample 7449681 | NCBI WGS metagenome assembly JACCDX01 (sample SAMN15323450, study PRJNA562643) | freshwater metagenome | isolation source: river surface water | place: USA:Blue River Watershed | collected 2017-08-18
CGAGCTCGTGGTTATGAAGTTGGTCAATTTAGTTTTAATCGACCGCAAGGGCAGTGTTATGAATGTTCTGGAGATGGAATTATTACCGTTTCTATGCATTTTTTACCTGATGTTGTAATGGTTTGTAAAGTGTGTAAAGGTAAGCGATATAATCATGAAACTTTACAAATTTTGTATAAAAATAAAACGATCGCTGATATTTTAGACATGACGGCATTAGAAGCGTTAGAATTTTTTTCTGCTCATAAAATATTGTCAAAAAAATTACAGCTTTTATGTGATGTTGGGCTAGATTATATTAAGATAGGACAATCATCAACAACGCTTTCTGGTGGGGAAGCGCAGCGAATTAAGCTAGTGAATGAACTTGCAAAACGTGATAAAGATACCTTGTATATTTTAGATGAGCCTACAACAGGTTTGCATAGTCATGATATTGTTAAATTATTAGCTGTGTTAGATAGACTTATTGTAAAAGGAAACTCAATTATTGTTATTGAACACAATTTAGATGTTTTAAAAACTGTTGATTATCTGATCGATTTAGGTCCAGATGGTGGTGATAAAGGTGGCTGTATTGTTGCACAAGGGACTCCAGAGCAGGTTGCTTTATCTGAAAAGAGTTATACTGGAACCTATTTATCAAAAATAGTATAAATTTAAAAAGTATGAAAATTATGAAAAAAATTTTACAAACTCTTGTAATGTATTCTTTGTTGATTTGTATGAGCGTGCAAGCCCATGATAATATAATTATGAAAATAACTTCAGCATCGTTAGATGCTGCTTATCAGGAATATTCTCATGATGCTTGTTATGCCTGGTATGCTCAAAAAGGACTTCAAGCTTCTCAAATTGTTTTTATGAGTTGTGTGGTATTGTCTTTTGCCTTGTATGGTGCTGGTTATTCTTCTGAAATTGATCAGGAAAAAAAAGATCTTGAGCTTAAAAAATATTCTCAATATCAGTTGATGAGTGCAATGATTGCTTCTCATGAAAATTATCAAAAATTTGATGAATTTAAAAAAACAAAATGTTTGTGGCAACAGTATGAAAGCACACTTATTGACCTGAATCATTTTGTGACTGGATTTGGAGTTGCTCTTGCAGGAAGTATTGGTGGAACGTTGCTTGCAAATTATTTTGAAGATAATGTTGCAAAATTAGTATACGAGCAAAGTCTTGAAGGATATGTTCATAATCAAACACATATTCTTCCAACATGCTCATATTTTATGCATAAATCTGAAATTCAAAATCTTTCTTCCCAGGTTGTAATAACAAAAATTAACCAGCTTGTTGCTGATATTCATAAATTTTTTGCATGTGTATCGTATCAATTGAAATATAGATCCGATATTCAAGATTGGCAACAACTTGAAGATGATATGTATGATGCAATTACTTTAATTAATAATGATATTGACTGTATTGTAGGTTGCTTAGATGACCAAGATTGTCAATCTGAAAAAATGTCAGATTTAATTTTAAATTTATCTTTGCATACTCATGCGGTTGTGCAAGATTTTATATTTGTTATGTCGTAAATAAAAAAGACGAGAATAGTATCTCGTCTTTTTTTATCTAATTTTATTATTGAAAATCTTCAGATTGATCAGACTCTTGCGATGTTGATTCTGTTTGTTCTTGATCTGATGAAGCTGTATCGTCTGTTTCAGCTGCTAAAGAAGGAGAATCTTCTTGAGTATTATCTTCTTGAGAAGGTTGATCTTGAGTTGTTGTTCCAGATGATTCTGAATCTTTTTCTTTTGGTGGAGCTATTTGAATAACTTCTTTTTCTGCAGGATATATTTGATTAATTAATTCTCTGCATAAATTTAACATAGTATCTTTATCAAAGTTTTTAGTGATAAATTCTTTAAGATAGACAAAGTTATTAAATAATAAATCTACAGAGCTATTTTTTAATAGAGTATCAGTTTTTGTTTCAATAGTTTCTAATGTTTTTAATTTTTTTAAAATGTCTTCAGAAGATGTTTCTGATGATTCTATTACTGCATGAGATTCTTGTGGTTGTTTGTATACTGTTTGATGTGTAGAATTTTTTTCTACGGTTACTGATGCCACCATGTCTTGTACTGATGATGCTGGATTGATTACTGCAGGACTATCAGGAATTTCATCGTTGTTTTGATCGATCATAACGGGTTGTTCTTGTTCTTGTATGACAGGTTGCACTGTTATAGGTTCTTCCGCTGTTTGCTCAGATGCTTCCGTTTCGTTCATAGGTATCATAGTATTTCTTCTTGCTAAAGCAGCTTTTCCTGCTGTTGTGTGATCACCAGTTGGTCCTTGTTGATTATTTTGAGATCGGATAGCAAGAGCACCTTTTTTTCCAGAATTATCTTGTAATCCGGTTTTTTGCATGCCGCCAGCTCCACCAATTTGTTTATTGCCTGAGCCTGAAGAACGTTGATTTCTACTTGGTCTACTGATTACAATTTCATTGTTAAGTATCGATGATATAATGATAAGTGCTATAATTTTATTATATTTTATCATGCTTAATCCATTTCAAACTGTACGATTTGATTATATTATTACATAACTATTGTATCAGTTTGAAATTTTTAAAATCAAGAGTTTGTCAAAAAAAAGAGGAGTTTTGACTCCTCTTTTTTGTTTAATGCTATAAAAAATTATACGGTCGTTGCTGGTATAGTTGTTGTTCCTGTTGTAACTTGCGTTGCAGGGTCAACATAGTTTGGACAAGACGAATCCTGAGGGTTATTATTGCAATATACAGATCGTGCTAATGCTGCTTCTTCCATTTGATTTCGTTGTAAAGCTTGTGCTCCTACAACTGCAGCTCCAGTGCTAACTTGACTATTTCGACTTCCATCAAAAGTTGGATTGTTTTTACGATGGTATCCGCCAGCAGCAATTTTTCTTGTTCTATCGCTTGCAGGATTTCCTGTTACTGATCTACCAGTGCGTTCACCTGTTTTTACAGACCCTTGTCGTTGACCTGTTCTTTGCCCTGTAGAACGAGTTGTTCTTTTATTTGATTTTTTATTTTTTTTGTTTTTGTTTGATTTTCCACTTTTTCCATTACCACCACGGCCGCCACCATTTCTTGCAAAAGAATCTTCTACAAGTCCAATTTGACAAATGAGTCCAAACATGAGTAAAAATGATATTTTTTTTAATAGCGTCATATGATTTCTCCTTTTTATTCGTATGCATACATATTAGTATATTCATATTGTATCATGTTGAACTGATCTAATTCAATATTATAGCTTTTTAACTACGATTAATTTGATGCAGATATTAATTTTTTTGATTATACTAAAACAATGAAAAATTATTTTTTATTGTGGTGAACAATTCATGGATCATACTTCTGTTTCTGGCTTAACTCCTTTAATGCAACAGTATTTTCAACTACGTACTCAGTACGATGATGCAATATTATTGTTTCAGGTTGGTGATTTTTATGAACTTTTTTTTGATGATGCTCAAAAAGTTGCGACATTTTTAGGAATTGCTTTAACTAAACGGGGAACATTTCAGGACAAACCGATTCCGTTGTGTGGTTTTCCCGTGCATGTTTTAGATCATTACGTTGCAAAATTGGTTAAAGGTGGTTTTAAAGTTGCTTTATGTCAGCAGTTAGAGCAAGCAGTAACTGGTAAGATGGTTGCTCGTGGGGTAACACAAGTTTTCACTCCGGGAACATTAACGGCAGAAAATTTATTAGATGCAAAAAGCTCATCATATCTTTTTGCATTTTTTCCATTAGAAGATTCCTGGGGGTTATTATTTTCTGAGTTAGTATCGTTGCAAATTCATGCAACAGTTATTCCTTCCGGATCAGATCGATCTTTAGAAACTGAATTATATAGATTTTTACCCGATGAAGTTGTGTTACAAAAAAATCAAAGCGCTGGAAAATTTGAAACTTTTTTTAAACAGCGAGGATTTTTTACGACACGTCATCAGGGAGATTTTCAGCAAGAAGCGACAGAAAAGTTTTGTGCTTGGCGTGATCAACAATTTTCAGATGATACAAAAAATTATTTACAAGATGCTCCTGCATTGACTCAAGCTTTACAGTTATGGCATTCTTATATTCAAAAAAATCAAAAAGATGCATTAGGTCAATTTAAAGATATTCATTTTTATACACCAGACCAATTTTTATTACTCGATGCAGCAACGCAAAAAAATTTAGAGATTGTGGTGAATAGCGCTGATGGATCGAAAAAAAATACTTTATTGTCATGTATTGATACAGCAGTAACACCTATGGGATCTCGTATGATTCGTCGATGGTTGCTACGACCGCTTGTCGATGTGCAAGAAATTTATCGACGACAGCAGGTGATTCTTGCTTTAGTTCAACGCCCTCAGTTGTTATTTGAGTATCGTTTGGTTTTGCAGCAATGTGGTGATTTGCAAAGAATTGTAGGTAGAATTTCTTTGCAAAAAGCTGGGATTAAAGATTATATCCAGTTAAAAAATATTGTCGCAGGTATCCCACAACTTCGAGCATTATTACAATCGTTTTCTCAAGGAATTTTTGAGCAAGTTTTAACTGATTGTGTCGATATGCAAGACTTACATTTACTCTTGCATCATGCTTGTCATGATGATCCAACGCATGATTGGTTAATAAAAACTGGTTTTGATGCTCATTTAGATATGTTACGCGATTGTATTGTTCAATCAGATGTAAAATTATTAGAACTTGAAGTTGCAGAGCAACAAAGAACTGGAATTACCACCTTAAAAATTCGGCAAAATAATGTACATGGATACTATATTGAAGTAACAAAAGCCAACGCAGATTTGGTTCCTGTAGATTATATTCGTCAGCAAACACTTGTTGGTCGAGAACGGTATACAACACCTATGTTACAGCAGATGCAAGCTCAAGCGTTTCAGGCTCAAAATTCGATTCAAGAGTATGAAAAGAATCTTTTTGAGCAGCTTAAAGAACAGGTCGCTGGATATACTAGCATGTTACGAAAAGCATCAGAGTCTATAGCAACGCTCGATGCTTTGGTTGGTTTTGCATATTTAGCTTACGAGCAAGGATATGTGCGACCAGAATTTACTCCACAGCAGGATATTATTATTGTAGAAGGAAAGCATCCAGTTGTTGCGATGCAACTAGGACATCAATTTATTCCCAACGATACAAAATTAGTTGATGATGCATCTTTATGGGTTGTCACTGGTCCAAATATGGGTGGTAAGTCGACCTATTTACGACAGGTCGCTTTAATTTGTATTTTAGCACAAACGGGATCATTTGTTCCAGCTCGCTATGCATCTTTACCGATTTTAGATCGAATTTTTACCAGAATAGGAGCTGGGGATAATTTAGCTGAAGGAAAAAGTACTTTTTTTGTTGAAATGGAAGAGACGGCTCAAATTTGTTTGCAAGCAACAGCAAAAAGTCTTGTTATTTTAGATGAAGTTGGTCGAGGAACGAGTACGTATGATGGGCTTGCAATTGCACAAGCTGTTGTTGAGTATATTTATAGTACGGTAAAAGCTCGTTGCTTGTTTGCAACTCATTACCATGAATTAACCTATCTGCAAGAAGTTTTCCCTTCGATTAAAGCTTTTTATGCCGATAGTAAAAAAACTGAACAAGGAATACTTTTTTTACATAAAATAGTTCCTGGTATTGCTCGTCAAAGTTTTGGTTTAGAAGTTGCCAAATTAGCAAAATTACCGACATCGGTTTTAATTCGAGCTCAAACCCTTGTTGAACAGTTTGAACATAAAGATGTACCAAAATTTGAACCAGCAAAACTTGCGGTAATCGATTCTTTTCACCCTCATGATCAATATTATAAAAACGTGTGCGATGAAATTCGAAATTTAGATTGTAATGATCTTACGGCAAAGCAAGCGTTAGATTATGTATGGTCTTTACAGCAAAAATTAAAAAACAAGTCTATGTAAAGTTATTATTTTCAATTTTTTCTGATTGTAAATATATTTCTATTTGATATTCTTAATAAAGATAGTTTTTTATTATAATAAGAATATGCATTATGCAAAATAAAATTAAATTTTTAATTATTATGTTTTTTGTGCATGCTTGGCCATCTGCTCTTACATGTCAGCAAAAAAATGAAATTATTACAGTTGAGCAAAATTGTAAAAAATTTCATCTATCATTTGATTCTGGAGGTTTAGAAAAATATTTAAAATCTCGTAATTTAGGTTCTTTGCAGCTACAAAAGGTTGTAGCAGATACTCTGTTGGATCAAAAGCCAATTCGTTATAAAGAATCAAATGAATTACTTGTAAATCGATTAATAGCTCTTCCAGGATATCTTGTTTTTGTTGGATCTGTTGGTCTTGGTGTGTCGTACCTAAGTAAATACTTTAATAGATAAATATATGAAAATAAATAAAATGTGGTTGGTGTTTCTTTTAATACCTACGGGGTATTTTTGTGCAAATCCATCAAATAATAAAAAAAATAAAATAACTATTCAGGATCGTTTGAGTGAGATAAATCAAGTTATTGCTTCTCGTAATTTTGCTTCACTAGAAGAATCGAAATTTGATGGTGTTCAAGGTGTTTATTTATTGCGAGTTATTCGAGACCATACGATAAATGCTGAATTGAGAATATATTTTAGTACTGTTGATCAAGATAGCTTTGATGAAATTTTTCATAAAGCAAACGATGCGCAACGTCAATTTATGATTTCGTGTCGATATCAACAATTTAAAAAATAGGAATATATGATGAATGTAAAAGCTATTGTTTTTTCATTATTGTTTAGTGTCAGTGCAGCTTTTGGAGGATGTAATCCTGTTGTTTGTGTGTTTGCTCAATCGGTAAAAATGCGCTTGCAAAATGCAGTTGCGTTAGATTTAGCAAAAATTAAACAAACCTGTGAGCACAACCCAATTGTTGGAGTTGCTATGATTTTTGATCATTTTGTGATTGATCCAAAACATTTTTTGCAAGTTGATCTCGATTGGTTGATGAACAAGGTGGTTTTAAATAAATTTGATGCTGAAGGTTTAGACGAGCAAATAGTAATTAAATTACAACAGTTTGCAGAGCATGTTGTTTTGCAAGACTCGTTAGGGCGATGGATTATTCCTATGGTTGATAATCCAAGTTTTATTCGTGCTCGGTCGATTGTTGTTCAGTATGACGCACAAACCATTCACAATGTTTCTTTAGATAATTTAGTTCAACAATTTTTAGTAGGTTTATCAGTATGAAAATAAAATTTTTAACGATACAGGCATTATTTTTTGCAACATCGATTTCTGCAATGTTTATTCCGGGAGCTTTTGCTAAAAAGCCTGAATGTCGATATCCGCAAGTGTGTCGATTTGCAGATGCATGTATAGAAAAGTATCAAGCAGATTTTGGGAATCAGGTTGGAGTTTCAGAATTAACATTACAAAATGAATCTTGTTTACCAACAACAGCATCTTTTGTGAGTGATTTATCAGGAAATATTGTATATCGGGATCAAGAGGGTAATTTTTTAAGCCCAAGAAAAGTTCTTGACCCAAAAACTGGATTAGAAAAAATGAGTCTTGGTTTAAATCGTGATCCATACTATATGTATCATGTACATATTTTACAAAGTATGGATGCAACTTTAAAAAATCCATCAGCAACGTTGGAAGATATGAATAAAGAGTTTCGTGCAAAATCTATGATGAAAAAATTTATTATTGCAAAAAAAGCTCAAATGCAAGCAAGAAAAGCAGTATAAACTTATACGATAAAAAGGGACCTTAGATAGGTCCCTTTTTTATTGAGTCTTAAAATAAAAGATTTTCTTCTTCTCGTTCTTGTACACGTACAGTACCGTCTGGTCGATTATCGATAGGATCGGTATTTTTTTTAATACCATACATATCAAATTCTTGGCTGCTCGTTCCATTATTTTTGATGTGCGTTAATTTACCAATAAATTCATGTTTTTTTGTTTTTTTTGGTCGACTATTTTCTGGCACAACAATCACTTGTGTATATTTTGTATCTCCCACAAACGCGATTGCTTTTTCTTTATTATAATATCCAGTAAGTCCTTTTTGTGCATTAAATTCGATTGTTGATAGATTTTTTCTTTGTTCTGCTGCAATTGTATATGGTGATGAAAGTAAGATGCAAATCATAACAGTTAACATTTTTTTCATAAAAATTCCTTTTTTTAGTGTTTTTATTTTTTAGGTTGCAACAGTATAAACATAGACTCCGTAGACGTGGTATATTTTTGGATCATGGTGTCGCATAAAAATTCCTAATAAAATTAATCCTTGCTCTTCGTAAGGTCGTGGATTTTCATAAGCATCGATTGCGATTACGTTAATATACTGATCGTTGACAATTTTTGCTTTTCCTCCATACAAAAGTGTTTCGTCTGTTGTTGTGCTATCCCAAAAATAGCCAATGATTTCAGGAAAATGCTCTGTTGTTAAGTTAACTGGTGTAAAGACGATTGTTGATATATCTTGTCGATTGTTTGGATTAGGTAAATTGGTGTATCCTGGAGTTTCGGTATTACCATGTTTAATTTTTTTATAACTATAGCTGTGCTGCGGTATGATTATTGATAGAAATATTATACCGATCAATAATTGTATTTTCATAAAATTATTCCTTGGTGTTTTGAGATGATGATGTGTTTATTTTTTTACCAAATATGCAATAAAAGGTCGTATCACCAGTTTTTTCAGAAAAATAGGCAAAAATACCGACCGGAAATAAAAGATCTCCTTGATCTGACTGAAACATTCCATTAGCATTTAAAATTGGTCCTGTTTGAGTTTTTGGTACAATTGTAATCTGATTATAAGAAAAATTTGAAGTAAGAGCTTGGTTGGTTATTGGTGAGTATGTTCCATTCTCTAAGCTTCCATCAGATGGTTGAAATAGAATAACGGGTTTTTTTTCTTGTAAAAATTCGTACTGATATTGTGTGTATGCTTGAAAATGAGCTATAAAAGCTGCTGTAAGTATAATTTGATATATAATATTGTATAAAATCTTCATAAAAATTATCCACACTGAAAGTTTTATAATTTTTAAATCTACTTAAATTGTACTTTTTTTATATATTGTAATGCAATAATTTAAAAAAATAGCTATGAACAAGCTCTTTTGATGAATTAGTATTTAAATTCTGATTACGGTTTGAAAGCTGGACATCAAGGCAATCTCTTGTTAGAATAGAAATATAATTAATTTGTATGATTTGGAGTTTAAAGGTTTTTCATGGAACATAAAAATACATTTTCTCGTTATGCTATATTTCAAGCAGGTTTACACCAATATCAAGCTATAGAAGGCAAAACAATTGCTGTTCAAAAGATTGAAGGTCAAGCAGGCGATAAAATTGAATTTAACGAAGTCTTATTGAGAAAAACAGCTGATAATGTTGTTGAAATTGGACAACCATTTTTAAGTGGATCGGTAAAAGCATCTATTGTAAAACAGATGAAAGGTCCTAAAGTTATTATTTTCCATTTTAAACGTCGTAAAAAAAGCCGCGTTAAAAATGGTCATCGTCAGCATATCACTGTGATTCGAGTAGAATCTATCTAAAATTAGTAAAAAAGGACCTGGTAAAAAGGTCCTTTTTTTATGACTTTTAAAATTATTATGATATCTTATAATAGTTTTTTATATATTTTCATAAGTTTTTGTTCTATTTTTTTTACAAATTTTTGATTAAGATGCAGTCTGTATTCAAATCCAAATAAAGCTAAAAGTGAAAATTCTATATATGGAGCTTTTAATTCTTTAATAAATGACAGAACAAATTCTGCTGCTGTTAGATCGTCATCATTTTTTAATTTTTTATTAACACCTTTTTGTAAGAAAAAGACTACTAATTGCTCCATGTTGTCAACGTAGTTACACAGTGTGTTTTCTAATTCTTGATTGTTATCATTTTCGTCATATTCACAAAATATTAATGACCATGTCATAAGCCATAAATTATATAATGATCGATGAATTACTGTATTATTATCGTTATCTAGAATTTTAATTGTAACTAAAGGTGCTTGTAAGCATAAAGATATAAAATTTTTAGTATAGGTTGGGTTGTTTTCTAAGTATTCTTCAGTGTCAATAATATCTAATACGATAGAGTCAGGAATATTTTGAGGATTTTTTTCTAACAGATCTTTTAAAAATTGTATATCGTTTTGGCAATATGCATGAACGATGTCAGCAGCAATATCATTTTCACTATCATCACTAGTATAACTTGCATTACTACCATCACTCATATTACTCATGTTGCTCTCATTACTCCTGTCATGAGTGTTATAGTGGATTATTCTCTTTGATGTATAGTCAAATTCAGTTTTGATTGTTGGGTATATTAAGAGTCCAAGAAGTATCAAGTGAATTATTTTTTTCATAAAATTATTTTTTTAATTGGTTTGAGAAATAGTATTTTTTGTGTCTGTATTAATTTTTATTTTTGTTGTGACAACGAAAATGAATGTTAGTATTTTACCAAAGATCATCGTACTTATAATTAATAATTTACCGATCGAAGATAGTTTTGGTGAGATTTCTGTAGGAATGCCTGTGTTAGAAAATGCTGAAACTGTTTCTATGCAGATGTACATGAAGTCGTGATTTTCTACAAGTAAAAGTAAAAATATAAATAGAATGATCCAGCCGATAGCAACCGATATGAGGGAAATTGCTTTATGAATTTGTTCTTTATTTACAACTGTATTATTAATAGTTGTCTCTGATTTTTCTTGAAATGTTGCTTTAATAACAGCAAGAAAAATAGTAAAAGAGCTTATTTTTATTCCACCACCAGTTGATGATGCTGTCGATCCAATAAAACCGATAATCATGATTAAAAATATACTTGCAGATCGCATTTTTGTGATTAAAAATGGAAACTCTCCTAGGTTTGAGCTTGAAATTCCCATGAAAAAGCTATTAAATATTTTTTCAAAAAAAGATAACTCATATAAAACGTTATAATATTCTATACAAAAAAAGAGAATTGATGTTATTCCAATAATCATAGCAAATGTTGTAAGTTCAGATTTTGTTTCTGGTGAAAGTTGGACTTTATGTTTTCTTTTAAATTGATTAATAATTTCGTACCACGTTATAAATCCTAAAGATCCTGATACAATTAAACATGATTGAATAATTTGCATAATAATATTGGTTCTGTATGAAATGAGTTCTTCGGGAAATAGTTCTAATCCGATATTAAATAAGTAAGAAACGGTATGAAACATCGAAAAGAAAAATGCTTCAAAAAGATTAAAACCATTGTGTACCATTAAAAAAATTAAAATACTTCCAATAACTTCTATAGAAAGAACGAATTTAATGACAAATTTAAAGATTTTTTTCTCTTCTTGGAAATCGTCGATTAATAATAATTGATAAAAGTCTGGATTATTAATAAATCGTAATCGCATGAGCATTTTAATAATTAAAATACCATTTAAAATAAGTCCAATTCCACCAATTTGCATTAAAAACAGTATGAAAAATTTACCAATGGTTGTAAAGCTATCAATGTCGACACTGTTTAATCCGGTAACTGTTATAATTGATGTCGTTAGAAAAAAAAGATCAATGATAGGAATTGCTTTATTTCGAGCGATAGGAAGCAATAGCAGCAACGTTCCAAGACTGATAATAATGAGTAAAGATAAAAGCATGATTCTACCAGGGTAGTGCTTAATAATTTTATAAGTATCAGTTTGTTGACTCATAAAATCCTTTTTATATTAAAAATATTGTATAGATAATATTCTGTTACCATATTTAAATATTTTTAATATATCAAGAGTTATTCTATTTTAATCATGATCATCAATAGCTTTTATTTTTGTTGCAAAAATAAAAGTACCGATTCTTCCTATAATCATCGTTGTAATAATAATAAATTTGCCAAAAGATGATAAAAATGGTGTTACGCCAGTTGAAAATCCTGTATTAGAAAAAGCAGAAATAGTTTCTATACAAAGGTCAAAAATTGTTGTCGTTTCACAAAGTAAAAGAATGAAAATTGAACAAATTATCCAACTTATTGCAATAAAAATAAGAGTCATAGATTTATAGATTTCATCTTTTGCTATGACATGATTACTAATTTTTGCTTGATATTTTCCTTGCAGTGCAGATTTAACAACAGCTATAAAGATTGCAAAAGCGTTTGTTTTGATTCCTCCACCAGTTGAAGATGGTGCTGATCCTATAAATCCTACACATACAATTAAAAGTAAAGTTGCAGGATGTAAATAATGTAGTAAAAATGGTAAATCTCCGCAGTTTAAACTTGAAATACCAACAAAAATACTATTAAAAATTTTTTGAGATAACGTCATGTTTGATAAACAATTAGAATATTCTACAAATAAAAATAAAAAAGTAGTGATAACGATAATTGATGAAAATGTTTTTAATGCGACAGTCGTTTGCCAAGAAAATTTTAAATTATGATTTTTTTTCATTTTATGAAAGATCTCATACCATGTAACAAATCCTAATGCACCTAATAAAATAAGTATCGATTTAATCGTTTGCATTATGATATTGGTATTGTAAGCAAGTGATTCTTCTGGATATAAAGATAATCCTACGTTGCAAAAATATGAGACTGCATGAAAAATAGAAAATAATATTGATTCATAAAGATTAAAATCATTTTTAATAATAAAAAAAATAATCGATGCTCCAATAGTTTCGCAAGCAAAAGTAAATACAAGAATAAACGAAAGTATCTTTTTTATTTCTTGAAAAGAGCTTTCATGAGTCATTTGAAAGAGTGATTTTTTTGTATAAATACCGATGTCAGTTAAAAGATGCATGATACAAAAACTCATAATAATTAAGCCAAGACCACCAATTTGCATGAGTCCTATGATGATATATTTTCCTACCATAGTAAAGTTGGTTAATGAAATAGTTTTAAGTCCTGTTACTGTTGTTAGTGAGGTTGCTAAAAAAAATATATCGATAATTGGAATATTTTTATTGTCAGACCAAGGTAACCACAATAAAAAAGTTCCTACTATAATTGTTATGATAAGTGATAAAAAAATAGTTTGACCGGGATATTTTTGTATAAATTTTTGTGTTTTATGAATAACCATATAATCTTTCATAAATAAAAAACGATATGATTTTTCATATCGTTTTTTATCTTTTTTAAGAAAATTTTTGTTATAAAATGTTTTTACTTTGCAGGTAAGGAATGATTTTATCGATAGCTATTCGTTCTTGTTTACCAGTATCTCGATCACGAATTGTTACTGCATGATCTTGTTCTGATTCAAAATCGTACGTGATACAAGCAGGTGTTCCGATTTCATCTTGTCTACGATAACGTTTTCCAATTGATCCGGTAACATCAAATTGAATGTTTGGGTTGATTTTTTTTAAGGTTTTAAATAGTGCATATGCAGGTTCTTCTAGTTTTTTAACTAAAGGAAAAACAGCAAATTTAATGGGAGCGATTGATGGATGTAATTTTAATACAACTCGAGTTTCGCCATCCATTTCATCTTCGTAGTATGCATCAAAAAGAACTGTTAAAAATAATCGATCAACGCCAACGGATGTTTCTACAACAACTGGCGTCCAGGATGATTTTGTAGCTTCTTCAAACACTTGTAAATCTTTACCAGAAAATTGTGTGTGTTGTGATAAATCGAACGTTCCACGGTGCGCGATTCCTTCTAATTCTTTAAATCCGAAAGGAAATTCGTATTCGATGTCAGTACAACAGACGCTGTAGTGTGCAAGCTCTTCTTTGCTGTGAGCATGGAATCGAATTTTATCCATATTAAGACCGATGCTTTGATAAAATTTACGCCGATGTTCAAGCCAAAATTGAAACATGTCCATTGAAGTTTCTTCTTTACAAAACCATTCTAGTTCCATTTGTTCAAATTCTCGTAAACGAAATAAAAACTGTTTTGGAGTAATTTCGTTACGAAACGATTTACCAATTTGAGCAACACCAAAAGGAAGTTTTGCACGATTGGTTGTCATCATATTTTTAAAATTAATAAAAATTGTTTGTGCTGTTTCTGGTCGTAAATATGCATGGTTAGTGCCATCACTGACCGCACCAACTTCTGTTTTAAACATGAGGTTGAAACTTCGAACTTCTGTCCAATTTTTTATACCACAATCAGGGCACGATTTATTCAGATCGACGCTACCATCATCAGCACGGAATCTTTTTTTGCAATTTTTACAGTCAACCATCGGATCGTTAAAATTATCAATATGTCCTGAAGCTTGCCACATTTTGTGAACACCAAGAAGTGAACCTTCAAGTGTGTAAATTTCTCCAAGATCATTTTCGATAGAGTTTTTCCATGCTTTTTTAATATTTTCACGTAATAAATAACCAAGATGGCCAAAATCATAGACGCCGTTTAATCCGCCATAAATTTCTGCGGTTTGAAAAACAAATCCTTTTCTTTTACATAAAGATATGATTTTATCAAGTGATGCGGCAGTTGGTTTATGCTCCATGATTGACCTTTATAATTTATAATTACTATGTAAATGTTTCTTATGAATTATATAATAAATCATAGTCTCTGACTATGCTATTTTGTTTATCTTAAATTCTAAGATGTTTTCGATGATTTTAACTTGTTCTTCTCGATATTTTTTCCAAGCAAGTATGCCTTCAGATTTTAAAGCATGAGGCTGTTTTTTTTGATATCGGTCCAAAAAATTTAAGTATGCCCATTCAGGTTTCATGCGTGCTTTTTCAGTTTGGCGATGTTCAAATTCTTGTTGCCAGTAGATTGCAAATTGTTGATACGTTTGTGGTGTGCCTGCAAGCCAATGTGCTTTAATCCAATCAATTCCAAATGCTGTGTAATGAAAATGACTTCCAATTAATTGTTTGAAAAAGTTTCTTGTTGTAAGATCATTTTTAAATGCTCCGTATAGTATCAACGTTTCAGGGTGAAGTGGATACAATGTTTTTGGCTGAGCTTTTGATATATTAGGGATTATTGGTGGCTTTGTTGTTTTTCCAGTTGTTATAAATTGGTAGACGTTTTCTATAAGATCTATTTTTTCGCCATGTGGTTGAATATTCAGTTTTTTACAAATATTTTTAAGTTCAGCAACGTTTGCATAAAAAAGTGCTTGATGTAATGTTGTTTTTTTAGTTTCATCTAAATTTTTTATCATAATTTTTCTCTATAAAATTTATATATCATTTTATTATAAATCAGTTAATGCTATATAAAAACAATTCTTGTGAAAGATTTTATGATCTATCAAGATAATCTAATTTTATTTGGTTTGGTATTCCATTTTTTTTCTATAGTATCACAAGAAAATATATATCGATATCAGAAATATACTCATCCTAAAAAATTAAATCATGTTATATCGCTGGATGATTTTTTAGATAAACATCAACATGTTGTCTATACAAAATGTGATGATTGCTGTGAAGCTTGGTATCAAGCATCGCCATTATTTTTTTCTACAAATCATGAATATCTTCGTGTTGAGCAGCCTGAGACTTTTGTATTAACTATTCCTCAAGGCAAAGCTTGTTCTCAATGTGGGTTTGTTGATAATTCCGGGAAATATATTGATGAACTTCTTTGGGAGCCAAGTTTATTAAAGCAGTGCACAAAAAAAAATAGATACAAGATTAATCAACCAGTAAAAATTAATGGAACAGTTTTGATGTTGTTGCAAGAAGGAGCATCGAATTATTATCATTGGATGGTTGAAGTCGTACCAAAAATCGGAATGTTGCAGCGCCACGGTATAAAATTTGACTTTATATATACCTATTATCAGAAATCTTTTATGCAAGAAACTCTAGCTTTATTGGGTTTTGATGGATCAAAAATTATTCCAGCTCATGATGAGTATACATCGATTCAGGCAGAAGCATTAATTGTTCCATCTTTTGTTTCGCGGTTTCATTATAGTGTGCCTACAACGTTTGAATATTTACGACATGAGCTATTGCCTCAAGCATTATTACAGGTTGATGCATCACAATTTTCTAAAAAAGTATTCATTTCTCGAAAAAATTCGAATCGTAGAAAAATTGTAAATGAGGCAAGTATTATAGAACTTTTAGAAAAAAATGGTTTTGTTGCCTATGCCTTAGAAAAATTATCAGTCGCTGAACAAATCGTTTTATTTTCTAACGCAGAAATTATTCTTGCAGAGCATGGAGCTGGTTTAACCAATATTATATTTTGCCAGCCACAAACAAAAGTCATTGAAATATTTCATAGTAGAATAGTTCCTACCTATTTTGATATCAGTATGCAACTTAATTTAGATTATGTTGGGTGTATTGTGCCTGATGAGTATAAAAAAGTAAAAGATACACAACATTCTTTACATACGTATGTATCGTTAGATTACATTCAATTTATTATTGGTATGTATATAGATTAATTTTTTAGCAACTTGTTTGTTGTTGAGTAAAAAAAATTGGTTTTTATAAAAAATCATGTAGGGTTTGTAATTATTTTTTTAGTTCTTGTGAGTGTGAAAATTATGACGTATAAAAAAATGATGCGGTATTATCTTTTTTTATTATTATTAACAACTTGTATGTGTTATGCAAGTCAAATGTTTAAAAAATCTGGTTATCAGATAACAAATGTCGATACTCTTATAAAACATCGTCATGATATTGTCTACACAAAAATTCATGATGAGTTTTTTGTCTATCCAAAAAAGCATCCTTTTCTTGATGATGAAATTTGTCCTGGTAATGGACCAATTTGTATACCAGAAACATTTGTTCTATCAGTTCCGTATGGCTCTGTTTATTCTTCTAGTGGGCTTATTCTTGTTGATGATATGTATGTAAAAGACTTTTTTTGGCATGGTATGAAAAAGGGGAGAATGAATCTTTGTGTTGATGTATCGCTCTTAGATAAACCAAAAAAAATTCATGGTAAAGTTGCTGTTCTGGCTCAGTTTGGTTCAAAATGTTATTACCATTGGATGTTGGAAGTTTTACCTCGATTGGCTTTATTGCAAAAAAGTGGTGTAAGTTACGATTATTTGTATATTTCGTCTCAGTTACGTTATATGCAAGAGACTTTAGAGTTATTAGGAGTTGATGTATCAAAAATAATTGGGCCTTCAGATGATACTCATTATATTCAGGCAGATGAATTAATTATACCATCAGAACCATCGGCATGTCGTTATAGTTCTGATTTTGTGATACATTTTTTACGCGATAATTTTATTCCTTTAGCTGAAAAATTTGTTGATTACAATAAATTGAGTAAAAAAGTTTTTATACGTCGCGATGAAAATTCAATTCGAAGAATTGCAAATGAAGATGAAGTATTTGAATTATTGCAACCGTATGGATTTGTTGGATATACCTTAGAAGAATTATCCGTTCTTGAGCAAGTTGCATTGTTTCATCATGCAGACATTATCGTTGCAGAGCATGGAGCAGGTCTTACAAATATAGTTTTTGCGCAGCCAGGAACAAAAGTTATTGAAATATTTCAGGCTTCAAAGCGTTTGACCTATTGGTATATAAGTCAGCAATTAGGATTGGATCATGTTTGTCTGCAAACTATACCATTTTCTGAGAAAAATATACGCCACTCTTGTCCAAGTATTCCTCTTGAACCGATAAAAAAAATTATAAATCAATTGTTTGAAAAGATTATTACATGAATAAAAGTTTATTTTATATAATTATATTAAGTTTTACGATATCGATGTTAGAGAGTAAAATATCGTATCTTAATGATCAGCCAGTTATTGATCTAGATGAACTTTTACAAAGACGAACTGATATTGAGTATCATAAATTAAGTGATTCTTGCATGATGTCGTGTCCTGCAAATGACAATTTTTTAGAAAATAAAATGTGGTGGGAAGATGACCCGATTGAATTTCCAGAAAGATTTGTTGTAAGTATTTCTGATGGATATGTTTATTCTCGAAAAGGTACTGTTATTGTTGATAATATGTATATTGATGAATTTATTTGGGCACCAACAAAGGCTGGAAGAATATTCCCTTTGGTTGATGTAGTACATCTTAAAAAACCAAAAAAGGTATGCGGTACTGTTGTTGTTCTTGCGCAAGGTGGTTGTGGTAATTATTATCATTGGATGCTTGAATTGTTACCTCGTTTTGAACTATTACAAGAAGCTAATATCGATTATGATTATATTTATACGCAAATTAGTAGGCCATTTATGAAAGAGTCTTTAACTTTATTAGGAATAAATTCTGATTGTATTATACCAGCTAGGAAAGATATCTATATTCAAGCAGATACCTTGATTGTACCTTCTATAGCATCACCATTTGGATATCCGAGTGAATATACGATAAATTTTTTACGAAAAACATTTATTCCATTAGCTCAAAAGTCTATTGAATTTAGAAAGTTTTCTAAAAAAGTTTTTATTTCTAGAAAAAGGTCAAATCGTCGTAAAATTATAAACGAAGATGATGTTTTTGGATTATTTGAACCGTATGGATTTGTTGCATATAATTTAGAAGATTTATCTGTTTTAGAGCAAGTTGCATTATTTCATAATGCAGAAATTATAGTTGGTGAACATGGTGCAGGGCTTACTAATTTAGTTTTTGCTCAGCCAGAAACGAAGGTAGTTGAAATATTCCAGGCTCGTTATGATGCGATGTATTGGTATTTAAGTCAAGCTCTTAAATTAAAGTATATTGGGGTTAAAACTATAGAATTTGCTGATGATAATGGTTTTGAATCACAACCAGTTGTTCCTCTTGAACCTATAAAAAAATGTATCAATCGATTGTATAATTAAAAAATGGTATTGTGATGAAACATATAAAGTATTTATTAATTTCTTTGTTATTGATTTGCTCTTCTGTGAATTTTTACTTATATAGTTATATAAAGACTTTGCATTCTCAACCAGTTATACCATTGGATGATCTTTTAAGAATTAGAAAAGATATAGTTTATATAAAATTGCAAGACTCTGTCACTTTAGATTATAAAAAAAGTCCTTTTTCAGAGAGTGATAATTTAATTTGGTGGGAGTGTGATCATGTTGTTCATCCTGAATTATTTCTGCTTTCTATACCACAAGGTTATTTTTATTCTCAAAACGAACTTGTGATAGTTGATGGAATGTATGTTGATGAACTTGTATGGGGACCAACAAAAAATAATTGTTTTATTCCTTTAGTTGATCTTTCACGACTTGGAAATCCAAAAAAAATAAAGGGTAAAGTTGCTGTGCTTGGTCAATCTGGTGCACCTAATTATTATCATTGGATGGTAGAGGCTTTGCCAAGATTGGCTTTGTTGCAAAAAAGTGGTATTGAGTATGACTATGTATGGATTAGAACTGATTATCCCTTTATGAAAGAAACTTTGGATATATTAGGAATCGATAGATCAAAAATAATTGGAAAACAACATAATTATATTCAAGCAGATGAATTAATTGTTCCTTCGATACCTTCTGCCTTTGGCTATAGCTCAGAGTTTGTTATAAATTTTTTACGCGAGATATTTATACCACAAGCTCAAGAAAATATAAAATTTCATAATTTTTCAAAAAAGGTTTTTATTTCACGCAAAAAAGCTGTATCTCGAAAAATAGTTAATGAAGATGATGTTTTTGCATTATTTAAAGAGCATGGATTTGTTGCATATGTTTTAGAAGATTTATCGGTTTTAGAACAAGTTGCATTATTTTATAATGCCGAAATTATTGTTGGTGAGCATGGTGCAGGTCTTACCAATATTATATTTGCTCAACCAGGAACAAAAATTCTTGAAATTTTTCAAGCCCGCGATCGTGCAATGTATTGGTATTTAAGTCAAGCACTTGATTTAGATTATTCATTTATTAAAACAATAGAATTTGATGATAAAAAAAATGGGAATGTTCATTCAAAAGTTCCGCTAGATAAG
>JACCDX010196535.1_pt1 | contig 19926 bp, 14 predicted proteins | sample 7449681 | NCBI WGS metagenome assembly JACCDX01 (sample SAMN15323450, study PRJNA562643) | freshwater metagenome | isolation source: river surface water | place: USA:Blue River Watershed | collected 2017-08-18
AAGCTAGGTGAACTCCAGGCCGGCATCGACATTCTGACTGTGCGCGGGGGCGGCTATATCCTGGCCGTTCCCGAGCGCGAGCATGGCGTGGCATGAGCCAGGACGCGCTGCCTTGGCTGGATGCCCGCCTGCTTGTCGAGGCGCTTGAAACCGACGAGCCGGCGATTCTGCAGGACTTCTACAGTCTGTTCCTGCAGCAACTGCAGGAACTGCAGCAGCAGCTCGACACCTTCTCCAGTCCCTACGACGCCGACACCTTGCGCCTGTTGGCGCACAAGTTGAAATCCTCCGCCCGCACCGTGGGCGCCCTGGCGCTCGGCGAACAGCTCGAGGCGCTGGAGCGTGCCTGCCTGCAGGGCAGCTCGCAGACCATCCTCGAGGCCATGCTCGCCGCCACGCGTCTCGCTTGCGCAGAGACGACGCTGGCCGTGCAGGCCTGGCTCGACTCGCACATCCATTGATACAAATTTATACAATCCCGGTATCTTCGAAGTGCTAGGGTGCTCAGTGGACGCTTCAATGCCAGCGCCACGGACGGACTTCCAGCCATGACTCTTGACGACTCCACCCTGCTGGACCTGTGTCTGGCTCTTGATCCAGCTCTGAACAGCGCCGAGCTGCTAGAGGCATTTTCCAGCACCTGGCACTCCCGCTTTCCCGACACCCCCATCAATGTCCGTTTCCTGCCGAATGTGTCGGAGCCCTCCGAGGCGCTGGGGCCAGACGCGGAACAGTGCCTGCTGGCCGAGGGCGGGCTTCTGCAGCTGAGCGGCGTGCCTGGCGGCATGACACCTTGCTCTCTGGCGACACTGCGGCGCGTACTGCAGCATCTCGGCGCTCTGCTGGGCGCTGCCGAGGCACGCGCGGCGCGGCAACGCGACGCGCGTCTGCAGGCCCTGCTGAATCACTTCGCCGGCATGGGCTGCTGGCTGCAGCGGCCCGACAGCGATGTGCTGGAACTGAATTCCGGGCTGCGTGAACTGACCCATTTTGTCGAGAGCCAATGCCATGTGGCTGATTTTCTGGCCCGGGTGGAGCCAGCCGATCGAGAAGAGCTGCGCTTGAAGCTGGCGGCGTTCGCCAGGGCCGGGCACAGTGAGAGCAGCGAGATCAGTTTCCGGGTGCTGCTGCCGGGTGGGGGCAGCAAGCGTCTGGCCGGCCAGCTCGTCTGGCTGAAGGAGCACGACCAGCCGGTGATGGCCGGCCTGATTCATGATGTGACAGAGCTCGAGCTGGCACGCACCGAGTCCCTCTACCGTTCTGAGCTGGAGCATCTGCTGACAACGCTGTCGATGCGGCTCATCACGGCACCTGCCGAGCAGTTCGATGCCATCACCCAGGAGGCACTGGCGGAAGTCGGCGCCTATGTGGGGGCCGATCGCGCGTACCGCTTTCGTTATGACTTCGGCGCGGGCACCGCGAGCAATACTCACGAGTGGTGTGCCGAGGGCATTGCGCCAGAGATCGAGAATCTGCAGGACACGCCCGTCGAAGCCATCGATTTCTGGGTGAGTGCACACAAGCGCGGATTGCCACTGCACTTTCGCCGCATCGCGGACTTGCCCCCCGAGCACGGGCTGCGCGAGATCCTCGAGCCGCAGGGCATTCAGTCCATCATCGCGCTGCCCCTGATGGACGGCACGCAATGCCTGGGCTTCATCGGCTTCGACGCGGTGCGCCACGAGCGCCACTGGTCCGATGTCGACATGACCCTGCTCAAGCTGCTGGCACGCCTGCTGGTCAGTGCCGAACGCCGCTTCGCCCATGAGCGTGCCCTGAATGACGCCAATCGCCGTCTCGAGGAAGCCAGACTGCAGGCGGAAACTCTGGCAGAGAAGGCCAATGCCGCCAGCGAGGCCAAGTCACGCTTTGTTGCCACCATCAGCCACGAAATCCGCACGCCACTGCATGCCATTCTGGGCTTTGCCGATCTGCTGCTGCAGCAGCAGGCGGCCGCGCAGCAACAGCGCGAATGTGTGCAATCCATTCGCGAATCGGGCGAAACCCTGCTGGCGCTCATCAACGATGTGCTGGATTTCTCGCGCATCGAATCCGAACAGTTGCCGCTCAACGCGGCCGACTTCGAGCTGCGTGGCTTCCTGGAGGGCATCACCCGGATGTTCGACGCGCTTGCCCGCAGCAAGGGCCTGAGCCTGCAGCTCACCGTGGATCCGCATTGCCCGCAGCACATCTGCACCGACGAGCTGCGCCTGCGTCAGCTGCTGAACAATATCGTCGGCAATGCGGTGAAGTTCACGCACACAGGCGGTGTTCACATCGACGTACGCTGCCATCGCGACGCGGAAGTACCCCACCTGGAATTCGCCGTGAGTGACACGGGCATCGGCATTGCCCCCGAGCATCTGCCGCGCCTCTACGAAGCCTTTTTCCAGGCCGACAGTGGCGATGATCGCGTCTACGCCGGAACCGGTCTGGGCCTGACCATTGCCGACATGCTGGTGCGAATGATGAATGGCAGCATCCGCGTGCAAAGCACGCCGGGCAGGGGCTCGACCTTCACCGTCAGCATGCCGCTGTCTGCATGTGGTCATGTGCTGGCACCGCTGCCAACGCGTGTTGCCGGCAAGGCTGATCTGCACGGCCTGCGCATTCTCTTCGCCGAGGACAACAGCATCAACCGAGCCCTGGTGATGCTGCACCTGAAGGATCAGGGCTGCGAGATCCTCACGGCCGAGAACGGCCAGAAGGCCTGCGAGCTCTTCGCGGCACGGCCTTTCGATCTGGTCCTGATGGACTGCCAGATGCCGGTGATGGACGGGTACGAGGCGACAGGCAGGATTCGCCGACTTGAACAGCAGGGCCAGTCCCGCACGCCGATCATCGCGGTGACCGCGAGCGCTTTCCAGGGTGAAAAGGAGCAGTGCCTGGCCGCCGGCATGGACGATGTGCTCACCAAGCCTTACAGTCGGCAGGAATTCCTGGCGATGCTTGCCCGCTGGGCTCCCGCACGGGTCACTGCCTGAGCGGTCACGGGCTGTACCGTTCCACCACCCCTCACGCGGAAAGTCTGCTCATGATGGATGAACTTTCTTCCTTGGCTGTTCACGACGCGCAGATCCCGGCGCTGTTCAACCCTGAACATCTCGGCGAGATCATGGGCATGACGGACGCGCCGGCTCTGGCCGAGTTCTACACGATCTTCCTGCAGCAGACGCAGGCTCTGGCCGCCCAGCTTGACGAATTCGGCGCGGCGGGCGACCTGCGGACGCTGGAAAGGCTGGCGCACAAGTTCAAGTCGTCCTCGGGCTTCATTGGTGCCGAACCACTCGCGCAGCGACTGGAGCAGCTCGAGGGCTTGTGTCGCAGTGGTGAGCTGGAAAGCGTGACGGGGCTGCTGGACAGCACCGTCAGGCTGACGCAGCGCAGTCTGCAGGAGATAGCCGCCTGGCGCGACCAGCTCCTGCAGCGTTCATGACTGCGCGGTCTGGGTGGCGTCGGTCGGCGCCAGGTTGATGCGGTAGCCGACCTTGGAGAGCGTCACGATGACATCCTCGCCATTGTGCGCCGGCAGCTTGCGACGCAGGCGGTAGATCAGCGTGGAGAGCGTCTCGATGTTGGACACGCCCACGTGCGTGCTCATGTAATTGAACAGCTCGTTGCGCTCCACGATGGCGCCCCCGGCGCTGCTCAATCGATTCAGCAGGGCGTATTCCGCCCGGGTCAGCGAGAGTACCTGGCGCTGCGGGTCCACCAGCGCCTTGCGCTGACGATCCAGCCACCAGAGATTGCTCAGCTGGACATTGCCCGATTCGCTGACCGCAGCGCTCCCGGCACTGGCCTCAATGCGCTGGCGCTGGCGCGCCAGCAGATTGCGCGCCCTCAGTTCCAGTTCGCGCGGGCTCACCGGTTTCACCAGGAAGTCGTCAGCCCCGAGTGTCAGCGCGAGGATGCGCTCGCGCTCATCCCGACTGCCCGACACCACCATCAGCAGCACGTCACTGGCCTTGCGCAGCTCGCGCAGCAGATCCATGCCGTCGCTGTCCGGCAGTCGCAGATCCAGCAGCACCACATGCACGGTTTCTGTTTGCAGAAGCTGCTTGAACGCCTCGCCAGTGGAGGCGCTCAGCACCGAATACCCGCACATCTGAAAGTAGTCCGCGGTGGCGCGACGCAGCAGTTCGTCGTCTTCAAGCACAAGAATGGTGTAGTGATCCATGGTCTGTCTCTTTGAATTGAGTTTGAACGAGTATACCCAAGCAAGCGGGAAGCTTGCGTAAAGATATGTAACAGAGCGGGATTGTCGCAGCAGGCGCAGGGACGCCGAGGGCGTGCATGGCGTATCATCACGGTCGAGTTTCACGGAAGTCGACAATGCCCCATATCACCAAGTCAGTCGTCGAGCTGTTCGCCGTCGCCCTGCTGTATTTCGCCCTGGCCCAAGTAGGCTTCATGTTTGCCTTGCCGGGCGCCAACATCACCCTGCTGTGGCTGCCTTCCGGGCTGGCCATGACTGCCGTGGTGGTGCTGGGCTACCGGGCAGGGCTGGGGGTGCTCGCCGGAGCATTCCTGGCCAACTATGTCGTGCTTGGCGCAGAGGCAGCCGCAACTCCCTGGCCCGTGGCTCTGGCCGTGGCGTTCGGCAATGCCGTCGAGGCGGTTTTCGCCGGTGCCCTGTTCGCGCGCTTCATTGGTCGCGCTTCACAGCAGATCAATGTAGGCCAGGTTCTGCGCCTGCTGGTCATTGCCATGCTGGCGACGCTGCCGGGTGCACTCTGGGGCGCCTGGCAGCTCACGGCGGCCGCACCGGAGCAGGCGCTGCTGCAGGGCCTGCTGGTGTGGTGGGCGGGTGACACGCTGGGCATCATCGTCGGCTTTCCCGTGCTTTACTTCCTGTATTCCCGCTACCTGCAGGGCAGCGAGCCGACCGTGTTCGCGCGCCAGATGGGCGTCCTGGCCCTGGGGGTGCTGCTCTCCACGGTCCTGTATCTGTATGCCCTCAATCTGCAGCGCGAAAGTCTGCAACTGCGCTTTCGCTATGTCGCCGAAGTGGCCTTCCTCAGCATGGAGCTGGCGATCGAGCAGATCTTCCAGCACCAATCCCAGCTGGCGGACGACATCGCTCAGCAGATTCCGCCCGATCGCGAATTCTTTTCCTCCCGCGTGCAAGCCGAGCTGGCGGGACCCTATCGCACCCGCGGCCTGTTCGGACTGTCCTGGAATCCGGTGGTGACTGCCGCTCAGCGGGCGCAAGTCGAGGCCCTGGCCCGGCAGCAGGGTTATGCGGACTTCAGCATCCTGGAGCGCGATGCTCAGGGAGAGTTGCAGGTGGCGGCCGAGCATCCCCTGCATGTGGTGGTGTTTCACATCGAACCCATGGCGAGCAATGCCGGCGCCCTGGGCTTCGACATCTATTCCGATCCGTCCAGACGCGTCAGCATCGACGAGGCCATCCGACTGAATACCCCCGTGCTCACCCCGCCGGTGGCGCTGGTGCAGAGTCAGGGCGAGGAGAGTGCCCCGGGAGCGCTGCTGCTGTGGCCGGTGCAGACGGATGCGGCCGGCACCCAGGAGCTGCCGGCAGGCTTCGTGGTGGCCGTCATCCGCTACGACGATCTTCTGGCGCAGACCAGCATGAATCTGATCAGCGATGCAGTGGTCAGCATGTTCGACGTCACCGAGTCGGCGTCAAGCAGCCGGGTATTCACCAATGATCCCGAGGCCGCGCTGGAGCGGCCGCAAGAGCTGTCGCGGGAACGCCCGTTCCTGATGAGCAAGGTGCTCGACGTGGGCGGGCGACAACTGCAGGTGTTTGCCGAGCCGCGCGCGCAATTCCTTGCGCAGAACCAGAGCTTCACACCACTCATCGTGCTGCTGGTGTCCCTGCTCATGAGCGTGCTGGCCACTCTCGTCTACGTGCAGCGTACGCGCACGGAGCAGGCTCGCGCCCAGATGCTGTACCGCACGTCCCAGATCATCAACAGCACGCCGGATGCCATGGTCGCCATGAACGAACAGGGGCGGGTCACGGAGTGGAACGAGGCGGCGGTGGAGCTGTTCGGCTATTCGGTGCACGAGGCCATCGGTCGCTCGCTGGGCGAGCTGATCGTGCCGCAATCCTCGCAGCAGGCGCACGAGCAGGCCATGCGCAAGAGGGTGCCTGGGAATCCGAGTGCGGTGATCAATCACACGATCGAGGTGCAGGCCCGGCGCGCGAATGGCGAGGTCTTTCCCGCCGAGCTGGCGGTGAAGGAAGTCAGCATCCACGGCGTGCTGGAATACATTGGACTGATGCGTGATCTGAGCGAGCGCAAGCTGTTCGAGGAAAAGCGCAGCGAAGCGCAGAAGCTCGAGGCCATCGGTCAGCTCACGGGCGGTCTGGCGCACGACTTCAACAATCTGCTCGGGATCGTGATTGCCAACCTCGACTACCTCGATCTGCACAAACTGCGTGCCGACGATGCCAGTCACGCACGCAATGCCCTGGATGCCGCCTTGCGCGCCTCGCGCGTGACGCGCTCGTTGATGGCGGTGGCCCGTCGACAGACGCTGGAAACCCGCTCCGCCGAGCTCAATTCCCAACTGGGCGAGCTGGCACCTCTGATGGCGACCACAGTGAGCAAGCATGTGCGACTGGAAACGCAGCTGTCGCGCTCACCGCTCTGGGTGTCCATGGACAAGACAGGCTTCACCAATGTGATCATCAATCTGCTGATCAATGCCCGCGACGCCTTGCAGGGCTGCAGCGACAGCTGTGTGGTGGTCAGCACGGCCGAAGTGACGCTGCAGGAGGGCGAACTGGACCTGCCTGCCGGCGACTATGCCCGGGTCAGTGTGCGCGACAATGGCAGCGGCATTCCAGAACAGGTTCTCAAGCATGTGTTCGAGCCTTTCTTCACCACCAAGGAGCGCGGTCACGGCACGGGCCTCGGGCTGCCCATGGTGTATGGCTTCGCGCGGCAGCTCAATGGCACCGTGCAGATCGAGAGCGAGGAAGGCAAAGGCACGACGGTCAGTCTCTATCTGCCCATCCTGGTCTCGCATGATCTGGAGGTGGAGGCGCGTGCCGAAGCACCTGCCCCTGACACTCCGGCGCGCGCCCTGCGGGTGCTGCTGGTGGATGACGAGGAATTCCTGCGCCGCATCGCGGTGCGCATGGTGACCGACATGGGCTTCAGTGTGCTGGAAGCCGCGTCTGGCGAGGAAGCCCAGGCGCTGCTGCGGCGCGAATCCGTGGATATCCTGCTGACTGACATCGCCATGCCGGGGGTCCTTGACGGCGTGCAGCTGGCCACCTGGGTGGCGCATCATCAGCCCCATGTGCACATCATCCTGACTACCGGCTATCTCGATGAGAGTCGCCGCGACGCCATCGCGCCGCACTGGCAGATCCTGGAGAAACCCTACCGGCGGGAAGACCTGAGCAGGGTGTTGCGAGCGATCTGAGGCGAGGGCTCGGGCGGCGTGTCCGGCAAGGAACACGCCGCCATGTGGCCATCAGAGGGCGGAGACCGGGGTGCGGCTGTGGTCTTCCTCGTGCGCCCCGTGGGTGGTGAAGTCGTACAGGATCAGGTACAGGCTCGGCACCAGGAACAGCGTGATCACCGTGGCGAACAACACGCCGAAGCCCAGGGAAATGGCCATGGGCACGATGAAGAAGGTGGCCGGTGTGGGCGTCACCATCAGCGGCACCAGGCCGATGAACGTGGTCATCGAGGTCAGGAAGATCGGTCGGAATCGTGCCACGCCGGCATTGGCCACTGCGTCTTGCAGACTGTGGCCCGCTCTCACTTCCCCGTTGATGTAGTCCACCAGCACCAGGCTGGAGTTCACCACCACGCCGCCCAGCGCCACGATGCCGATCAGCGAGAAGAACACCAGTTCCACGCCCATGATGAAGTGGCCGATGATGGCGCCGATGGCACCAAAGGGAATCACGCTCATGATGATCAGCGGCTGGGCATAGGATTTCAGCGGAATCGCCAGCAGCGCGAAGATGATCAGCAAGGCCAGCGGGTAAGTGGACAGCAGGCTGCCCAGCGACTCGTCGCGCTGCTCACCCTCGCCACCCAGCGCCATGGTGATCTGGTATTCGTCCAGCCAGCGCTGCGTGAATTCCGCCGCGATCTCGCGCGTGACCTGTTCCGGCGCGCTCACGGTGCGGTTGACGTCGGCGTTCACGGTGATCACGCGGCGGCCGTCCTCGCGGTTGATGCTGGAGTAGCTGTTGCCCAGGGACAGGCGTGCCACGCTGGACAGGGGCACTTCTCCGCCTTCCGGCGTGCGCAGCAGCATGTCTTCCAGGTTGCCCATGGACTGACGCTCGTTCTCGGGGTAGCGCACCATCACCTTGATCTGGTCCGGGCCGCGCTGGATGCGCTGCGACTCGGCGCCGTAGAAGGCCTGGCGGACCTGACGCGAGACGTCGTCGAGCGTGAACCCGAGCAGTTCGCCTTCGCGCAGCAGCTCGATCTGCACCTCCTGCTTGCCGGCGCGGAAGGAGTCGCTCACATCGAACACCCCAGGGTAGCGCGCCAGGGCTTCACGCAGTTCCGCCGTGGCGATGCGCAGCGTGTCCTCGTTGCGGCCCTCCAGGCGGAAGCTCAGGGCCTGTCCGGCGGAGAAGGAGTCGGAGACGAAGTTCAACTCCAGGGCGTCGGGGATCACGCCGACCTTCTCGCGCCAGCGGTCACGGATCTCGTTGGCGCTCATCTGCCCGCGATCATCGAAGGAGCTCAGAATCATCACCACCTCGGCGATATGGCTGCCGCCGGCGCCACTGCGGCCCATGCCCGGTCCGCCGCGGTTGATGCGCGAGCCCAGCGTGGTGAGGGTGTTCTCCACGACATGGCCTGGTTCGGCAGGGGCGTCACCGGCCGCGATGCGCGCATCCAGTTCGGCTTCCAGTTCCTGCACCAGTTCGGCGGCAGCCGCCTCGATGCGTCCCAGTGCCTCTTCCGTCACGTCCACGGCCACGCCTTCCGGCATCTGAATGCTGGCATAGATGCGATCGCCTTCCACGGCCGGGAAGAACTGGAAGATCACCCGGCCGCTCATCAGCAGCGCCACCGTGATCATGATGACGGCCGTGGCCGTGGCCCAGGAGGCGTAGCGGTACTCGAGGCAGGCGCGCAGGGCCGGTTGGTAGACGTCGCGAGCGAAGTTCTCCAGCCCTTCGGCGATGCGTCGCTGCAGCCCAAGCCAGCGCTCGATCAGGGCGCTGCCTTCCAGGAAATAGCCCTTGGTGCGACGGTGCGAGAGATGGCCCGGCAGAATGAGCTGGGACTCGATCAGGCTGAAGATCAGGCACAGCGAGACCACGCCGCCGATCACATTGAAGAACGCGCCCATGGGGCCGCTCAGGATCAGCAGTGGCAGGAAGGCGGCGATGGTGGTCAGCACGCCGAAGATCACGGGCACGGACACGCTGAGAGTGCCTTCGGCAGCGGCATCGCGCGGGCTCATGCCCTGTTGTTCATAGACGTAGACGCGTTCTCCCACCACGATGGCATCGTCCACGATGATGCCCAGCACCAGGATGAAGGCCATGATGGTCAGCGAGCTGATGGTCAGGCCGAGCGACGGAAACAGGGACAGGGCGCCCAGCATGGCGATCGGGATGCCGGCGGCGACCCAGATGGCGGTCTTGAAGCGCAGGAACAGCGTCAGCACGATGAGCACCAGGAGGAAGCCGGAGTAGGCATTGCTGGCCACGGTGGCGATGCGCTCCTGCAGACCCTTGGCGTCGTCGGTCAGCACCAGCAGTTCGACGCTGGCGGGCATGCGGGGTTGCCGCTGCGCGACGTACTCCTTCACGCGCTCAGCCGAGTCCACCGTGTCTTCATCGCCCACGCGGTAGATCTCGACGATGGCGGCATTCTTGCCATTGACGCGGGCGGTGAGGTAACCCTCCTCGAAGCCGTCGCGCACCGTGGCGATGTCACCCAGGCGCAGCTGCGAGCCGTCAGGAAAGGCCTTCACCACGATGTTCTCGTATTCCTCGCCGGTATACATGCGGCCCTTGCTGCGCAGCAGGATCTCGCCGCCTGGCGTGCGCAGGGTGCCCGCCGGCATGTCCATGGCGTTGCTGTTGATGGCATTGGCGATCTGGTTCAGCGACAGGTTGTACTGGCGCAGCGTGAATTCCGACACTTCCACCGAGATCTCGTAGGGCCGGATGTAGTTCACCTCGACACGCGAGATGCCGGGCAGGTCGATCAGTTCCAGGCGGATCTGCTCGCCCAGCTCCTTCAGGCTGGCGTCGTCGGTGTCGGCCACCAGAGCCAGGGACATGACGGTGCTGGTGGGCGAGAAGGACAGCACGGTGGGCTGCTCGATGTCGGCCGGGAAGGTGGTGATGCCGTCGATGGTGCTCTTGGTCTCGTTGAGCATGCGGTTGAGGTCCGCACCGGGCGCCAGTTGCAGGGTGGCCGCACAGCCGCCTTCGCGGGCGGTGGAGGTCATGCGCTCGATGTTCTCCATGTTCTGCAGGGCAGCTTCGAGATGCACGCAGACGGCCTGCTCGGCTTCCGCCGGCGCAGCACCCGGGTAGGGAATGTTGACCTGGATGGTGCCTGTCTCGATGCTGGGAAACTCTTCCTGCCGGGTGTTCATGAAGGACAGGATGCCGGACACCACGAAGACCATCATCAACAGGTTCGAGGCGATGGGATTGTCGATGAACCAGGTGACGACCGTTCTCATTGCTGCACGACCTGGACGGCCATGCCGTCAACCACGGCCTGGATGGGCGACATGCAGATCAGCTCGCCGGCACGCAGGCCGCCGCTGATCAGCACGCGGTCACTCTCCAGACGCAGGATCTCGACTTCGCGGAAATGCATGCGGTTCTCGGTGTCCACCACCAGCACCTGATTGCCGCCGCGGATCACCTCACGCGGCAGGGCGACGATGTTGTCCACTGACTTGCCTTCGATGGTGGCTTCCACATAAAGGCCGACAGGCAGGGGGATGGCATTGGAGTCTTCCTCGGCAGCTCCGACGGAACGGGGATTGTCCACCCGCACGATGGCCTGCACGGCATTGTTGGAGGCATCGATGCCCGCTTCGGTGCGCACCAGCCGGCCTGTCCAGGCGTGCAGCTGGCCGCCGAACATGCCTTGCAGCGAGACAGGCGGCTGGGATTGCTCCGGCAGCTCACCACGGTGCCCCAGGGGAATGTCGAGATAGCCGAGCTGGGTGAGGGCGAGGGGCAGACGCACTTCCACTTCGTCGGCGCTGAGCAGGGTGGCCAGGGCGGAACCGCGGTTCACGTGCTGGCCCAGCTCGATGCTGGTGCTCTCGACGATGGTGGCGAAAGGCGCGGTGACTTCACTGCGCTTGAGTTCCAGTTCTGTCTGGGCCAGGGCTGCCTGGGCATCGCGCAGGCGCACCGCGGCGATGTCGGCCTGGCGCTGCAGCTCCTGCAGCTGGGATTCGCTGACCAGGCGGCGGGCGGCGAGTTCGCGGTAGCGCTCCAGCTCGGTGCTGCTGTGTCGTGCCTCGGTTTCCGCCTGAGCCACGGCGCTCTGGCCGCGGATCAGGGCGTTCTCGAAGTCGCTGCTGTCCAGGCGCAGGATGGCTTCGCCTTCGGCGAAGTAGCCGCCTGCCACCAGATTGGGGGAGATCCAGGACACCGGACCCGCCGCAGCGGCCGACAGGCTGACGCGGCGCGACGCCTGCACCTTGCCCTGGGAGCGCACCTGCATGGTGACGCTTTCCGGTTCGACCGGGGCGACACGCACGGTGGTCAGGGCTTGCTCGGGGGCGACGGCTTCAAGCCGTTCCGGATTGCGCACCAGCGTGACAAAAACGACGCCGGCGACAGCCAGGATCGCGATGGGGAGAAGAGCTCGCTTCAATTGGGTGAACCTCGTGGAAAGCTGCCTTGAGAGAGTGTGTGAGCGGGACGCCACGGCCTTTGCGCTGGTATACGCTGCAAAGCGCCGCAAGATCAGCGGGCCGCAAGAAATTCCTGAATTCGGCCGCTGTTACGCGAGCGGCGGGGATTACTGTCGGTCGGCGCGCAAATTTTTACGCATCTGTTGCGGCGCGGGGCTGTTTCGCGCATGGAGACTTTACGCCGGACTGCTCTAGCCTGCGCTCATGAAAACCTTCAGTCCCGTCCTGATCGTCCTTGGCGTCGTGCTGTGCTTCGTGGCTCTGCTGCAGGTGTTTCCTGCCTTGCTGGCCTGGGGGCTGGGTTCAGGCAATGCTCCCGCCTATGCCTTCAGCGCCGCGCTGAGCGCAGGGGCAGGACTGTTCTGCATCGCGCTGGGCCATGCGCATCGCTCACCGCACCTGCAACCCCGCCAGATGTTCCTGATCACTGCGACTGCCTGGCTGGTGGTGCCGGTGTTCGGCGCGCTGCCCCTGCTCCTGACGCACAATGCGCCCTCGCTGACCGATGCCGTCTTCGAAGCCGTGTCCGGCATGACCACGACAGGTTCCACCGTGCTGGTCGGGCTCGATGGGATGGCCCGGGATGTCCTGCTGTGGCGTTCGCTGCTGCAGTGGTTCGGCGGCATGGGCATCATCGGCATGGCGATCGCGGTGCTGCCCTTCCTGAGTGTCGGCGGCATGAAGCTGTTCCGCACCGAATCCTCCGACTGGTCGGACAAATCCATGCCCCGCACGCAACAGCTGCTCAAGCACATGGTGCTGGTCTATCTGGTCCTGTCGCTGCTGTGCGCGCTGCTCTACCGGGCCTTCGGCATGGACACCTTCAACGCCGTGAATCATGCCCTCACGACCATCTCCACCGGTGGCTACTCGACCTCGGACAGCTCCTTCGCGCAATTCGCCTCGCCGGCTCTGCACTGGATCTGCATCTTCTTCATGATCCTGGGCGCCTCGCCCTTCGTGCTGTATCTGCGCGTGCTCAAGCACCGCAGCCTGGCCCCGCTGGGTGATCGACAGCTGCGCGGCATGCTGCTGATGATGGCGGGCATGAGTGCCAGCCTGGCGCTGGTGGTCTGGCAGGCGGGCGACTCCTCCTTGTGGCAGGCGTTCACCCTGGCGACCTTCAATCTCGTGTCGGTCATTACCACGACGGGCTTTGCCAGCGCGGACTATTCGTTGTGGGGCAACTTCGCGATCGTCGTGTTCTTCTTCGCCACCTTCCTGGGGGGCTGCTCCGGCTCGACCAGTGGCGGCATCAAGACCTTTCGCATCCAGCTCTGTCTGACGCTGATACGGGAGCAGGTGGCTCGCGCGATCCATCCACGCGCCACGCTGCCTCGCGCCTACAACGGCGTCACGGTGTCGGATGAAATCCTGACCTCGCTGGTCGCCTTCCTGTTCGTGATGGTGCTGTGCCTGACAGTCATGACACTATTGCTGGCGCTGACGGGGCTGGATCTGGTGACCAGCCTGACCGGTTCCGCCACGGCACTGGCCAATGTGGGGCCGGGCCTGGGTTCCGTCATCGGACCGGCAGGCAATTTCTCCAGCCTTACAGACATGGCCAAGTGGGTGTTGTGCGGAGGCATGATCATGGGGCGACTCGAGTTTCTGACAATCATCGTGCTGTTCAGCCCAGCCTTCTGGCGGCGCTGATGCAGCCCTGGCGTGCGTTCGACAGGTGGTGGGTGGCAGCGCTGTTCGCGCTGGCCATGACGGCATTCGCCACACTCCTGTGCCTGCTCCTGCAAGCCTGGCTGCCTGCGGCGAATCTGGCGCTGGTCTACACGGCGGCCGTGTTGCTGACGGCCATCTTCACCCGCGTGGGACCCGCGCTGCTGTGCGCCTTCGGCAGCGTCCTCGCGTTCAATTTCTTCTTCACCGAGCCGCGCGGCACGCTGTTGATGACCCATCGGGAGGATGTGCTGACCGCGGCACTGCTGCTGTTCGTGGCGGTCGTGGTGGGCTCGCTCGCCGGGCGTCTGCAGACCAAGATCCGCAGCCTGCAGTTTCGCGACAGCGTCGCCCGAATCGAACATCGCTTGCTGGAGCGTGTCAGTCTGGCGCTGGAGTCGCGCGAGGTCCTGGCCGCCCTGCAGGACGCGGTGACGGCGCTCAACGGCAGCGCCTGCCAGGCGCTGCACGCCGGCAAGGGGCGGCAGCCGGAGTGGGGGCAGGCGCAGAGGCAGCCGCCCGCCGCGCTGCGCGAGTCTGCCGAGCACTGGGTCAGTGGTCATGCGGGGTCAGCGCCGCCACCGGCGGGGCTGCGCGGGGTCAGTGATGGCGAGGGCATGCGGGTTGCCGTGCTGACATTGGACGCCCCGCCGCTGTCCATGGAGGCGCAGGCGCAGAACGACGAAGCCATCGACATCCTGCTGCGTCAGGCCAGTCTCGGGCTGCGCCGCATCCAGCTGCTGGGCGATCTGGCGCGCGAGCGCATCGACAAGGAACGCGAGCTGCTGCGCTCTTCGCTCTTGTCCTCGGTATCCCATGATTTCCGCACCCCGCTCACGGCGATGGTCGGTGCCACGACGACGCTGCTGGAAATGCGCAGCGAACTGAGCAGCGCGCAGCAGGACGAGCTGCTGGAATCCGTGCTCGCCGAGGCCACGCGGCTGGACAATTACACGCAGAATCTGCTCGACATGACCCGACTCGGCCAGGGCGAGCTCAGACTCGATCGCAGCTGGGTCAGCATCGAGGAAATCCTCAATGTGGTGATGAAGCGGGTGCGCCCGCTGGTGAGTGGCCAATCTCTCGAGGTGTCCCTCGCACCGGGCATGCCCTTGCTGCGCGTGCATCCGGCATTGATTGAACAGGCCATCTTCAATGTGCTGCACAATGCCTTGAAGTTCTCGCCACCGGGCGGGCGCATCCAGCTGCGCTGTGCCCGCCAGTCCGCGCAGCCCGATGCCGGCCTGCTCATCGAGATCATTGACGAAGGCCCGGGTATTCCAGAATCGGAGCGCGAGGCCGTGTTCAGGATGTTCCACAGTGCCGAGCGCGGAGATCGGCGCGCCGCCGGCAGTGGCCTCGGGCTGGCGATCTGTCGCGGCATGATCGGCGCACACGGTGGACAGGTGCGCATCGGGGCACCGGCCGAGGGCAGCGGCTGTGTCGTGCAGATTCTGTTGCCGTTGGGGGAGGGCGCCCGATGAACCGCATACTGGTGATCGACGATGAGCCGCAGATCCGCCGCTTCCTGCGCATCGGCCTGAGTGCCCAGCACTACGAGGTGCTGGAGGCCGACACGGCGCAGCAGGGGCTGGAGATGGCTGTGCTGCAGTCGCCGCGCCTGATCATCCTGGACCTGGGGCTGCCGGACATGGACGGCCAGCAACTGCTGCTGCACCTGCGCGAGGTCTATGCCGGGCCCGTCATCATCCTGTCGGTGCGCAATCGCGAGGCGGAAAAGGTGCAGGCTCTGGATGCCGGCGCCAACGACTTCGTCGTGAAGCCCTTCGGCATTCAGGAGTTGCTGGCCCGGGTACGCAATCTGCTGCGCCAGCAGGGCGACGTGCAGGTGCTGCCGGAAGTGTTCGACGACGGTCACCTGCGTGTGGACATCGCCCAGCGCCAGGTGCTGCTGCAGGGGCAGCCCGTGCGGCTGTCGCGCAAGGAGTTCGACCTGCTGCGGGTGCTGATGTCCTATCGCGGCCGCATCGTCACACAGCGGCAGTTATTGACTGAAGTGTGGGGAAAGGCGCATCTGGAGGATACGCATTATCTGCGCATTCTCATGGGCCGTCTGCGCACGCGGCTGGCGGATGACCCGGCCAGTCCGCGCTATCTGGAAACCGAACCGGGCGTGGGCTATCGCTTCCTCGGGTAGCTAGTGGCGCGGGCGCTGGTGTATACTCCACGGCCTTTTTGCCCAGCCGGCGCCGCTTCCCTCACTTACAGGACTTCAGCTCGTGATCGAGAAAATTCGCAACATCGCCATCATCGCCCACGTTGACCACGGCAAGACCACGCTCGTCGACAAACTCCTGCAGCAGTCCGGGACACTCGAAGATCGAGGCAAGGTGGTGGAGCGTGTCATGGACTCCAACGATCAGGAACGCGAGCGTGGCATCACCATCCTGGCCAAGAACACCGCCATCAACTGGAACGGCTACCACATCAACATCGTCGACACCCCCGGCCACGCCGACTTCGGCGGCGAGGTGGAACGCGTCATGTCCATGGTGGACTCGGTGCTTCTGCTGGTGGATGCCGTCGACGGTCCCATGCCGCAGACACGCTTCGTGACGCAGAAGGCTTTCGACCAGGGTCTCAAGCCCATCGTGGTCATCAACAAGGTGGACCGCGACGGCGCCCGTCCGGACTGGGTGCTCAATGAAGTGTTCGATCTCTTCGATCGCCTGGGCGCCACCGACGAGCAGCTCGATTTCCCGGTGGTCTATGCCTCGGCCCTGAACGGTTTCGCCGGCCTGGAGCTGGACCAGATGGCTGATGACATGGCGCCTCTTTTCCAGACCGTGATCGATCGCGTGCCGCCTCCCCCCGTGTCTCTCGATGCGCCGTTCCGCATGCAGATCAGTGCGCTGGACTACAGCAGCTACGTGGGCGTCATCGGCATCGGCCGCGTCACTGGCGGGGTGGCCAAGGTCAACTCGCAGGTGGTGATCGTCGACCGCGAAGGCAATCAGCGCAAGGGCAAGATCCTGCAGGTGAAGAGTCACCTCGGCCTGGAGCGTGTGGACGTGAACGAGGCCAGCGCCGGCGAGATCGTCTGCATCACCGGCATCGACAAGCTGAACATCTCCGACACGCTGTGCGACCCGAACCATGTCGAGGCCATGCCGCCGCTGACGGTGGACAGCCCCACCATCAGCATGACCTTCCAGGTGAACGACTCGCCCTTCGCGGGTCAGGACGGCAAGTTCGTCACCACGCGCAACATCAAGGACCGCCTGGAACGCGAGCTGATCTACAACGTGGCCCTGCGCGTCGAGCCGGGCGACACCCCGGACAAGTACAAGGTCTCCGGCCGCGGCGAGCTGCATCTGTCGGTGCTGATCGAGAACATGCGCCGCGAAGGCTTCGAGCTGGCCGTGTCCCGCCCCGAAGTGATCGTGAAGGAAATCGACGGCATCATGCAGGAGCCGCACGAAGTGCTGGTCATCGACTGCGACGAGCAGCACCAGGGCTCCGTCATGGAAGAGCTGGGCATGCGCAAGGCCGACCTGCAGGACATGACCATGGACGGCAAGGGCCGCGTGCGCCTGAAGTTCATCATCCCGACCCGCGGCCTGATCGGTTTCCGCTCCATGTTCCTGAGCATGACTTCCGGCACCGGCATGATGAACCACGTGTTCGATCACTACGGCCCGGTCAAGATGGGCGACATCGGGGCGCGCAAGAATGGCGTGCTGGTGTCGATGGTGCGCGGCAAGACCCTGGGCTATTCGCTCTTCACTCTGCAGGAGCGCGGCCGTCTGTTCGTGGAGCCGAACGTCGAGGTCTACGAGGGCATGATCGTCGGTCTGCACAGCCGCGAGAACGACCTGGTGGTGAACCCGACCAAGGGCAAGCAGCTGACCAATATCCGCGCCTCGGGCACGGACGAGAACATCATCCTGACCCCGCCGATCAAGCACACGCTGGAGCAGGCCATGGAGTTCATCGAGGATGACGAGCTGGTCGAGATCACGCCGAACCACATCCGCCTGCGCAAGAAGCTGCTGACCGAGAGCGAGCGCAAGCGCGCCGATCGTCCCGCCCGCGGCTGAGTCCTGCACGCTTGTGGGAGCGGGGTTCGCCCGTTCCCACAAGACTGTCGCCAGTCCCGCTGTTCTCCCCTAAGATTGCCTCAACCGTCATCGCACCGAGGAATCTTCATGCTGGTTCTCTACCCCGAGATAAAACCCTTCGCCACCCACCGCCTGCCGGTGTCCGACCTGCACACCCTGCACGTGGAGCAGTGCGGCAATCCGGCCGGCATTCCGGTGCCCTTCGTCCACGCCGGGCCGCGGGGCGGCACCGACGGCAACAGCCGCCGCTATTTCGACCCGGAGCACTATCACATCATCGTCTTCGATCAGCGCGGCGCAGGGCGCTCCACGCCCCATGCGGAGCTGCAGCACAACACCACCCAGGACCTGGTGGCCGACATGGAGGCCATCCGGCAATTCCTGCACATCGACAAGTGGGTGCTGTTCGGGGGCTCCTGGGGGTCCACCTTGAGTCTGGTCTACGCCGAGACTTTCCCCGAGCGGGTGCTTGGTCTGGTGCTGCGCGGCATCTTCCTGTGCCGGGACAAGGACTTGCAGTGGTTCTACCAGGACGGTGCCAGCCGCCTGTTCCCGGATTTCTGGCAGGACTACTGGGAGCACATCCCCGAGCAGGAGCGCCACGACATGATCGGTGCCTATCACCGCCGGCTCACGGGCACGGACGAGATCGCACGCATGGCGGCAGCCAAGCTGTGGTCGGTGTGGGAAGGCTGCTGCTCCACCTTGCGGCCCAACCCGCATGTGGTGGAACGTTTCTCTGACCCTCATGTCGCGCTGGCGCTGGCGCGCATCGAGGCGCACTACTTCGTCAACGAGGCGTTCCTGGAGCCGGATCAGATCCTGCGCGATGCCCATCGCCTGGCGGGCATTCCGGGCTATATCGTGCACGGGCGCTACGACGTGGTCTGTCCCCTGGACAATGCCACGGCACTGCACGAGTGCTGGCCTGAGTCCGAACTCTTCATCATCCGCGACGCGGGCCACTCCGCCGTCGAACCCGGCATCACCGATGCGCTGGTGCGCGCCACCCAGGACATGCTGCGGCTGCTGCGGCAGGAGCCGGTGGCGTGATCGCTCTGCTGCAGCGCGTGACCTGGGGCCGGCTGCGCATCGGCGGCCAGGCGCGGGGCGAGATCGGCAAGGGGCTGGTGGTGCTGGTGGGCGTGGAGAAGGGCGACGACGCGGCCAAGGCGGATCGCCTGCTGCACCGCCTGCTGAACTACCGGGTGTTCGCCGATGCCGAAGGCCGCATGAATCGCTCGCTTCTCGATATCGAAGGGGAATGGCTGCTGGTGTCGCAGTTCACGCTGGCGGCCACCACGGACAAGGGGCTGCGGCCGGGCTTCTCGTCCGCCATGCCGCCGGTCGAGGCGGAGCCCTTGTTCGACCATCTGGTGCGGCAGGCACAGGCACAGCCTTGTCGGGTGGTCAGTGGGGTGTTCGGCGCGGACATGCAAATCGGTCTGGAGAACGACGGACCGGTGACTTTTCTGTTGCGGGTGTAAGTCGGCTCAAGGGTTGGCCGACTGCTCTTCGGTCTTCTCGCGCTCGGCGGCGCGACGGTTGGCGAAGCGGCCGAAGAAGATGCCCACCTCGAACAGCATCCACATGGGAATGGCCAGCATCGACTGCGTGAAGGGGTCGGGCGGAGTCAGCAGCATCCCGATCACGAAGCACGCCACGATGACATAGGGGCGCTTCTCCACCAGATCGTCGGGCTCGACGATCCCTGTCCAGATGAGAATGAACACGGCGATCGGAATCTCGAAGGCAATGCCGAAGGCGAAGAAGATGGCCAGGGCAAAGCTCAGGAAACTGTTGATGTCGGGCGTGACCATGATGCCTTCCGGCGCCACCGAGACGAAGAAGGCGAACACGAAGCCGAACAGCACGTAGTAGGCGAAGGCGATGCCGGCATAGAAGAGCACCACGCTCGACACGAACAGCGGAATGGCGATCTCCTTCTCGTTCTTGTACAGCCCCGGAGCGATGAAGGACCACAGCTGGTACAGGATGTAGGGCGCTGCGAGGCACAGGGACACGAAGAAGGTCAGCTTGAAGGGAGCGAAGAAGGGCGAGGTCGGGTCGATGGCGATCATGCCGCTGTTGTCGGGCAGCACGGCCAGCAACGGGTCCGCGACGAAGGTGTAGATGTCATTCGAGAAATAGAACAGCGCGAGAAACACCACCAGGATCGACAGCAGCGACTTCATGATGCGGTCGCGCAATTCCACCAGGTGATCGACCAGCGTCAGCTCGGCCGTCTTGACCGGATCCTGCTTCTCACTCATATCCGACGCCCTGAATCCGTCTCGTCGTCCAGCGAGCT
>JACCDX010293057.1_pt1 | contig 19910 bp, 19 predicted proteins | sample 7449681 | NCBI WGS metagenome assembly JACCDX01 (sample SAMN15323450, study PRJNA562643) | freshwater metagenome | isolation source: river surface water | place: USA:Blue River Watershed | collected 2017-08-18
CACGGAGACAAGCATGAAAACCCGCGCAGCCGTTTTGCATTCGATGGACAATCCTGCCCCGTTCGCGCAGAGCAAACCGCTGAAGATCGAAGAAATTGATCTTGATGCACCGGGGCCGGGTGAAGTGCTGGTCAAGATGATTGCCGCTGGCCTGTGCCATTCGGATCTGTCGGTGGTCAGTGGCGTGCGTCCGCGCCCGGTGCCGATGGCACTCGGTCACGAAGCTTCTGGCCAAGTGGTGCAGGTAGGCGAGGGTGTCAGTGATCTGAAACCCGGCGATCGGGTGGTGCTGGTCTTTGTGCCCAGCTGCGGCCATTGCATGCCTTGCATGGAGGGTCGTCCTGCGCTCTGCGAACCCGGGGCGGAAGCCAATGGCAAGGGTACCTTGCTGTCAGGCGAGCGTCGTTTGCATCTGGGCTCGCAGGCGGTGAATCATCATGTCGGTGTGTCGGCGTTTGCCGAGCATGCGGTAGTCTCGCGCCGCTCATGCGTGAAGCTTGAGCAGGATATCGACCCCATCGAAGCGGCCTTGTTTGGTTGTGCCGTACTCACGGGTGTGGGCGCCGTGGTGAATACCGCGCGGGTGCAGCCGGGACAGACGGCTGCGGTGATAGGGCTGGGTGGTGTGGGCCTTTGCTCGCTACTGGGTGCCGTGGCCTCTGGTGCGCGTGAAATTGTGGCTGTGGATCTGCATGACAGCAAACTTGAGATCGCGCGATCACTCGGTGCGACCCTCACCGTCAATGCGCGCGATCCGGATGCGGTTGCCAAAGTAAAAGAGGCGACCAAAGGTGGGGTGGATTTTGCGTTTGAAATGGCCGGTGTGATTCAGGCGATGGAAATGTCGTATCGCATGACACGCCGGGGCGGCACGACGGTGACTGCCAGTTTGCCGCATCCGCAACACAACTGGCCGCTGCAGCAAGTGAGTCTGGTGGCAGAAGAACGCACCGTCAAAGGCAGCTACATCGGCTCTTGTGTGCCGGCGCGTGATGTGCCGCGTTATATCGGGCTTTACAAGGCGGGCAAACTGCCGGTCAATAAATTGATGGGCGAGCGCATGAAGCTCGACGATATCAATGCCGCGTTTGACCGGCTGGATGCGGGCGAGAGCATGCGTGATTTGGTTGTGTTCTGACGCGCCTTATCCACCATCCGCTGTTTGTCGTCTGCCTTTTTTCAGGCAGACGCAAACGCAATCGACTGCTGTGTTTATTTTTGTGCTTCGATTACATGCTTAGGCTTGCCCTGCGCATCTGACAAGCGATACTTTGTGCGACGATCTCCCATCAGATCGCGCAGATCGCGAATGCTCATGTCCGTCACTTCATGCATGCGAATCAGTAATGAAGCACCAACGGGCAGGGTGCGGTGCCGGATTTTGCTGATAACGGGTGGCGCTACCTCAAGTGCGCGCGACAGGGCTGCATCGTTCTTGAGCTTCATGCGGTCACGCAGGGTATCCAGAAGGTTGTTCGGGTTGTAGCTGGACTGAGACGCCAGCGCATGCGTTTGTGATGCGGGTCTTTCCTGATGTTCCATGATGTCCTCGGTCGGTCGTGTCATAAGAAACGCAATTTGCTGATTGCGTAAACGACATGACCCTCTTGGTGATGAACAAGTTCCGTAAAAACATCGCTGCATCGTATGTTTTGAATCTGTTTTTGTGACTCGTGCAATGCAGGTCAAGGCACGAGTCACTACCGCTTCACTCTCACCGCATGCCACTCACCACATTCGATACGAAAATGCGTTAGGTATCGTGTTTTGCATTGCCATCGCCTGCTGCACCGCCAGCAGGTTCGCATACGGATCGTAGGTATTTATACCAAGCCCGGCGCTCTGCGGCAGGGTCTGGGGCATCTCTCGATAGGCGTTTGCAATGACTCCGGCGACGGCACTGCCCAGGGCACTACCCAGAGCGCTGCCCTGACTTACGCCTGTCTGTGCCGGCATGAGCCCCAGCGCGCGCGGCGCGTCGGGCAGGCCAAAGCCTGTACGGCGCTGGTCGCCGACCATCACCGGACGACAGGACGCCTTGATGATCTGGAACAGACGCTCGACACGCTGTGCGGTGCGCATACGAACAGCACCCTGAAAATCCGGGTGATGCGCGAGTACAAGTGCCGCCAGTCCGGTCACATGCGGCGCTGCCATTGATGTCCCGTCCCAGGCCGCGTAGTTGTTGTCGGGTACCGAGGAGGTAATTGCCACGCCCGGTGCGCAGACAGCGATTTCGGGTCCGAAACAGCTGAAGCGCGCTGCATAGAAGCCATTGACATCCATTTGCGGCGTGAGCGTTTGGGCGTGATAACTGTCAGCGGGAAATTCATGCAGGCGTCCGATCGCGGCAACAGCGAGTACCTGAGGTGAGGCCGCCGGATACTGGACAGCGCCCCCCGAATTGCCGGCCGCAACAATACAGGCAACGCCCGCTTGTCGCGCTCGCTGCAACTGCTGCTCCAAAGCCTCAGAAGGCTCGGCGCCACCGAGGCTCAGGTTGACCACATCGATTTGTTTTTCTATGCAGTATTCGAGCGCATCGATCAGCTGGCTGATTTGTCCGCCGGGGAAAAGTTTGCATGCATGAATTTCTGCGTCGGGTGCAAAGCCGCGTATACCAACGGCCGAATCAAGTCCTGCAATGACACCCGTGCAGTGAGAGCCATGCGACAGCGTATCAATGGTCCAGGTACTGGTGTCGCGCTGTTTGTTGATGATGTCGTAGCCATGCGTGATGTGGGTGAGGTCCTGATGCTGATTGGCAGCGCCGGAATCAACGACCGCGATACGTATGCCCTGACCCCGAAAATGCGGCGGCAGCTGGTCGAGCCGCATCGCTTTTTGTCCCCAGCTTAGTTGCTGCTGTTGGGGAAAATTACTTAGTGACGGCCAGTCCGACAAGGCGCGCAGACGGACGACATTGATTTCGTCATCACTGATGTCAGGCTGCTCCTGATAAAAACTCCAGTGATCCATGCGTGGCTTGACGTACAGACGGCGAACGCTGGCAACGGATTCGCCAAATAACGTGAGTTTCACTTTGCCGCTGGCGTCGGTGACGCCGTGCGCAGGCAGCAGGCTGCCGAACAGATAAACTTCAGCACCTTCAACGGGCTTGTCCTGAGCGGTGACGAGAAATTCAGCGGTGAGTGCACTACCCGTAGTCGGAAGGCTGTAGCTGACCAGTTCGGATTGCGGATAATTGACATCGAGCAGTTGCAGATTCTGATCACGTTCAACGATCAGCTGGCCCTGCGACTGCAACGCGAGTGCGGACGCTTTTTCTTCCGCCATGCGCGTCACCAGCACGCCACCACCGCCAGCCATGCCGGCGGCGAATCCGCCAATCGCCTGTTTCGGTCCAACACGATCAATGACGTCGATATCGGGGCTATCACGCAGCGCCTGCTCGACCACCGAGAATTGCAGTGGTGCGATACCCATCATCTGTAGTGCGGGATTCTGGCGGGGGGCGACCAGAAACTGGCCTTTGCGTTTTTTAAGCTCGTGTTGTCCGGATTTGCTCTCTGGCGATGTGCTTTCTGCAGGTTTGCCGACAGCTTCTCTGGTGGGGGGCGTACTGCCTGTTGTGGCGCCTTTTGCCGGTGCATCTTTGACGGTCACGGATGTGCCGGCGCTGGTGACTGCTGTGGTCTCGGATGCACCGGATTGGCCGGGCTCGGGTTTGGGTGACATGAGAATCCTTTCATGGAACTGCATCAATTTCATGAGCCGCCAAACAGGGAGAGGGGGCGATCAGGCTCTATCCTGAGCGCGCCTTCGGCCTGAAAATCTCTCTCCAGAGCGGCTGCCTTGTTGTGCGTCATTTCGCAGACAGTGGTGTGCGGTGCACCGCTGGGTCCGAGGGTGTCGATCAGATCGAGTTCGGGATCAGTCTGCGCTTCGGTGATGAAGCGCTGCAAACGATGGCTGTCATTCGCAATGATCAGATAGCGACCGCGACCGGGTCCTCCCTGAAGTGTTGGCATGATTTTTCCTGTTGTGCGTAATGTAAAAACAGCTTGATGACGATACAGACTGATCGTGTCATCAGCGAATAAAGGCCATCGGTGAGTGCAACGACATCGCGCACCGCATTGCTCAAAACCTCTGTTCAGTGCACGGTAGGCTGACCGCTCCCATAGCCCGCTTGCTGCGCATAGCCCGGCTGTTGTCCGTACGCGCCTTGTCCACCGCCTTGATTCAGCGCGTTTTGCTGCAGGGCTTGCTGCCATGCCTGCTGCTGTGCCGCATCCATCTGGAATGGCAAGAGACGACCCAGCTGACCCGCTGCGCCGCCAATCTGACTACCGAGACCCGACTGACCGAAGATGCCACCGATCGCGCCCCCCAGTGGCCGACCGACCTGACCGAGCAGGTTGCCAAAAAATCCCTGCGGTGCGATCTGTCCTTGTCCCTGTCCCTGTTGCGTCTGCTGAGCTTGCTGGCTCTGCTGTGCCTGAAGTTGCTGCAATTGCTGAAGTTGTTGCATTTGCTGCTGTATCTGTTGCTGCTGCTGGGCGAGCTGGGCGTAAGCCTGAGCGATTGGATCTTGCTGGAAAGGCAGTAAGCGTCCGAGCTGACTGGCGATACCACCGATCTGTCCGCCGAGTCCTGCCTGCCCAAAGAGGCCGCCAATGGCGCTGCCGGCGGGCTGCCCGAACTGCCCGATTAAATTCCCTACAATGCCTTGCGGTGCAAGTTCCTGCATCGGCTGCTGTTGTTGCTGATAAGCCTGCATCGGGTCCTGCTGAAACGGCAGTAGCCGACCGAGCTGACCGGCAGCGCTGCCGATCTGACTGCCCAGACCCGACTGACCGAAGATCCCGCCAATGGCGCCTCCCAGTGGCTGGCCGACCTGGCCGAGCAGATTGCCAAAGAAGCCTTGGGGAACCATTTGTTGCTGCCCCTGCTGCCCTTGCTGCATTTGTTGTTCCTGCTGCTGCATTTGCTGGAGTTGCTGCAATTGTTGCTGAAGTTGTTGTTGCTGCAGTTGTTGTGCATAGGCTTGCATCATCGGGTCACTCTGGAAGGGCAGCAAGCCACCGCCAATGCCGCCGGCCATTTGTCCGATCTGCCCGCCGAGAGCGGCATTGCCCAGCATGCCGCCAAGACCCCGTCCTATCATTCCCCCGAGCGGCGCCCCAAACAAACCGCCGAGAAATCCTTGCGGTGCGAGTTGTTGTCCGCCGTACCCGCCAAGTTGCGAAATACCATTCATGTCGTCTCCTGTTGATAGAAAAAACGGCATGACAGCGATGACCATGCCGGTCCGATCTATCTTTGTCGGCGGCTCCGGATTTGGCAAATGAATCGACGACTCACTTGAGAGCTCTCAAGCGTGCGGAAGGAAGACATACAGAAAAGAAAAAACCGTGCAGGCCAGAGGCGCTGCACGGTTAGAGTCGTCACTTGCGTTAAGACTTGTGTCGAGGTTTTACTTCACCATCAACGTGAACGGATGCACATAGGCTTGCAGCGTGACCAGAATGCCGACCAGTGCCGCCAGTGCGATCGAATGGAAGAACACATAGCGCAGGATTTCACCTTCGTGTCCGTACCATTTTGTTGCGGTGGATGCCACCACGATGGATTGCGCATCGACCATCTTGCCCATCACGCCACCGGAAGAGTTGGCCGCTGCCATCAGCACAGGCGACAAGCCGAGCTGTTCTGCCGATGTTTTCTGCAGACCGCCGAAGAGCACGTTCGACGCGGTGTCAGAACCAGTCAGTGCCACACCCAGCCAGCCAAGCAGTGTGCCAAAGAATGGGTAGAACATGCCGGTATTCGCGAAGGCCAGACCCAGCGTGGAATCCACACCAGAGTAGCGCGTTGCATAGCCCAGCGCGAGCATGGCAGCAATAGTGATGAGCGAATACTTGAGCAGCTTCAGCGTATCCCAGTAGACGGCGAGCATTTCGCGGACCTTGTAACCCATCACCAGTGCCGAAACGATCGAAGCGATGAAGATACCCGTGCCGGTTGCCGAGAGCCAGTTCAACTTAAAGATAGCCTCTTCAACTTTCGGTACTGCCGATACCGGTGGCATTTTTTCCACGAGCATGTGCAGGTTAGCCCACTCGATTTTTACAATCGAAATGCTATCGAGGAGTTTTTTCCATTCAGGAATACCCCACAGCAGCACGATCACGGACAGAATCAACCAGGGAGTCCAGGCGTTGATGACTTCTGCGCGCGTGTAATTGTGTCCGCCACCCGTTGAGGCGGAGGTATCGCCGCCCTCGAATTTGCCGGAGGCCGAAGTCCAGATTTCTTTGGGTTGCCACACTTTCAGGAACAAGGTCAGGCAGACCATCGAAGCGACGGCAGCACCGACGTCTACCAGCCAGGGGCCGTGGAAGTTCGAGATCAGGTACTGGGGAATGGCAAATGCTGCGCCCGCAACCAATACGGCCGGCCAGATGGCGATCATGCCGCGGAAGCCGCAGAAGGCCCAGATCAGCCAGAACGGAACAATCAGCGAGAACACAGGCAACTGACGACCGACCATGCCGGAGAGTTCAAGCATGTCCAGACCGGTCACGCCTGCCAGCGCGATGATCGGCGTGCCGAGCGCACCATAGGCGACAGGTGCTGTGTTGGCAATCAGAGAGAGCCCGGAGGCTGCCAGCGGCGCGAAACCGAGGCCGATCAGCATGGCGCCTGTGACCGCAACCGGTGTACCAAAGCCACCAGCGCCTTCGAAGAACGCGCCGAAAGAGAACGCGATCAACAGCAACTGCAGACGGCGGTCGCCGCTGATGCCGGCGATGCTCTCGCGCAGGATTTTGAACTGACCTTTTCTTTCGGTGAGCTGATACAAAAAGATGACGTTCAGGATAATCCAGCCGATCGGAAACAAACCGTAGGCCGCACCGTAGAGCGCCGCTGCCACGGCCGTATTGGCCGGCATGGTGAAGCCCCAGATGGCGACGACCAATGCCGACACCAGACCCATCAGTGCCGCGATGTGTGCCTTGATATGAAAAAACGCCAGCGCCGCCAGCATGACGACGACTGGAATGGCGGCAGCGAATGTCGATAGCCAGACATTGTTAAACGGGTCATAAACCTGTTGCCACATGATGCTTCTCCCCGTGAATAATCGTTATTCTGCAAAACGCAACATCATATTGAACAGTGGAAACCTTGTCCACGCGTTTGCTTCCCGTCCAAAGCTTGATTCACTTGTTATCGAGTGAAAATTCTTTGGAATGTTTTGAAAATATTTTGATTGTCAAAATGAATACGCCGAGATCCGCTGAGTCCTCACAGCTTTCTCATCGTTGATTTGTTTTCACGTCGCCAAAAATAGGCGGTGAGCCATGCGGCAGGCATCGGAAATACGGCGGTGCGCCGGCAATTTTGCCCCCGAGGGCAGCGGCTGCCCGCCACGGCCAGCGTGGATCGCTGACGAAAGCACGTGCCAGCGCGATGATGTCGGCCTTGCCCTGCTGAAGAATGTCTTCTGCCTGCTGCGGCTCGGTAATCAGGCCAACAGCAATCACCGGGATATCGACCGCTTTTCGAATGGCTTCGGCAAACGGCACCTGATAACCCGGACCGATCGTGATTTTCTGATGGGCTGCGACGCCACCGGAAGAAACGTCAATGAAGTTCGCACCATGCGCCTGCAACGCGCGTGAAAAAGCGATGCTCTGATCGAGATCCCAGCCGCCGTCAGCCCAGTCAGTGGCAGACAGCCGTGCGCCGACGGCGATGTCCGGACCGGCTGCTTCGCGAACGGCATCAAAAATCGCCAGTGGCAGACGCATGCGGTTTTCCAGTGAGCCGCCGTATTCGTCAGTACGCTGGTTTGACAGCGGGGACAGGAATTCATGCAGCAGGTAGCCATGCGCGCAGTGGAGTTCGATCACATCGAAACCCAATTCGCGAGCGCGCTTTGTGGTGGCGATGAAGTCTGCGGTCAGCCGCTCGATATCTTCTGTAGTCATTGCCTTCGGGGGGGCTTCATCTGACTTGTGCGGCAGGGCCGAGGGTGCGATGGTGTCCCAGCCGCCTTCCTCAGGTGTCATCAGCGCGCCACCTTCCCAGGGGCGGTGGCTGGATGCTTTGCGACCGGCATGGCCGAGCTGTATCGCGAGCTTAATCGGCGAAATCGCACGCACTGCATCGACGACGCGTTTAAGTGACTGATGATTTTCATCGTTGTACAAGCCGAGGCAGCCGGCAGTGATCCGACCTTCAGGGCTGACCGATGTGGCTTCAACAAACAGCAGGCCAGCACCGGACAGCGCAAGCGAGCCCAGATGTGCCATGTGCCAGTCATTGGCATTTCCATTCGTGCCGGAGTACTGGCACATCGGTGAAATCATGATGCGGTTAGCCAGGGTGAGTGGCCCGACGGTGAGAGGCGAAAATAGCAGGGGAGCGTTCATGGAAATGGTTCCGGCGGGAAAAAGCCGACACTGTAAGCGGGAGCCGGCGGCAGTACAAGGGAAAAGATGCAGGCGGAAATGCCAAGGAATGTAGCAAACCCGGGAGCGGCGCAACAGGCGGACTCTCCGGTGGGCTTTCGTGCAGGCGGTGATTACAGGGACGCTGAGCCCCCGTAAAGCTGCAGCTCACCCGGGCAGGGCCGGGCTTGCGGTCGTCAGCCGGCGTGCCCGCCGGCGGTCTTCAGCTGCAATCGCTGCGGTAGTGTATGCACCTGACCGGCGTCGGCCAGGGCGGTCTGTTTTAACATCAGATGATCTTTTTCCTGCTGCTCGGCGACATACGAGAGGTAGCGCATGCAGGAAACGCGCAGGAATGACGACAGATTGTCGACACGGCCCTGACGCTCGATGATTTCGTCATAGAGTTTGCTGATGAGCTGATTGGTCGTCATCTGGTCTTTGGACGCGATGCGTGCAAGGATGTCCCAGCAAAGATTTTCAAGACGAATGCTGGTCACGACGCCGCGGATACGCATGGAGCGCGTACGCTGCTCATAATGAATCGGGTCGGCACTGGTATAGATATCGCACATGGGTGGTCCCCCAAAAATCAACGGATGCGCAGGGCATCCGTTGAACGATCCTGCAATGATTTTATTTGACGGTCTTAAGATACTCAATGATTGTTTTACGTACCGAAGCATCACCCTGCTTGTACATCATGTAAGTACCGGGAGCGACGTCTTGCGGCTCGGTCAGCCAGGCATTGAGTAGTTCCGGTGTCCATTTTTTCCCGTCGAGGCCTTTCCTGAATTCGGCGGAATATTTGAAGCCTTCCATCTTGCCCGCTTGTCTGCCGACGATACCGGCAAGATTCGGACCCATGCCCATGGGCGCATCTTTTGCCACCGCGTGACAAGCCGCGCACTGCTGCTTGAACAATTTTTCACCGGCAGATTCAGCCTGAACTGAACCCGCTGCTGCCCCGAACAACAGGGCAGCAGCGAGCATGGCCGGTGTGGACCATGCTGCTCTCATTACAGCTCCTTGCGTGACATGGCGTTGGCAATGTACTCCGCCTGACGGATGGCCAGTGCCACGATCGTCAGGGTCGGGTTCTCTGCCGCACCCGTGGTGAACTGGCTGCCGTCAGACACGAACAGGTTCTTGATATCGTGGGTCTGTCCGTGCTTGTTGACGACGCCATCGGCCGCCTTCTCGCTCATCCGGTTGGTGCCGAGATTGTGTGTCGACGGATAAGGCGGCGTGAAGATCACGCGCTTGGCACCGATGGATTCGTACAGCGCTTTCGCCTGCTTGAAGCCATGGTTACGCATCGCGATGTCGTTCTTGTGATCGCTGAACTGCACGTTCGGAATCGGCAGACCAAACTGGTCTTTTTCTGTTTTGTGCAGGGTGATGCCGTTGGATGTCTGAGGCATGTCTTCGCCGACCAGCCACATACCCGCCATGTTGTCATAGGCATCCATCGCGCTGGAGAAATCGCGGCCCCAGGTGCCCGGATCCAGGAAGGCTGCGAGGAAGGGAACACCCAGCGACAGGGTTTCCATTTCGTAGCCGCCAACGAAGCCACGGCTGGCATCGAAGCGCGATTCATCCTGGATAATGCCCGCCATGGTCGTGCCACGGAACATGTGAACAGGATTCTCGAAGGTCGCATAAACCGAGCCAGTCATGTGGCGCATGTAGTTCTTGCCCACCTGACCCGACGAGTTGGCCAAGCCATTCGGGAACATCGTGGATGCCGAGTTCAGCAGCAGACGTGGTGATTCGATCGAGTTACCGGCGACGCAAACCACGCGTGCTTTTTGAACGTAGCGATTGCCTTTCGAATCGCCATACAAGACACCGGTGACCTTACCGGATTTGTCGTGCTCGATTTTCAGTGCCTGTGCATCAGGACGCACTTCGAGGTGGCCGGTTTTTTCGCCTTTGGGAATCTCGGTGTACAGGGTGGACCACTTCGCACCGGATTTGCAGCCCTGGAAGCAGAAGCCAATCTGCTGGCAGGAGCCACGACCATCGCGTGGTTGCGAGTTGATCGACATATTCCCGGTATGGAATTTCTTGTAACCGACTTTCTTTGCACCGGCGGCCAGCACTTTGTAGTTGTTGTTGCCCGGCAGACGAGGAATACCGTTGGTGCCGGTGGTGCCCATCTTGTCTTCGGCGCGAGCGTAGTAGGGCTCGAGGTCTTTGAGCGTGATGGGCCAGTCGAGCAGGTTGGCACCGGCGACGTTGCCATACACGGTCTTGGTTTTGAACTCATGCTCCTGGAAGCGCAACGATGCGCCAGCCCAGTGCACGGTGGAGCCGCCGACTGCTTTAACGATCCAGGCCGGCAGGTTGGGGAAGTCTTTGGCGACGCGCCAGGTGCCCGATGTCGTGCGCTTGTCCAGCCATGAAATCTTGCTGAACATCGGCCATTCATCATTTTCGAAATCATTGATTTCGTGACGCTTGCCTGCCTCAAGAATAACGACGTCGATACCTTTTTGTGCCAGCTCGTTGCCCAGTGTGCCGCCACCGGCACCCGAACCGATGATGACGACGACCTCGTCTTTGAGGTTGAATTTTTTGGAAGCCATGCTTGTCTCCTCTTACCTTAGTATTTTTTTGTAGGCAGAATCAGAAACGCGTTTTACGCGCGATCCATCCAGGTCTGGTCATTGAAGCCACGGTTGATGTAGCCACCCTTGTCGGCTGACGAACCCTGGTAACCCAGTTTTGCCCAGACCGCTGGCTGGTTGTACAGACTGACGACGAGATCGCCGCGTAGCTTGCCGAAGAATTCCGATTTTTCCATCGCTTTGAGGATGGTCAGTCGGTCAGCTTCCTTTTCGACCTCGGCATAAGGTTTTTTGAATTTGCTGTTGGCGTCAGCATTAAGTTTGGCAACGCCATCAAGCAGCAGCTTCTTGAGTTTTGCATCAGCCTTCGCCTGCTCGCCATACACACCCACGGCATTCGCATACAGCGTGTCTTCAAAACGGTCGTGCGGGAAAATGTCGCGCGCCATTTTGGTCAGTGTCTTGAACGCGTCTGCGCCCAGAACGTCTGCCGCCAGCACTGCATTGGGCATGAACATCATGGGCAGGCCGCCGCTTGCGGTAGCGACGGTGCCGGCAGATGCGATTTTGAAAAATTGCCGGCGTTTCGGCTGTTGGGGTGATGACATTGTTGTCTCCTCTGCGTTTTATAGTTGTGAAAACGACGTCGGTCCTGCCTGTGTTGCCTGAGCCGATTTTTGAACGGTCTTTTATTTTCAGGTAACCCGACTGCACATAATGTACATGCAGGCGGGAATTACTGTGGGAGATTATTCACCGCATAAAATACTTTTGGGTAGTAATGCACTACTACGCCCAATGATTATCGCGGGCGTGATTGTCGAGTGTGATGCGCTGCAAAAATGGATTTTTAAACCAGAGATCCGTATTTTCAGGCTTGTGGGTTTGGGCAGCGCTGCAACGCAACAGGCGGACGGGGGCTAATTACTTCGACGGCTTCTTGCGGGAGCTTGACTGCATGTGTCGTTACACAGGGAGGCGGGTCAGGCAACGGCCTGCCGGACTTTACGATAGCAGCGTTCAGGCGCCTGGTTCGTCGTCGTTCGGGGAATGGGCTGGCGCGCTGGTCAGCAGATGACCGAGCTTGCTGGCCTTGGTCGCCAGATAACGCGCATTGAAACGCGTGCTGGCGGCAATATGTTCTACACGTTCGGCCTCGATGTCGAGCTGGTTCAACGATGCGATCTTGCGCGGGTTATTCGTCATGAGCTTCACTGCGCTAATGCCGAAGTGAGCCAGCATGGGCGCGCAGACGGCGTAATCGCGCAGGTCATCAGCAAAGCCAAGCTGATGATTGGCTTCTACCGTATCGGCGCCGCCTTCCTGCAGATCGTAAGCGCGGATCTTGTTGATGAGTCCGATCCCTCGGCCTTCCTGTCGCAGATACAGCAAAACGCCGCGACCTTCTTCGGCAATACGCCTGAGCGCGCTTTCGAGTTGCGCGCCACAGTCGCAGCGCTGGCTGAAGAGGGTGTCGCCGGTCAGACATTCGGAATGCAGCCGGGTCAGTACCGGTTCGCCGTTGCCGACGTCGCCCAGCACCATGGCCAGATGTTCTTTGCCCGTGCTCTCTTCTACGAAAGCATGCAGCCGGAAGCTCGCCCATGGGGTCGGCAGTGCGCAGCTGGCAACGTGCTCGATTTGGGGTCGCGACAGGGATGTGGCATCGGTAGATTCGGCGCGCTGCATGGGGGCTGTGAAATGGGTTGGCATTCAAAAAACAATGCGGTGTCGCGAGCATTCGCGATCACCGCACTGTCGTTGCTCAGGCCAGATTATGCCGCAATCAGTGCGTCCATGGCGTTTCTGCTGCCAGTCACTGCGGAGTTGACAGCTTCATCACCCATGGCCAGGCCTTCGCTGTGAATGAAATGGATATCGGTCAGCCCGATGAATCCCAGTACTGCGCGCAGATAGGTTTCATGGAAATCCATGGCCTTGGCCGGGCCGGTGCTGTAGACACCGCCGCGTGAGGTGAAGATGTAAACCTTCTTGTCTTTCAACATGCCTTCAGGACCTTTGTCGGTATAGCGGAAGGTAACACCTGCACGTGCAACATGATCAATCCACGATTTCAGCGTGGAGCTGACCGAGAAGTTGTACATCGGCGCGCCGATCACGATGGTATTGGCACCGACCAGCTCGGCCACCAGTTCATCGGAGAGTCCGACGATTTTGGTCTGCTCCGGTGTGCGCTGAGTTTCGGGTGTGAAGAAAGCACCCATCATGGCCTCGTCGAGATGAGGAATCGGGCGGGTGGCGAGGTCGCGCTCAATAACTTTCGCGCCAGGATGTGCGCTTTTGAGTTTTTCAATAAATTCGCCGCTCAGCTGACGCGAGACGGAACCTGTGTTGCGGATGCTGCTGTTGAGATAAAGAATGGTGCTCATGATGTCCTGTGAGTGAGTTTTAGTAGGGGAGATCAAACAGTAAAAATTCGGCATCGTCCGCCTGATCGATATGGATCATTTGCTCGCCGCTGATCTTCAGCGCATCGCCGGTGCCAAGACGCTGGCCGTTGACGGTCAGCTGGCCCCGGATGAGGTGGAGGTAAGCGGTACGCCCCGGCGACAATTCGTGCGCGACGGATTCCTCGCCCTGAAGCAGCGAGGCGTATAGCCGGGCATCCTGATGAATGGTCACTGAGCCCTCGCGGCCATCCGGCGATGCGATCAGGCGCAGCCGGCCTCTTTTGGAGGCGACATCGAAATGCTTTTCCTCGTAACCGGGCGCGATACCTTTGGTTGAGGGCTCAATCCAGATTTGCAGGAAATGCACGAGCTTGTCCGGTGAGTTATTGAACTCACTGTGCATGACACCGGTGCCCGCGCTCATCCTTTGCACATCGCCGTAGCGCAATACGGACCCATTGCCCATGTTGTCTTTGTGAGCCAGCTCGCCGTCGAGCACATAGGAGATGATTTCCATATCCCGGTGCCCATGGGTGCCGAATCCTTTGGCAGCCTGGACCCGGTCTTCGTTGATGACGAGCAAGGGCCCGAACCCGGTATGGCGCGGATCGTAGTAATGCCCGAAGGAAAACGTGTGATGGGAATGCAGCCATCCCAGATTGGCGAGACCGCGATCCTCGCTTTTGCGTAATTCGATCATAAATTGTCCGTGGTGATTAATATGCAAATATTTCGATCAGCATAAAATTGTATAATCAATAATATTTGGCCAAATTTAGTTCAAATTTTCCAGTAATTTCGCCTGTATGCAGTATCTGGCATCTGCTAGGCTATTTAAAAGCGGATAATTTCAACCATCATCATCGAAAAATTCGAATGTTAAAGCTCAGTCTCGATGCGCTGCAGATTCTGGACGCCATTGACCGGGGTGGCTCTTTCGCTGCGGCTGCCAAAGAACTTTTCCGCGTACCGTCGACGGTGTCTTATGCGGTGGCGAAGCTGGAAGAAGATCTCGGCGTGTCCGTATTCGAGCGACTGGGACCCCGTGTGACCCTGACCCTCGCCGGAAAGACCTTGCTTGACGAGGGGCGCTATTTATTGACAGCCGCCCGGCACCTGGAGCACAAGGTCAGACGCGTGGCCAGCGGATGGGAAACCGAGTTTGCCATCGGTATGGATTTGTTGTTCTCCCCAATGTCATTTGCTGGCGATATCCGCGATTTTTATCAGGTGGCGACCGGGACGCGGCTGCGTTTCTCGCACGAGGCATTATCGGGCACCTGGGAGGCCTTGCTGGATCGTCGGGTGGATCTGATTGTCGGCGCAGCCGGCGAGGGGCCGCCGGGAGGCGGCTATGTCACCCAGCCACTGGGCAGCATTCCCTTTGTGTTTGCAGTCGCGCCGCACCACCCGCTGGCGTCCATTGTGCGGCCACTGACCCGATCCGATTTGCTTGCGCATCGTGTGGTGTCGGTTGCGGATACGGCACTGCGCTTGCCGGCCCGAACCGTGGGTTTACTGCTGGGGCAGGACACACTGACCGTGCCTAGCCTGACGGAAAAATTTGCATTTCAGCTGGCAGGACTGGGTATTGGCTATCTCCCTGAGCCCTGGGTAAGAAAGGCGATAGGCACTGGCAAACTGGTGGAGAAGGAAGTCGAGGAGCAACGCCCCCCGGAAAATTTTTATCTCGCCTGGCGTACCGGCGAGCAGGGGGCCGCATTGGATTGGTGGGTGCGTCGTTTGCGTGGTGTTGACCTGCTGGCCCGTCTGCAGGAACCACCTTCGGGCATCTGAAAAAAACAAGCAGGCTTCAGCTTTGGTAAATGGCCACCTCCTGTCTTGCCTCCATTGGAAAATAAGTGTGGACGGGATTGGGTCCGCGCGCGTGACGCAGCACATAGCCTTCGCCGTAAGCGCTGGTCAGTGTGAACTGGCAGCGACTGACCGCCTCGATCTTGAAGCGGAACTGGAACATGGTCACGCGTATGTTGCTGCCCTCGGTCGATCGACCGGAGAGCCTGAATAGCAGCAGGATGTCCTCGAGCGGAATCACGCTGCCAAAGTGGTGAAGAAAGAGCTCAGCCACCGCCACTTCCGACGGTGTCAGCTGTATGGATTCACTGCCGTAGCAAAGCAGGCGCGACTCGGCAACCAGGGTGAGCTTGCCGCCGGTGACCTCCGCATGAAAACGGTGAAAACGATTCAGGCTGCTGAATACGCGCCTCACAATTTCATGCATCGACGGCATCGCCACCCAGTCAGAGACTACGGGGGGCATTTCGAGCAGCTCGGTCGTGGGCAGATCTTCGGGAAGGAACATGATCAGGGGAGCTGGTGCGTTCAGATGATTTTGGGCGGCAGTCATTCCCATGAACTCGCGATTGCTGATCACCCAGAGATGCTCAATGATGCGAGTGTCATTCGCCTCTAGTAACACGATAGGCAATCCCTGCGAGGTATGACGCAGATGCTCGGCCATGAAAGGTGGCTGTATTTTCTCGAGCTGCCAGCTGATCGGCTTGCCTTGCCAATGGGTACGCGGAAAAGCGGAATTCAGCGCAGCGAGTTCTCTGGTGATGCGGTCAAACAGCGTCTGACCCATGATTCTCAAAAATACTCTCACCACGATTGCTCCCGTTTGAATGACAAAGTGAAGTTAAGTCTGGCTTCGCGGCTTTGAATGCATGAATACCAGTCAGGACGGATCGCTGCTATGCACTGGTGGCAATTGCATCCTGGATCTCCTTGATGTCTTCCCACAGATTGGTTTGCAGCAGGCGCGCTCTTTCATGCGATGCATAGAGCCGGATGTCGAGTGTCGATGACCAGATGTCATCCTGGCTGACAATTGCCAGCCGCCCCGACGATAAATCATCTTGGACACAGCGTTCTGGTAACCAGGCGATACCGATGCCGTTGATGGCCAGCGAATGCAGCACGCGGGTATGCGGACTTTGCGCTACGACATTGAAATGCGGATTGGTTGCGCGAAAGCGAATCAGACCGTTGCAGATGCGTCCGAAAAATGTTTCGGGCGGATACGATAGCAGAGGCAGGCTCCGCAACTCTGGTTCCGAAAGGTTGAATAGCGCTTGTCCGTTGTCATCCGATTTGCAAACGGGAACCAGTCGGTCCGAGCCCAGCGATACCGAAGGACAGGATTTTTCATCAACTGCCATCGGCGCGGTGGGACTGTAGTACACCATCAGCAGGTCGCATCGGCTACCGGAAAGGGCAACCATGCCCTCATAGGTTTCTCCGGCAGAAATTTCGAATTTCAGGCCGCTGATACGGGTGTTGATATGTCGTATCCAGTCCGGCAGAAAATGTTGCGACAGGGAGTGAGCAACGAACAGTTTGATGCCGGAAAAAACCTTGCTGCGGTGACCCAGCGCGATACGTGTTTCCTGAAGCTGACGGACCATTTCTCTGGCAGCATCGCGGAACAAGTGACCCGCCATGGTAAGTCGTGGTGGAACGGTATCCCGATCAACGAGGGGAATGCCTATCCACTCTTCCAGCGAGCGAATGCGGCGGCTGAAAGCAGATTGCGTGACGTTGCGTGTTTGCGCGGCGCGCGTGAAGCTGGATAAATCCGAAAGCACGAGAAAATCTTCCAGCCACTCAATATCCATGCTGCCTCCGGTTGGCCTTGGTTGACCGATCAGTCCCCATTGTTTGCTGATCTCAAGGGTTCAATTTGGGATTTCGTTCGTTGTCAAAATTGAATGTAATAAAAAAAGTTCCAGGCAGGTAGAGGCTTTGTTGTTCGTAAATTCGAAATTGACGTCGAAAGTCGAGGCGAAAATAAAAAATGTCTGCTCCGCACAACGCTCTTTGAGAACGGGGACAGGCATGTCGATGGATGAAGATTTGCCTCGCCTCGGGATATCCGTTGGTGCAGGAGGGCGATTTAAAAACAACCAGGTGAGCGGCGGATGAGTCTGATGCAGTGCTGACGCAATGCCGATGCAAAACTGTGAACGAAAAAAAACCGCCAGCTGGTGCTGGCGGTTTTAAATAATTACCTAAAGGAAATTAATGTGCATGCACATCATTGTGACGGGTCTCACGGACAAACAGGATACCGATGACCGCAGTCGCCATGGCGATGATGATCGGGTACCACAGGCCGTAGTAGATATCGCCTTTGTAAGCTACCAGCGCGAACGCCGTGGTTGGCAGCAAGCCGCCGAACCAGCCATTACCGATATGGTAGGGCAGTGACATGGAGGTATAGCGGATCCGGGTCGGGAACATCTCAACCAGCATCGCAGCGATCGGGCCATAGACCATGGTCACGTAAAGCACGAGGATCAGCAACAAGAGCAGCACCATCGGCTTGTTGATTTGTGCCGAATCAGCCTTGGCCGGGTAGCCGGCTTCTTTGATGATCTCCTTCAGCGCATCTGTGAATTCTTTGTCTTTGGCAGTCGCATCTTCCTTGGACAAACCAGCCGCGCTGTAGGATTCGAGAACGGTTTCACCCACCTTGATCGTCGCCACTGTGCCCGGTGCTGCAGCTTCGTTTTGGTAGTTCACCGAAGCGGCCGCTAGCTTGGCTTTAGCGATGTCGCAAGAGGAAGTGAATTTCTTCGTGCCGGTTGGATTGAACTGGAACTGACACTCGTTCGGGTCGGCCGTAACAATCACCGGCGCGCTGACCTGTGCTGCTTCAAGTGCCGGATTGGCGTAATGCGTGAGCGCCTTGAAGATCGGGAAGTAGGTGAGGGCAGCAATCACGCAGCCCGCCATGATGATGTTCTTGCGCCCGATCTTGTCCGACAGTGCACCAAACACAATGAAGAAGGGTGTACCGATCAGCAAAGCAGCCGCAATCAGAATGTTGGCGGTTGCGCCATCCACTTTCAGTGTCTGCGTCAGGAAGAACAACGCATAGAACTGGCCGGTGTACCAGACCACTGCCTGACCGGCGGTCAGACCGACGAGGGCCAGAATCACCAGCTTGAGGTTTTTCCACTGTCCGAAGGCTTCTGACAGAGGTGCTTTGGAGACCTTACCTTCATCCTTCATGCGCTGGAAAGCGGGAGACTCGTTCATCGACAAACGAATCCAGACCGAAATGGCCAGCAGGAAGATGGAGACCAGAAACGGAATACGCCAGCCCCAGTCAGCAAATCCCTCTTCGCCGATCGATGTACGTGCCGCCAGAATCACCATCAGCGACAGGAACAGACCGAGTGTTGCTGTTGTCTGGATCCATGCGGTGAATGCGCCGCGTTTGTCATCCGGTGCGTGCTCGGCCACATAGGTTGCCGCGCCACCGTATTCACCACCCAGCGCAAGGCCTTGCAAAATACGCAGGGACACCAGAATGATGGGGGCTGCGATACCGATGCTCGCGTAATTCGGTAACAGACCCACAATAAAGGTCGATACACCCATCAGCAGAATCGTCACCAGAAACGTATATTTGCGACCTACCATGTCGCCGAGACGACCAAACACGATGGCACCGAATGGTCGCACCAGAAAACCTGCAGCAAACGCCAGCAGCGCGAAAATGAATGCAGTGTTCGGATCCGTACCTGCGAAAAACTGCTTCGCAATGATGGGTGCAAGTGCGCCGTACAGATAAAAGTCGTACCACTCAAACACGGTACCAAGCGAAGACGCGAAGATAACCTTGCGTTCTTCCGGTGTGATACTGGTTGATGGCGCCTGGGCAGTAGCCATTGATGTCTCCTTTGTATTTTGATAACACTGAGGGCACTGGAACAATGCTTCAGATTGCCCGAGTGTAGGCAGTCAAACTTACGGCTGCCTTGCTTTAAACTTACAGAAGCTTACGGGAAAAGACCAAGAAACGAACGGTCGTGCGGAAGGTTATGTTATTCTCGACAACTAGCCTGTACCGCCCCAACTTACTAAAAATATTCTGGAGACTTTCATGACCGACGCCGTCATCGTATCGACTGCACGCACGCCGCTGACCAAATCATGGAAGGGCGCATTCAACATGACCCATGGCGCGACCCTGGGTGGCGCGGCTCTCGAGGCGGCGATCTCTCGCGCTGGCATCGAGGCAGCGCAGCTTGAAGACGTCATCATCGGCTGCGCCAATCCCGAAGGCGCAACCGGCTTCAACATCGCGCGCCAGATCGCACTGCGCGCCGGCTGCCCGGTGACGACCACGGGTATGACCATCAATCGTTTCTGCTCCTCAGGCCTGCAGACCATCGCAACGGCGGCCCAGCGTGTGATCGCGGGCGAGGGCGATATCTATGCTGCTGGCGGCGTCGAATCCATTTCCTGCGTTCAGAATGAAATGAACATGCATATGGTTCAGGACAGCTGGCTTGCCGAGCATAAACCGGAAATTTACTGGCCGATGCTGCAAACCGCCGAAACCGTGGCCAAACGCTACAACATTAGCCGCGAGCGCCAGGATCAGTATGGCGTGCAAAGCCAGCAGCGCGCTGCGGCAGCACGTGCGGCAGGCAAATTCGACGACGAAATCATTGCGGTCAAGACCACCA
>JACCDX011134750.1_pt1 | contig 19909 bp, 16 predicted proteins | sample 7449681 | NCBI WGS metagenome assembly JACCDX01 (sample SAMN15323450, study PRJNA562643) | freshwater metagenome | isolation source: river surface water | place: USA:Blue River Watershed | collected 2017-08-18
ACAACCGCCAGCACCCAGAAGAACAGTGCCGACAAACAAAAGCCGGCAACAATGGGAACATCTACATTCATCCATCTAAGTAAAAACAAATACTGTGCCGTAAACACCATTACCCGCACTATCGAAATTGTTAAAATGCGCCACTTCTCAGATGTTGGCATCCGTCCCATCAGTTTTCCATACACCGATACCCTGCGCAACCACGTTATTTTTTCAAGCATGGGCAGCAAACGGTCAAAGTTGAGATACAACAGCCCTAAAAGGATATTGATGACCACACACACCAACAATGCGGCTTGTGCCAGGTGGTCGGGGAAAGTAATATTGTAATACACCAACCCCACCAATCCCAGAAACCAGATGGCTGCCAGTTGACTGAGCACACCCGTCACAGACACACCAATGTAGTGCATGGTATTGCCCCTGCCCAGATACAGAATGCGGCCGGGATACTCACCTATCCTGTTGGGTGTGATGATCGAGAATGCTATACCAGCGAGGTAAGATGCCAGTGCTGTTCCGTAAGATACCGGCTCTGTGCGGCGCACAAGCGAGAACCACTTATAACTCTCCAGAAACGAGTTGGCCAGCATCAGCACCATAGCCAGTACCAGCAGGTAGGTAGGGGCAGTATTGGTAAGTAATTCCGTGCCTGTTTCAGACAGTTGTTTTTGTACCTGCTTATAGATGGCCGCCAGCAGCAGCACGCTCACAATGCCGCCTGTGGCATAGTTTATCCATATTTTGGTACTTTTGTTCAACTCGTCAATTCTATATTTTCTTGAAAGACAGCCACATCATTTTAGGAATAGACCCCGGCACCCTGGTGATGGGCTATGGATTGATCCGTGCCAGCAAAAGTAACGTATCGCTTATAGAAATGGGTGTGCTGCATTTAGCCAAATATGAGGACCACTCAGAGCGGTTGCAGCTAATTTTCAAAAAGATGGAAAGCCTCATACGGGTGCACAAGCCCACTGCGGTAGCTATCGAGGCCCCTTTCTTTGGCAAGAATGTACAGAGTATGCTGAAGCTGGGGCGCGCTCAGGGCGTAGCAATGGCCGCTGCCATGATGGGCGGACTGCAGCCGGTTGAATACTCACCCCGAAAGGTGAAACAGTCGGTCACCGGTCGCGGCAACGCTACAAAAGATCAGGTCTGGGACATGGTGCAGCACACACTCAATGTGCGCGAGGACCTAAAATTCATGGATGCCGCCGATGCTGTGGCAGTGGCACTCTGCCATCATTATCAAACGCGTATCATGCCGGCAGACATGTCTCTTCCTGCCGTAAAAAAGAGTACAAAAAAGAAGGCGGGCTCGTGGGAAGCGTTCATAAATCAGAACCCTGACCGTATTAAATAAATATTGCATTTACATATTATTTCTTTGTGCAATTTCAATTCTTGTCGATACTTGTATTATATTAGCGGGTGGAAACAACGCTTATTCCTTTATGTCCCAAACCAAACTGAAGATACTTTTAGTTGAAGACGATCCCGTTCTGGGATACGTTGTAAAGGATTTTCTGCAAAAACAGGACTTCGATGTGACACACTGCACCGATGGCGATGGGGCATGGCACCAGTTTATGAAGAATATCTTCGACATTTGCCTGCTCGACATCATGTTGCCCGGTAAAAAAGACGGTATGGAGCTGGCAAACAGCATCCGAAAGAAGAACGAGAATATTCCCATCATATTACTGTCGTCCAAGAATATGGACAACGACAAGATCGCAGGTTTTGAAAGCGGTGCCGACGACTACATTACCAAGCCATACAATCTGCAGGAACTGCTGATGCGTATTCAGGTGTTTGTGAAACGTAGCAAGAAAAAAGACGATTCAGGTCCGGTTTCTTTCAATATCGGTGAGCTTGTTTTTGACTATACCAATCTGTTGCTGAAGAACGATAAAGTGGAATACCAGCTCACGCAGCGCGAGGCGGATCTGATCCGTTATCTGTGCCTCAATGCCAACAGGGTGCTGAAGCGCGATGAGATACTGATGAGTGTGTGGGGCAAAGACGATTACTTCCTGGGCCGAAGCATGGACGTGTTCATTACCAAGATCAGGAAATACCTGAAATCTCAGACAGTAGCCAAGCTGCAGACGATACACGGTATCGGGTTCAAGTTCAACTACACTCCGTAAAACAACGAATACTTATTTCGACGCAGGTGCCATCGGTGCCTGCGTTTCTGTTTTATCCTTGGTTGTTTTTTGGTAACGAAGCTCCTTTATAAGGGCATAACATGCCGGCAGTATCATAAGGGCAAGAAATACAATGGCTATTATCCTGCCTGTCTTTTTGTTTGATTCGATCTCTTTCACTTTTCTGGTTTTATTTTTTGGCGTGTGTCACGTTCAGCATGTCTATTACGCCTTCCTGCTGCAAGATAATGTATCCTATCCGGTCGTTAGAAATTCCTTCTTTCAGTTGGTAGGTGAATTTATAAGTGCCGCCCGAAGATATATTCGTAACAAAGTAGGCGAAGATGATCTTGCTGTTGCCGCTGAACTGCTGCGCCACTTCATACAGATGCGTTGACAATGCCATAATGTGGTTCGGGTGATTCATCAATCCCTCCACTACAGCTCTCGTGCACTCAAACGCGTCATGCACATTGGTGCCTTTAAACAACTCGTCCATTAGTGCCAGATGCGGGCGTTCTTCGCCTATGCGGGCTGCTATCTGCTTCATGCGCTGCACTTCGGCAAAAAAGTAACTTTCCCCTTTCAGCAGATTGTCCTCGGCATGCATATTGGTGATGATGCCATTCAGGAAGCTGATGCGCATTTTGTTGGCCGGTACTCCCATGCCTATATGGGCTAGCAGCGAACCCACTCCCAGCGCGCGCAGGAATGTGGTCTTGCCCGACATGTTGGCGCCGGTAAGCACCAGGAAGTTCCTGCCCTGCCCGAAACTCATATCGTATGAGCTAGGGTTGGCAAGCAACGGATGCCTTATGCCCTCTGCTTCAAATAGCACAGGTAGCTCCGGCAGCAGTTCCGGAAACACCCAGCCATGTTCGGTAGTGGCTTTTGCCATAGACTGGCAGGCATCCAGTTTTGCATACATCGTTATTAGTCTGAAGGTGATTTGCTTCAGGTCGCGGCGGGCTTTGTACTGTAGTTGTTGTAGTTCCGCGAAGCGGGTCTGTCCGTTCACGCCTATTATCTTTTCTGTAAGCGGGTGCTGCAGTTCTTCCTTCATGGCCGCCAACTCTGTGGCAAGGCGCGCCGGTACATCTGGTTCGTCCAGTAGAGTGGTCAGCTCGCTGCATCCCTTCAGAAAATCCGACAGATGCGATACGGAGAAGCGGGTGAAGAAATACTCGCGTTTGTTGAATACCTTCTGCAATGCCTGGGCCAGCATGCCTGCTATTCCTGTCGCGGGTGGTGCGGCATGGTCGGCCGATTCGTAGAATTTTTCCAGCATCACCAGTGTACCGTTCGATATCACCGATGGCCATCTGTTTGCGTGCCGGCACCAGAAGCGCACCGATTCCTGCAGCGATATCAATTCCTCGTGTGTGCCAGGCGGATTGGTGATGTGTTTGCGCAGCATCTCGCGCCCTTCCTGTGTCGTCGTTCGGTCTATCAACGCAAACACGCCTCCGCCACCATCGGTCGTAAAGATGGATAGGTCGCGGAGGGTGGTCTTGTCGTTCTGCATCAGCTGGTCTTAGCGGTCAAATTTCAGTCTGGCACCCATAGCATGATCATAGATCTTGCCCAGTTCATACACTTTCTCACCGTTCACGTAGGTGCTGTGTATCGTGGCCGGGAAAGAATGGCCTTCAAACGGAGACCAGCCGCATTTGTAAAGGATGTTCTGTTTGGTTACTGTGTATGGCATGTTCAGGTTCACCAGTACAAGATCGGCATGGTAGCCTTCGCGAATGTAGCCGCGCTCCGCTATCTGGAAGCATACTGCAGGCGCATGTGCCATTTTCTCTACCACCTTTTCTATCGATATCCTTCCTTGCTTCACATACTGCAGCATCAGCAGCATGGTGTGCTGTACCAGGGGCACACCCGCAGGTGCTTTCTGGTAAGGTTGTTGTTTCTCTTCCCAGGTATGTGGTGCGTGGTCTGTAGCAATAATGTCCAGACGGTCGTCCAGCAGTGCTTCCCACAGCGCCTCTTTATTTTCTGCCGCCTTTATAGCAGGGTTGCATTTAATGAGGTTGCCCTGCTTCGCATAATCATCAGCCGTGAAGTGCAGGTGATGCACACACACCTCCGATGTGATCCGCTTATCCTTCAGCGGCAACATGTTGGTGAACAGTTGCAGTTCTTTTGCTGTAGAGATGTGCAGTATGTGCAGCCTTGTATCGTGCTGCTTGGCCAGTTGAATAGCTGAGAACGAGCTGGAGAAACACGCTTCCACATCGCGTATCACCGGGTGAAACGACGCATTATCAGCATCAGGATATTTAGCTTTGTTTTCTGTTACTATTTTTTCGTCTTCACAGTGTGTTGCTATCAGCAACTCCGATCCGCCGAATATTTTTCCCAGCGTTATGTAGTTGTCAACAAGCATATCACCCGTGCTCGATCCCATGAATATCTTCACACCGCACACGTCTTTCTTCTTGTCGTTGGTGCGCAGCACTTCATCGGCATTCGTGTTAGACACGCCCATGAAGAATGAATAGTTGGCGATAGATGTGCCGGAAGCTATCCTGTATTTGTCTTCAAGAAGTTCTTGTGTCAGCGCGGGTGGATTGGTGTTGGGCATCTCCATAAACGAGGTTACCCCTCCTGCCACTGCGGCGCGTGCTTCGCTGCCAATAGTAGCCTTGTGTGTGAGGCCCGGCTCACGAAAATGCACCTGGTCGTCAATGGCGCCCGGTAACAGGTGCAGGCCTGCAGCGTTGATAACAGTGCAATTGCCTTGCGGCGTGATATCATTGTCTATTTTCTCTATCCTGCCGTTAACAATGAGCACGTCTTGTACCTTGCTCACACCTTCATTAACAACGGTCGCTCCTTTTATAAGTTTTGAAAACATATCAGTATATTCGCCCCATGCTCAGGGGCACTTTTTTATTAAGTGCAAAACTACCGAATACACGTTTCAAAATCTTCTTTATGCTCAAAAATGCCATATTAGTTTCCGCCGCAGTGATGGGTGCCTTCAGTGCAGGGGCGCAGACCACTTTTCTGCAACTCGGTTCCGAAGGATACCACAATCTCGATCGTTGGGAGACACTTTCGGGCCGGTTGTGCGACAGCATGTCGAACGGAGACAAGCCTGAATCCCGCAGAAACATTGTGCACTTTCTCGAATATCTCACCGGGCCACGTTCGTCTGCCGACTCCGGTGGCGTATTGGAGATCTCCGGCAACGACCGTTTGCAAAAGAACATGAGCGGCATAGACCGCTACAATATGCAGCAAATGATGAGTGAAAGTGGCGAGTGGGCTGCCGATGAGAACGGGGCCATTCGTTCCAAACGCAGCATCCTGAACACATTCTATAAAACACAGTATAACCTGGGTTATGTAAAGACGGCAAATTTCTTCGCTGTTATCAATCCTGTGGTAGTAGGTACAGGCCTCATGCAGACCAACACTCCTGCCAACGACCCTGTAACTGGCACCGCTATCCCCAAGATGGTGACGGCCAACAGTCAGGGCCTGGAGGTACGCGGCTGGATAGCTAAAAAGATAGGCTTCTACACCATGATGACCGATAATCAGGAAAAGTTCCCTTACCACGTCAATAATTGGGCACAGAAAAAATTGGAGGCCGTGCCCGGTGCCGACTACTTCAAGAAGACCGTAAACCAATTCGGCGGGTACGACTACCTGCAGGTTTCCGGTTATGTGAATGCCGACCTCGTTAAGAATCACCTGAACGCTACGTTCGGTTACGGCAAACACTTCTTCGGCGATGGCTTTACCAGCTTGTTCCTTACCGACAACTCTTCCAATATGCCGTTCCTCAATCTGCAGATGCGCATCTGGAAGCTCAACTACGAGTGTCTGTACCTCGAACTTACCCCGCAGTATGTAAAAGGAGCCGACCGTGTGAACGAACACAAATACTCAACCATGCGCTACCTCAACACCAACGTGACCCGTTGGTTGAACATCGGTCTGTTCGAAGCGCAGGTGTTCGGTCGTCCGGGTGGCTACGAGATTTCCTATTTGAACCCTGTGATACTCAGCACCGCAATGAGCCGCTACAATGGTGCCGGAGACAAGTCGCTGCTCGGTTTCAGCGCCAAGGCATTGGTGGCCCGCAATTTCCAGTTCTACGGTCAGTTCATTCTCAACGAGTTCAAGATCAAGGAACTTACCGGTAGCAATAAATGGTACGGCAACAAATGGGGCGTGCAGATGGGCGGTAAGTACTTCAACGCGTTTGGTCTGAAGAACCTCGACCTTCAGGGCGAGATCGATGCGGTGCGTCCTTATACTTATTCAGCGCAGGATACATTGGCCAACTATACCAACTACAACCAGCCCCTCGCCGATCCGCTCGGTTCCGGCTTCATCAAGGCTATTGGTCAGATCCGCTACCAGCCAGTCAAGAACCTCACGCTTACCGCGCGTGCCACTTACTATGTGCGCGGCAACGATACCGGCAGCAAGAACTACGGTAATAATGTTTTCAAAAATTACCCCACTGCTGCTTACCAGTATGGTGTCAGCATGATCAACGGTCCTGAAAGCAGGTGCATGATGCTAGGTCTGAATGCGTCATACCAGATACGCCGCAACATGTTCATCGATTGCGGTGGTGTGTACCGCGACTACTCAGGCGTAGACGGTATCTACCCCCACACATCCACTACAGGTACAAGCAAGAGTGCGCTCACTACTACGTATGTGTACTTCGGAGTACGTATCAATTCAGCCATGCGCCGGGCTTACGACTTCTTCTAGGGCAGGCTGTTTACCCAGTTGTCCAACACAGTGCGGAATGCTGAAAAAGCGTCCGCACTGTTTGTTTTATGGAAGGGGAAGGCGGCTGCTTCATTCAGCGCCCGCTGCAGGTCGAATCCCTTTTGCGGGGTAGAATAGAATATCCCTCTTTCGTGCAGTGTGTGCCCGAGATATCGTTGTTCCGTCTGCCCCGGCGTGGGTATCACTATGGCGCGCTTGTTCATGGCGCGCAGGTCCATAAGGGTAGAGTAACCACTGCGGCACACAACCATCGATGCGTTCATAAGTGCCTCTGCCAGTGCTGGTCCGTCTATACGTTTATAGTAGCTGATGTGCTCCGGCATGTCCGCCGGTACTGTCGCCGTGTCGATGCCTTCAGCAAATATCACCGGTCCGTTGTGTTTCAATACTTGCTGCCACAACATCCTTGAGAATTCAGTGCGCTGCGGTTCCGGCCCTGATATCAGCACGAGTATCGGCCCGTCCTCTTTTGTGGTGTCATTAGCCATTCCTGCAAAGCGCGACAGAAGCCCGATGTAGTGATGGCTGTCGGGCATCGCCGCAGGGTGGGAGAGTGTGCCTGCCAGCCCCGGGCTTTCTTCTGTATCCACCACCCACGTTGCGCCGAACTTATTCAGGTACCTGTAGTGCAACCGCTGCAATACATTGTCCACAGTGTTCCCCATTCCCGACTGTATCCGCAGTTGGTGCGTCATGATCACCGATGGGACCTGTGTATGGTACATGCCGTATCGGTTGTCTGATATGATTCCATTTGGTCTCAGTTCCCTTACTATCTCTCTAAGCCTGATATTTTCCTGCCCTATGGTTTTCAGCAGTCGTGGTGTCTGTAATAAAAGTCCCGCCTGCGCCACCTTGTTCAGACCCGAGTAGGTCACATTGTAACCGGGAGTATAAATTGTATCAATACTTCCATTGAAGTATTGGTCTATAATAGCCATTTGTGCCTCATTGCCCGCCACTATTGGTTTGTGGCCCGTCTGCATCAGATGTGCCGCCAGCGGAATGCACCGCGTGGTGTGCCCTGCTCCCCAGTCCAGCGGGGTTATGAGTATTTTTTTAGGTTGGCTAACCGGCAATTTTCTCTATTTTTACAAATGTAGATTTTATGAAAAGAACTAAAGGAACTCGTTTCGTCATTTATTTATTTGCTGCGGCAATCCTTTTCTCTCTTACCGAGGGCTGCAGGAGTAGCCGCAAATGTGGTTGCGGGTCCGATATAGGTTCGCTCTACAAGCCGTCCAAGCGCTACAGGTAGCAAACAAGCGGTAACACAACACATTGAAAATTCAGATCGGATATATGTGGTATAGAAAGGGCGTCTGGAAACAATACGAAAAGAATATTCTTGCAACCGACAAGGTTACAGCCTCATTTCTGCAGGGTTACATGAAGCAAATGGCGTTCAGCCGCAGCTATTGCAGTGTGCTCGATGTTTTCGATCTCAACAAGTACCAGGTGATACGCAATGCCGGCAAGGTACAGGTGGCTCTTCGCGAAAAGCGTGGTAAGCCGTTCATCTTTGTCGCCGGCCGAAACTGACCGGTTCATCCATCCATTCTATAGGTATCAGGTGCACAAAGTGTCTTTCTAGCTGTCACAGTCTGTTATTACTCCTTTGTTCATTCTTTTCCACCCCTTTATCGGTGTTTTTCAAACAATTTCCGGCTTCATGATCGCCCCGGTATATATGTTGTGACAAACCATAAAAATCACATTTTTACCTACCTTTGCACCCGTTTTCGGTCCCTGTGATCAAAACTTAACCATACAACAGGTCTCATATGAAGATATTAGTTTGTTTGTGTCCGGTGCCAGACACCACCACCAAGATCGCTTTCGGCGACAATAACACCACTTTCAACTCGCAGGGTGTTACCTACATCATCAATCCATACGACGAATGGTATTCGTTGGTGCGCGCGCTCGAGCTCAAAGAGGCCGGTACTGCTACTGCGGTTCACCTGGTTACAGTGGGCAAGGCCGACGCCGAGCCAGTTATCCGCAAGGCGCTGGCGCTGGGTGGCGACGAAGCTATCCGCATCGATGCCGACAGCAACGACCCATACGTTATCGCTGCTCAGATCGCTGCGTTTGCAAAGTCCGAAGGCTACAACCTCGTTCTTTGTGGTAAAGAATCCATCGATTACAACAACGGTACCGTAGGCGGCATGCTCGCCGAAATGCTCGATATGAACTACATCGGTTTCGCGTCAAAAGTGGACGTAGCAGGCAATACCGCTACCGTTCAGCGCGAAATTGACGGCGGCGACGAGACGGACACCTGCGATTTTCCACTGGTAATCTCTTGCCAGAAGGGTGTTGCGGAAGCACGCATACCAATCATGCGCGGCATCATGGCAGGACGCACCAAGCCACTCATAGTGGTTGCTCCTGCAGCAGTTGACTCACTCAGCAGTATCGTATCATACGAAATGCCGCCTGCAAAGACCGGCGTTAAGATGATCTCTGCCGACAATATGGACGAGCTGGTAAGCCTGCTCCACAACGAAGCAAAAGTGATCTGATAATAAATGAAGGCAAGCACACGGCCAAGTGCCGTTCGTTTCCTTTCTCTTTAACACATTCAACTACATTAAGATGTCAGTAATAGTATTAGCAGAGCACGCGCAGGGCGCGTTCAAAAAGAAATCACTCGAAGCGGTACAATATGCCGCTCACATAGCAAAAGCTATGGGCACTACAGTTACGGCTGTGGCCCTCGGCAATGCGAATAGCAGCGAAATGCAGGCTCTGGGTGCTTATGGCGCTCAGAAAGTACTGCATGTAAGCGATGCCCGTCTCGACGAGCTCAACTCACGCGCATACACCAAGGCGGTTGTAGCCGCGGCGCAGCAGGAAGGCGCGAAAGTTATCGTTTGCCTCCACGACACTACCGGCAAGGCAGTAGCTCCACGTGTGGCTGCACGCCTCGGCGCGGGTATGGCAGGCGGTGCCGTAGCCTACCCCGACATGTCTAACGGGTTTGTCGTAAAGAAAAACGTATTCTCAGGCAAGGCGTTCGCCAACGTAAAGATCGCCAGCGATGTGAAGGTTATCACACTCATGCCCAATACTTTTGCAGTGGTAAAAGGCGAGGGAAGCGCAGCTGTTGAGTCACTTTCAGTAGCCTTCTCCGACACCGATTTCGCGGTGAAAGTGAAAGAAGTAAGCAAAGCCACCGGCGACGTTCCGTTGTCAGAAGCTGAGTTGGTGGTGAGCGGTGGCCGCGGTTTGAAAGGCCCTGAGAACTGGGGACTTATCGAAAACCTGGCAGCCGAGCTGGGCGCAGCTACAGCCTGCTCTCGTCCGGTAGCCGATTCTCACTGGCGTCCGCACCACGAACACGTAGGTCAGACAGGTGGCACTATCCGTCCGAATCTGTATATCGCTGCGGGTATCTCCGGCGCTATCCAGCACCTGGCGGGTGTCAACGGTTCCAAGACCATCGTTGTCATCAACAAAGATCCTGAAGCTCCGTTCTTCAAAGCTGCCGACTACGGCGTGCTGGGCGATGTTTTCGAAGTCCTTCCTCGCCTTACCGAGGCTGTGAAGAAATTCAAAGCGTCTCATTAATACAATTTAGTTCTTTATAATATCATTAAGCCGATCCCAATGGGTCGGCTTATTTTTTTGCCCCCAAAGGGTGTCGGCACACCGTTCACAGGTTGATTGGTATTTCCTATCTTTGGCACATCGTACTTCGGAAATCAGGTACTAAGCATTTTATGAGACCATTAAAGCACATAGCGCTTGCCGCATTTGTTACATTGAGCACCTTCAGTGTACTGTTGTACAGTTCCTGTGTCAAGAACGAATGTGGTGCCGTTACCTGCCTCAACGATGGCGAGTGTACCGGTGGCATCTGCAAATGCGTTACCGGTACCGATGGCGCCAACTGCGAGGTCGTGTACCGCAAGACCTACGCCGGCGTTTACAAAGGCGTTCCGCCCGATGATCCGAACTCCGACACCACCAACTCCCTCATCTTTTCAGCATCCGACGATACCACCAATTACAACCTCATGGATGTGACCTGGGTCGATACCGCCGCGCACACTGTTGTCACGCTCCCTATAGAGTTGTCAAACAATACATCAGGTGGTTCCAATTTCTCCGTTACACCCACAACCATCACATCGGTTTATTATACCGGCAACGGTGTTATCAATCGTAATACCGTATCGTTGCAGTTGAAACGCCGTTATGGTAATGGCGCCGTAGATGCGGTTGTTTTCAACAATTACATCCGTCAGTAATTCATAATCCAGTTATTCAGCACTCATAATATGTCATTCTCTACAGACAAAGCCCCGAAACCGGTTGGTCTTTATCCGCATGCAAAGCGCGTTGGCAACCTTCTGTTCCTATCAGGCGTCGGTCCTCGCAAAGCCGGTACCGACGAAATTCCCGGACTGGTGACCGACAAACACGGCAATTTCAAGGAGTTCGACTTTGCAGCTCAGTGCCGCAGTGTGTTTGATAATGTACGCGTGATATTGGAAGAAAGTGGCAGCAGTTGGGATAAATTGGTAGATGTGACTGTCTTTCTTGTAGATATGAAGCGCGACTTTCATACATATAACCAGATCTATGCTGAATACTTCAAAGATAATCAGCCTTGCCGCACCACTGTCGGCATAGATGCCCTGCCTACAGCCATTGCCATAGAGCTGAAGTGCATCGCTACCATCGACTGATCTTCCGTGTAAATAATTTCCCGAAGGGTGGCAGTTGTTTTTCTGCCACCTTTCTTGATTTATGATGATTATCATGGCTTTTAGTGCTGTATTTACTTTAATTTTGCATTAAATAAATTCACACGTATTAATATTTAGCGTTATGAAACAATTCTATCTGGTAAGAAAACTGAGAAATGCCCTCTTGTTGGCTGTGGGTTCAGGTTTGCTGGCAACGTCGGCAAATGCACAAACAGTGCTCTTCAGTGAAAACTTCAGCACCGCATCGGGTACTACTCCGCCTGCAGGTTGGGCGAATAATACAATTGCCGGAGCATCATACGATGTATGGCGTTTCAATAACCCGGGTTCCAGGACAGCCAACGCTCCGATGTCTGCTCCGTTTGGGATATTTGATAGTGATATGTATTCCAACGATGCAGCTACCGAAAATGTGGCGTTAGTATCAGATACATTCAGTACGTTGGGATATTCGATTGTCAAGATCAGTTGGGATCAATATTACAGGCACTTGACTCCAAGTTCAGGCAATGTGGAGATCTGGAATGGCTCAGCTTGGATAAATGTCTATTCTGTGTCCACCACAACTACAAATCCTAATCACCAATCTATCGATATCTCGTCCGTCGCGGCAAACATGTCTGGTGTGAAGGTTCGCTTTCGCTATGTGGGCGACTGGTCTTGGTGGTGGATCATCGACAATATCTCCGTTACCGGCAACAATGCACCTTCATTCGCGGGTGGCACTACTCAGTCGCTCAGCGTTTGTGAGAACAGCCCGGCACGCAGCATCAACGGTCACATGGCTGTGAACGATGTGGACGCTGGTCAGACAGAAACATGGACTGTTACAGGCGCTCCGTCTCATGGCACACTCGTTGCAGCATATTCTACTACCTCAACTGGCACAACGCTTACGCCTACCGGTCTCACGTACACTCCTACAGCAGGTTTTGTGGGTACCGATGCGTTCACCGTTACTGTCACCGACCAATATGGCGCATCAGGATCAACTACAGTGAATGTAACTGTTAACCCGCTTCCTGCAGCCATCACCGGAACCACCGAGTTCTGCGAGGGTGCTGTGGTTGGCATGGCCACTTCTTCTACCGGCGGTACCTGGAGCAGCAGCGCACCTGCAATAGTAACGGTTGGTACCTCAGGTGCTGTTACCGGCGTACTCGCAGGTACAGCTACTATCGTATACACATTGCCTACTTCCTGCAGCATTAGTCAGGACGTAACAGTTAATCCCCTTCCTGCAGCCATCACCGGCACAACAGTATTCTGCGAGGGTGCTACATCAACTATGGCTACTACCAGCACTGGTGGTCTCTGGGCCAGCTCCGATTACAGCATCGCAGCAATAGGCACCGATGGTGTTGTGTCAGGTCTCACAGCAGGCACAGCCAACATCACTTACAGGTTGCCATCCGGTTGCATCACTACACAGAATGTTACAGTTAACCCACTCCCTGCGGCTATCACTGGTCTCACTGATGTGTGCGAAGGATCTAATATCACACTTGCCAGTGCCACATCAGGTGGTACTTGGAGCAGCAGTAGCACTGCCGTAGCGACAGTTGCCGGAACGACCGGTGTTGTTACCGGAGTGATGGCAGGTTCTGCAGTTATCTCATACATCCTGCCTACTACATGCAGCAGGTCTGTTAATATCAATACACGTCCCCTTCCGGTTGTATACGCGGTTAATGGTGGCGGCAGCTACTGCGAAGGCGGTGCTGGTTCGGTTGTGGGCATGGCCAACTCTGAGTCAGGTTACACTTATCGTCTGTACAACGGTGCTACATTGTCATCAACTAACGTGGCTACGGGCGGTGCATTCAACTTTGGTCCTATGCCTGTTGCCGGTACGTACACAGCTACTGCCACTACCGGTTACGGCTGTGTCAGCAACATGAGTGCTTCTGCTACAGTGGTTATCACACCCACAGTGGCAGTAACCGTTAGCGTAGCCACTACTCCTGGCGATACCGTTTGTGCGGGCACACTCAACACATTTACTGCAACACCGGTGAACGGCGGCACTACTCCCGGCTACGTTTGGCGTGTCAACGGTTCACTCGTTTCTACTACTACCGACACTTTCCAGTACACACCATCGGCCGGCGACGTGGTTGAGGTTACACTCACCAGCAGCGCGGTATGCCCTATGCCTGCATCTGTGGCAGCATCCAAGTCTGTGATCGTCGTTTCCAACGAAACACCTGCTGCAACTATTGCGGCTTATCTGGGTTCTGTTCCGCTGGCTGTAAACGATTCTGTTTGTCAGGGTTCTACCGTTAACTACTATGCTTCAACTGTATGGGGCGGCGATGCTCCGGCACTCACTTGGTACAAGAATGGTGTTGCTACCGGCACAACAGGTACTTCATACACTTATATTCCTGTCATCGGCGATACCATCTCTGTTAAGCTGAACAGTAACTACCGTTGCCCGATTGTCAACAATGTTACCAGCAACAAGATCGGCCTCCGTGTAGATTCTATCTACATGCCTATTCTCATCATCGGCACCAACACGGGGCTCAGCATCAAGACGGGTACCAGCGTTACCTTCACAGGTACGGTTATCAATGGTGGTCCGGTTCTTACCTACCAGTGGTACAAGAACTCAAGCCTTATCGTGGGTGCTACTACAAATACCTACACGACAAGCAGCCTCGCTCATGGCGACTCAGTTAGCTGCTGGGTTACCAGCATCGGCAACTGTGCATGGTATTCTTTCAACGCGGTAAAAGTAAAAGTGTCAAATGATGTGCAGACCCTCACTGGCGCGCCTGAACTTACACTGGCACCAAACCCCAATAGCGGCGATTTCGTTATCAGCGGCACGCTGGGTAGCTTCACGGCAAACAATGTAGATCTCGTTGTAACCAACATGCTCGGCCAAACTGTCTTCACACAGAAGGTTGATGCTGAGTCAGGCGTGCTCAATCAGCGTATCACGCTGCCTTCAGCACTGCCAAATGGTATGTATCTGCTCAATGTACTGAGCGGCGATCAGCGCCAGACGTTCAGGTTCATTATCAAGTAATAACAAGTATCGCTCACTGTAATAAAACGAAAAAGAGGACCTTGGTCCTCTTTTTCGTTTTTCAGGCAGTCCCTTGTTCTTTAACCGATTGTTGAAAATGTAATTTCTCTCACCTTATTGGTATAGACCGAAAAAATAGTCGGACAATACCCTTTAAAATTGCCCTACAAATTTTCTTTTTTCGAATTAATGACTTATTTTTCAGAATATTAATAAAGATTTCCAACATTTTATGATAGTAGGCGTATTGAAAGAACAGGCCCCCGAAACACGCGTTTCTCTCGTTCCTGAAGTAGTGGCAGCACTCGCGAAATTGAACGTGACCGTGTGGGTCGAAGATGGTGCAGGTGTTGCTGCATTCTTCAACAACGATGCATACACCGCTGCCGGTGCTGCCATCAAGTCCGCTGCCGATATCAACGCGCAGGCCGACGTCGTGCTCTCCATTCAGATAGCCAATGCCGGCAACGCGAAACCCGGCGCGGTGCTGATGGGTGTCTATCAGCCGCTATTCAATTTCCGCCTCATGCAAGAATGGGCTGCGAAAAATTATACCGTCTTTAGTCTCGATACCATTCCGCGTAACACACGTGCGCAAAGTATGGACGTACTCAGCTCACAAGCCAACATTGCCGGCTACAAGGCGGTGTTGCTGGCAGCCTATCAGTACTGCCGTTATTTCCCAATGTTCATGACTGCTGCGGGCAGTATTCCTCCTGCCAAGGTCCTCATCCTCGGTGCGGGCGTTGCCGGTCTTCAGGCCATCGCCACTGCCAAGCGCCTTGGTGCGGTTGTAGAGGTGTTTGATACCCGCCCTGCCGTGAAGGAAGAAGTAATGAGCCTTGGTGCCAAGTTCGTTGAGGTGGAAGGTGCTGCTGATGCCTCGAAAGCCGGTGGTTACGCCGTTGAGCAGTCCGAGGATTTCCAGAAACGCCAGCGCGATAAGATACACGAGCATGCAAAGAAATCCGATGTAATTATCACTACCGCTCAGATACCCGGCCGCAAAGCGCCTATCCTCATCACAAAGGCGATGATAGAAGACATGAGGGCGGGTTCTGTCATCATAGACATAGCTTCTGTTACAGGCGGCAATACCGATCTTACCGAAGACAACAAGACCGTCATGCACAACGGGGTGGCCATCATAGGCAATTCTGCCCTCGCTGCTACTGCCTCGTCCGATGCCAGCAAGGTATATGCCAAGAACGTGCTCAATTTCTCGAAACTCATCATCGATAAAGACGGGGGCATCAACCTCAATTTCGAAGATGACATCGTGAAGGGCACAGCCATAACAAACGGCGGCAAGGTGGTCAATGACCGTGTACTTGGCCTGCTCGGCGCCTGATGCCGCAACCCTACCCTGATTTTTTAACGATACAAACTTCATATAAATGGATACTATTATCAATCTTTTTACCGATGCCGCAACTTACAGGTTGCTCACCATCGTCATCCTGTCCATATTCCTCGGTATCGAGGTAATTTCGCGGGTGCCTTCAGTGCTGCATACCCCCCTCATGAGTGGTGCCAACGCCATTCACGGGGTGGTTATCATTGGCGCCATCATCGTTATGGGCCAGGCTCCCTCCAACGATTACCTCGCACTCACACTCGGCTTCCTCGCTGTTATCCTGGGTACGCTCAATGTGGTAGGTGGCTTCGTCGTTACAGACCGCATGCTCGAGATGTTCGGTAAAAAGAAAAAGAAATAACAGGCACACCAACGTGCTCTGATTCCAAATTCCAAATTCCAAATTCCAACATAACATGGAAAACATGATTCTTCAGTTAAGCTACCTTATCGGGTCCATCACATTTATCATGGGTCTGAAAATGTTGTCGCACCCCGAGACTGCCCGCAAAGGCAATCTGGTGGCAGCAGCAGGTATGGCCATAGCTATTTTTGCAACCATCTTCCTGTACAAACACAACGGAGAATCGCTGCACAACTACGCCTGGATATTTGGTGGACTCATTTTAGGTACAGTTGTCGGCACCATTGCCGCCAAAAAGGTACAGATGACAGCTATGCCCGAGATGGTGAGCCTGTTCAACGGTATGGGTGGTGCCTGCGCCATGCTCATCTCGTTGGTAGAGTACGCAAAGCCCGAAGAAAAATCTACCGGCATGCTGGTGGTTATTGCCTTAGGTATGATGATCGGTACGGTTTCATTCGCGGGTAGTATGATAGCATGGGGCAAACTGAATGGTAAGATCAAAGACCGCACTATTCCTGGTGGACAGGTCATCAATTTCATCATTTTCGGTGGTCTCATCGTGCTCGACTCAATGGTTATCATGGGTATGTCTGCCGGCAACCCAATGTTGTTCTACGGTATCCTCGCGCTTTCAGCACTTTATGGTGTGCTCTTCGTTATGCCTATCGGTGGTGCCGATATGCCGGTGGTTATCTCCCTGCTCAACTCATTTACCGGCGTTGCCGCCGCGTTCGGGGGCTTCCTGTACGACAATCCGGTGATGCTCACCGGTGGTATCCTCGTAGGCTCTGCCGGTACCATCCTCACCATCCTCATGTGTAAAGCAATGAACCGCTCTCTCAAAAATGTGTTGATCGGCTCATTCGGCGCTGCCAAAACGGGCGGTGCTGCCGGTAGCAAAGATCAGGGCGCATACAAGGAAATTTCGCTCAATGACACTGCTACATTGATGGCCTATGCTTCCAAAGTGATGATCATCCCCGGCTATGGTCTGGCGGTTGCACAGGCACAGCATACCTGCCACGAGCTGGAGAAAGTACTCAACGAAAAAGGCGTGGAGGTGAGTTATGGTATCCATCCGGTTGCGGGTCGTATGCCGGGTCACATGAACGTGCTGCTGGCTGAGGCCGATGTGCCTTACGAAAAATTGCTGGAAATGGAAGACGCCAACGACCAGATGGGCGGCACAAACGTAGTGCTCATCCTGGGTGCCAACGACGTGGTAAACCCCGCCGCTAAGGAAGACCCTTCAAGCCCCATATTTGGAATGCCTATTCTTGAAGTAGAAAAAGCCGACCACGTCATCGTCAACAAACGTAGTATGAAGCCGGGTTATGCGGGTATTGAGAACGAACTCTTCTTCCGCCCCAAATCATCCATGCTTTTCGGCGATGCCAAGAAGGTACTTCAGTCTTTAGTGGGAGAGCTAAAGCAGATGTAATAGCTCCTTCATAAGAACGGAATTGTTTGTGTTCTGAAAAATGAACATATGTGTTGGCGGTGATACAAAATTGAAAACTTTAACTAAATTTATGCCATGGTAATTAAGAAAAGTGGCCTGGTAATAACAGTATTAGGAATTCTATCGGTTGTTCTTTCGGTTACATACGTCTCTTCATGCACCAAACCCTTGGAAGACAGGCCTTGGTCGTGCAATTACGTAGTTTGTACCAACGGGGGTGTTTGCGACAGTGGTAAATGTTCCTGCCCTGTAGGTTTTGAGGGTACAGATTGCTCTGTAAAGACAGTTGAGAAATACTATGGACACTGGACTGCGCATTTCAAGACCATCGGCAGCGATTCTGCGTCTCAATTGGGCAAAGACACAGTGTATCCAATGGAGTTAAAGGCATCGGCTACCTACACAACGTTCTTCATTTACAACTTCAACAACAACAAGAATTACAGCAACATCCTCTGCAAGGTTGATAGTGTGAGGAAGGATATCTTCATCTTCGACTCTACTATGGCCCAAAACATGTTCTACGACCAATACCGCATAAGAGGCGGTTGGGGAGTTATGTACCGCCCCGATTCTATCGCTGGCCGTGTTTGGACAAGAAGCATCAACAGATCTTTTAACTGGCAGAGCGACACGTTCGATTACTATTTGCTGAATAAGAAATAGTCCCCGCAACACCAGTACAACCGCGGTTTTCTCTACACAAAGAAAGCCCCATATTGAAACAGGAAAGATGTTTCAGATTTTTTGAAAAATATTTGCAGGACTCAGAAATTTTTCTACTTTTGCAGTCCCTTCACTGATAAGGGAACACAGTTCTTTCATTTAAAGCCACTTTAGCTCAGCTGGTAGAGCAACTGATTTGTAATCAGTAGGTCGCTGGTTCGATTCCGGCAAGTGGCTCTGGTTTAAAAAAGAATAAAAAGTCAAAAGTCGGGTGTGCATACTTTCCACTTTTGACTTTTTAATTCAAGGGGACATTCCACAAGCGGCCAACGTGAGCAGACTGTAAATCTGCCGTCTTTCGACTTCGGAGGTTCGAATCCTCCTGTCCCCACTGCGATTAGCGAATGGGTCTTGTACTTTGTACTCGACTCATTTGCGAAAAAGCAAATTAAGCGGGAGTAGCTCAGTTGGTAGAGCGACAGCCTTCCAAGCTGTAGGTCGCGGGTTCGAGCCTCGTCTCCCGCTCGCTTTTAAAAGTTCTTAAATTCTTAGCTGTTGTAGCTCAGCGGTAGAGCACTTCCTTGGTAAGGAAGAGGTCGGCAGTTCAATCCTGCTCAACAGCTCTTTCCTTTTCTTTTTACAGCAGTTTGATCCAAATCCCGGAAGCATTCGGGACTTTTCTTTTTTTACAGCAGTTCCAATCTTATTTTCATCTGCAGTATTTCAGTCCAGATCCCGAAACATTCGGGACTTTTTTATTTTATATCGGTTCTGTTCCAAGCCTTAGAATGCCACACGCGCGTATCCTATCATCCTCAAGTCCTATCAATCTTAGTTCAGACAGACAAAATTCACTGGTCCGCGTTGGAACGCTATCCCCTCAATTCGACAGAAAATCCGGAATAAGCTCAATAGAGCGAATACGCTTAGCCCCTGATGGCGCCTTCATATTTCCGTAGATGTGGTTGCCGTGCTTTCAAAAGAAATTCACAAGTTGACAAGGCATATAGCCCCATCATCTGGTAAACGATAGGAAAGATGCCAGCGCCATGGAGCTGCACAGCTATACGCTGGTACTTTTCTTTTCGCTGTAGAAAAGAAAAGAACAAGAGCGGATGGGAAAGGAGCGTATGAATTTCTATCACACTACAGAAAACGCACTATCATAAAACATTTCTCTTGCCTGGTATCATGCACGGTCGTAACTTGAATAGAACTTGAAAGTAATGGTCGCATGATGAAAAACATTCACTTCTCACCTGCGCAATTTTGGGAAGCAGGTGCGCAGAAGTGCGCAGGTTTTGAGAAGCTGTGGGAAGCAAACTTCTCACCAGCTTCCCACCTTTTTATTGATGATCAATCAGTTAGGTGAA
>JACCDX011108267.1_pt1 | contig 19880 bp, 21 predicted proteins | sample 7449681 | NCBI WGS metagenome assembly JACCDX01 (sample SAMN15323450, study PRJNA562643) | freshwater metagenome | isolation source: river surface water | place: USA:Blue River Watershed | collected 2017-08-18
AGAGGCGCGGGCAATCTATTAGGCGGGGAGCAGTCAGGTCACATTGCAGGTGTGGGATTTGATTTATACATGCGAATGATTTCGGAGGCGGTCAGCGAATTCCGAGGCGTTAAAATCGCAACACCCTCTGAGTTGAAACTTGAACTGCCAATCGATGCTCGAATTCCAACTGAATATGTTGATTCGGATCGCCTGCGCCTGGAGGCCTATCACAAGCTGGCCGCAGCATCAGGCGCAACTGGCACCGAGCAGCAATTAGAAGAGATCAAGGCTGAGATTGAAGATCGATTCGGTCCTGCACCTATGCCAGTTCTAAATCTGCTTGAGGTCGCTGCGCTGCGGCAGCAGGCTAATCGACAAGGTTTACTGGAAGTCAATCTCTTGGGCGCCCTGGCCAGAGTTCAACCGGTTGATCTAACCGATTCCGAGCTCGTTCAATTCAGTCATATTTATCCAAGTCTGAAATACCTCAAGAGTTCGCAATTAATGACCATTGCCATTCCAAAATCAGATGACTCTGAGACCATTCGGGACCAGGAAGTGATTAACTGGGTTAGAAACCTTCTTGGGAAGTTGCAGGAAATCGCCGATGGAAAAGCTAGCCAGTCTGATTCAAACCGCTCATCAACTTAGGGCGCCAGGTGGTTGCCCCTGGGACGCCGAGCAAACTCACGAGAGCCTTCTGCAGTATCTGCTTGAAGAAACCTATGAATTAATTGATGCGGTTGAATCAGGCAATCGTGATGAAGTTTTAGAGGAACTCGGTGATGTTCTTTACCAAGTAATTTTTCATTCAGATCTTGCTTCTAGTGGCACGTTAGGCGAACCATTCGATCTTGAAGATGTTGCGAGCCACATGGAGCACAAAATGCGCTCAAGACATCCTCACGTTTTTGGAACCGAGGAGGAGCTGGCGATGTTTGCAGCTCAAACCGGTGATGAAGTGATGCAGAACTGGGACGCCCACAAGAAAAAAGAGAAGCCCGGCCGAACCTCAGTTATGGACGGGGTACCAAAGCAACTCCCAGCTCTTGCAAGAGCCAATAAGGTGATTGGAAAGGCGGAGAAAGCCGGAATCCTAAGCCCGCTAACTCAACCTGCGGTTCCAATGACAAACGAAGAAGATCTTGGTCGTTTATTGCTAGCCGTAGTGGCAAGCGCCCGCTCGCTCAAACTTGATCCAGAAAGAGCCTTGCGCGAGGCGACCAGAGCTCTTGAACAAGAAGTTCGTGAACGAGAGATTTCGGATGCTAGCGACGCCGGCGTAATCGGCCGATTGAATCTGGATTAGCGGAACAGCTTCTCAAAGTCTCTAAAGCCCGCATCTAAGACTTCTGAGGGGGTTCGTGGGTCATTGTTCTCAGCCCACCAAACCAAGACCGCCATCGAAACTGAAATTAGGGCTGACGCAATAATTCTTGAGCGCAGCGGATCCTTACTCACTTTCTGAGCTGCTGTCTCAATCAGCAGTCGAGCCTCCTCCATTTGACCGTGGCCCCAACCATAAATCTCAGGGGAGCTGGCAATCAGTTTTAGTCGTAGTCGAACAGTCTCTAGGGAGGAGTCCAAGACGTGCATAGCCTGCACCCAGGAAGTATGCAGCAATTTCACGACATCGGTTTCTGGATTCTCTTTTATGCGGCGCTCTAGTTCCAAATTGAATTCATGCATGCCACCCCAAACCACTGCAGCTTTGGAGGGGTAGATGCGAAAGAGATTTGATCTTGAGATTTTCGCAGCCTCTGCGACATCATCCATGGTCACTTTGTCAATCCCGCGCTGGCTAAATAATCTAAGCGCGGTTAGGCCAACTGCAGCGGGGTCCGTAGTGACAGGTCGCCCTCGCTTCGGCTTTTCTTGGCCGGTCATGCTGGCAAGATTAGCAACGCCGAACAGCAAACTAAACCCCAAATTAATGCTTTTGTATTCGTCGGAATGTCCGCCTTGATAAACCAAGGTAATGGTGGGGTCTGTGCCAAACTGGACCCGTGTCAGTAAACCCTCCTCGCGGTATGCGCGATCTCCTTCCACTAGAGAAGACCAAGCGCGAGCAAGTTTTGACTACCATCCGTGGCGTCTATCAAAGTCGGGGGTTTCAGGAAATTGAAACACCAGCACTTGAAGACATCTCTCGTCTGACTGCGGGTCAGGGGGGAGAAAACGAAAAGCTCGTATTTCAGGTTCTGAAGCGTGGCGAAGAGCTGGAGCGCGCTCTTTCTGATGGATCGGAACTTTCAGATTTAGGTTTGCGCTTTGACTTGACGGTTCCCCTTACGAGATTTTTTGCTTCGAATCACGCAAAGCTTCCTAGGGTACTTAAAGCAATCCAAATTGGTCCTGTTTGGAGAGCCGAGCGACCACAGAAAGGTCGCTATCGTCAATTTCTGCAGTGTGACATTGATATTTTGGGCGAGGCCAGTGAACTCTCAGAACTTGAGTTGATCTCGGCTTCACTTGCTGCTCTTGACGCAATTGGTATTAGGAATGCAACAATTCGAGTGAACGATCGCCGAGTGTTAGCTGCCGACTTATTGAAACTGGGCATTCAGGATCAAGATAAGGCAATGATTGCCATCGACAAATTGGACAAGATTGGAATTGATGGCGTCCAAGAAGAAATTGCTCAGGGATACGATAAAGAGACGGCAAAGAAGCTTGCAAGCTGGCTGGAAAATGCCAAATCAGCTGAGTTACCTCAGGAATTGAACTGGGTTAAAAGTTTGCCCGACGCTAGCAAGGTTCGATTTGATCCAACGCTCGTGCGGGGGATGGGCTACTACACAGGAGCAATATTCGAAATTGAACATCCGGAGTCGACTTCGTCAATCGGCGGTGGGGGTCGTTACGACAACATGGTTGGTCAATGGTCTGGTTTCTCAACGCCTGCGGTTGGAATTTCGCTGGGGATAGAGAGAATTCTGGACCTCCTACCCCAGGAAGCCACCACTAACAATTCACTAGTTCTTCTCATTGAAGAGGATTATGCGACAGCCCTATCCGCCCAAAAAGAGTTGATTGAACAGGGTTGGTCAGTGCGGATTGAGAGAGCTGCCAAGAACACCAAGGCGCAGCTTTCTGAGCTACAGGAGCAAGGTTTTGGAAGTTTTGCACTCTTGAAACCAGGGGAAAAACTGGACATTCGCAAACTTGGCTAAGCACTAGAATTTAGTCCGAAGCCAGTGTTGTTTTCGATTCCCGCTAATTAGGAGCTTCTTTTGTCAATTATTTCTGCTGTCGGTGCTCGTGAAATTTTAGATTCCCGCGGAAACCCAACTGTTGAGGTTGAGGTTCTTTTAGCGGATGACTCATTCGGTCGTGCAGCCGTACCGTCAGGTGCGTCAACAGGAGCTTTTGAAGCCCATGAATCACGGGATGGTGACAAGTCTCGCTATCTAGGCAAGGGTGTTCGCAACGCTGTCGCTGCGGTAGTCGAAAGAATCGACGAGGCCCTCACGGACACTGACGCGACAGATCAGCGCCTGGTTGATAATTTGCTAATTGATCTGGACGGCACCGATAACAAAAAGAAGCTTGGTGCAAATGCAATTTTGGGTGTTTCCCTTGCTAATGCTCGTGCCGCAGCTGACTCATCAAATCTTCCTCTCTACCGCTATCTAGGTGGGCCCAATGCTCATGTGCTTCCGGTACCCCTGATGAACATCATCAACGGCGGTGCTCACGCGGACAATGGTGTTGACATTCAAGAATTCATGATTGTTCCCCTGGGTGCGGAATCCTTCTCGGACGCTCTGCGCTGGGGCGCCGAGGTTTACCACCACCTAAAGAAACTGCTCTCTGAGCGGGGCCTAGCCACAGGTTTAGGTGACGAGGGTGGCTTTGCTCCTGACCTTCCAAACAACCGTGCAGCTCTAGACCTAATTTCAGAGGCAATCAAGCTAGCTGGCTATCAACTGGGCAGTGAAATCGCTTTGGCCTTGGATGTTGCATCAACTGAGTTGTTCAATGAGGCAACTGGAAAGTACAGCTTTGAAGGCAGTGAAAGAACTGCTGCAGAGATGATTTCCTACTACTCAGAATTAATTGCCAACTACCCGCTGGTTTCGATTGAGGATCCGCTTGCCGAAGATGACTGGGCCGGTTGGACTCAAATCACTGCTGAACTTGGAGCAAAAGTTCAGCTAGTTGGAGATGATCTTTATGTAACCAACCCCGCACGTCTACAAAAAGGAATTGACCAAAAGGCTGGCAATGCAATTTTGGTGAAGGTGAACCAGATTGGGACATTGACCGAGACCATGGATGCAGTCTCACTTGCCCAGCGCCACGGAATGAAGGCAATCATTTCCCATCGCAGTGGTGAGACTGAAGACACCTTCATTGCCGATCTAGCTGTTGCTACTAACGCTGGACAGATAAAAACTGGCGCACCAGCAAGAAGCGAGCGAGTCGCAAAATACAATCAGCTCCTAAGAATCGAAGAAGAGCTGGCGGAAGCTGCAAGATACGCTGGCCGTGACGCATTTCCGCGTTTTCAGGCCCGCTAAATCTTCGGCTACTAATCAATAGAGTTCTAGACTCCTGTTATGGCCCGTCCGCGCAAAACCGAACCTAAAGTTCCAGTTACTTTGTCGCAAGGCAAGGTCCTTGCCAAGTCGCTGAGAATAAACAGCACATGGGTGAGCGTGATAGCAGTTGTCGTGATTGGTAGTTTTCTAATCTCGCCGGATGTCGAGGCTTTCTTGAATCAGCGACGTCAGATTGCTGAGATGGAGGAGAGCATCCGACTTGCTCAAGAGCAAGTCGAGCAGATGCAGGCCGAGCGGGACCGTTGGCAAGACCCGGTTTACATTCGCTCGCAAGCCAGAGATCGTCTTTACTATGTCCTGCCAGGAGAGGTGTCTTACCTCGTGATGGATTCAAGTGGCATGGACTTTTCCGATACTTCGGGAACGGTTGGAGCCATATTGGCTGACCGAAGAAGCGCTGATGAGATTTCCACTGAAATTGCCGCGGCCAATGACAATTGGGTGGATTCCTTGCTTGAGTCCTTTTTGCGCGCTGCGATTGATCAGCCCGTCGAGGAGGAGAAGTGATTTCTCCGGAAGATCTTGAGGAAGTCTCTCGGCAACTGGGCAGGCCAGCCAGAGACATAGTTGCGGTGGCGGCTAGGTGTGTTTGTAAGCGACCAATCGTTGTTAAGACCAAACCCCGACTAGAAGATGGCACACCATTTCCCACTCTCTATTACCTAACTCAGAAGGCAGCGACGGCAGCAGTATCAACTCTTGAGGCAACCGGTTACATGAGCGAGCTTCAACGAGAGTTATTAGAAGATGACAAGTTGTCCAATGCCTACACACGTGCGCACCAAAAGTATTTGGCCGAGCGTGAAGAGATTGAAGTCGTCGACGAAATTGAAGGGATATCCGCTGGGGGAATGCCTTATCGCGTTAAGTGCCTGCATGCCTTGGTTGCCCATTCGCTTGCGGCAGGCAAGGGGGTCAATCCCATTGGGGACCTCGCACTAGCAAGGCTTGATTGGTCTCCGAAAGTCTGTACCTGCCTATAGCGGGCTGTCTCGACCAAGGCACCAACAGGGCAGTTTTCCTGCCATCCGCGCAATAAAGACCTACTTCGACCCCGAATGACGAATTTAACGACACGTCCAACCCAGAGCCTTGGTCCAATCCGCTACTCTATGTTCTGTTAGTTCCCCGTGTTCGATTGCTTGGCTCTTTATCGCAATCGATCAGGGCGGGCTGGAAAGAAATAACCAGAAGGTAATTCACTCTCATGACGGTCGAGACCAGTAAGTCAAAGACGCCCAAGGCAGTTCTCCAACAAGTTTTGGCACCTGCGAAACCCAAGAAAATTTTGATTATCGGCGGTGGCTACGCCGGTTTCTACACTGCTTGGAAGCTCGAGAAGCTTCTCAAGAAAGGCGAGGCTGAGGTTACCTTGGTTGACCCGCTGCCTTATATGACCTACCAGCCTTTCCTCCCCGAAGTCGCGGCCGGATCGATTGAGGCAAGGCACACGGTGGTGTCACACCGCCAGCACCTGAGAAATACCAATCTTGTTAGTGGACGCATGACACAAGTTGTCCACAAGAGCAAAAAAGCCACCATTGAAGTCGATGGTGGAAAAACCGCAACGCTTTCTTATGACCTAATTGTTATGACAGCGGGAGCAGTGACCAGAACATTTCCAATCGAAGGAATTGCCGAAAACGCAATCGGCATGAAGACGATTGAGGAGGCGGTAGAGGTTAGAAACAGGCTCTTTGCGAATTTCAACCGAGCCGCAGCGCTACCAAAATCAAACCCACTTCGTAAGCGTCTACTTACATTGATTGTGGTTGGTGGCGGTTTTGCTGGCATTGAAGCATTTGCCGAACTTCGAAGCGCGGCAACTGCCCTTCTTCGCTACTATCCAGAGATTTCTTTTGATGAGGTCAATTTCCACCTCATCGAGGCTATGGGTCGGATCATGCCGGAGGTATCTGAAAAGACTGCCTTGCAGGTCATTGAGAACCTGAAAAAACGAGCTGCATATGTTCACCTAAACACTCAGGTAGTGTCAGCAAAAGACGGCAAAGTAAAGCTGTCAACCGGAGAAGTTTTTGAATCAGATTTGATTATTTGGACCGCCGGAGTCGCAGCCGCTCCAGTTGCAAAGAATTGTGATTTTCCTCTAGACGCAAGATTTAGGCTGAACGCAAATGCCAAGCTCCAAATCGTTGAGGGCGATAAGCCTGTAAAGAATGCTTGGACGGCTGGCGACGTTGCGGCTGTGCCGGACCTTTCAGGCGGTGGCGTTGGAGGTTACTGTGTACCAAATGCTCAGCACGCAGTTAGACAGGCCAAACTGCTGGCAAAAAACATTGTCGCTAGCTTGCGCGGTGAAGAGATTCGCGAATACCGCTGGAAGACTATTGGTGCGGTAGCTGGTCTCGGTATTGGTATTGGCGCAATCAAGGTTGGCAAGTTTGGAATGATTGGTTTTCTTCCTTGGCTGGCTCACCGTGGTTACCACGGATTGGCCATGCCGACTTGGGAACGTAAGATCCGAGTAATTTCTGGTTGGGTTTGGAATGCGATTCTGGGTAGGGATTTAGTTGCTATTGAGGCAACCAAGACCCCTCGATTATTCTTCGAGACCTGGGCCACCAAACCTGGTAAATAACCAGTTAGATTGGGCCCAGGTCAGCTGGGCCTTTTTTATTGCCCCGATAGCCCAATGGCAGAGGCAGACGACTTAAAATCGTCACAGTGTGGGTTCGAGTCCCACTCGGGGCACCATCTTCAGCAAAGGCACAGCCAGTTCGCATAGTCTGGTGACAGCTTTCTAAGGAGCCAAATGGAAGTCTTTCTAATCCTCCTAGGTCTAGCCGCGCTAGTCGGCATTTACCTATGGGTTACCTATAACGCGCTTGTCGCATTGAAGGTTCGTGTTGATGAGGCATGGAGTGACATCACGGTTCAACTCAAGCGCCGTGCTGACTTGATCCCAAACCTAATAGAGACCGTGCGCGGCTACGCGTCACATGAGCGCGAGGTATTTGACAGCGTCACTCGTGCCCGAGCAGCCACCGTTTCACCGGATGCACTTGCTCACCCAGCTCAAGCGGCTGAAGCTGAGGGGATGTTGCAGGGAGCGCTAAAGAGCCTGTTTGCAGTTTCTGAGGCCTATCCACAACTCGTTGCCTCAACTAACTTCCTTGAACTGCAGCGCGAACTAACCGACACCGAAGACAAAATTATGGCTTCGCGTCGGTTCTATAACGGTGGAGTTGCTGAACTAAACACCAAGATTCAGCAGTTCCCGAATAACGTGTTTGCTCGCAACCTTGGTTTTACTAACCGTGAATTCTTTGAGGTAGAAAACCCAGCTGCGATTCAAGAGCCACCGCAGGTCAAGTTCTAAGAATGTATCGAGCGATAGCCGCCAATAAACGCAACACAGTCATAATCATCGGACTGTTTGTCGGTCTTTTAACTGCCCTGGCGGTTTGGTGGGGTCAGGCAAGTGGCAATGGCTCCAGTGCAATTTTTATTGTGCTGTTTGTTCTCGGCTACACAGTCTTTCAGTACTACGCGGCCTCTAAACTTGCGCTTTCCATGAGCGGAGCTCATGAAATACAAAAGCAGGACAATCCGCGCCTTTGGAACATAATTGAGAACCTAGCCATCACCGAGGGCCTACCAATGCCCAAGGTTTACATCATCAACGATCCAGCACCAAATGCGTTTGCTACTGGTAGAAATCCTAAAAATGCTGTTGTGGCTGCTACCACTGGACTGCTTGAAATTATGGACGACAATGAGCTGCAGGGTGTCATGGCGCATGAGCTCGGTCACGTAAAGAACTTTGACATACGGGTATCAACAATTGTGTTTGGCCTTGTCTCGGCGATTGGAATTCTGGCGGACTTGGCTATTCGCATGGCCTGGTTTGGTTCGTCTTCAAGAAATCGAGACAGCGGCCAGTTGGGAATGATTTTGGTTCTAGTGGGAGTCGTGGGATGGATTATCGCCTGGTTGATTGGCCCGCTGGTTTCGGCAGCCGTCTCAAGACAGCGTGAATACCTTGCGGATGCCACTGGCGCTGAGATGACCAGGTATCCGCAGGGATTGGCCAGTGCCCTTCAGAAACTTGGGGAATACGGTCGACCAATGCGCCGTGCCAACAGCGCCATGGCCCACATGTACATCAACGATCCTCTGAAGCCAGGCATGGTTGAGCGGGTATTTTCAACCCACCCACCTATCCCGGACAGAATTAAGCGCCTAGCCGAAATCTCTCGCGGCTTCTAATCGCTAGACTTTCTCTCATTCTCTGATTGAAGGTTTGCCATGGCTCAGCAAAAGTTCCCATCGCTGCAGGAGTTTCAAGACGCAGCAAAGAGGGTGCAGTCTGTTGTTACTAAGACTCCTCTGATTGAGAGTCATTGGCTAACCGAGGTAACTGGCCAACCAGTTTTCTATAAGTGTGAGAATCTTCAGCGCACCGGTGCTTACAAAGTGCGAGGAGCCTACAATCTGCTCTCGCAGCTGACTAAGGAAGAACAAAAGCGCGGTGTAGTGGCAGCCTCCGCAGGAAATCACGCTCAAGGCGTTGCCCTGGCAGCCCAGCAGCTAGGAATCAAGGCAACAATCTTTATGCCAGTCGGTGCCTCTTTACCAAAGTATCAAGCAACAATCGGTTATGGTGCCAACGTCGTCTTGACCGGAGCCATTTTCGATGAGACCAATGCTGCCGCCAAGGATTTTGCTCAAAAGAGCGGAGCTGTTTATGTGCCACCATTTGACCACCTGGACATCGTTCGTGGCCAGGGCACCGTTGCCCTAGAGATATTTGATCAGCTGCCCGATGTTGACAACATTGTTGTCTGCCTTGGCGGTGGTGGCTTGACTGCCGGCGTCGCCTTGGCGGCGAAGCTAAAGGCTCAAGAGCTCGGAAGAAAAGTAAAGGTTTATGCCGTGCAAGCGGAGCTTGCCGCCGCATACCCAGCATCTCTAAGAGCCGGTAAACCAGTTGAGGTGAAAACTCAGCCGACCATCGCTGATGGAATCGCGGTTGCCAAGCCTGGCAAAGTGCCATTTGACATCATCGCAAAACACGTTGACAAAGTAGTCACAGTTAGCGAAGACGAAATTGCCAAGGGAATGCTTGGGGTGCTGGAACGTAGCAAGTTAGTGGTTGAGGCAGGAGGCGCCGTAGGCGTGGCTGCTGTTTTGGCAAAGAAGCTAAAGCTCAAAGGCAAGACGGCGATTGTTCTATCTGGCGGAAACATTGATCCGCTTCTACTGCAGAGGGTAATTAGACACGGTCTAGCAGCCTCAGATCGCTACACCAACATTGCAGTCATGTTGCCGGATCGACCTGGCCAATTAGTAAGAACCGCTCAAGCGGTTGCAGATGCGCATGCAAACGTTGTAGAGGTATTGCACACACGCCACGGCAATGGTCTTCAAATTAGCGAAGTTGAGTTGGATTTGAGTGTTGAGACCAGAGGCAAGGAGCACCGTGATGAAGTCCTCGAGGCGCTCAAGCAGGCAGGCCTTAACCCTAAGCTGCTGAGCGACTAAAACTTAAAGTTTTTGACCTGCTTGATTTCAACTGAGATCTCTTTGCCATTTGGCGCAGAATATGAAACCTTGTCGCCCACCTTTTTGCCCTCGATTGCCTGGCCGATCGGGGAGTCAGGGCTGTAAACGGAAAAATCACCGTCTTCAATCTCTTGCTCGTACTTGGTGCCTTCAAAAATCTCATGAGAGCCAAGAAAAAACTCATTCGGCTTGCCGTTGATGTCACAAACCACCAACAAACCCTGTTTTGCAATTCCATCGCTAGCGTCGGCTTCCCCAACTGTGGCATTGGCAAGCATTTCTTCCAGGCGGTTAATTCGAGCCTCTAGTTTCCCCTGCTCTTCTTTTGCTGCGTGGTAGCCGCCGTTTTCCTTCAGGTCGCCCTCTTCGCGGGCTTCCTGGATGCGCTTAGCAATCTCATGGCGCTCAACCAAAATGAGCTGCTCGAGCTCACTCTTGAGCCTGTCATAGGCATCTTGAGTCAAAAGAATACTGTCGGACATCTTTCGCTTTCGGGAATTGAAAAAGCTCGCTTAGCGAGCCGAAAAGAGTCTAGCGCAGCGAACAGTTGTCAACCAGGCCTGTTACGGCCTCCTCATAGGTGTTGATGCTGACTGTGTGGGTTGTAATTAGCTGATCAAAAGGCCCAAAACTGCGCTTTATGTGACCTACCACTGCAAAGGAGTTATTGAGGGCTTCTAGTGTGCAATCCGCCATTTCCCCTGGCGGCATCTGAATCTCAAAATCAACCTCGGTTTGCCAAGGACTCATAACTCGAAAACCAACAGTGGTGGACTGGATGGGGCTCCAATTAGCCAGCCCAAGCAACACCGTTCCAATGGCCAGAGCTCCAATGCCTAGATAGGCAAACAGACGAAAAAGCCGTGGGTTGGCAGATTTCTTGCCATATCGCTTGGCGAGGAGATCATCTTTTTGCTCGGTCACCCCATAAGGCTAAGGCATAGGTGGAATACTGGTGAGGTGAACTTTCTGCTCAGTTTTGGATTATGGGCAACTATGCCAACCCCGGTGGCGGATGACACCTATAACTCACCAGGCACCATCGGTTTCATCATCACCTTTGCCGTGGCGGTGGGGGCGGTCTTTTTGTTCTTTGACATGAATCGACGAATTCGCAACACCAAATACCGCTCGGAAATTCGAGAAAAATTAGCGCAAGAAGATTTGGCTAGCTTTGGTGGCGAAAAGCCGAATCGGCCAGAACCACCAACTAAACCCCAGCGATAGAACCCGCAATCGGGTCGATGCTAATAATTAGCGCGGCTGTCCATTGGCAAAAGAACGCCGCAACAGTAAGCGCATGGAAATACTCGTGGTAACCAAAGTGCTTCGCATTCTTTTTTGGCCATTTTGCACCATAGAAAATTGCACCGAGCGTATAGAAAAGACCACCAATAGCTATTAGCAACATCATGAGCCAGTTTGCTTGCCACAGGTCAACGACATAGAAGACTGCCAACCAACCCATAGCTAAATAAATTGGCACATACAACCATCGTGGTGCATTGATCCAAAAAACCCTAAAGAAAATTCCAATCAAACCCACTGTCCAAACTGTGACAAGCAGCACTATTCCTTTATCTCTTTCCAAGGCGGAAAAAGCCATCGGGGTATAAGTACCGGCAATCAATAGGAAAATGTTGGCATGATCGATTCGCTTAAGAATCATCTTGATCATGGGTCGCCAATTGAAGCGGTGATATAGGGCTGAATTTCCAAATAGCAACACGGAGCTTCCAAAGTAGATTGCCGCGGCTGTCTTCGCTAACCATCCCTCGGCAAAGACCAGCAAGACTATGCCTCCAATTACTACAAATGGAAGCACCCCGGTGTGAATCCAGCCACGCCAAGTTGGCTTGGTCTCCTGAGGGGCAGGGGCCAGTTCCGACAGGGGAAAGTTGGATTCGCTCACCCCGAGAGTTTAAGCCAGAAAAGCTGGGATGCCCCAAGATTTGGAGCAGATGACCGCTTGGTGAATCCTGAAAAGATTCGGCGTGTTTATTCTGACCAACCTTAAAGCTCAGGCGTAGATTGAGCGAAAGCTCAACAGGCAGGAGCACAAGTGGCAAGCTCTCCAAAGTCCAAGTCATCAGCAAAAAAGACTGCGGCCCAGGAGGTGAGCAAGCCCACTTCAGCAAAGAAGCCTGAAACCTCGGTTAGAACCTTCGTTTTGGACACTTCAGTCCTCCTCTCGGATCCGAAAGCTCTATTTCGCTTCGCAGAGCATGAAGTAGTAATCCCAATTGTTGTTATCAATGAGCTTGAAAAGAAGCGAAACGACTTAGAAATTGGCTACTTTGCAAGAAAAGCACTCAGATTCTTGGATGACCTGCGGCAAAAGCACGAGCGTCTGGACTTCCCAGTTGAAGTTGGCGACGGCGGAACTCTGCGGGTTGAACTAAATCACATAGATCCTTCGATTCTTCCTGCCGGCTTCCAGCTAGGCGACAACGACTCTCGAATCTTGGCGGTGGCTGCCAACCTTAACAACGAGGGTTTTGACGTAACAGTCGTTTCAAAAGATCTACCTATGCGTGTCAAGGCATCTGCGATTGGACTGAGGGCAGAAGAGTACCTGCACGAGCTGGCAACCGATGAATGGAGTGGCGTAAGCGACCTTCACCTGTCGGCAACTGAAATGGCCAACCTCTATGACTCCGAGGAGATCTCTCATCCAGACGCAAAGAGCCTTCCAACCAATACCGGGCTAATAATTCACTCCGAGCGAGGCAGTGCCCTGGGTCGCGTTAGCCAGCACGGAACGGTCAAGCTAGTCAGGGGAGACAGAGAAGTATTCGGCGTGCATGGCCGCAGCGCAGAGCAGCGACTAGCAATCGACATGCTGTTAGACCCAGAAATCGGAATTCTATCCCTCGGTGGCCGAGCTGGTACCGGCAAGAGTGCGCTTGCACTTTGCGCTGGCTTGGAATCAGTTTTGGAGCGCAGGCAACACAAACGCATCATGGTCTTCCGACCTCTTTATGCGGTGGGTGGTCAAGAGCTTGGTTATTTGCCTGGAACCGAAGGGGAGAAAATGAATCCCTGGGCCCAGGCTGTATTCGACACCCTTGGTGCACTTGTTTCAAAAGAAGTGATTGACGAAGTAGTAAACCGAAATATTTTGGAGATCCTGCCACTGACCCACATCAGAGGTCGTTCTTTGCATGACAGCTTTGTTATTGTCGACGAGGCTCAGTCACTGGAGAGAAATGTTCTTTTGACGATGCTTTCCAGAATAGGTCAAAAGTCTCGCGTGATTCTTACACATGACGTTGCCCAGCGCGACAATCTGCGGGTTGGCAGACACGATGGTGTGGCATCCGTGGTTGAAACCCTGAAGGGGCAAGCGCTCTTTGGACACATCACTCTGACCCGCAGCGAGCGAAGTGATATTGCGGCACTAGTCACTGACCTGCTGGATTAGCTGGGGATAACTAACCCCAGCATTTCTGCCAGCGGGCTAATTTTGCCAGGTGCAGCAAGTCTTTCTCTTGATCCCACTCGGCTATCTAATTGCTATTTCAATCCCGCTCGCAGTTACTGACATTCGGGAACATCGATTGCCAAACAAGTTGACTCTCTCTGCGGCCCTGCTGACAATCACCTCGTTGGCTGCTGCGTCGGTAGTAAGCGGTGACTGGCAGGCGCTAATCTCGGCCCTTGTTGCAGCCCTGGCAACCTTTTTGATCGGCTGGTTCTTAGCGGCTAGGGCAGCAATTGGCATGGGAGACATCAAGCTGCTTATTTCCCTAAACGCCTTCGCTGGCTATCTCTCACCACTTCTGCCACTTATTTCTATGGCAGTTGCTCTCCTGGCAGCGACACTAATTAGCGCAATTTTTCTGTTTGGGAGGCGGTTGAGCTTGCAGAGCTCGATTGCCCTGGGGCCGTATTTGTTGTTGGGATTCTTTATTGCGGTTGCGCCAAGCACCATTGAGGTTACTGGGGCGGCTTGGTCATAGGCAGAACAGCTAGGGCCTTGTCTAGCTGCTCCATGGTTAGCTTTTCACCATCCACAAATCCAAGTGTAACCGTTGCTTCCTTGACTGTGATTCCTTTTTCAACCGAGTACTTTGCGATCTTCGCAGCAGCTTCATAGCCAATGAATCGATTTAGTGGGGTGACAATTGAAGGCGAGGACTCCGCCAGAGCCTTTGCACGCTCTTGGTTTATTTCTAGACCCTTAACTGTCTTGTCCGCCAGAACGCGCATGGAGTTGGTCAAAAGGCGAATGGATTCCAGCAGGGCATTTCCCATAACGGGGATTGCAACATTGAGTTCGAAGTTGCCCGAGGCACCAGCCCAGGTCACCGTTGCATCATTTCCAATCACCCTCGCACAAACCATCAGGACAGCTTCCGGAACAACTGGATTCACTTTGCCAGGCATGATTGAACTGCCAGGCTGCAAATCAGGAATGTGAATCTCAGCCAGCCCGGTGTTTGGACCAGAACCCATCCAGCGAATGTCGTTATTAATCTTGGTCAAGCTGACAGCAATAACTTTGAGTGCTCCAGAAACTTCAACCAAAGCATCTCTAGCCCCTTGCGCTTCAAAGTGATCGCGGGCCTCAGTGATAGGCAATCCAGTGTCCTTGGCCAAACGTTGAATAACTTCCTGAGGAAAACCTTTTGGTGTATTGATTCCAGTTCCAGTTGCTGTTCCGCCCTGCGGCACTTCAGCAACCCTTGCAATGGTGGAATTGACTCTCTCGATTCCGTAGCGGATTTGCGCTGCGTAACCGGCAAATTCTTGACCAAAAGTGACAGGAGTGGCATCCATCAGGTGCGTGCGACCAGGCTTTACTGCCTCTTTCCAAGCTTTTGCTTTCTCTTCGAGCGAAGAAGCTAGATAGTCCAAAGCTGGAATCAAATCCTTCACCAGCGCACTGGTAACCGCGACGTGGACGCTGGTGGGGAAGACATCGTTTGACGACTGACTGGCATTGACGTGATCATTTGGATGAACATCCTTACCAAGTCGGACACTGGCAATAGTCGCCAGGACTTCGTTCATGTTCATGTTGGAAGAAGTTCCCGAGCCAGTCTGGAAAACATCAACTGGGAATTCCGCAAAGTGCTTTCCAGCAATCACTTCATCAGCAGCCGCGGAAATGGCATCTGCAATTTCATTTGAGAGGATTCCGAGCTTGGCATTGGCCTGGGCTGCCGCCTTCTTAATTCTGGCAAGTGCAATCAGGTGTTCCTGCTCGAGGGGAGTACCACTAATTGGGAAGTTCTCGACCGCGCGCTGAGTCTGGGCCCGATAGAGCGCATGCTTCGGGACTTTTACTTCTCCCATAGTGTCGCGTTCAATGCGGTATTCCATTACCTGTCCTTTCGAAGCGGCCCGAGAGCTGAAATCAGCGAAACATTTCCCTCGGCCAGTCGATACTCGGCACCGACCACTGCCAGTCTGCCAGATTCAATGTAGGAGCGAATGAGGCTTGACCGCTCAACCAGCTCGTCAATGGTGTCCTCGATGTGGGCGTGGGTCAGCTCGTCCAGGCTGCTTTCCCCGGCCGCTAATGATCTCTCGATGGTGGGTCCGATTCTGGCCACCAAGTTCTTGATGAATTCTCCCTCGGTATTGAGCTTGCCCTGCTGTGAATCTAGCGAGGCCTTCACCGCCCCACACTCATCATGGCCAAGCACCAAGATCAAAGGAACTTTTAGAACCTCCACCGCAAACTCCAACGAACCAAGGATTGTCTCAGCAATTACCTGACCCGCATTGCGAACAACGAATAAATCACCTAGGCCAACATCAAAAATCATCTCAGCGCTCAGGCGAGAGTCGGAACAACCAAACAGCGCTGCAAAAGGAGCCTGTTGATCTGCCAGTTCAACTCTTAGCTCCGCATCCTGCCTCGGATGGGCGGGAGTTCCGGCCACGAAGTTTTTGTTGCCAGCCGACAGCAAATCCCAGGCCTGCTGCGCGGTGGTGGGTCTGCTCACCTAATTTCCTAACTGCATCGCAATTGCTTCAGCCAGAACTGCAAAGTCTGTCTCAGCCGCTGTTCCATAGATTACAACTGTCCAGGATTCTCCTCGGTAGAGCATTGCCAATTCTTTGGTGCTGGGGGGATCAGCTGGAGTTCTGGTCGGATAAATTTCCCAGGTCAGTCCGGCAATCTCCCTGGTGCCAGTTATGGCGTTTCCAGCCAGAACGTCTGCCTCCCAAGAAGGATTCGAATCAAAGGCTTGGCTTAGTGCAATGAATTGAGAGCTCTCGGTGACAAAACCCACATACCAAACATCTAGTCCAAGCTGCTTTTCAATGCGGGCAGCATTAGACCACCAGGTAGGAGGAATAGTTGGAGCCAGCACATCTTTTGTCAAAGACGACTCTGCTTCACTTGCGATACTGAGGTAGTCGATTTTTTGAATCAAACTTGAATCATCCCTTGGAACCCCCAAGACAATTAGCGCAACAACCCCCAGAGTTGCCAGCATCGAGAAGACTAGATTGCGAACCGTTTGTTTGGCTCTGCGTTCGGACGCGCTACTCACTTGCTGGCTTTTTTACCCTGGGCATCGGAGAGCTTTTTACGAGCGCCACTGAGCCACTCTTCACACACTTTGGCAAGCGCTTCGCCTCTTTCCCATAGTGCCATGGAGGCATCCAAAGTGACATTTTGCTGTTCGAGCTGAGCAACTACCTCTTGCAGCTCATCACGCGCTTCCTCATAGCTCATTTTTGAAATGTCTTTAGCCATCACTTTTTCCTAACCGACTTGGCAGTAGCCATTATTTCTTGTTTTGAGAGCTGAATTTTAAAGTCTTCTCCCTGCTTGACCTCTCGCAAGATTGCCCCGGCCTCATCAGTGACCAACGCATATCCGCGTTCGAGGGTCAATTTAGGAGAAAGAGCTCGAACGCTGCTGACCAGCTGGCCCAGCTCACTCTTAGCCTTAGTCAATCGCCAGTCCAAAATCTCTGTTAGACGCTTGGCAAGGATGGTCAGCTGTTCGGCTTGGGCATCAACAAAACCAAACGGACTGGCAAGCACCGGTCGCGAAACAATTGCTTTGATGAGCTGCTGCTGAGTTTCCAGGTAAGAGCTAATACGGAAAGTGATTCGATCAAGGGCGGTCTTGATGTTTTTTCTTTCCTCGACCACATCCGGCACTACTCGTTTTGCGGCATCGGTGGGAGTGGAGGCACGCAGATCGGCAACAAGATCTAACAGCGGCTGATCATTCTCGTGTCCGATTGCGCTGACCAGTGGTTTAGTTAGCTCAGACGCAGCCCGAACCAGTCGCTCGTCGCTAAACGGAAGCAGATCTTGAAAACTTCCGCCACCGCGCGCAATAATGATGACATCTATCTCGCTCATAGCATCCAGTTGCTGCATCGCCATCACAATTTCAGCGGCAGCACGGTCTCCTTGGACAAGTGTGTGAATTACTTCAAACTGAACTTCGGGCCAGCGATTTCTGGCGTTCTGCAAAACATCCTTTTCAGCATCCGAGTTGGCGCCAGTTATGAGACCAATTTTGTTTGGCAAAAATGGCAAGGGCCTTTTTCGAGCTGGATCAGCAAGCCCTTCCTTGATTAGCTGTTGGCGCAGTTTTTCAATTCGCTCGAGCAGTTCACCGAGACCGACCTTGTGCATTTTCAGCACGCGCATCGTGAGTTTGCCATTTTTTGCCCAGAATGCAGGTTGCACCAGTGCAACCACTCGATCGCCTTGCTTTAGCCCAGCCTCAATATCGTCGTCACTGGCATCAAAGGCATGTATTTCTATGGAATTCTCAAGATCTAGGTCGCGCAGTGAGCCAAAAAGGTTGGTTCCACGCAGTTGAATTTGCTGAAGTTCTCCCTCGACCCAGACTCGGCCCAGTTTTTCAATCCAGTCCTTTAGGCTCTTAGACAGCTGAGAGACCCGCCAAGGGGAATGTTCACTGGAGACTTTCGATTGAGACTCTAGATCCGCTTTTTCCTGCACGGCTGGCTCCCTAAGCGGTTCGTAGAATTGGACGGTGACTGCTATTAACCCTAACGCTAGGGCAGACAAAGAAACCCAGAAAAGGGTCCTGCTAGCCGCCCCCAGAGGCTATTGCGCGGGAGTTGACCGTGCAGTTATTGCGGTCGAGAAGGCGCTTGACCACTATGGAGCCCCGGTCTATGTCCGCAAACAAATCGTCCATAACAAGCACGTGGTGCAGTCACTAGAAGCCAGGGGAGCCATCTTTGTCGATGAAGTCGACCAAGCACCTGAGGGTTGCGTGATGGTCTTTTCCGCCCACGGTGTTGCCCCAAGCGTCATTGAGGCAGCCCAGGCAAGAAATCAGAGAACGATCGATGCCACCTGCCCACTGGTTACCAAAGTTCACCGCGAGGTGATCAGATTCGCTAACGAAGGTTACGAAATTCTTCTGGTTGGTCACGAGGGTCACGAAGAAGTCGAGGGAACCGCTGGTGAGGCGCCACACGCAGTAAAACTTATAGATGGCGATAAAGATATCGAATCTGCTCAAGTGAAAGATCCAGAAAAAGTAATTTGGTTGTCGCAAACCACTCTTTCGGTTGACGAGACCATGGAGACCGTTACAAAGCTTCGAAAGCGATTCCCGCTGATGCAAAACCCACCGAGCGATGACATTTGCTACGCAACTCAGAACCGACAGGTTGCCATCAAGAAAGTTGGCGCAATGTCTGACTTGGTTATTGTGGTTGGATCTGCCAACAGCTCAAACACAGTTCGATTGGTGGAAGTCGCACTCGATGCTGGAGCGAAAGCTGCCTACCGTGTTGACTTTGCATCAGAGATTGATGAGAAGTGGTTTGCTGGGGTTGAAACTGTCGGCGTTACTTCCGGCGCATCGGTTCCAGAAGAACTGGTGGATGATGTTTTGAAATACCTCGCTGATCGCGGCTATGGCTCAGTCGAAACAATCACCACTGCGGAAGAGGACATTCAGTTCTCTTTGCCGAAAGAACTAAGAAGAGACCTAAAGGCCGCTGGTCACTAACTACCAGCTAGATTTGCCCGCAGAACCTAGTTGGGTGGCAGCTTCAACAATTCGCTTGGCCATTCCGGCTTCCGCTAACTTGCCCCAGTTGCGTGGATCATAGGTCTTCTTGTCTCCGACCTCACCGTCAATTCGCAGCACACCGTCGTAGTTTTTAAACATGTGATCAACAATTGGACGGGTGAATGCGTACTGAGTGTCAGTGTCAATGTTCATCTTGATGACACCGTTTTTGACTGCCAGAGCAATTTCTTCAGAGGTTGAACCAGATCCGCCATGGAAAACCAGGTCAAACGGTTTGTCTTTTCCGTACTTCTTGCCAACCTCTAGCTGAATCTCAGCCAGTAGTTCGGGTCGAAGTTTGACATTACCTGGCTTGTAAACACCGTGAACATTTCCGAAAGTAAGGGCAGCTAGGTAGCGACCATTTTCACCAAGACCGAGAGCCTCAGCGGTCTTTAGGCCGTCTTCAACTGTGGTGTAGAGGTGCTCGCCCATGCCACCTTCAACGCCGTCTTCCTCGCCGCCAACCACGCCAACTTCAATTTCCAGAACAACACCAATTTCATTGGTCTTGTTGAGTAGCTCTTTGGCAATAACTAAATTCTTATCAAGCGGAACCGCCGAGCCATCCCACATATGTGAATTGAAGATCGGTTGACCACCCGCTTTTACCTGCTGGGTAGACAGATCCAACAGCGGCCTAACGAAGCCAGCCAGCTGGTCTTCCGCGCAGTGATCTGTGTGGAGAGCAACTTTGATTGAGTAGTTCTTGGCAACCTCGCGAGCGAGAGCTGCAAATCCCAGAGCACCACTTACTCGGTTTTTGA
>JACCDX010283871.1_pt1 | contig 19877 bp, 20 predicted proteins | sample 7449681 | NCBI WGS metagenome assembly JACCDX01 (sample SAMN15323450, study PRJNA562643) | freshwater metagenome | isolation source: river surface water | place: USA:Blue River Watershed | collected 2017-08-18
AATTAGAAAAAAATTCCTAATTATCTTCATTACGTTCTTCAAAATATTTAAGAATTATTTTTTGCATTCCCACTGGGAAAAATTGGGTTGCCTTATACATCCCACATTCATTTCTAGTTAAAAACAAATATGGATTGTATCTATAATAAATAATAATATTCCACCGATCTGTGTATTTTCTATTAGCAAAAGAACCGTGATAATAATGATAAACCATTCCAGATACATAATCAACCTTTAATCCAGCACATCTTTGTTGATAATCATATAAACTTTTTCTAAATTCAATCGGACATTTCATAAAAAGGTCATTTGTATTCATATAATTTGGAACCGTCAATGATTTGGCTAATATTGTATCTCCACCTCCAACAATACCTAAATCATATAGTCCGTTCATTTTTTCATATGCCACACGAGTCATAGCCCATCCCCATCCGTGATGCCATAATTCTTTTTTTATATTTAAAAGTTCATTTGATTTTGGATTTTTTGTATTATTTGCCATATTATTTTTTTTCCATAAATGACAATATGAATATAACATCTCAGATGCCTTATCTATTTTGTTGATATGATTCAAGTTATAACCAGTTTCAAATGGTTGTAATACATCACACTTCCTTAATTTAATCAATGTTTCTTCAGCCCAAAGAGGATTATCAAAGCGTAAATCAGCATCTAGAAATGCGAATGCTTTATAGTCCGTAGGCAATAACTTTTGAACCCCCAAATTAATCATATTTTCTTTTGTCCATAAAACAGTTTCAGCGGTTAATTGGAGATGATTAGGATTTCCAGCTTCAGTTAATTGATATTCAGTTTGTCCTAATCCAGGATAAATACATTCAACAATATATAATCTAACATCTTTTGTTTTAAGCATATGTGAAATAAATATTTTGGCTAATTCAATCCGTCTTTTATAATTACACGGATTACTAATAACACAAATAACATTTAATACATCTTCTATTTTTGTCATTATTGTATATTTTAACATAAAAAAATAATAAAAATTAAACTAAAAAATCTAATTAAAAGCCAGCTAATTTCTTTCCTAGATCAGTTAAAACAGGTGCAGGAATTTCCTTAATATTTGGAAGTGGCTTACCATATGTTCGTGGTGTCTTCGGAAACAGTTTAGTTCTATTCGCCCAGTGAGTAGTAGTTCGCATATTTTCAAATGCCTTAACCTTCTTATCCATATTTACCTTACTTGTCATACTCCGTGGCATCATACAAATATAAGCAACATTCCGTAAATGTTGATTAGCTCGGCCTTTAATAGGTTCAGAACCACAATGAATGGTTCGACTATCCCATAAAACCATACTACCAGCAGGACAACTAATCCGTTTAATTTCGCATCCTTTATCTAAATAAAATTGTTGTTCAGTTTCATTGATTTTATACCAATCATCTTTCTCGGTGATATTAAAAGCCTTTTGGAAATCACTATGATAGTTATTACTTTTTTCCATAAAGGCAAGTGTTGCGTCGTCTTCGTCAACATCATAACCTGTAATCCAGCTTTGGATACATTCAAAACCACTTCTAGTAAAACTTTGATCGGTATGAAACCAATAATTATTACGAAAGTATCCACGATTAGTTTCTTCGGGTGGCAGATGAAAACTACAACCATCAAAACTAGTTACTAATTCATCGTTATTTACATTCCAAATATTAGCAAATACACTTGCTACTTTGGGGTTTTGTCTTAAATCCCAAACGTGTTGAGCGTGTCCGATGTTCCAATGTTGAACTAACATAGAATGTAATGGATACAAATCATAAAATGACCGCCAAGTTTTTTTATTATTTCGGTCAATTGGAATAGTAAAATTAGATGTAATGTGTTCTAGATAATTCCACATCCCGTTGTTCATATTAGTTATTTCATTTGCATTTAATAGATTAGGTATGACTGCGACACCGTATTTATTAATTGTTTTCATAATTTCATCTTTATCATTTGTTGTATTGTACGACATTATGCTTTTTGTTATAGTTTGTTTTATAAAATAATATATGATTGATGTTTATATTCAATTTTTTACTTTTTTTTGTAAAAAAAAGTAATATCAAAAAAAACACCATTTTGAAACAGTAGGTTTTAAAAGGGTTTAAATACCAAAAATACTTTTTAAAACCTTTGGTTCAAAAAGTATTCTAGCGATATAAATGATACTAGAAATCTAACAACTATTCGCACACAATGTGTAATATTTCCCAGATATGGCTACGCGGGGAGACTACACAAGTTTTGCGATATCTTGTTTATACCGAATGGGTGGTAAGGGTGGCAAAGGGAACCCGGAAAATCGTATTGGATTTTCATTAGAAACTTACGGTGGAAAAATAATTAACACATAATTTGGTTAATAATCGGTGTTTTCGGCTAAAAATATAAAAACTAAATCTAAATTATGATGTTGTTGCTTATGTAAATAGTTCGGTAATATTAACTTTTGTTTCACTAACTACTTTTCTAAAGAATAGTGTTCCTGCTTCCCTAGCTTTATTGATGTCTCCTTTGTTTACTTCAAGATAAGTTTTAGGGAAAATTCTATATTTAGAAATACTGGGATCCTTCCAATTATCAAATGTAATAGTCATATTCTGATAAGGGATATTAAATTTATCACATATGTTAATGAAATAATGTTCATCTGGGGCTGGCATTGAAGAATATAGATCTGTATAATCAACATTAATTATTTTTTCTATTGAATTTCTATTAATAGCACACCATTGACTACATTTTTTAAAATTATCTAATGACAAGAAATTAGGGTCTGATGTTTGGAGAGCATTATGTCTATATTGATATTCTTGTGGTGTGCTACTTTTTATTGAAAATATATTTGATTTATTTCTATTTATCATTAATTCACTATAAATGTAATCAAAATTGTGAATTGGTATACAACTATCTGATACAATAACAAACATTTTATTTTGAGGATCTTGGAAAGCTGCTTTGAATAAATTTAGGGTTGCTCTTACTAAACTAACGTCAGCCCATTTTGTTTCAATCAAATCGTCAATTATATATTTTTTGTATTTATCGGAAACTTTTCCTGGATTTTTAGGATGCATATAGACCGAATATTTATCTTCATTTCCTTTAAAAAATTCTTCCCAAACATCTGATTTATTGATATTATCAATCGTCAAAAAACAAAACGCAATTTTATCGGTATTGTTAGGGTTTGTAAATTTCTCTATTTCATTTTGTTGATTATTTAAAATAATAAAACGAATGAAAATTAATAACAATAATATTATTATTACAATGTATTTCATTTATTTTTGATTCTATTTCACACCTTTATTATTTTATATACTGATATTTTTTCATTAGTTTTTTTTGATATTACTTTTTTACAAAAAAAGGGGGCAAAAAATTGATTATTTATTTTCACAATAATCCAATAAATAATAAAAATGACATTTGGACCTGGTTTAAGGTTTAATGAAAAAGGCTACTCACAAATTATGTATGATTATAAAAAAAATAATCGATATCGCATAATAAAAAACCCATCATTCCTGACTCAACTTTATTACCTAACATTTGTTTCCAAAACAGATTATAATAAAAGCATCACCGTTAAATTGTATCGTTGGGATCGCAAAATAAAAGATTTAGACTACTAAATTTCTTTTTTTATTTTTTATTTTTTTTTGGGCTAACGCCTTTTTTTTTAAAAAAAAAGGTGCTAAAAAAAAGGCGTTAAAATTCTTGAGCCTCAATAAGTTTTCCATTAACACATTTGTTGATAAACTGCACATCGCCATTTTCGTAATAACCGATTGAATCACCTTCAACCACTCCATTTACGTAAGTACAAGTGTTACACAACTGACCCGAACTATAAAAATATTTATATTCACCATCTTTTACACCATTGACGTAATTGACTGTTTCTAGGACAACCCCAAGGTAATTATATTTAATAAAGCGACCATTAAGTATTCCATTACTGTAATTACTAATTTCGGCAATCTCCCCATTATCGTGATACTGAATTTCCTCACCGTCTTGCTTGTCATTAATGAAATTAGCAGACATTTTTAGTTTCCCATTTTCGTGATATGTTTCAAATTTACCATCAAAATGGCTGTCTTTAAATGTTATTAAATGTTTTAAATGACCATTCGGATAATACTTCTTTTCTGGTCCTTCTCTACGTCCATTTTCATTAAAATAAACACTAAATTGTATATTACCGGTTTCAAAATAGCTAGTGTAATCACCAACAAAATTTCCATTCTTATGAGTTCCACTTTCTTCTATTTTTCCATCTTCAGTATATTTTGTATAAGGTCCATTTTGATAGTCATCGCTATAATAATATTTGTAATTCACTTTACCACTTTCGTAAAAAACCGTATATTCGCCATTAACTGTGTCTTTAACAAAATTATAAGAACGACGAATTTGACCGGATTCAAAATACTCTGTACAAGGACCTTCTTTTTCCCCATTATTTTCATACACTTCTGCGCGTAATTTACCAGATTTATAATAAATACGCTTAATTCCAGTAGTCATCTTAAGGTTAAGTTTGGTTTATGATTTTGGTTTTAATTAGATTGAAAAGGAAATTCAATTTTCTTATGCTTTTTCCAAAAAGCATTGGCAAAAAGGAAGCTATGAATAAATAATCATTAAATTTAGATTTCTAGATATATAACTAATCATAACAAAACATCCTTTGGATTAGTTGTTAATAATAGTTAGTATTCTAGCGATATAAATACTATTGGTAGTATAACAAACAATCGCAATTCATATGTATATATCCTCTGTAAGGGCTGACGCAGGATGGGACATAAACATTACGAATTCGTGTTAGCCCACCGACCAAGGAAAGGGGACTAGGGTGGCAAAGGGAAACCAGAATTTTATTAGAAACAACACACATAGCCACCATTGTGTTTTTGGTTTTTTAGCATTTAGAGGTAAAATTAGGGGGTGGTGCATAACACTCTAAAATTTTAGTTGGTTATGTCAAAAAACATAACAGACCATTGAAATGATGTGTAAAAAACATAAGAAAAAATCAGTTTCTCTTTGGGATATCATTCTTCCTTGACGATTTGACTATAAATGTTATGACAATTCGGAATAATGATTAATGGTTTAATTGCTTTTTCGTCTCTAAAAACTTTAAAGATATTAAAGACTAATCGCGAGATTGATGTACCATCTTTGGTGCGTGGGAAGCGAACATAAGGTACCGAATCATCTTCAATTGGTTTATATTTATAGGTTGACATTTTTTCTTCCATATTATAATTTTCATCATAAGTCCAGAATTTATCATATACAACTTGATATGTATTTTTATATAACTCGTATTCCATAGGATGATGCATCAGACGATAACGAGAAGCGACATAGATTTTATTTTCATTTCGATCATAAATAAATTCAATGTCATTTGTGTCATAACGATACCCAACATAACCTTTGATGAATAAAATATTATTCTTCTCAACAATATTTAGAGACTCAAAAATTAAATCATATTTATCTTGCTCTGATTCTGGGACATCAATTGATGTACTATCTATCATTTTATCAAAGGTTTCATTAATCAATCTAAATGTGCTAATATGTTCATTATCGTTGTCATTGTTATTATTATTATCCATTTTAATGTCCATCAGGTATATAATTATATTATAGATTACCTTAAATACATTATAGCCCCAAACCCTTTTTAACAAAAAGGGTTTAAATCCCAAAAAAAATACTTTTTTTTACAAAAAAAAGTATAAAAAAAGTATAAAAAAACTAAAAAATTACTCTACATCAACATATGAAACCCATTCAGTAATAGTTGCTTCATCATAACCTCTTTCAGTCATTTCCCCCTTGATTGCTCTTTTTAGTTCATCTACATCAGTTATCTTCTTTTGAAGGGTAATAATGATGTTACTAATCTCTTCGTTACTACTGATTTTAATAGAAACTTTATATGAAAAACCACTTAGGCAATTTACTAACCTAGAAATCCTTCCAGTGAAACATTTACAGATGCTATCTTCCATTTCTTGATTTAGAATTTCAAAAATACTCTTTTGATTTTCTTGATCAAAAGAGTCAATTTCAATAAAAACTGCTTTTAAAAGTTCTTCAAAGGTAATGTTCATAATAGAATGAACTTCTTTGCAATTACTATATTCAATAAGTGCTTCTTTGGTTTTTTGAGTTAAAATATCATTACTAATAATATTTAATTGATATTGATATTCATCATTGTAATTTTTCATTAAATTAAAGATACTATCTTTGATAGATTGTTGGATTGATGATGAATGTACATTTTCTCCATCATTATAAATAGTATTTTTTTTATTATTAAATCTATTATTTAATCTTTCAATAAAACGATTAATGATAGGATGTAATAAATTTTCAATTGGATTATTATCATAATAAAAAGTTTTTAATATCCTCAAATTAATAATTTCTAGTGGTAAAAATGTTAATTTATTATTCTCTAAATATAATTTAGTAAGCTGAAACATATTACCAATCTCTTTTGGTAATTCTGTCAATTCATTAAAATATAAATATAATTCTTTTAGTTGAGTTAAATTCACAATCTCTTTTGGTAATTCTATTAATTTATTATGATTTAAATCTAATTCATTAAGTTGAACTAACCCCCCAATCTCCTTAGGTAATTCTGTCAATTTATTATTTCCTAACAATAATTTAGTAAGTTGGGTTAAATTACCAATCTCTTTAGGTAATTCATCTAAACAATTACCTTCCAAATATAATTTTGTAAGTTGGGTTAAATTGCCAATCTCTTTAGGTAATTTTGACAATTTATTATAATATAAATTTAATGCTTTAAGTTGAGTTAAATTGCCTATCTCTTTTGGTAATTCAGTTAATTTATTATATTGTAAATGTAATTTTTTAAGTTGGGCTAAATTACCAATCTCTTTAGGTAATTTTGTTAATGTAGTATGATTTAAACCTAATTCATTAAGTTGTATTAAATCCCCAATCTCTTGTGGTAATTCATCTAAACAATTACCTTCCAAATATAATTCTGTAAGTTGGGTTAAATTACCAATCTCTTTAGGTAATTTTGTTAATTTATTATAATATAAACTTAATTCTGTAAGTTGATTTAAATTACATATTACTTTAGGTAATTGTGTAAATTGATTATATCGTAAATTTAATTTTTTTAGCTTTGTTAAATTCTCAATCTCTTTAGGTAATTCTGTTAATTTATTATTAGTTAAATCTAATTCTGTAAGCTGATATAAATTACCAATATCTTTAGGTAATTCTGTTAATTTATTCCAAGTTAAATTTAATTTAATAATATTAATATCATATTTTTTTCCATTAATAGTAATAAATTGATACATTATTTATAAGTAATATTAATCTTAAAAAAAATATAATTCAATTTTTGCCACCATTTTTTTACAAAAAAAGGGCGACCGCCCCAAAAAAACACGATTTTTAAGTTTTTTTTGATATTACTTTTTTTTACAAAAAAAAGTATATTATCAACCATCAAGACAGCTGAAAAAAGATACCAATTTGACATCACTGACTTCTGGTTCAGTATTTAAAATCAGATTACCAAGGGTTATTTTTTTAGATGTCCCTTCTACTTTCATTGAGCGACTGTATTCCCAAGCAGGTCTGCAGTAACATCCGATGTTATATTCAATCGGCGGTAACTTATTGTTAAAATCGGCCCGTAGTTGATCGATTGTTTCTTTTGTTATTTCATCTTTTTCTCCTTTTTTTACAACATCTGAGTATGATAACTTGGTGGGTTTTTGTTTGAATGTTTTTGCATACCACTCAGACCATTTCTGTTCGATGCCCATCCTCTCAACACAGAGATTTTCTAGTTTTACCAGATACGACAACAGAAGTTGACGAGCTTCATCAACGGAAACAGCCAAACACGAAACAGATGATGGTTTGGAAACATCATAATACGACCACGTAAAGCGCTTAACATTTGACAGCTGTGCCTCAACGGACGACATTTTAGAAAATTTATTAATTATAATTATAATTAATTTTACAATTCAATTTTTTTTGCCCCCTTTTTTTGTAAAAAAAGGGCGGCCGCCCCAAAAAAACCCTTTTTGTAATCAAAAAGGGTTTAAATCCCAAAAACTTAAAATCGTGTTTTTTTTGATATTACTTTTTTTTACAAAAAAAAGTATTATAAAATTAATTTGTTTTTCGGATGACACTAATTTTCGTATCATCAACATAATTCGCTTCTTCATATAATTGACCGTTTTCTAGGTATGATTTAATAATACCATTTTTCTTGCCATTAAGATAATTGCCTTCTTCCCATAATTGACCACTTTGATAATAACATTTAGTGTATCCATTTGGTTGTTCATTAATAAAAATTCCTTCTTGTTCCACTTGTCCGTTTTCGTAAAATATTTTATAATTTCCAGTGTCATTAACATAATTACAAATTCTTTCTAATTTTAATTGACAATGACAATCTGATTTGGAATCACAATCTGTTTTGTGATATATCTTGCATTCTCCATTTTTTTTCCCTTTAATATAATTTTCAATTTCGCATAAGTGTCCATTTTCATAAAATGATTTAGATTCACCATTCAGTTCATCATCCTCATAATAACAAATTTTACATAATTGACCTTTAAAATCTTCTTCTTCATTACAATCACGTTGTCCTTCTGCTGGATAATATCTTTCAAATTTTCCATTTTTTTTGTCTTTCGTAAAATATAAAACATCACTCAAACTACCATTCATATGATATGATTTATATTCACCATTCATCCTACCCTTAAGCATAGTAGTTTTTATATTTAATTGTCCGGTCTCATAATATTTTTCATAAGGACCAGTCAGTTCACCTTTTTCATAATGATAAATTTCTTTTAAAGAACCATTCCTATAATAAAATGTAGAACGACCATTTAATTTTCCACCAAACCAAGTTTTAACACTTGATATTTGTCCACCATCTTCTGGATGATTATATGTTGTTTTTTCTCCACATATTTCGCCATTAATTTCAAAATATTCTTCATAAATTGATGTAGGATCAGCATCATCATAAAAAGTCCGAATGACAGACATTTTGTTTTAAAAAAAAATAATATCAAACATCAAATTCAATTTTATACTTTTTTTTTGTAAAAAAAAAGTAATATCAAAAAAAACACCATTTTTAGCCCCCTTTTTTTGTAAAAAAAGGGGGCTATAAAATTGAATTTAAAAAATAATTTAATAATTAATAACATTAAAGCAAAGCATTTATAATGGGACAATATTACAGATTTATTATTTTGTCTGAAGATCAGAAAAAAATCATTCTTGTTATAAATCCTCATAATTTTAATTCAGGTGCAAAACTAATGGAACACGCTTATATTAATAATAGTATGATGAATACTATTGAGTTTCTCATTAGTCCTTTTTATAAGCATCATAAATCTCGTATTGTTATGGCAGGAGATTATGATGATAATGAAAGTGATTCTGATATGAATTTATATCAAATGTCACAAAATTTGGAACCATTTCAACAAGTTTATCAGAATATAGATATAAACTATATTGTTAATCATACTAAAAAAATGTTTGTCGATAAAACTAAATTAAATAATGATGATGATTATGTAATTCATCCATTGCCATTGTTAATTTGCGAAGGGAATGGTAATGGTGGTGGTGATTACGAAGGTAATGCTGAACATTTAGTTGGAACTTGGGCTCGTGATGTCATTTCTATGGAATTTAATAAACCAGAAGATTATACTGAATTAATCTGCGAGTTTTCCACCCCCTTTTAAAAAAGGGCTGTCGCCCCAAAAAAACAGACATTAAAATCTTTAGTTTAAAAGGGTTTAAATCCCAAAAACTTTATTTTATTTATATTTTCTAGATACATAAATAACAGTAAATGTCTAACAATATATCGCTAGGATTACGTAATTCTTCGGAATAATACTCCGAATGCACACGTAGAATTAGCGATATCTTGTTAATGCGACCCTCCCGAAGGGGGTCTAGGATGGCAAAGGGAAACTTGAAAAACATTAGGAATCACTGACATTGTAATAAAGTAAAAAATAAAAATCATTCATAATTGGGTAAAATTCCGCATTTTAGGTAGTATTGATTATATTGGCATCTGTATATTATTATATTATTCAACATTTTCAAATTCTTCAAAACTTTGTTTGATTGTTTTATTAGACAATTTTATATTACTAGAATTCATACATATTTTTTCAAAACATTCAAATGAAATAAAATAATTTGAATATATTTTTCCTTTTTCTAATTTTTCAGATAATTTTATTATTATATAATCTATATTTATAATATAATTTTTTCTAATTCTTTCTTCAAATTTATGACGATTAGTTATATTAAGGTATTTCATTATATCTTGAATTTTAATACCAAATTTATTATCAATAGTTTTTTCATAAAAAATATAATATTCATCAATGAATTTATTTGAAATTGCTGTATATTTTTTTAGAAAATTATTTATAAATTGTGAATAAAAAAAATTAAAATTAGTATATTTATTATTATCAATAATATTATTGTTTTCATTTTTTTCTGAATTATTTAGATATTTACTTTTTTCAATACCATATTTAATATCAATAACTTTATTTATTTTATCTATTATATTTTCTAATTTTATTTTATCTTTAGACCATAAAAATACTCTAGCTATTTTTTCTTTATTTTTTATATCAATTCTATTTGCCCTTGAAATTCTTTGTATTAAATTAATTGGATTATTGTTTGGATGTGTTAAAAAAATACTATCACATTCTGGAATATCAATACCTTCATCTAATATATGGACATTACATAAAATATTAATACAACTTTCATCAAATTTAAATTTATTTAAATTTTTAATTCTTTCACGTTTAGTAGTTTTATAATTAATTTCATGAATTTTAATATTTAAATTAAAATAAAGATTTATTGTTTTTAAAACTTTTATAAAATCACTTGCTTCTTGAATTGATTTTAAATAAACTATACATTTTGTAATATTAGTTATTTTAATTGACTCCAAAAGAAAATAAGATTTATTAATTAAAATAGTTTTTTTAATTAAACTTTTATCAAATTTAATTTCATCAAGTGTTTCAATAATTTTTTCATTATTAGGATAATAAAAATTATAATCACATATATATTTATTTTCAATTGCTTGTTTCCAATCTAACTCGTATTTAATAGTTCCAAAAATAGTTTCTGTATTATTATCTAAATTAATTTTAGGAGTTGCACTTATAAAAACAATTTTATAATCACTTATTAAAATTTTATTAACTTCATTTTCACTATCATTTAACATATTACTAGAAAGATTATGAAACTCATCAATAATAATTAAAGTATTATTACAATTAAAAATTTTAGTATTAATTAATAATTTATTAATAAGATCAACTGAATCATAAGTTGAAGCAATAATATTTTTACCATTTTCATTATTATATTTAAAATCGTTTACATTTCTAGTTGCTTTACAGTTAATTAAATGAAAATTAACATTTTCATATTTACGATAATAATTTTTATAATGATTTAAAATTTGTTCTGTTGTAGATATCAAAGGAGTTAATATAATGATATTTTTATAATCTAGAGATAATAAAAATGAAACAAATGTTTTTCCTGTTCCACAAGGCATACTTAAAACACTTCTATTACAATCTTTAAGTTGATTGTAAGCTTCAATTTGATAATCTCTTGGTGTAAAATCTAAAATCATATTATCTTTAATATGAGGGACATTAATGTATTTAATTTTCTTTTTACGACATACTATTTGTTGAGATAACTTACCAGAATAATATACTATTCCGTTAAAGCCTGTTTCAGCAATAAAATTGTAGAAACCTGCTAAGTCACAAATATTTATTGTATTGTCGTATCCAGTTGTTGAATAATTTTTACATTGAATAAACTCATATGAATTGTCATTTAATTGACATACTATATCACATCCAATATCATCGCAATTAGAATCTATAGTATTAATACATCCTATTTCGAGTAATACTGTTTTTGGTATTTGATTCCATAACCAACAATTTTTATATCTAGATTTAATAATAGATTGTATAAATAGTTCGTACTCTAATCCGTGTTGTAATTTTGTTTTAAACATTTTACTTTATATTATTATAATAATTTTAACTTTAAATTATTTTAATTACTTATTATCTCATTATACTTTTTTATTTATCTTTTCTAGATACATAAATAACAATATGTGTCTAACAACTTCTAGCTATGATTACGTAATCCTTCGGAATAATACCCCGAATATATACGTAGAATTAGCGATGTCTTGTTAATGCCGACCCTCCGAAATGACCCTAGGGTGGCAAAGAGAAACCTGAAAATCGTATTGAGATTGATACATAAAAGCAAAGAAGTTATTTTGATTTTGTCATATTTTGGTAAAATAGTATCTAGAATACTTCTTTTTTTTAAGTTTGTAAAATAAAAAGTCAATCAATAAAATCGTGGGTTGATAAAATGACATTTGATTTTTTTGGTTTTCTAGCAACATTGTTATTGACAAAAATAAAAAAATAAAAAGTCAATGATAATGTATCTAGAATACTTCTTTTTTTTAGTTTGTAAAATAAAAAGTCAATCAATAAAATCGTGGGTTGATGAAATGACATTTGATTTTTTTGGTTTTCTAGCAACATTCTCATTGGAAAAGAATAAACCCCGAAAATTTATCTGATTTAGTTAAAATCCACATCACTCCTTTACTTTGATGTATCAAAACCAATAGGATTTTCCGGTTTCCCTTTGCCACCCTAGGCACCCTTTCGGGATGGACGCATTAACAATATATCACAAATCCTATGTAATCCTCGTGCGAAGCCTTATCACGAATTTTACATAATAGTTGTGATATTTGTTAGATACCGATTGTTATTTATGTATCTAGAATACAACTAAATTAACAACTAATCCGAAGGCTAATTTGTTGTGTCTAGTTATTTATCTAGAAAATATAAATAAAAAAAGTTTTTTTGATATTACTTTTTTTTACAAAAAAAAGTAAGCGGATGCCCTTTTAAAACCTACGGTTTAAAAAAGGGTGTTAGGGGGCAGGGTGTAAATTGCGTTCGCGAAGATTCTCTGAAACGCACCAATGGTCCAACAAATGATTTGGAACACGAACAAAATCCAACAGATCTTGATCTGGTTGGTATTGCAGCAAGTGTTGAGAAAACTCAATCACATCGATCACGTCTTCCAAACTTTCCGCCGTCAATTCAATGAAGTATCCATTGAATCTATCAATGGAAGAAAACACATTGACCCCATTCTGATCATCTCCGTTTGGTTTCGACAATACCACGTATCCGGTGTGTTTGGAATTCGGATTGACGAAGTCGATGATGACACATCCTTTTGCGTTCGGTTGCAACAAATTGCGCGATAACAAAGTGCAATACGGAGGAAGAGGTGTTTGAGAAAGAATGTTTTGAAGATTGATCGCAAAATTGATTTCACGATTGACTTCGTCATCATTGCGACGAGCCATTTCTTCGTATTTTTTTATTGTATATTTATGCTTTTTTTATTTCAATTTTTTTATAATTTAAATAATCAAAAAATCAAAAAAATCTAGAATCATTAAATGTTAAATAAATTAATTTTTTCGTATTAATTAATAAATGAAAAAAAAAAATAATTCAAAAAAGACAACTTTGAAAAAAAAAATAACAAAAAAAAGTTATAGAAAAATAATAGGTGGTATGCTAAAATTTAATAATAAAGAAGTAGATAAAATACTTATTCCATATGAACAGTTCAGACCGTTTTTTTTAGAAAACAGCGATAAAATTTTATTTCCGAAGGAAAATAATGGTAAGCATACTTTAAATAAATCTGCATTTGACAATATTGAAAAAAGAATTAGAAAATATAATGCTGATGAAACAGAACAGAATATATTTATATTATTTTTAAAATATTTAAAAGATACTATAAGATATGTTACTTTTGGAGAATATTTTCATAAATTGAACGAAATTTGTCTAAATATTAAAAGAAAAATTATTGATGATCCTTCATATACAACAATCATATTATGCGCTCAAGATCAAATTAGTAAATCAAATTTATGGGTTTTATTGTTATGTTTACTTCATTTAGATGATGATATAAATAAATGTATTTTACAAAATAAAAAAAAAATATATGTAACATCTGATATAGGTTCAGCATATAAATATTGTGCTTCAAAATATGAAAAAAATAATAGAGATGAGAAAGTAGCATTTTTATTTTTTGATGATATGTCATATAGTGGAACTCAAATAAAATCTTCATTGCCAAAAAAAAATATGGTTGATAATATTAAAGTATTTTTAGCTGTAAGTTTTGTATCAGATACAGCAATTAAAAATATTTCATCAGAATGTAAATTTGAATTATTTGAGAATACGGAAATAGTTGAATCAAATAAAGAACAATTAAATAAATGGATTACAAATAATAAAGATACAATTATATCAACATTATTCCCTAGATTATTAGAAAGAAATAGCAATCAAAACAAGAATGAAAATAGTAAAATATTAGAGTTATTTAAAGAATGTATTTACACTATATTATGTGATAGATCCGCAGGTGATGATGAGATTATTATGCTAATATCAAAAATAGAATCAGAAAGAATTAAAGAGATTAAAAAACAAATACTTTTGAGTATAGCTAATATTCAAAAAACAAAAACTATAGCATTTATGTGTTATTCATCTATTATACCAATATATTTTGATCATAAAGTTGCGGATGCTATATCTACATTTCAAAAGTTTTTACGGTTTGGTTCATATCCAATTGATAGGGATGATAAAAATATGTGTATTTATGAATCTGTTATAAATAATTGTGATCCAATTACTGAAGAAATAAAAAGTGTAAGAGAGAATATGTGTATAACTGGATACTATGTTGATGAAGAAGATGAATGTCCTAATACATTTTATAAACCGTTAATTTATACATTTAAAGGTAGAGAAATATCACTTGCTGAAAAAAAAATCAAAACAATAAATGACTTGTTTTAATATTATTTTTCATTTTTCATTTTTTTATACAATGAAATAACTTTATTAGGAATAATATTGAAGTTTCCATCATATAGAGATGTTCCAACAATGAATATATCAGAATATTTACTTAATTCGTAAATATTATTTTCAGTAATACCAGATGCAATTGCAATTTTAATTTTGGAAGAACATACTTTATTAATTTCTATAATTTTATTTTTTTCTATTTCAATACCGGTTCCATCTCCAGAAGTTGTTACAATATCCATATATTTAATACTATTTTCTAAAATTTTATTAAAATCACCTTCTTGTGAAACATATTTGAAGAATGTTCCTCCAAAATATAATCCATTCCAATTTGCTTTATTGAATTGGTCAATTATAATTTCAGGTATATTTTGGTAAGTTTTATCATTTATATATGATTTATCTATCCATAAACCATTCGGATTATTCTCAAAAATAAATTCTAAAACTTTAATTATACTTTCACCAACCAAATTTACACCAATCCACAATGAAGGAAATTTATCTAAACACCATTTAAGTGTTTGAGTAATAATTTTAACATCACTATTTGATGAAGTTATCCAAATACCACCAATATAATTGTTAACATACAATTCATACATCAATTCTATATTTGTTATGAATTGTTCAAATGAATAACAAGATAATACAGGTAAAATTGTTTTTTCTTTAAAAATTTGATTTACTTTTTGAATTTTATTTTGATCACAATAATCAATATTACTATTAATAATATTAAACTTATCTGTTTCATTTAAACATACATCACATACATTATAACTTTTGCTATTAATATACGTACAACATTCACATTCCCATTCTTTAACATCAATCTTCAAAAATTTACCAACTGAAAGCATGATTTATTAATGTTATTTTAATTATTATAATTAAAATCAATTTTTAAAAAAAAAATAATACCTAAATGTATTATTTTTCTAAAATTTTCATCAGTTTGATTTATCTTTAAGTATTGAAGCATTTTTTTTGTATTTAGTATTTGTAATTGGATATGTAATATTATTATATGCTTTTAATCTTTGAGCAATATTATTTGGTGTAATTACAGTAGGAACTAATAAAACAACGTGAAGACCATCAAAAGATGATCCAAGTTTGTCGTTGTATGATTAGAGACCGACCTATTTCGGTGGTAGAGTGCAAGAAAGCTTGTATGGTTTTGGAGGAGAATCTTGCTAAATTAGAAGCACAACGAACAAGTTTCTGTTTTCTCCGAAATCTCACCACCGGAACTCTTGCAACATATCAAAATGTTCTTATAATGATAATGTCGTGTAAATCAAAAACAAAAAAAACCTATTGGCGTTATACAATAATCCTGACTTGATTTTTATTTTTTATTTTTCATATTATTGAATAATTCGGCGTTCAACAATATAGCTGTATAAATATAATGATATATTCTTTCATTGGTCAATTTATTTATTTTATTAAATCCTGAATTAATCTTTCCGTTTGATTTTTTCTCTAATTTAGCATATATTTCAGATAGTTTATTTATAAATTTATCAAATTCAATACTATTTTTTTTCATATATAATTCGTTAGTTTTTACTGTTAAATTTTGATTTTGTCTATAATATTTTAAAACAATTTCTTCGTAATCATTTTTATTAACAATATAATCAATGAAAGATATGTATTTTTCGTCAGTGTAAGTTGTACTTATTAATTTCACATTAATATTTATGATATGTGATTTCATTAAAAACAAATATTTTAGTCTATTTGACCATTGATAATGTCCAGGTAAATTTAATAAATATTTATAGTCACACATTTTATAAACAGGTTTATAATTTTTCCAAGCATCAAGATTTACATTGACCGGTAAATTTGTATATTTCTTTTGATATTCTGATAAAATATAATTATAAAATGATTTATCTTTTATTTTATTTATTTTAGGTTTAATATATTCAATAAATTTATTATTAATTTTACCATATTTACTTATTTGTTGATTAACTAAACTTATAATTTCTAATTTTTCCCTAATTTGTGAATTATTTAATGTTGTTGCTGTACCCTTAAAATATAGTTGTTTTTTCTTAGTTTTTTTTTGACATTTATTAACAATTAACTTTTTCAAATAATCCCAATCATTACATTGATCAGAATATTTTTCATCAAGCGATAAACATTCAAATGTATTATCAGGAAAGATTGGTAATTTTACATTTATTGGTCTAGCAAAAACATATACAGGAAAATTTTCAATGTTTTCAATTGTATATGGAAATCTATCACTTATCCAAATAAATAAAGTAGTATCTGGAACCTTTAAATTATTTTTTACTACATAATCAATTGTTTTTTGTATTAAAGATAATAATTGCTCTAATCTATCATCTTTTTTTTTCCGATAGTTTAAAATATGTAATTCATCCACACTAACTTTATTATTAAATATATTGTATTCAATTAAACTTTGCTTTTCGTTATCATATATTTTAAAATTTTCATTTTCTTTTTTTAATTTATCCAATATGTTAATATCAATATTTTTCTTCAAACCACGATATATTTTTCTTAAATCTTTTTCTAACTCTTTTTGATAATTATCATTTATCATTTTTATAATTTATTATAGAAAAAATATATAATATTTAATGAAGCCCTAGCGGGAAAAATACCAAAGTTAATCAGAGGTTTGATGCACTTAACTTTGGCATTTTTCCGCTAGCGTGAGTGCCTAAAATGAACCAAAGGTTTGAGACACAGGTGTGTCTTAAATTCGGCACTGCACGGTACCAATTATCACTTAATTTTTATTTTTGAGTAATGATATAAAAATAAAAATAAAAAATCAAAAATTTAATTTGTATAGATTATTATTTTTTAACTGTTTTTAGGATTTCATTATCTAAATCAGATAATTTTTTGTAATTAGTTTGATTATTTATATCGTAGATGCGATAGATATTGCCATTAATTTTTTTATTTATGAATTGTATTTGATAATTATCCGGAATATCTTTGATAAAACTAATTATGTTAAGATGATTCAATTTAAAATTCGTGTTTCTTAGTAAAACATTTCCAGGTGTAAATGGATCAGCTATCTTTACATCAAAATCGTGAGAATTCATATCAGTATTATATTTAGCACCGATTTTGTTTAAGACCATATCTTTCTCGCAAATTTCTTTGTTTTCTTTGATTAGTTGCATATATTTAGTTATCATATCAATTGGAGAAACAATCAATTCATTATCTAATTTGTATGAAACTTCAACTGAATATGTAATTGACATTTTGTATTTTTGTTAGTATTATTGTTCTTATTATTGTAAACATTATAATAAATTACAAATCAATTTTTTTTACAAAAAATGATTTATGATTATATAATAAATGATATTAAAAAGAGTTGGTACTTTTTACCACGATTTTTTAAAAAACAAACTATCTACACTGTTTTATATACAAAACCAAGATGGTTTTAATATGAGTATATTAAATTTAAAAGATAATAAATATTTAATAGCAGTTAGATTTCTCGGTTTTTATAATGTTTATAAAAATCCAGATATTATAATACCAGGTAATTATTCTGATAGAGTAGACAAAATATATAAAAAATTAGGTAATGAACTAGCTTCAACAATAAATTATGGACAAAATTTTTTTTGGGATAATTGGATGAGAGACTTAAATGACAATACTGTTTTTTTTATAGCAGATATTGATATAAAAACACTTGAATTAAAGCCAGATTATTCCATAAAACCATTTGTAATACATAATTACAAAACAGGGGTACACAATTTTAAATATTCTGATATTAGATTATTTAAAAACAATAATAAAATATATTGTTATGACGGGTTTATTTCAAATATATTTGAAATAATTATTACCAATAATATTTTTATAAATTTTAATAACAAACAATCTTATAAAAATATATGTAAAAATATAAAAACATATGATAAAAATTGGGCATATTGGAAAAATGAAACTATCAATAAAGAAGATAATTTTGTTTTTTTAAATTGGTTTAATGATAAACATTTAACCGTTTCATATATACCTAAAGAAAATCCATCTAATTGTGTAAAACAAAATTTAATAGAAATGAAAAAAGATATTATTATTGGACTAGGGTCTAAGACACAACCTATGTTTTCATTTGGTTCTCCTTTAAATCAAATAAATACAAATACTTGGATCGGTATTGGACATACAAAAATATTATATACATTAAAATATGAAACCCCACACATAATTGATTTTATTAATTTAGTTAAAACAAAGCTAGAAAGCTATAATCATATAAAACATATTTCATATATATATTGTGTATATTATTTTGTATTAAAAAAAATTAATAATACTTATAAAATGTATATAAGCGATTCATTTTTATATGTAGATGCTAAACAAAAATATATATTTTCAATTAATTTTCCAATGGGAATAGATATTAAAAATAATAATACATTGATATCAATGGGAATGGGAGATTATTATACATTTTTTATTCAAGAAAAAACAGAAGATATTTTAAAATATTGTATTCACGATATAGAATATTTTGATGAATTAGCATATAATTATCATATTAAAATTAATAATACACAATTATCAACTAAAACTAAAACTAAAACTAAAACTAAAACTAAAACTAAAACTAAAACTAAAACTAAAACTAAAACTAAAACTAAAACTAAAAC
>JACCDX011702909.1_pt1 | contig 19874 bp, 17 predicted proteins | sample 7449681 | NCBI WGS metagenome assembly JACCDX01 (sample SAMN15323450, study PRJNA562643) | freshwater metagenome | isolation source: river surface water | place: USA:Blue River Watershed | collected 2017-08-18
ATTTGCTTCTTAAGATTGTTTTTATTTAATAAAAACAAATAAAATATTTTCTTTATATATAAATAAAAAATGTCTGGTTACAACATCACAACAAATCCCAGAAATTTCTCTGATAAACCTATCTATGCTAAAACAGCACCTAACTTCGAAGCTAACACTATCGCTTTGAACGTTCTCGACATCAATCAAGGTTGGGAAATCAAACCTATTGCAAATCAATTAAACATTAGCTACAATGGCCAAAGTGTTTACAATATCCCTTCTAGTACTTTATCTGCTAATGTTCCAAGTATCAAATTCTTACTCAACGGTAAATCTGTAACTGTTTACAATCCTAATCCTGATCAAACTGTTTTGAGTTATTTACGTCAAAATACCAACTACTTAGGTACAAAACAAGGGTGTGTTCAAGGTGGATGTGGTATCTGTACTGTTATGTTAAGTTATATCGATACTAAAGGTATGTATAAAAATGTATCTGTTAACTCATGTTTAACTAAATTAGTTGCATGTAACAACTTAGCTATTACTACTATTGAAGCTCTTGGTAATACTACAGGTGGTAATCGTAGTTTACATCCTATTCAATTACATTTTGCTAAAATTGGTGGTTATCAATGCGGTTTCTGTACTTCAGGTCAAATTATGAACATGTACACAGCTTTCCAAAACCAATCTAGTCAATCAAATAACGGTATGAAACCTCTATGGGATAAAACAGAATTTAATCAAGCTAACAACTTATGTCGTTGTACTGGTTATCGTCCAATTATTGAAGCTTATAAAGCATTAATGACTATTTCTCCAACTGTTCAACCTGGAAATCCTTATGCTCCAAATCCTACTGAAAATACAGCTTTATGGAATAAATGGAAAGCTCCATCTGGTCCTAACGCTGTCGCTGTTCAATTACCAGTTTATACTCCATCTACTGATAGAATGAATGCTATTAACTATAAAACACAAAATCCAACTATGTTAAACATCCCAACTACTTCATCTGTTTTTGTTAACTCTGATAACAATAACACATACTATTCAGTTGCTACTTTAGACTCTCTTAAAACTGTTCTTGTAGATCAAATGTTAGCTGGTAAAGCGGCAAATGTTCAAATTGTTCAAGGTCAATCTTCATACGGTGTTCCAGGATATAGACGCCCAGCAACTAAATCTATCGTTGTTAATGTTCAAAATATTCCTGAAATGTACTCAGTTGTTCAAACTGGTAATGCATTAACTTTTGGAGCTGGTTTACGTATTTCAGAACTTGCTGAATATTTAGCTGCTCAAACCAGCAACCAAGTTTATCAAGCATTAGCAAATCATATTAATTATATTTCAGGTTGGCAAAATCGTAACTTAGGTTCATGGGTTGGTGGTATTATGATGGCAAAAGAACAAGGTTTTCAATCTGATATGGCATTAATTATGTTAGCTTGTGGAATAGTTATGAACTTATTTGTATTCTCAGCAGATGGTACTGTAGTTGAAGAATCAATTGGTTTAGCTGAATTTTTAGCTAAATCATACACTGGAAAAGTTGTTGTTGTGGTATCCGCAGTTTTAACAACTGTTGCAAATCAAAGATTATATACATATAGAACTGCTATGCGTATTTATAACGCTCATGCTGTCGCACATATGGCTTGGAGCATTATATTAAATGGTAATCAAATTATCAATCCAGTTGTTTACATCGGTGCTGTATTTAACAACAGTTCAGCAACTAATAAAGGATATTTACGTTGGACTCAAGCTGAACAATACTTAGCAGCAACACCTGTTAACTTATTAAATGCAAATGTCTTAATTGGATACATAAATACATCAGTTAAACCATTAATTAATCCTGAAATTGTTCATGGTACTAGTTTACAACAAGAAATTGAATATCGTACACAATTGTTAGACGGTTATTGTTTACAATTTGTAGGAACACTTCAAGGATCAACAGTTCAAACTAATTTAGTTAAACCAACAGTTTTTGGTACTCAAGAATATGGTACTCCAGCTGGACAATTTGATTCTGTATATCAAACTAAATTAAATCCTAACACAGTGCATTTACAAAACTATAAACAATTAAATCCAGATAAGACTTGTGGTGATGCTAAATATGTCAATGATTTAATTCCATCTAACTGTTTACACTTACAAATTGTTGAAGGTGGTTCTCCACGTGCTGGTTGGTTCCCTAAAGATCCTACTGAACAAAAAGGTTATGGTGCTGTCCCATATCAAGAAATAGATTTAACCGCCCCAAGTTATTTATCAGCAATTGCTACTACAAAAGCAATGCCAGGTGTTCAATTAGTTATTACTCCTGCTGATATTTATATTAATGAAAATTATATTGGATATGTTCCAACTAGTACAGGTCCAACTTATTCTCCATTATTTTTAGAGTCTGTATTACCTGTGACAAGTTTCTTAAATGGTACATTTTCAGGAGGCCCTTTACCTCCAGTTACAGATGTTTGGAGTGGTATTGTTCAAAGTTTAACTCCATATATTACAAGTATCGGTCAACCATTTGCATTTGTTGTGACAACAACCCAAGAACAAGCATTTGCAGCAGCAGGATATTTACAATCTCAATTAGTTTATAAAGTTCCAGTAAGTCCTGTATTACCAGTTATTGATACAAAGATTGCTTCATCTTACACACAAACAAGTTCTTTAAATCAATCAAGTTCGAGTATTTATTCAAGAATGAATCAATTTACATTTGGTCCAGCTTTAGATGGTCCAACACCTTGGGGTAACATCGATGGTACTGATGTTAAGCCAGCACCTGGAGCTATTGCTGCATATCCTGGTATTGTCGGTGATTTTGCTGTTCAATTTCCAGCTTCTCAATATAAATCTACTGGTGCATTGATTTCAGGTTCAATGGATCATTTTCCAATGGAACGTTGGGTTAATTGTGTTATTCCAAAAGATGGTATGTTTGAAATTATTTCTAATACTCAAGTTGCATATGGTTTTTATGCTAACTTAAACTATGCATTTACTTATGGTAATAAAAAATGGGCTGCAGATCCTAGTGGTTTACCAATATGGTACTCAGCAAGCGGTCCTTTACGTATGCCAGATGGCTCATTGTTCTATGATAAATCAAAAGTTATTGTTAAAGTACCATATTTAGGAGGAGCATTTGGTGGTAAATTTTGCGCATTTGAAACAGGTCTTTATGTATATATAGCTGCTAGATTATTAAATCGTCCAGTTGTACATAATCAAACTTATGCAAATGGTATGCACATGCAAGGTGGTTCTGGTAATACATTATATTCATATGATTTAGGATTTAATTCTACAGGTAAGATTACAGCAATGCGTATGTTAACAAATTGGGATCAAGGTCTTTGGAAATCTGTATCAGGATATCCTTATAATGGTGGTTTTGCTACTAATGCATTAGGTTTAGGTTTAGCAGATTCTTCTAGAAATTTATCTACTGTGTATAATTGGGGAGCATTCCAAAATAATACTATCGCTACAACAAGTAATAAAGCATGGGCTTTTGCTACTAGATCTTTCAGACAAACTGAAGGTTTCTACTCAGCAGGTGCTATGTTACAACAAGTTTCTCATGCTTTAAATCAAAGCTTTTTCGATGTTATGGTCACTAATTTAATCTCAAAAGAATCTCCATTTAAAGATACTACTACTGTTCAACCAGACGGTTCTACTGGTACAATTATTAACAATTTAGGTGTTGATCAAGTATTCTCTACAGCTCAAGGTTTCTATTCTCAAGGTGAAACTAAATATGAACCTTTAATGCAAGCTATCGATCGTAAAGTTAATGCGTTATATTCTTATGGTACTACTTCTAATTATACAGGTGTTGCATATAATAACACTAATGCAAGATATCCAGCTATTAAACGTTTAGAACAAGATGTGGCAACATTTAATGCTCTTCCTCAAAATAAATATATCAAACGCGGTGTTGCTGTATTTTGTACAAGTTATCATGCAACTCAAGGTTGGAATGTATCTCTTAATATCCAAGTACAATTATTAAAAAATAATCAATTAGTTATTAAATATCCTGGAAATGATGGTGGTCAAGGTTCAAGTTCTAAAATGTTATTAACATTTGCAAATGAATTTTGGTTATCTCCAGATCGTTTCACTATCTTAAGTGATGCAACAAGTTCAAGCAGTCAAGGTTTAGGCCACGGTGGTTCTTGTATTCAAGGTCATTTACAACGTGCTGCTATTTTAGCTGCTAAAGATTGGTTCAATAAAGCTTTTGATGCAATCTACTTTGATTTAACACAAGGTTATTTCTCAAGTAACTTTTATCAATTAGTTAACGTGTTACCTGTTAATGGTACTCAAAATCCACCTGTCAGTGGTTTACCAACTCAAGCTGATTTAGATTGGATTAAATCTGATGCTTCAGGTAAAGATCTTAAGATGTTAACACTTGTTCGTTATGCATTACAATCTAAAACTTATACATGGCCAGTTGGACTTACAAATGCTCAAAAAGGTGAAATCATTGATGCAAATTGGGATGCTATATCAGGTGGTCTTTTATCCCAAGCTCCTAGAGTATTTAACACAAATGTTCCAGGTGGTATTCCAATTTCAAGTCCTTCATGGGGTTTTGGTGCAAGTATGCGCGATATGATAGGCTTAGGTAGTTCAAGTTATTCACCATTTAATCCATTATACTTCCCAGGTGTTGTAGGTCAAGGTGATATTGCTTCTAATTGGAGAACTAATGCATGCGTTCTGTCATTAGTTGAAGTTAACACTTTAACTGGTGAAAATAATGAATTACAAGCTATTTTAGCTGTCGATTTAGGTCAATCAGCAGATCCATTAAATGATATTATGCAAATGGAAGGTGCATACTACTTTGGTAAAGCTTATATGATTCATGAAGAGAAATATTATGATAAAGTTACAGGCGAATTATTAAATCCAGATACTTGGGATTATAAACCGGGCTGTTCTGGTAACACCCCAGCTAACTGGTCTGTACTCGTATTAAACGATCCTTCAACAATTGCTGATCCAGCTAATGGTACATTTGCTGAAGTTCCAGTTGCTCCTGGTAATTATATACCAACATTAGGCGCTGTTAACAAGAATAAACCTATTAGCGAAATTTGTACTCCTGGTGCAGCAACAATGAACTTTGCTGTAAGAAATGCTATCTCAGCTTATCGTGATCAACAAGGCTTAGATCCAGCTCCTGGAATTGCAAATACTCAACAAAGAAATGCATGGATGGATTCTATCGCTAATTTCCCATTAACTATTAACAAAGTTAAATTATGTTGCCCATTACCAACTACTGTTTAAATAAAAAATTAAGCATGTACGCTCAGTACAAGGAGTGTAAAAATAATTTATATTAAATATAAATTTTCAGACCGCTGAGGCGCGAAGCACCGATCTGGAGGGATCTAAATATGGTACTGTTCTGACTTAAAGAAAAGATTTCTATTAATTGAGGATATATTTTTAATATATTCTCAACAATTAAGAGTTTATCTTTTAATTTTATCATTAAAAGTTCCTCTTCAATGAGATTTTTCATCAGGATTTAAGACATATTTGTTAAAATATGAGACATATTAAAAATGTTGCTTTTTAGATTTTAGAGGAAACTAACGATATTTTGTCTTTTAGACAAAAATTAAAGGCCTGAGTGCCGAGGCTCCCGCACAGCCATAGGATTGTGACCAAGTAAGTCTTGAAAGAGACAGAACCGTACCAATTAATGTGTGGTGGAAAAGAATTTATTTAGGAAATGTAAAAGTAGTAAAAGATTTAATTCTTTCAGACATTTCTGAAGTTTGTCTATTGATATGTTGTAAACTAATGTGTCCAAAACGACCTCTTAAATGTGCAAACGAAAAAAGTAATACAGAATCATCATTTAACAAATCGCTTCCGCAAATTAATCGCTGTTCGGATGGAATCATACCGTTAATTTCTTGAATTTTTTGTTTTAATTCACCAACTGTAATTGTTGAAGTACATTCTATTAATTGATGAATACCCTCGCCTATAACTGTAACATATTTCATTTTTTATTATTATATAAAGAAAATAAAAAATAATTTTATAGATGAGATCCCTGACAGAAAGTTGACATGCTCTATAGTCAAACTCTAGACCGTTAGGCGACCTTGTTCTCGCCAAGGCTCGAATCCCGAGTGTAAAGTGACTTTTTTAGTTTTTAGGTTTGATTTTTAAAAAAATGTCTCGTACACAAGAATTAATAAGTAACGGCTTAAACTTAGTCCAAAAAATTAATGAAATTTTAAATGATAACGCGGTTCCCTGTGAGAAATTGTTTCTAGGAAATCTAGCGGTTGACACAACTGCCCAAGATCTTAAATATTTCTTTAGAAAATATAACCCTATCCGAGTAAGAGCTCAAATCAAAAGCAAACCTTGTATTGGTTTCGTTGATTTTAAAGACACTGAAACAGCTACATTAGCCTTAAACGAACTCAACGGTACTCTTTGCAACAATAGACGTGTAAGAATTTCTTATTGCAAGCCATTCCCTGTACAAGAAGAACATGAAAGAAAACGCAGACGCGTTGGATCTCCAGAAGACTTCTATGCTACAGAACTTGGTGAAATTCACGATGGAATTTAAACCACCTCAAGATATACTACAGATTCCTGTCTGTAGAATAAAAATTATACTATTAATATAATTTACACTCCCGACGCGACTTTGTCGCGATCTTGTCGCGGTCTGTAATTGGTTTATAAATATCCAAGTACAGTATCAGCTAAATCTCTATATAAGCCTGCTGTGGACTCAATAGTCACTCCAAGTAAACTTGCTACTGATAGTGCACGTTCAATATCTGAATTATATTCATACTTAGTTTTAACTATTGAAATTTTTTTATAATTTCTATAGACGTATCCCAAAGTACTTTCTGGAGTATAATCTTCCTCTGGATCTTCTTGATTGTTTTGATAATTACTATTCGATACTATATATTCTATAAACTTATAGGATTGATCTAAAGTATTTTTTGAATCTAACCCGGAAGTATAAATAATCTTATCGATAAGATCTACAGGGGAGTTTACAGGATGGCAATCATTGATACCGTTATAGTAGTACGTGTTTAAATCATTCAAAAATCTGAAAGCGTGTTCTCCTGATACAAATTCTTGGACATAGTGAGCCCATTCGTCAAAATTGGATTCTGCAAAGAAATATGCAAGAGTTTCGTTTGACGTAAACTTATAGTTCTGAGTCAATTCAGGATACTTCGTGCAAATCTTCATTATATAATGAAGTTCTGACTTTGACTTATACAATGAATATGCATTACTATATAATACTCTAGTTACAATGTTTTTTACTAATTCCATGCCTTGTGGACGGGATTCGAGAGGTTCTAGAATAGTAGATAAATCTGCTAAATAATGTGCATACATAGATGTTAAAAACCCATCGTCCATAGATGGGTTACTAGTATATAACGTATAGAGTGTATCAGAGATTTGTTTAAGATCTCCAGAGGCAATTCCAGGGTAAGACATGATTGAAAATATTTATTAATAAATATTTATTTTTAAAATAATCACTTTCTATGAGGGCGACTTTGTCGCTGCTGGTCGGACGCTTTGCGTCCTCCGGAGGGCTAAAGGCCCGATCCGTCGCTCTGAGGCCCTTCGGGCCGATTAAGGTTCCCTCACGGTGCTACGCACCGCCTGAGGGCGACTTTGTCGCCCGATACTCCCTCTTCTGATATTATAGAGCTCTCTTAGCCTGAGACTTTACATACATAGCCAGTTGTTTATGTGTACAAAACCATACATCTTTAAATGTATTAATATATTTACATAATTCTTCCATTATCCATATACGCGAACGATATCCCATATAATGAGGATGTACTAGTAATTGAAATACACCACCTTCTTCATAGGCCTTAAGAAATTCTAATTTCCATATGTCAAGTACATCTTTAGGTGGAACTATTTGTTTATTATAGTTAAAATATGTCGAATCATCTCTAATGCGTGATATCGGGATCTCTAGTAAATTTGTTGATTTTCCTCGCCTATTAATTATAAAACAATCATGATCTGAAACTAACGATGAATCGTATAATAATCTTAATTCTTTTGCAACTTCTGGAATATGTTCTGAAAATTTTGCAAATGGTGTACGTATACCTACTGGTATAAATCCTGTAGTTTTTATTATAACATCTTTACTTTTTGTATAAAGATCTAATAATTCCCTCTTGGTTAAATCTTCAACATTCTCATGAATCCATCCATGAAGACCAATCTCATGACCATGTTTTGCAATTTCTTTTGTAAGTTCAGGATAAAGTTCGACAACTATTCCTGGAATAAAAAATGTTGTTGGTATATTAAAATTTTTAAATAGTTTTAATAATCTTGGAACTCCTTGTCTATTTCCAATATGAAATAAATCATGTCTTGCTAGAGATTTATTATTTTTAAATAATAAACTAGACTCTGCATCAAAATCTACAGATAATGCGACAGCACATCTTTTACCATTAGGCCAAGATTTAGGAACTATTGATACCCCAGGACGAATCGCTGATAAAAATTCATAAGCCTGTTTTCTTGTGATAATGGATGAACTTTTCTTGTGTATATACTGTATAAATGCAATAACAATCAATATTATTATCAAAATATTCAAACCCATGTGTTTGTCAAAATCATCAGACATTTTATATTTATAATAATATTTAATATTATTATTTTTACCAAATCAATAAGCAAACTCAGCTGGTTCTGAATGAACTATCACTGTAGTATAATCATTAAAGTTTATACTTCCATCATAAGCTTCACGTTTTAAGTCTAAAGTAAGATTCATGTCAAATTTAGCAGAAAGTCTTGGTTTAAACTTTTCAGAAATAAACTCTGACATAGGAATATAGTAAAAATCAAGACACTTTGTTGGTTTGTCGAGTCTAGCAAGACTTGTTGTTAACCCAGAAAACACATGAGAAGGTTTTGAAAATACACAAGTTTCTCCAGCATAACCTGAGACTTTTTCTACTGGAATAGGTCTTGCTGTCTGATGTTTTGCATTGACAATTATAAAAATATCAAGTATTCCAGGAGCGTTTTCTCCTGAGATCCACTTACCTTGACGAACAAAATCTTGATCCACAGTACTAAAGAATTTATCATAATAAATCTTTTGTTCAACAACAATACAGCGTTCGCTAAGTTTTGACATATAATATAAACTTGGCATATCGAATCCTCTCGTATGCGGTTCGGTAAGTTTAAAAGAAATATACCAACTTTGAGTTTCAGTAGGCCATATCCCGGTATGGGTTCTGTTAAACAATATCGGAAGTTTATACACTTCACTGTGGTCTTGAGGTATACAATTTATCATTTCTTTTGTTAAAAGTTCAACTTCTGTCACACTTGAAGCTTCGCTTCTCGCGGAGTGTACCGAGGTTGTCTCGTCATCTTCAGATTTCTTCTTTGCGTTTTCACCTAATGTATAAAAAACACGGATACTGGTTAATGCATCTAAAAATGTTGTTCTAGATGATTCAGATATAAAATATAATCCAAAGTCGTAGTACATTGGACTTACTTTCCTATATCTTTCGGCAGAATTTAATTTAAATACTATATCTAGTTGAGATTTTTGATTCCCAGTGTTTGGGGTAGTAAGAATTTCAGGGGTGGTATTCACTACAAAGTTACATACTCCTGGGATCTTGTCAACTGTGAAATTTTCTTGGGAATGTATTTTATTTATCGATTCTAAGCTTTCATGAGAAGCAATAGACATAAATAAAGTATATTTTTCCATTTTAATTTTAAAGAATACTTGTTTAACCCGTAAATACAATATAGTCTATGATCGCCGGTCACAGTCGGATGCCAAAAGCATGCTCAGAGGGCCTTCGGTCTGAAGATCGGGCTACAGTCCGGGACAGATCTAGATTATAAAGTGATTTTAATTTTATAATATAACAACAAAAAACAGCTCTAGTGTGTAAATTATGGACACTATCACATCCTGCATGGACTATAGATTTTCTCAAGAAATAAAAAGAGTCCTCAAAAACTTATTTTGCGATATTAAAAATATAGATCTTGGAACTAGTTACCAACTTCAATCAGAATCTAATGAATACTCTTTATATAGCAAGTACTTACTTCGTAGAAAATACTTATTGTTTATTTCAATATGTCTTACAGTAGCAAGTGCAATTTTTAATATTATTTCAAGTATTGACATTGTTAATTCTTCTTCCAATAAGTTAACTGATTCAAGTAGTATAAAACTTCAAGTATTTATAACAGCCAGTGTAATAATAATATTAACTGAAATATTACTATTGTGTCTTGCATTTTCTCATGCTACAGACTTTGAAAAATCTTCAAAATTTACACTCGCGTACTTTTTTATTGTTTTTATAATTAGTCCTATATTTTTATACATTCCATTTGATTTAATAATCGAATATTCAGAAACTAGCGGTATACAACCAGAAACAGCAACTGTTGACAAATATATGTTTTATTTGTCTTTGCTCTTAAATTGTCTTCCTAACTTATTGCTCATACAAATGACAATAATTCATTCTGCAAAAATAGTTAACGTGTTCACGGTCGAAAATGTTCATGCGTGTAGACAACTTAATTATTTAATAATGTGTTTAACAATGCTGTATGTTCCTATCTTGATTATTTTTGGAAGTGCTATGTATATGTTTTATTATAATTCTATCAAAACTATACTTTGTATCATATTTTATATTGTATTTTTAAGCTTTCAAGTACAGTATACGATGGGATCAACTCAAAATTTAAACGCTAACATGCAACGAGTTTTAAGGTCAAATCAAGACTTTATACGAAATATATGTTTAATAGTCTCATTATGTTTATTAGGATCTATATTATATGATAAATCAGTTAATATAATCTCTTTAGTTTTTACATTTGGAATTAGATATATAGTTATAGGAACAGGATTAAGAGATATTATTCTTAGAAGTTTATTTTATATGTTTCCTGAAGTTAATATTTTTAGACAAAGTCATAACGTACAAGAAATTCAGTTACATCTCACGTCAGACGTATAATTACAGACCGCAAGGCGAGCATATGCTCGCCAGAGAGAACACGAGGCCCGTCGGGCAAAGCCCGCTGAGGCGCGAAGCGCTGATCTGAAAAAAAAATATTATCTATTTTATATATTAAAATGGAAACACGTTACATTATCGCTGGTATTATTGTATTAATCGTATTATATATGTTAACAAGATCTTCTTCAAGAAAAAATCGTTTTGCTATGACATCTAGAAAAAAATGTTGTAAATCTAAATGCGATAATCTTAAACCAAATAACAGAAACATTCAAGAAGAAATACCTCTTCCTAATAAAAAAAATAGTAATTATTATGGTAGAAATGGTTTCTTTAGATCAAGTCAATACGAAAAGGATGTTAAAAATGTTAAAAATAAAAATATAGAAATCAGAAAAGAGAATGATAGGATAAAATCCGAGTATGAAAAATGTATTAATACTCAAAATTCTCTTGGTGCTAGTGACGGTAGTTGTAAAATTTGCAATTAATCTATTTCTACAGTGTGAAGATTTAAAAGCTTGATCTCAAACAATTCATTTTGCTCTATATACTATAAAAGAAAAGTGACTTTTCTAAGAGGATATATTTTATAGAAACTTAAAAAATGTCATCAGTAGATTATTTTTCATTAGTACAAAACATCAGTCCTAATACCCACAACGAGTATGTTAAGCAAGTCACTCGTGATCTTACCATGAACTCTAGCTTAGTAGAACTTACTTCTGCATTGCTTACACAAGAAATTGGATGTTTATTTTTACACAGACATGATACGTTAGGTATAAACAGTGCAATTGTTAATCATCTCATCGAAAACACTCCAGACATGATCCCAATAGTATGTGATTTTCTTCTTCAAAAACACTCTACAGACCGGGTACGTTTGCCAGAGAGCTTGCTGAGCCAAATTACAAGAGCGAATACAGCTGAAAACTTGGTGTATTTATGTATAAACAAAATCAATGCTTTTTCAGAATGTCCAAAAGTCATTGAATACATAGTAGACTATCTTGTGGAATTTCAAAATGTAAAACCTGGTTATGAGTTTGTCATAGAGAATTTATTTATGCTTTGCTCATTTGAATCTTGGAAAAAACTATACAGTGCACCAGGGTTTAACTGTAGTACTGTTATAAAACACATACTTGGGTCAATTGCCGAACAAGATACAAGAGAAGACTGGGAACAAGTACCAGATATACTCAAGAAAATAGCTTGGAGTATAACACTTGAAGCTTAAAACATGAAGTAAAGTAAAAAATATTATTTAGTAATATTTTCTAGACTAATTTAAAATGCCAAGTCGTTCTCATAAACGTACTCGTTCTCGTCGCACCAGTGCTCGTCGCTCAAAAAAACTCACGGTGTCCCAAGAAGACCATATCTTTAGAAACTTTATAAGAAATCAATTGCTCAAATTTGGAAACGATCTCAAGATACCATCTGTTTGGCATCATCCTGTCACAGGAAAGCAAGTTAAATTCTCAGACAAAGCTAAAAGAATTTATCATGAATTGCGCAAAGAACTTGGCATCTCAGACAGAAATCCATACATCTCTGGAACTCCTGTAAAAATCAAAGTTGCTAAGGCAACACGAAACTCCAAAAGATCAAGTAAAAGAAAACACAGGGTTTCAAGAGCTAGTTCTCATCGTTAAGGTACAACTTGGCAATCTTTAATACACGCTGTTTCTCTGTTGGTGTTTTCTTTGTCCAATGTGCAAGATTTCTTGCCGTTGCGTAAATTTTACCCAACCATCCTGAATGTTTATTTATAAAAGAGTAATACAACGAGTTCCACACTTGGTCCCAGGTTAATCCTGTTCTAGGTTCTACTGGACACCGTAAGGGAGTGAAGTCACTCATTTTTATTATATAACTTGCGGCACTAAAGTAAGGTCTTGTGCTCATTTTAATACGTTCAAATGCATACTGAGACATTCCTTGAACATTTGCCACCATAACCCACTCATAACTATCTATGAACATTTCCATGAACCACATGTACACTTGCTGAGGATTTACGCCTAACAATAGTGTATAATTTCCAATCCACATTAATCTCTCAATGTGATGCAAGTATCCAAGCTTTAAAGTCTTATCCACCATATAGTCTATAGGAAATAATCCAGTACTTCCTGTGTACAATCCTTTTGGTAAATTTCTCTGGGCTTGTAAGTAGTTGTCTTTGATCAACTCACGACCTCCTCCGAACAAGTATACAAACCTAACAAAACTTCTCCATCCTATGACTTGTCGTATAAATCCTTCTACAGAATTTAAATTCTTTTTTGTTAATCTCGCAAGCACAGTGTCAACAACTTCTCTTGGAGTTATCAGTCCAATGTTCATACTAGAAGACAACAGGGAATGACTACCTATAGGTATTTCAGTGTTCACAGCATCTTCATAATCTCCAAATGTATCGAGTTTTTCATGAATAAACTGTTCAAGAAGTTTTCGCGCGCCTGAATGATCTATTGGATATACTGTAAAGTCAGTCTGCCCTGGATTTTTAGAGAACCTCTTGGATATGTACAGTTTAGCTTCTTGTATATACGCGTTGTCAATCAGACCAGGCATTTTTGGAATTGAGTATTTTGCTGTAAAAGGTTTACGATTATGAATATCATAAGTCCATGAGCCGCCTGTGGGTTGTAGATTTTTATCCACGAGTATTCCAAGAGTTTTACGTTGATGGATGTAAAAACTAGTTTGCAACATATTCATACGTTGCTTTTCAGATAATCCAGTGTAATAATCTTGGAGATCGCTATGAGTTTCAATAAACATAGGAGATTCTAAAATTTTTGCATTCATACTAGTAAGCCATTCTAAAGTATGTAAGTCAATAGGATCCCATGCAGTTGCGTCTGACAGTACTAGAAACTCTTGATCGTATTCAATATATTCAATAAGACTTTGAGGAAACTTATCTCGCAAATAGTCTGAATATGACTTCATACTCGCTCTATGAAGAATTAACTTCAATTTATGAAATTTAAAGTCTGTAAAGTATATAGGATGTTCATATAAAATATATTTTTTAGCAACTTTGACTTCTTTAAATAGAGTGTTAGGAAGGATGATAAACGTGTTTATCATATTATTAAGATATGTAGATAAAATTTATTATTATTAATAATAAATTACTTCTCAAATATATTCAAGAATGTATCCTGCTAAATCATGATAAAAATATTTATGAGCTAATCTTGACAAACAAGCGTACATTTCAACCGGTTGGTCAAAAATGTTGTCCATGTATTTTTGCTTGTAAGCTGTTATCTTTGGCATAAGTTCTCTAACAGTTTGGGATAAATGCCAATGGTATTTAGTGTTAACAAGATTAAGATATTTTCCAAAGAATTCAAGAACTTGTGCGCAAGGATTATTTTTGAACACAAGTTCTGTATCAAGTGCAAAAATAAATTTTTTTGCATAATCAAAACATATTTGAGATTTCTCGTAGTCACTAGGACTTGTAAGATTATTTATCGCATCTTGTCCATACATGTCAGCAAGGTAAACAAGTACACCATTACCTATATTAGCATCAAGGTGGTATTGTTCTACTAGTTTAAAAGCTTTTCTAAAATATCCAGAAGTGTAAAGCGCATGTGGAACACCTCTCAGTTTACTAAGATAACTCATAAATAGTTCTTGTGAGCCAAGTGCAAAAATAAATCCTGTAGCATCAGAATGATTTATAAATCCAAATCTTATTTCATTGAGTCTTTTAACTATTTCTAAAGTTAACTCACTTGAGAATACATATATCATTAGTTCGCGGTACAGTTTTGAACAAATAATACAAAATGCTTCATAAAGTTCATCTGTAGTGAAAACATCGGAGTGTATCAATTCCAGAAACACGTCAGGATAGCATACTAACATCGCAAGAAATAATCTAATCGCAACTTCACGAGAATGATCGAATAGTCTGTGCGAATTGCTAACAATTTTTTGCTCATTAGAAGTATATCTAAAAGTTTTGACGCTTGTCCACATCTCTTTGACACTTAGGATGTCTTTTTTAGAAAGACTGTTGTTAAGATGATAAAAGAAGTCAACTGAATTATACGTGTGTTTAGGCATTGCTACAAGAAATGTTACAAGAACTTGTACTTCACCTGTATCGAGAAATCTATTTCTGTCAAAATAACTTGTATAAATCTGTCCTCTAAAGAATTTTTGTAAATCGAGAGTTTGTGTCATTTGTTTTAGAGTTTTTAACCCAAGAGTAAACTCCTAAAAAAGTCACTTTCTTGGGCAAGTATATGCTCTCCTTGCGGTCGCATACCGAAGGCATGCTCGGTGCCACAACAAAACATATACACATTATATAGTTTTATATTTCTCATATTCAATCTCTTTTTTGAATCTTTTTAAGTCTTTTTTTAATTCAGTGTTTGCTGGTTTAAAAATGTCAAAAGTATTTAATTGGGTTGCAAGAAATTTATTTTCAATTTGTTCTTCTATAAGTCTATTATAGTAGCCATTATCTATTTTAAATTTAATAAGAGCAATACCTTCTTGACGAAGAAAATCAATGTATGCATTTCTAAAGCTTTCATCATCCATAGTTTCATCTATATTTTCAATAAAGTATTTAAATCTTTGTGTGCATTTGACAACACATTGTTCTTTACTTTCAGATTTACTCTGCAGCGAGCTGTCGCGAGTTGTATCAATAATTTTAAAAAAGTTATATGCGCTGTATATTCCACAAATAAGTTCGATAATCATCTTTATATTCTAAATATTTATTATTTAAACACTAACAGAATATTTTTTACACTCCAGATGTGATAAGCTATGGATTATAAAATGTAAAAGTGATTTTTTAAGAAGGATCTACTGTAGAAAAAACATTTATTTCGTCAATATTCTGATACGTATTATAGTCCATAATGTCTGATTTACGTCGAAAATGTGAATTAATAGCAGATAAGTTATTTGAACTAAAGGATTCTTTAACAAATGATGAATATAAAAATCTTTTAGAGTGGACCAAAGAGATCTGGGATTTTCTTCCATGTCAAACAAACTACCAGGAACAAGAAAACCACTCGGAAGAAGAAAACTACTCAGAAGAAGAAAACTACTCAGAAGAAGAAAACTACTCGGAAGAAGAAAACCACTCGGAAGAAGAAAACCACTGGGAACAAGAAAACCACTGGGAACAAGAAAACCACTGGGAACAAGAACCAACAGAATGTAAATGCAAACTCATGACAACAAATTTTCAAAAAGAATTTATTGAGTATAAGTGCACCACAATAGACGAACTTACGAGTTGTAAATATTCTAGAACGTTTACACGAGAATTTCCAATACTAAAACCATTAATAAGATTTCTCCGTAGCAGAGCACAGCTCCGTACTAGAGCTCAGAATCGCAATAGAGTATCATTTGAACCTCAATATATTAATATTAAAAAATATCTTGTAAAGTTTTCGAGACGTATTCGTATTTGCTCCGATGATTCCAACTTAAATATGAGCACTTTTTACATAAAACATGTTCATGTTCTTCTCAAATTAATAAAAGTTTTAAAGCGGGACCCTGTAATAAAAACAGGATACGCGTATTTATTATATCTAATTGTTATTGCAATATTTAATCATGTTATCAAAAATCAATATTTTCTATTCTTTAATGACAAGTTTCGAAAAGTAGTTTTAAATAAATCTACAGATTTTATACGAGAAATAAATCATGACTCAAATACACGCACTAGTTATGACATTTTTTGTCAAAAATTTAATTTTAACATGATGAAATATTTTGAACAAGTACATGATTATATCAAAGAAATTGATAACAAAGTCCAAGATCTTGGTCTAACTAGATTGTTTACAGAAAACACAGAATCCCCTTGAAATCACAGATCTAGAGTATAAAATTTTTATTATTTAACAATTTAATATTACAGTATTAAATAAAATGAGCTTTTTTACTGACGTGTTCAAAGCCGTTGCAACCGTAGCTACTGATGTCACTGCAAAAGCTACAAGTCTTGCAATCCATGGCGTCGCGGAAGTCGCCGGAGTTTTTGATGAAAATGCAAAGAAAAACGTTCACTACGCCGCTCTTGAAGCCGAAAAGCAAATCCGTAGAAACCCCGTGATAGACGCTATCAATGAAATTGACAATTCCGAGCGCGAGTTAACAAAACGCTTAATACGCTACATTGACATGAAACATGACTTAGAACATCCGGAAGAATCCACTGATGAATTTACCCACAGGGTGGACTCCCAAAACTTGTGGAAATATGCCAGTTTGACATGGCTCCCTTATGAATTTCATAAGTTGATATCAAGTGGAAGACAAGACATAGTTAATGACATCCTTTCAGGAAACCCTGACTCCGTCATCGAGATGTGTCAAAAAGAAGACCTCGAACTTGATCACACCAGTCTTCGTGATGTGTTTGAAAGTTTCAAATTCAAACACGTTACAAAGAACTACTATATATGTAGATCAAATGAGACGTGTCTCGTAGGTTTTTGCGGAACTGTAACGAGTGACTTAAATCACTTAATTGCAGACGCATCTATAGGAAATTTAGTAGCTGGATATCACTATAAAATGGTTGATTTAGCATGCGAGCTGTATGATACAGTACTAAAGAATGAACTACAAGACTGTACAGAATTAGTAATCGTAGGACACTCTCTTGGAGGTGGTATCGCAATGTACTTAAACCTACTAATGTATATGCTTCAAGACGAACAGTTTAGCTGTTCATCAGGACATGAGAACGTTCCGCAACAAGTCAAAAGCTGGTCCTTCGGTGTTCCTTGTGTGTTACCTAGAGTTTTCAAGAATAGACTCAGTCATAGAATGATTAACATCATCGATCATCATGATCCAGTTCCTAAGTATTATAAAAACGAAGCGGTTGCTCATGCAAACAATCTTGTACATATTGATGGAAACGACCCAAGATACAGACATCATGGCATGTTTGTGATAAATCTTGCAAGATTTAATCCCCTAAATCAAATTGAGAAATTTAATTATGATGCAGAAAACCTTGATTTTCATTATATGAAAAACTACCTAAAAGTATGCAAAAATACAGACACTGTGTTAGAATACAATCCTAGAGGATATAAGTACTAGAATATATATCTCACGATCGGATCTGAAGTGTAGAGGTCTAGATCTATACAGTCCGTGAGAAGGATCAGTGCGAGTGTAAAAAACGTTTAAATGATTATCTTTATATTAATATAAAGAATAATGGAGCAAAGAAACTTATCAGAAAACCAAAGACAAGCTCGTAAATTATTTCAAAACTTTATAACAACTATGCTGTATTCAAAACAAGATATTAAAAAACATACTTTTGATAAAGAAATTAATAGTATAATTAACGAATCATGTAATGATTTATGGAAAATGTTTACAAATGTGTTTTATTCATTCAATGGAGATCCTGAAATGGATGAAAAAGAAACTGCTATATGGGGGTGGAATAACGTTGCCAGATTATATCTTAAAGGTAGAAAATCTACTCTTGCATTTTTAGAAAAAATGATAAAGAATACAGGAACTGTTATAGACCGCGAAGACCTGGAGTGTAATTATCATGAATTATCAAGAGATATTTCTGATTCAGATTTCGACTTTTGTTTAGTTTTATACAAGACAAAAATGCGAAATATAGAATATTATGATTCTTTAACAGAGCAAATAATGATTGAAATTATGGATAAAATAAAAACTAAATTAGATTCTTCAAAGTTAAAAAATCTTACTACTAGCATAAATGAACATTATTTTCAATATAAATTACTATTAAAATCAGTTAATGAATTATATAATGAATTTTCAGAAAATGAAAAAGTAATTCTTGCTAATTTTAAAAAATATTGCGAAGATAATCCAATAACTGATGCTAATACAGACCGGAACAGGCATCTGGAGTGTAACCTAAAAAAGAATGGATTTTTTTCTTTTAAATTATCAGAAAGTCCTATTAAGTATACAAAAAAATTAATTACAATTACTACTGATACTTTTTATTTATATCGTATTTATATATCATTTGATATTGAAACATATACATCTGTATTTACAACAACTAAAGATAAATATTTTGTAAAACTTATTGATGTATCAATGAGTGTTCGTGATGATGTATCAATGGAATTATGGAAAAAGACAGAACTTAATAAAATATTACATAACGTATATCCATTTGATCATAATCCCATATTTTTATATCCTATAGTTGTTCTTGAATAACAACTTAAAGATCTTATTTCTATAATTGCTAAAACAAATCCTCCTATCGTGGTCTGCATATATTACAATTTAATAGTTAATTATTAAATTCTTTCACACTGCTAACTTATAACACAACTTAGCTGTATCATTGAGTTATCTTGATCAAACTCTCCATTAGGACGAAAAACTCCTAGTGGTCCTGATACTTTCCCTTTACTGTACTTTGTTACAGTCTTAGTTTTACCATCTGGATACAACTCTATCCATGGTCCATCGAGAACCCCATCAGTGTACACGCAAGAGCGTTTAACTCTAGGCTGTTCTGTTGTGTTGCTTTGATAATATTCTGTGACACGCCCATGATACTTATCATATCGTAGAGTATAAACACGCTTTAATGCCCCATTAGGATACATGTCTCGACAAGTTATGCAGATGTATTTACAAACATAATCCACTAGATTAGGATCCATAGATGGGATTTTATTAAATACTTTAGTTATAATC
>JACCDX010840279.1_pt1 | contig 19861 bp, 14 predicted proteins | sample 7449681 | NCBI WGS metagenome assembly JACCDX01 (sample SAMN15323450, study PRJNA562643) | freshwater metagenome | isolation source: river surface water | place: USA:Blue River Watershed | collected 2017-08-18
AGCGCGCCGTAGAGGTTCCAGCCGTCGACCACCAGGTCGCCGAAGCCGACGATGGCGCCCACGGCCTGGGTCTCGCCGGCGCTGGAGCGCTCCGGCACGTTCCAGTCTGCCTTCATGCGTGCGCCGCGGAAGCTCTCCTTCATGATGAAGTTCTGCACGCCGCCGATGGCGTCGGAGCCGTAGATGGACGACGCGCCGTCGCGCAGCGTCTCGGCGCGGTCTAGCGCCATGCGCGGGATGACGTTGACCGACACGTACTGATCCTGCAGCGGCTCGTTGGCCAGGCGGCGGCCGTTGAGCAGCGTCAGCGTGCGCATGGGCCCCAGGCCGCGCAGGTTCAGCACGGGGCCGGCCGCGCCGGTGTTGAAGCCCAGCGACTGCGACTGCGGCAACTCCAGCACCAGGTCCTTCAGTTCGGTATGCCCGCGCGCCTCCAGCTCCTCCGGCCTGTTGACCGACACCGGCAACGCCGTTTCGCCGGACAAGCGTTTGATGGACGAGCCGGTGACCTGCACGCGCTCCATGCTGACCGGCGCCTGGCCCTCGCCGCCCTGGGCCTGCGCGGCATTGACGAGGCACAGCGCGGCGCCGGCGCACAGGCTGAGCCGGTGGGTCAGCCGGCGAGGGCTGTCATGGCCAGCCTGCCCAACAGGGTTGCACTGCACTTTCCACGTGCTGCGGTTCCGGTTCTTCATCGTTGTCGTCTCCTCTTTTTTGTGTCGTGGCCGGCCGGCGAGCGCGCAGGCCGGCACTGCGTGATCCGCCGGGGCTCAGGGCGTGGGCACCCAGCCGCCCGGCGCGCCGGTGGCGATCGTCGAGTTCTGGAACACCTCGGCCCGCGTCGTCAGGCCCGCAGGCGAAGACAGCTGCCGGGCCAGCGTCAGGTCGGTCGCCACGGCATTGACCTTCACCGACGCCACACCCAGCCGTGCGCTGACGTCCAGCGGTGCGCCGCTGGCGTCCAGGCTGCCGAACTCGCGCCAGCCCGCCGTGTCGGTGGCGGCGCCATCGGCCGTGCCCGCCCACGGCGGCGGGTTGCTGCCGCAGGTACCGGTGCCGACGCCGGTCTTGCTGGTGCCTGTGCCCACGCACCAGCCCACGGGCAGGATGTGCGGCCCCATGCGCGTGTTCACGAAGGCGATGTTGTCGGTGTAGGTGGTCGCCGTCGTGCCGCCGCTGCGCGCCAGGTAGGCCTGGCCGCCGGTGGCCAGCAGCGCCGGGTCGGCCGTCAGGCGGCTGTTCAGGAACACGAAGCCCTTGTCGCCGGCGATCGCGCGCGACTGCAGCACATAACCCGCCGAGCTACCGGCGGTGTCCACCACCGAGCGGATCTCGCACTCCTCGAACAAGCTGGCCATCACGCTGCCCCAGATGAAGTCCACGTTGCCGGCCACCAGCGACTGGTAGAACCAGTTGTAGCCCTTGAGCTGCAGCGTGTCCTGCTGGCTGTAAAACGCCATCTGCCGCGCGACCAGCCGCGCTGCGGCGGCGGTGGTGCTGGTGTTGAAGTAGATCGTCTCGGCCTGGTTGTCCCAGCTGTTGCTGCGCTCGTGCGGGTTCAGCAGCGTGAAGTTCTGCAGCGTCAACAGGTCGGACGTCTCGATGAGGAAGGACGAACGGCCGCCCCCCAGCACGCGGTGGCCCAGCGTCTTGCCCGAGGTGCTCAGCGCCGTGCCGGCCGCCGCGCTGCTGGCGCCGCTGCCAGAGTTCAGCGACTCGAAGTTCTCGTCGCCCACCACCACGCCGTCGCGGCTCTCGCCCACGATGCTCAGGTTGGACACCTTCCTCAGCAGGTTCAGCTCCGGGTAGCGGCCGTTGGCGATACGGATGACCTTGGGCGTGGCCACCGTGTTGCAGCCGTAGCTGGACGCGCTGTTCGTGGAGCAGTACTTCATGACCCAGTTCAGCGCGCCCTGCAGCGTGCGGAAGTCGGCCGTCGAGCCACCGTCGTCCACGGCGACATCGGTGTAGCTCACCGGCGCCGCACGGGTCGTGAACTTCCAGCCGTCCGCCTTGGTGACCCCGGCGAAGGCGGCGCCCTTGATGCTGCCGGCCAGCACCGAAGCGTCCATCGTCACGTAGTAGCTGGTGCCGAAATCCAGCCGGTTGTTGTGCAGGCGCACCCGCGCCGTGCTGCCGCTGATCGCCACCGGGCGATACCAGACATAGCGGGCCCAGGTCGCGCCATCCGGCATGGCGCCGAGTCCCAGCGCATCGATCTCGAGATTGGTGCGGGCCAGCACGGTCTGCGTGTCGGTGGCGGACGGCACGCTGCTGACGTCGATGCTGTCCACCAGCACATCGTCACTGCTGCGATAGACGCTGATGCGCCCCACGCTGCCGAGCGTGGGCGGCGCGTCGAAGGACAGCGCCAGCCGCGTGTCGGTGTGCACGCCGGCCTCGTTGGCGGCCGGCAGGCGGGTGCCGGCCACGTCGCCGACATTGCCGCTGCCGCTGATCTGCGTGGTCAGCTTGCCGGCACCGGCCAGGGCCACGGCATTGGCCTTGACGAGTGCCGCCGGCCGCGGCTTGTAGGCATAACCCGGCGCGAAGGGCGTCCCCGCCAACACGCCGCAGGCGCCCAGCGGCGCACCGTTGAGCATGGAGCCGCTGTCCTGGAACACGCCGGAGTGGTCACTGCTCGGGTAGGTGACGACGCCGTCGCAGCCCGTCGCGCCGTCGATGGCGAAGACGTTGGCATGCGACAGCAGGTTGGACGCCTTGCCCGCACCGATGCTGTAGCTGTGCGGATAGGGGTTGGCCGTCTTGCTGCCGGTGAAGTAGTTGTTGAAGACGTGCACCTGCCCATAGCGCACGCGCGGCACACGCTGCGTGACGCCGCTGAACACGTTGTTGGCGATGGTCACGCGCAGCTTGCCGGCGTCGCTCGCGAGGCTGTCGGAGCCGCCGATCAGCATCGTCTTGTCATGCGCCTGCACGACGTTGTAGGACACCGTGATGAGATCGGCGCCCTTGGTGATGTCGATGGCACCGTCGTGGCACTGGCGCGTCTTGCCGTTCTCGATAGGCAGCGTGTCGTCGGTGACGGGCGCGTCGGTGATGGTGTTGCGGTCGATCCAGACCTGCGTGGCGGTGACGATGCCGATCGCGTCGTACTGGGAATTCCAGTTGCCGGTGGCGCCGTCGGTGGGGTCCCAGACGGGCCCGACATCGCAGGGCGCCACCAGCGTGAGGTTGCGGACGATGACCTGGCTGACGCCGGTGATGTCGATCCACGCGTTGACGAAGCCGGCGCCGGGGCCCTCGCCGATCAGCGTCGTGTTGCTCGGCAGGCGCACGCGCGCCCTGACCTTCTGGTCGGCCGTGCTCGCGAACGGCGTGCCCTCGGTCATGTCGATGGTGCCGGCCACCTTGATGATCTTGGCCGCGTTGCCGCCATTGGCCAGCGCGTTCAGCAGTTCGGCGCGGTTGCGCACGGTGTAGATGTGCTCGGGCGTGGCGGCGCTGCCGCCCACGGTGCCGGCGCCCCAGCCGTCGGCCGGCGCCGTCTGCAGCGCGGCGTCGAGGCCCCAGGCCGGCACGCAGGCCAGCAGCAGCGTGGCGATGCCGCCCAGGTAATGCAGCGGCTTCATGCGGCAGCCCTCCTCGTGCGGCCCAGCGCCAGCAGGCCCAGCCCCAGGGCCAGCAGCGCGCCGCTCGCTGGCTCGGGCACCGCCGCCACGTTCAGCTGCGCGGTGAAGCTGCCGAAGCTGCCGTTGAACGTCAGGTCGTTCAGCGTCAGCGCAATGCGGTGGTCATCCAGCCGCGCCAGGCTGACAGCGCCACTGCTGATGCCGCTGAGGTCCAGGCCCACGAAGCCGCTCAGCGGCTGCGTCAGGCCGGCGAAGCTGAACGTCAGCGCGTAAGTGCCCGGCAGCGCGGCGACGCCAATGTTGTTCCAGACCTGCAGCAGCCCGGTGCTGGTGAAGTCGATGCCGACCGCGTAGTCGGCCGTCAGGAACTCCAGGTCGCCGAAACCGTCGGACAGCGCCGTCACGTTGCTGCCGGCCTCGTCGGCGTAGCCATGGTCCAGGCCCAGCAGCGCCGAGCTGGCGCCACTGACCTGGCCGGTGATGACGGTGCCCACGGGCACGGGAGCGGCCTGCGCAGCGGCGCTGCCCAGGCATGCGGCGGCCAGGACCGCCAGGGTCTTGAGGGGGGTCATGCGTTGTCTCCGTTGTTGACGTGCGGCCGCTCTGTCGGCGGCTCGACTTCCATCCGGAGACCGGCAGGGTCCCCCAAGCAAAAAGGGGCACAGACGGCAGGTCTGCGCCCCTGGTCTTTCAGGTCATGCGGCTCAGAACTTGTAGCGGCCGCCCAGGATGTACTCGCGGCCGGTGTAGTTGTTCACCACCACGTTGTTCATCGCACGGGAGATGAACTGTTCGTTGGCCTGGTTCGTCAGGTTGGTCGCCTCGAACGTGAGTTCGAGCTGGCTGTTGACCTTGTAGCCCAGCGACATGTCCAGGTTGAAGGTCTTGTTCTTGCCCTGCTCGTTCTGGTTGTTCTGGAACACCACCGTCTGCAGGAACGACGCGCGTGACGAGCCGGAGATGCGGCCGCTGAACGTGCCGTCGTCGTAGTAGAGCGACATGTTCCACGAGCGCGGCGACAGGTTGATCAGGTCCTCGGTGATGTAGGTGGTCGTCGTCGCGGTCTGCGACGCCGGGTACTTCATCTTGGACTTGACCTGCGTGTAGTTGGCCAGCAGGCCGAAGTTCTTGCCCCAGCTCGGCAGGAAGCTGAACGGCTGCTGCACGTTGATCTCGAAGCCCTGCAGCTTGCCGCCTTCGGTGTTGACCGGCGCGCTGACGGTGAAGATCTCGTCACCCGTGAAGTTGGTCGGCAGCAGCGACATCGGCAGGCCGGTGTCCTTGTAGGCCACGTTGCGGCCGCTGGTCACGACGAAGCTCTTGATGTTCTTCTGGAACAGGCCCAGGCCGATGAAGCCGTTCTTGGAGTGGTACCACTCGCCGCTGAGGTCGAACGTCGTCGCGCGGTAGGGGTCGAGCGCCGGGTTGCCGCCGGTGTAGCTCAACGTGCCGGTGGTGGACAGCGTGCCGCCCGGGTTCAGGCTCGGCAGCGGCGGACGCGACATCACCTTGGCCGCCGCGGCGCGCACGATGAAGTCCTTCGTCACGTTGACACCGACGTTGGCCGACGGCAGCCAGTCGTTGTACTGGCGCGTGGCCGTCACCGGGCTGCCGCCGCCGGTGGCGAGATAGCCGGTGGCGCTCAGCGACGTCTTCACATAGCGCGCACCCACGTTGCCGCGCACCGGCAGGCCGCCCAGGCGCGTGTCGAACTCGCCCATCAGCCAGCTGCCGGTGTCGGTCTCGCTGATGGAGCGGTTGTTGCCGCGCGCATTGCCGTTGGTGATGGAGCTCAGCCGGAAGTCGCCCGAACCGCCGGCCTGGCCGGTCTTCAGGCAGTTGCAGTAGATGTCATACGCGCCGGCGATGGCGTCGAGGTCGGGAATGACCCAGGACGTGACCGAGCCGGCGGGCAGGCTCTGCCCCTTGCCGAAGCCATCCAGCGTCTTGACGAGGCTCAGTGGCAGCGTGCCGGCCGGCAGCGTGTTCATCGTCTCGACGGTGCGGCGGAACTCGTAGCTGTTGAAGCTGAACTTCTTGTAGCTGACGCCGCCCTTGATCGTCAGCAAGTCGGGGATGGCTTCCCACGCCACGTCGGCGGTCACAACGTCCTGCCGGTTGGTCGCGCCGTTCGGGCGGATGCGGATTTCGCTGGGCGTGAAGTTCGTGATGCCGGTGGCGCCCACCGGCACACCGTGGATGGCCAGCGCGCCGTTGACGTCGCTGGGGTTGAGCGTGCCGTAGGTGATCAGCGGCGAGCGGTCGTCACCACGCGCGTCGTAGACATAGCCGTTGATGTTGGGCGCATCCAGCGTCGTGGTGGTCTGGATGGGGTTGCGGAAGCGCGAGGTGGCGCGGCCGCCCTTGAGCGTGAGCTTGACGGTCTCCGTGAGCTCCTGCTCGACGGTGAGCGTGGGCTGCGTGAACTCGGTGGTGAGCTTGTCAAAGCGCGACTCCGAGCGGATGTCCACGCCGTTGAACTTGCCGTAGACCATCTGGCCGCTGGGCGCGAATTGCGCCTCCACGACGCTGGTCTGCGGCTTGCCGCCCTGGGCCAGCGTGCGGCTGAACGAGATGGCCTCCAGGAAGTCTTCCTGGCGCGTCGCATCGAGCTTGCTGTAGAGCATGTCGAAGGTCATCACCGTCGTGTCGGTCGGGCGCACCTGCACCGACCCGGTCAGGCCCGTGCGGTCCTGGTCGTGCGTGAGGCGGCCGTAGCGCGGCAGGCGGGGGTGGAAGTTGGTGGCCAGCGACGCGGCGTTGTAGGCATCGGTGGCGGCCTGCGAGGCCGGCAGGCGGGCGCTCGGTGCCGTGGCCGGGTCGGAGGCCACGCCGGCCGAGCCGCAGGTGTTGGCCGTGGCCGCCGTGGTGGCGGGGTTGGCGGGCGTCACGCCCAGCGGCGAGCACCAGCCGCCGCTGGAGGTGCCGTTGTCCCAGCGCACGGTGCTGAAGCCTTCTTCGTAGACCTGGCGCTTGGAATAGGCGCCCGACAGCAGCACGCCGATCTTCTTGTCGGCAAAGGTGTTGGAGATCAGGAACGAGGCCTTGGGCGTGGCCTTGCCGCGGATGTCGTTGTACGTGCCCTTCACGGCCACGGCGGCCACGAACTTCTTCAGGTCGAAGGGGCGGGCCGTCTGCAGGTCCACCGTCGCGCCCAGCGAACCCTCATCCACGTCGGCGGATGTGCTCTTGCGCACGGTCAGCGAGTTGAAGAGGTCAGCGGCGAAGACGTTGAAGTCGAACGCGCGGGTGCGGTTGGCGCCGCCGGAGCTGTCGGTACCGCCGGTGGTGGCCAGCGCCTCGATGCCGTTGATGCGGGTGCGCGTGAAGTCACCGCCCAGGCCACGCACGGAGATGTTGCGGCCTTCGCCGGCATCGCGGTCGATGACGACACCCGGCACGCGCTGCAGCGATTCGGCCAGGTTGGTGTCCGGGAACTTGCCCATGTCCTCGGCTTTGATGACATCGACGATGCCCTTGTCCTGGCGCTTGGCATTCAGTGCGCTTTCCAGCGAGGCCCGGATGCCGGTGACGGTCACGGTCTCGAGCTGGTTGTTCGTCGGGGCGGCGTCCTGCGCCCAGGCCGGGGCGACAACGAGCGTGGCGGCCAGGGCCACCGGGCTCAGGGCCTGACGGTGGTACGGACGGAAAGCGGGCATGAAGAGTCTCCTGGTGCGAGGCCGCCTCGACGCGTCACGCGCCGGCGGCTCTGGGGTTATGCAAGGGCTGGGCACCCGGGCGCGCGCAGGGCGCCCGTCAAATCGAGAAACGGCTTCGCGGCAGTGCGAGCGCCGTTCCTTGGCCGACAACGACAACTGCTGGGTCGTGCGGCCGCTGGCATCGCCCGGCAAGGCTGCCTCACCGCGGGCCTGCGCCGTGACGCTGGACAACATCACGACGGGTTATGCAGGCACTGACGGGAAGGCTCTTTTGCAGGGCTTGTGGACGATGATAGGTTCAAGCTGGCAAAATCGGAACGGCGGTTCACTAAATAGAAACCATGATTCCGCAACACTTGCCAGCTGCCCTAAGCTTCTCGAAATCGGAATCTGAAACCGCGTTTCAACTCTAACGATCCAGCGCGGCGGATCCATCGGAACAACCCCGACCCCGTTGCCGCCATCGGTGCTTCTTCCGCCCGGGCGGCCCCTTCCCACGCAACCGGTGCTCCCGCACCTCGAACAACGACATGGTCCTTCACAACTTCAATCTCGCCGGCAAGACGGCCATCGTGACCGGCTGCAACACGGGTCTCGGCCAGGGCATGGCGCTGGCACTGGCCCAGGCCGGTGCCGACGTCGTCGGCGTCAACGTCTCCGAGCCGGATGAAACCAAGGCCGCCGTCGAGGCGCTGGGCCGTCGCTTCCTGGACCTGCGCGCCAACCTGGGCGACATCAGCTGCATCCCCGAACTGGTGGCCCAGGCCAAGGCGCTCAATGGCGAGGTGCACATCCTCGTCAACAACGCCGGCATCATTCGGCGCGAGGACGCGATCAAGTTCACCGAAGCGGACTGGGACGACGTCATCGACCTGAACCTGAAGTCGGTGTTCTTCCTGTCCCAGGCCGTCGCCAAGGTCTTCATGGCGCAGGGCAAGGGCGGCAAGATCGTCAACATCGCGTCCATGCTGAGCTTCCAGGGCGGCGTGCGCGTGCCCTCCTACACGGCCAGCAAGAGCGGCGTCATGGGCATCACGCGGCTGATGGCCAACGAGTGGGCCTCGCACGGCATCAACGTGAACGCCATTGCGCCGGGCTACATGGCCACCAACAACACGGCCGCGCTGCGCGCCGACGAACAGCGCAACAGCGCCATCCTCGAGCGCATCCCCGCCGGCCGCTGGGGCAAACCCGAGGACCTGGCCGGCCCGGTCGTGTTCCTGGCGTCGCCTGCATCCGACTATGTGAACGGCTACACCGTCGCCGTCGACGGCGGCTGGCTGGCCAGGTGAAATAGGCCCCTCGCCCAGCCTCGCGTCGCTGGACGCGAGCGAGTCTGGTCGGTCTTGCAGACCGCGCAGCCGCCAGAGCGGCTGCCCTTCGGCAGGCACGACAAGTCCTCAAGACTTATCGTGTCCGGCCTCAGCCCCCGAGGGGACGGCGATGCTTGCGGCTTCGAGCCGCAAGCACATCGCCAAGCGGGCCGGCTCGGGAGCGGCCCAGCGCTCGGCCCGCAAGGCGCAACACATCAAAGAGGATGCCGCCATGAAATCCACCGAACGCAAGTTTGAATTCGTCACCCACGAGGACCCCGACACCGGCGCACGCGTCACGCGGCTGACGCCGCCGGACGTCACCTGCCATCGCAATTACTTCTATCAGAAGTGCTTCACCAACGACGGCACGAAGCTGATGTTCGGTGGCGAGTTCGGGCCACAGCCCAGCCCCAACTGGAACCTGCACCTGCTGGACCTGCCCACGCAGACAGCCATCCAGCTGACCGACGGCGCCGGTGAGAACACCTTCGGCGCCTTCATGAGCCCGGACGACCGCTTCATCTATTTCGTGCGCGGTGACCGCAACCTCATCCGCCTGGAACTGGCCACGCTGAAGGAAGAGGTCGCCTACGTCGTGCCCGAGGGCTGGGTGGGCTACGGCACCTGGGTGGCCAACAGCGCGTGCACGAAGATGGTCGGCATCGAGATCGCCGCGGCCGACTGGTTCCCGCTGAACACCTGGCAGAAGTTCACCGAGATGTTCCACCGCAAGCCCCTGTGCCGGCTGTTCAGCGTGGACCTGCAAACCGGCCAACGCAGCGTCATCCTGGAGCAGCGCGGCTGGCTGGGCCATCCGCAATACCGGCCGTTCGACGACAACACGGTCGCCTACTGCCACGAAGGCCCGCACGACCTCATCGACGCGCGCATGTGGTTCATCAACGAGGACGGCACGAACCGCCGCTGCGGCAAGGCCCACACCGACGGTGAGAGCTGCACGCACGAGTTCTGGGTGCCGGACGGCAGCGCGATGATCTATGTGTCATACAACGAGAAGTCACCCGAACGCTGGATCTACAGCCTCGACCCCGTCACGCTGGAGAACAAGCTGCTGACCGCGATGCCGCAGTGCTCGCACCTGATGAGCAACCATGACGGCACGCTCATCGTCGGTGACGGCTGCGGCAAGGCCAGCAGCGGCGACAACGAGATGCTGGTGGGCGACCCCTACCTCCACCTGTTCGACCTGCGCGCCGGCAGCGGCCACGCCACCACGCGCCCCATCGCGCGCCACGACAGCGGCTGGGACGTCTACAAGGACAACCGCCAGGTCACCCACCCCCACCCCAGCTTCACGCCCGACGAGAAGCAGGTGCTGTTCAGCTGCGATGCCGAGCGCGCCAAGGGCTTCGAGCCGGCGGTCTACCTGGCGGACCTGTGAAGCCCCGGCTCACGCTGTTCACGCTGGGCCTGCTGCTCGCCGCCAGCGTGAGCCAGGCCCAACCCGGCCCCCAGGGCCGCCCCCAGCTCACCGCAGCGCAGGCCGCCGCCCACACGACGGCGGCCTATCTCGGTGATTGGACGCCCGCGCCGCTGGCCGACCTCGCCGCAGCACCGCCCGATCTCGTCGTCAGGGCCGGCGAGTCCGTGCAGGCCGCCATCGACAAAGTGCCGCCGCTGGCCAAGGAGGGCAGTCGGCGCTGGGTCATCCAGATCGAACCCGGCACCTACCGCGGCCCGCTGTGCATCCGCGACAAGGCACCACTCGCGCTGGTCGGCGCGGCGCTGGACCCGGCCGCCGTCGTGCTCGTGGACGGGCGCTTCTCCGGCAAGCCCAAGGGCGAGCAGGAAGCCGCCCACCCCTGCATCCCCGAGCTGGGCAAGGCCAGCATCGGCACCAGCGGCAGCACGACGCTGCTCGTGCAAAGCCCCGACGTGCAGCTCATCGCGCTGACGGTCGCGAACGACGCGATGGACGGCGTGCGCCGCGGTGAGCCCTACCCGCCCGGCGTCGGCGAAAGCGGCGGCGCGCAGGCCGTGGCGCTCACGCTGGCCGGCGACCGCATCCAGCTCGAGAACGTGCGGCTGCTGGGTCACCAGGACACGCTGTTCGCGCGCCGCCCCGCCCCCGGCCAGCCGGCGCGGCAGTTGATCCGCCACAGCCTCATCGCGGGCGACGTGGACTTCATCTTCGGCAACGCCGTCCTTGTCATCGAGCACTCCACCGTGCTGACGCGTGCCCACCGCCGCACGCCGGGCCATGGCGGCATCATCCTCGCGCCCAGCACCGTGCCGGACGTGCAGCAGGGCTTCCTCGTCACGCACAGCCGCCTGGTGGCCGAACCGGGCATCGCCCCCGGCGCCACGGCGCTCGGCCGCGCCTGGGACAGCGGCGTGAAGGCCGGCACCTGGGTCGCCGGCAGCAGCCCCAACGGCCTGGCCGTCGTGCGCGACAGCGAGATCGGCGCCCATGTCGGGCCATGGGCGGCCAGCACCTCGCGCCGGCCGTTCGACGCCACCACCCACCGCCTGAGCGAATTCAACAACCGCCCATGACGCTGCGTCGCCGCGACCTCATCACCCTGGCCACCCTGCCCGCGCTGGGCGCCTGCACCAGCGCACCCCGCGCCACGGTGGCGCTGCCGCTGGGCTGGGCGGGCGTGGGTGCCACGACGGGCGGTGCCAGCGCCCGACCCGAACACATCGTGGACGTGCATGACCGCGCCGGCCTGGACGCCGCCCTGCGGCTGGGTGAGTGGCCCAAGATCATCCGCGTGCATGCCTTCATCGACCTCTGCCCGGGCGGCGCAGAGTCATTCCGCGATCCGGCCTTCGATGCCGACGCCTTCGATCGCGCCTACGCCCCCGCCAGCTGGGGCCGCAACGACCCCAGCGGCCCGCTGGAAGACGCACGCCGCCGCTCCGAGAAGCGCCAGGCCGGCGTGTCTGTCGTGCGCCTGCCATCCAACACGACGCTGCTCGGCGCCGCGCCCGGTGCCGGCTTCCAGCACGGCATGGTGCTGCTCGACCAGGTCAGCAACATCGTCATCCGCGACCTGCGCTTCTCGGACGCCTACGACCATTTCCCCGAATGGCAGCCCCGCGACAACGGGCATGGCGAATGGAATTCGGCGTACGACGGCCTGTCGCTTCGCGGCGCCGAACGCGTGTGGGTGGACCACTGCCATTTCGACGACGGCAACCGCCCCGACAAGCTTGAGCCCATTCGCCTGGGCCAGCGCGTGCAGCATCACGACGGCCTGCTGGACATCACCAACGGCAGCGACCTCGTGACCGTGTCCTGGTGCCGTTTCCAGGCCCACGACAAGACCATGCTGATCGGCAGCAGCGACAGCCGCACCAGCGACGACGGCAAGCTGCGCGTGACGCTGCACCACAACCACTTTGATGGCTGCAAGGAGCGCGCGCCACGCGTGCGGTTCGGGCACGTCCACGTCGTCGCCAACCTCTTCAGCGCCGAGCAGGCCGAGGACTACGGCTACTCGCTGGGCATCGGCCTGCAGTCGCGCCTGTTCAGCGAGCACAACCGCTGGGAGTTGCCGGCCGGCGTCACGGCGGACCGGCTCATCCGCCGGCTCAAGGGCAGCGCCTTCGTCGACCGCGACAGCCGGCTCAACGGCCAGCCCGTCGACATCCTGGCCGCGTGGCGTGCCGCACATCCTGGGGACAGCCTCTCCGCGGAGCTCGGCTGGCGCCCCGACGAGTCCTACGATGCAGCCCTGCTGCGGCCGGACAGGCCTGATCATCTTGCTGAGCAAATCCGGCGGGAAGCGGGCCCCCGCCGGGCCTGAGGGAGAATCCGCATCCCATATCGCGGAACAAGCGCCCGAAAGCATCAAGACGATGGACGAAGACATTGGTGATTCCAAGCAGCCGGAATCGGTTGCGGCGGTACTCAAGGTGTTTGCCATCCTGAACGCCCTGGGCGAGCGAAGTGACATCGGCATCACCGACCTCTCCGTGCGCCTGGCCATGCCCAAGGCCACCGTCTACCGCTTCCTGCAGACGATGAAGAGCCTGGGCTATGTGCGCCAGGAGCCCGACAGCGAACGCTACGGCCTGGCCATGCGCATGTTCGAGATCGGCGCCAAGGCCCTGCCCTCGCCCGATCTCGTCGAGCTGGCCAAGCACCCGATGCAGATGCTGGCCGACGCCACCGGCGAGACCGTCCACCTGGGCAGCCTCATCGACAGCGAGATCATCTACATCCACAAGGTCGACTCGCGGCACATGCTGGGCATGTACTCCCGCGTCGGCCGCCGCGCGCCGCTGCACTGCACGGCCATCGGCAAGGTGCTGCTGGCCTGGGAGCATCCCGAGCGGCGCGATCGCATCCTCGACGGCGCGGAGTTCAAGCGCTTTCGCGACAAGACCATCACCGAGCGGCCGGCCTTCCTCGCCGAGCTGGCGCAGGTGAAGGGCCAGGGCTACGGCGAGGACCGCGAGGAGTTCGACGATCACATCCGCTGCCTGGGCGTGCCCATCTTCGACCGGCTGGGCCAGCCGATCGCCGGCATGAGCGTGTCGTTCCCGACCTTCCGCTTCGACGACGCGAAGGCGCCCGACTACATCCGCCTGCTGCAGGCCGCCAGCCGCGACATCTCCGAGAAGCTGGGCTGCACGCGCTTCCCGCTGGACGCGGCTCAGGCCGCCGCCTGACGCACGGCCGGGGCGGCGCTGTCGCCCCTGGGACTCGCCCGCCCCGCCGGGGGATGATTCAATGCCGGCTGTCGTTCAACGAGCAGCCGTCATGAGCCAGATCAACCGCCAGATCCTTCTCGCCTCGCGCCCCAAGGGCGAGGTGACCCCCGAGAACTTCCGCCTCGTCGAGACCGCACTCGCGCCGCTGGCCGATGGCCAGGTGCGCGTGCGCAACCACTTCCTGAGCCTGGACCCGTACATGCGCGGCCGCATGAACGACAGCAAGAGCTACGCCGCGTCGCAGCCGCTGGATGCCGTGATGATCGGCGGCACCGTCGGCGAGGTGGTCGAGTCCAGGAACGACCACTTCAAGGTCGGCGACAAGGTCGTCGGCATGGGCGGCTGGCAGGAGTTCCAGACCGTCGACGCCACGCAGCGCGGCGTGCTGCAGAAGGTGGACACGACGCACATCCCGCTGTCGGCCTACCTGGGCGCCGTCGGCATGCCCGGCGTGACCGCCTGGTACGGCCTCGTGAAGATCATCAACCCCAAGGCCGGCGAGACGGTGGTCGTCAGCGCCGCCAGCGGCGCCGTGGGCTCGGCGGTGGGCCAGCTCGCCAAGGCGCGCGGCGCGCGCGCGGTGGGCATTGCCGGCGGCGCCGACAAGTGCGCCTATGTCGTCAATGAACTGGGCTTCGACGCCTGCATCGACTACAAGCAGCACGGCGACGTGAAAGCCCTGTCGGCTGCGCTGAAGGCGGCCTGCCCCGACGGCATCGACGGCTACTTCGAGAACGTCGGCGGCTACATCCTCGACGCCGTGCTGCTGCGCGCCAATGCGTTCAGTCGCGTCGCCATGTGCGGCATGATCTCCGGCTACGACGGCCAGCCCATCCCCATGGCCGCGCCGCAACTCATCCTCGTCAACCGCATGAAGGTCGAGGGCTTCATCGTCTCCGAGCACATGGAGGTCTGGCCCGAGGCGCTGAAGGAGCTGGGCGGGCTGGTGGCTGCCGGCAAGCTGAAGTACCGCGAGACCGTGGCCCAGGGCCTGCAAAGCGCGCCCGAGGCCTTCATGGGGCTGCTCAAGGGCCGCAACTTCGGCAAACAGCTCGTCAAGCTCGTCGGATGAACTGGCACTGCACCCCTTTTGCCGAGCTCGGCGTGCAGCAGCTGCACGACGTGCTGCGGCTGCGCTCGGAGGTCTTCGTCGTCGAGCAGCAATGCGTCTTCCTCGAGATCGACGGCCTCGACCCCAAGACCTGGCACCTGCTCGGCACCGGTGACGATGGCCAGCTGCTCGCCTACACGCGCCTGATCCCGCCCGGCGTGAAGGCCCCGGACGCGCTGATCGGCCGCGTCGTCACCGCGCCGGCCGCGCGCGGCGGCGGCACCGGCCGCGCGCTGATGGCCGAGTCCATCACGCAATGCGAGCGCCTGTGGCCGGGCCATGCCATCACCTTGCATGCGCAGGCGCACCTGCAGCGCTTCTACGGCAGCTTCGGCTTCGAGCCCGTCGGTGAGCCCTACATCGAAGACGGCATCCCCCACGTCGAAATGAGGAGAGCCCGGCCATGACCCGCAAGACCGCCGTCATCACCGGCGCGGGGTCCGGCTTCGGCCTGGAGACCGCGCGCCTCGCCGCGCAGCGCGGCATGAACCTCGTACTCGTCGACGTGCAGGCCGACGCGCTGGCGGCGGCTGCCGCCGAGTTCACCCAGGTCGAGGTGCTGGCTCGCGTCGTGGACGTGGCCAAGGCCGACGAGATGGCGGCGCTCGCCGCCGACGTGCAGGCGCGCTTCGGCGCGCCGCATGTCGTCTTCAACAACGCCGGCGTCGGCTCGGGCGGCCTGATCTGGGAGAACAGCCTGGCCGACTGGGAGTGGGTGCTGGGCGTGAACCTGATGGGCGTCGTGCACGGCGTGCGCCTGTTCACGCCGATGATGCTGGCCGCCGCCGAGGCCGACCCCTCCTACCAGGGCCACATCGTCAACACCGCGTCCATGGCCGGCCTGCTGAACCCGCCCAACATGGGCGTCTACAACGTGTCCAAGCACGCGGTGGTGTCGCTGTCGGAGACGCTCTACCAGGACCTCGCACTCGTGACGGCCCAGGTGCATGCCTCGGTGCTCTGCCCCTTCTTCGTGCCCACCGGCATCAGCCAGAGCCACCGCAACCGGCCGGCCGACCTGCCCGTCGGCCGGCCGACGAAGAGCCAGCTGATCTCGCAGGCGCAGACGGACAAGGCCGTGTCGTCGGGCAAGCTCACCGCGGCCGACGTCGCCGCGCTGGTGTTCGACGCCATTGACCAACGCAAGTTCTACGTCTTCAGCCACCCGCAGGCGCTGGCCGGCGTGCAGACGCGGCTGGAAGACGTGATGCTCAACCGCAACCCGACCGACCCCTACGCCGCGCGGCCGGATGTGGGTGCGGCCCTGAAAGCGCGCCTGCGCGCCGACTGACCCGCGAGCCCACGCCGGGGCCATGGCAAGCCCTGGCCCCGGTCAGCCGCCGGACTCCCGCCAGCCTGCGTCGGCAATCCAGCGCAGCGCGCTCAGCGACGGCATGAACAAGTATTCGCCGCCTTTCAGGTGGTTGAAGGTCGTCAGGCCCTGCACGCGCCTGCGGGCGGGCTGCTGCGGCAGCGTGAAGTGGCCGGGTTCGTCGTCGTGCAGGCCCACCATGGCGTCACGCTCGGTGCCCAGGTCGATGAAGTTGCCGCGATTGATCCATTCCTGTTGCAGGAACTCGATGGTGTCGTAGGCCCGCGCGCTGATGAAGATGAAGAAGATGCCGCGGTCGCCGCGGCCATCGTCGGCGGCCGTCACGTCGGGCGTCCACTTCGGCCCGAAGGTGGACGAGCGCCGGATGATGCGGTGGATGTTGACGTCGGTCAGGATGGTCAGCTGGCTGTCGCGCGGGTTCAGGCGGCGCGCGTGCGCGGCGTGCGGGCACATCAGCCCCTTGGGATCGGCCGCGTAGTCGAAGCCGTTGTTGCGCTGCGGGTCCGCCCCCAACGCCGGGTCGTCATGCTCGGGCGCCAGCACCAGTGGCGCGCCGCTGCGCCAGCGTCCCACCAGTTTGGCGGCCAGCTTCTCCTGCGCGGCCTCGCCGTCGGCGTTGGCGCGCACGAAGTCGTTGAACGCGCCCACGTCGCTTTCGTACTTGCGCAGCACGACGAACGACCCGTTGCGCCCCAACACAGCGGGCTCGGGCATGGCCACCGGCGCGCCGGTCTCGCTGGGCTCGCCCAGGATGAATTCGCCGGCGGCAATGGCCCGCTCCTGCCCGGGCAACGCAGGCACGCCGCTCCCCGCGACCGCGGGTTGCGAAATGGAGTCCCGAAAGCCGAACGGGTTCTTCGCGTCGGCATCGGCGCCGAAGCGGTGCGTGGCCACCAGCGTCACGCCCTGGGCCGCATCGAGCTCGGCCATCGCACGCGCCACCGCGAGCGCCAACGCCGCGTCGTCGCGCGCATAGATCGTCAGCGCCACGTGGCAGGTGCCGGGCTTGAACGCAGCGTCCCAATGCTCGGGCGCGTTGCTGCCGGTGTCGCGCAGCTGCGCGGCGCGTGCGGCCATGCCTTGCTGGAACGGCAGCGGGAAGCTCTTCAGCGACGCGTCGGGCAGCCCCAGTGCCACGAGGCCCGCGTGGCTCAGCGCCACGCCGATCCAGGCGTCGCGGTCTTCCGTCCAGCCGGCGGCCGACGGGATGTGCGCCGACAGCCGCCCGAGCAACGCGCGGCCACCCGCAGCGTCGTCGATGTGCAGCATGGCGTGCAGGCCCACGTAGGGCTCCGGCCGCGAGCGCAGGATCAACGCCTGGATGTCGTCCAGTTGCAGCGTGACGGGCTCGGGGTTGAACAGCGTTTTCAGGCGTTCGATGACCGTCATGCTCAGTAGTCCACGCCTTCGGGTTGGGACAGCGCATCGGTCAGCCGTGCCAGCGCGTCACGCGTCACCGGGTCGACGCCGACGTTGCCGGACATCGCATCCAGGAACTCACCCACGGCCTTGTCCATGCGCTGGTACCGGCGCACGTCCACCACGGTGACCTGCGGGTTGGCGACGAACCAGCCTGCGGCGTTGATCTGGTGGCTGGCGATGAAGTCCTTCACCGCAGGGCTGTCGATACCCGGCCAGCCCTCGATGTTGGCGAACAGCAGGTCCATCAGCTCCGGGATCTTGGTCGCGAAGTCGTTGATGTAGGCGTCCCAGTCGCCGTCGTAGGCGGTGGCGAACAGGATGCGCGTGTCGTCATCGAAAAACACGAAGCGCATGTCGTGCAGCGTCGATACGCGCTGTGCGCCATCCATGTTGCCGCCCGTCAGGTCGAAGATGCGTCGCAGGCGGTCGGCGCCGCCCGGCTTCAGCGGCGCAATGGCCGTCAGCTCCGACACGTTGCCGGACTGCTTGCCCGCGCGGCCCGCCGAGCCGGCGTTGCCCTTCAGGTCGGGGTTGTGCTTGCGCACCATGGCCTCCAGCGCGATCTTGGCCAGCTGCGGCGCGTCGGCCGCCACTTCCTCGATGCGGCGGCGGATGGCCTGCAGCGTGGTCTCGTCTGCCAGGCGCGGGTCTCGGGTGGGTTCGGTCATCAGGCAGGCGTCTCGTCAGTCAGGGATGTCGGTCAGCGCGGTGGGCTCCACGCGCGGGCGGGCATTCATGTCGTGGCGAAAGCGGCTGGATCGCTCGTAAGCAGCGCGGCGGATGCGCATGATCTGGCCCAGGGGCTGATGGGCCTGCACACCGTTCCACGGGTTGAACGACAGCACGTCGTCGCCGTAGACCTGACGCGCGGGGCCGTAGACAGGCTGCGGCGCGAAGCGCAGCGTGGCAATGGGCCGGTGGGGCGACAGCGCCGGGTCCCAGTGCACGGCGGCATCTTCGACCGGCATGGCGGCCAGGTCCGTGCACAGCTGGGCCCGCAACTCATACACCGCGCCCTGCGCGGCGAAGTGCTCGGCGATGGCATCGCGCAGCGCCGAGAAGCCGTCGCCCGACACGGGCTGGCCGGTCAGCGCAGTCACGTCGGCCGACAGCGGGGCCAGGGACAGCTTTGCCACATGGTCGCCGAAACGCAGCGCACCCTGGGTGTGATAGGTCTCACCCAGCGGATGATGGTTGTCGCGCGCAAGGCCGTCGAGCGTCGCGCCGACACGGCCGCCGACCGCCTGCACCACGTCTTTCACGCCACGCGCCGTGGCAGCCACCAGGCGCTGCAGCGCCTCGGGCGCTTGCGCATTGGCCTCCAGCAAGCCCAGCAGCTGCTGGTACTTCTGCAGCGTGCCGAAGGCCAGCTCCGGGAAGTTGACCATCAGGAAGTCCTGATTCGCCGCGCCCAACTCGGGCGACAGCCGCGCCCCCGGCACGCCCATCACCTTCAACGCGAAGCCGCGCGGGGCAGGCACGGCGTCGGAATGGATGTCGCTGTGCGCCGACGACAGCCGTGCCACCACGCCATACGTGCCCGGCGCCGCGAACAGGCCTTGCCGCAGCTCCGGCGGCAGGTCAGCCGGCACCGTCAGCTCGCCCTTGAGGATGGCGTGGGACTTGGCATGCGCATCGCGGATGGCGTGGCGGTGGCGCTCGAAGGCGCAGCGGTTCGAAGCCGCCATGTGTTCGATGATCTCGGCGGTTAGGCGAGCCTCGTCTTCCGCCGGGCTTTCGACGCTGGCGTCGTATCGGAGATAGGTCATGGCGAAAAATTCTGGGATGCCGACCGATCGCCGGCTGTAGGCCGTGACGCCGTTCACCCCGTCCTCATCACGCTGCCGCGCCGCTCCGGCCGCCACGCCGCCACGCCGCAATCGGTCAGCCAGGCCGCCCGCCGCGAGCGTTGGCGCGGCGCTTCCTAGAATCACGCATGTCTTCTGCATTCCCTGTCGCCATCGTGGGTGGCGGCCCGGCCGGCCTGATGGCCGCCGAAGTGCTGGCCGCCGCCGGCCACGCCGTCACCGTTTTCGACGCCAAGCCCAGCGTGGGCCGCAAGTTCCTGCTGGCCGGCAAAGGCGGCCTGAACCTGACGCACGCCGAACCCTTCGCCCCCTTCCTCGGCCGCTTCGGCGCCCGGGCGCCGCACATCGAGCCACTGCTGCGCGCCTTCGACGCCGACGCGCTGCGCGCCTGGGCCGCCGGCCTGGGCGTTGAGACCTTCGTCGGCACCTCCGGCCGCGTCTTCCCCAAGGACTTGAAGGCCGCGCCGCTGCTGCGCGCCTGGCTGCATCGGCTGCGCGCGGCCGGCGTGAGCTTCGCGATGCGCCACCGCTGGCGCGGCTGGACGGATGACGGCGCGCTGCGTTTCGAGACGCCGGACGGCGAGCGCCTCGTCACGCCGCGAGCGACGCTGCTGGCCCTGGGCGGCGCGTCCTGGCCGCAACTGGGCTCCGACGGCGCCTGGGCCCCGTGGCTGGCCGCGCGCGGCGTGGACGTCGCACCGCTGCAGCCCGCCAACTGTGGCTTCGACGTCGGCGCCACGGCAGCCCACCCGGCCGGCCCGGGCTGGAGCGAGCGCTTCGCCACCGAGTTCGCCGGCCAGCCGGTCAAGCCGGTGGCGCTGGCCGCCGAGGGCTTCGCCAGCCGGCCCGGCGAGTTCGTCATCACCGCCACCGGCATCGAAGGCTCGCTGGTCTACGCCGCCAGCAGCGTGCTGCGCGAGCAGATCGCCCGCGACG
>JACCDX010208742.1_pt1 | contig 19853 bp, 22 predicted proteins | sample 7449681 | NCBI WGS metagenome assembly JACCDX01 (sample SAMN15323450, study PRJNA562643) | freshwater metagenome | isolation source: river surface water | place: USA:Blue River Watershed | collected 2017-08-18
GCCGCCAGCAAGTATGCAGGCCAGATCATGATCACAGACGGCCGTCCGTTCGGCGAGAACAAGTTTTTTGGTCGCATTGATACAGACGGTTCTTTCTATGCCACACGTGCCGCTGGTGCAGGTGTAATGGCCTTGGTACAGGACTTTGCATGCGACCCTGCTGGCACCGCTGGCAAGTATGGACGACTCACTGGCGGTTGCAGTTTCTGCAAGCAGGCACTCACAGACGAGCGTAGCCTCAAAGTTGGCTATGGCCCAGTTTGCGCAAAACATTTTGGTTTGGCTTGGGGCTAAAATAACGGTTGACCGTTAGCCCAATTCCGCTTATAATACACTTACACTGACACACTTAGGAGCATCCATGATTTTGAACCAGACCCAAGAGAACCCAGCTATCCTGTCCAACGTGGGCGAGATTGGTGAGTTCCGCATCCGCAACTCAGCCAAGGCGTTCAACATCCTGAGCTCGGGCCTGTATGCCAACAAGATCCGTGCTATCATCCGCGAGCTGTCATGCAATGCAGTGGACAGCCATGTTGCGGCAGGCAAGTCAGAAGTGCCCTTTGAAGTGCATCTGCCTACCACATTTGAGCCTTGGTTTGCTGTACGTGATTTTGGTACTGGCCTCAATCACGAGCAAGTGACCAACATCTACACCACATACTTTGAGTCTACCAAGACCAATTCCAATGCGTTCATTGGTGCCTTGGGTCTGGGTTCTAAGAGTCCGTTCAGTTACACAGACAATTTCACTGTCACTGCCATCCAGGCAGGTGTCAAGAACATCTACTCTGCATTCATCAATGAGCAGGGTGTGCCCAGTGTGGCCCTGATGGAAACCATCAACACAGACGAAGCCAACGGCGTTGAAGTCCGGTTCAGTGTTGGCGAACGCTATGACTTTGACAAGTTCCAGCAAGAAGCTCGTACTGTGTACACGTACTTCAGCCTCAAGCCCAATGTAACGGGTGTAAACAACTTTACCATAGCAGAGCTGGCTTACAAAGAGCGTGACATCATTCCTGGTGTGCATCAGACCAATGACCAGCGTCGCTCACGAGCTGTGATGGGCAATATTGCTTATCCTATCGAAGTGCCCAATGCTGAGACCAACCTTGGTGAACTGGCTCGCTTGCTCAACTGTGGTTTGGAAATGCACTTTGCTATTGGCGAACTGGACTTCCAGGCCAGCCGAGAAGGCTTGAGCTATATTCCAACTACCATTGCCAGCATCCGTACCAAACTGGAAGCATTGAACGCTCAGTTGGCTACTCATGTGGCTGAACGTGCCAACGCTATTGACAACTCTTGGGAACGTGCACTTTACCTTGCAGAAAATCAGCGCGATGACCTGTGGGGTGCGGCTGTAAACAAGTATGCCACAGATACCAATTTTGCAATGGTTGATCCCACTAACCGTTATTCTTTCCTGCGCACAATGAAAGTGTCAGAGGAAGACCTGCGCACCAAGTACAATATGGTGGTTCGTGGCTTTACTACCAGCACCGGTTATGGCGTGGCCAAGACACGTGGCCTCAAGGCTGAGCATGAGTACACTGGTGGAGTTACCAAGAACACATGGCAGTTCATTCCACGTCGTAACACTGTGTTCGTTCGCAACGACACCAAGACAGGTGCCGCCGAACGTGCCAAGTTCCACTTTACGCAAGATCGTAAGACGGAACGTGTGGTGTATGTGATGGATGCATTTGACAAGACTCGTGCTGTGGACTTTGCTGGCTTCTTGACTGAACTCAAAAATCCGCCCACCGTGATTGATGCAAGCTCAATGGAAAAGAAGGTGGTTGAACGTTCTAACATGAACAAGGTCGGCGTCATGCGCTTGTCTGTTCGCGAAGATCGTTATCGTAGCAAAGTGGTTTGGGAAGATGCTGGTACATCATTCAATGACACTGACACCTACTACTACCTGCCACTGAGCAACTATACTGCTGATTCCAAAATGGAACCAGAAACCCTGCGTTCCAGCATGCTCAAGTCTGGTATCAGTGATGTGGTTGGTGCTACCATTTATGGTGTGCGCAAGAACAAGATCGAGGATGTGAAATCCAATCCAAATTGGATCAACCTGGAAGTGTTCTTGACCCAGCGTCTTGCCAAGATTACGGATGCCGACATGGCAAAAATGTCGCTGTCTTTGGTTGACGGCCACGAAGTATTCCAGTATACTCGTGATATTGTTGGCCTGCTTGGTGTTGACAGTCCTGCTCGAAAGCTGAATGAAAAGATGGTTGGTGTCGCCAAAGACAAAAACTTTGACCCTGCCAGCCTAGAGCGCCTGTTGCGTACCTATGCAAAGCCTGCAAAGATTACTGACCACTTGGACAGTATCCAGAAAGAGTGTGAGAGCGTGATGGATCGTTATCCGTTGTTGCGTTGCCTGAATGGGTATCGTACCAACAAGGCGGCCGTTGCACAGTATGTTAACTTGATCGACAACAACCAGTAAGGAGCTGAAAATGTCATATCCGTATATTATCCAAGGCAAGAACATTGTTGTCGTCATTGACAACAAGCCGCACACTGTTACCACCAGCCATATTGGCTACGAAAAGATCAAGGCAGCCATCAAGGCTGGCGATTGGGATGCCGTCAAGGACATCATTGAACCCAAGCAGGTTGTGCTCAACTATGGTAAGGGCAATGTAAGCATCCAGGGCAATACGCTGTTCTGGAAGGGCGAAGAACTGCATACCAGTCTGGCAGCTCGCTTGATTGAGATGTACCAGGATGGATTTCCAATTGAACCCATGATTGCGTTCATGGAGAACTTGATGGAGAACCCCAGCAAGCGAGCAGTTGAAGAACTGTATGGCTTCCTGGAAAAGGGCAACTTGCCTATCACTCCAGATGGTCACTTCCTGGCCTACAAGAAGGTCAAGGTTGACTACAAGGACTGCTACTCTGGCACCATGGATAACTCTGTTGGTCAGGTAGTTGAGATGGAACGTAATCGTGTGGATGACGACAAGGATCGCACTTGCTCAACCGGTCTGCACTTTTGCTCACGTGAATATCTCAACCACTTTGGTGGCGAGCGTGTGGTGATTGTCAAGATCAACCCACGTGATGTTGTTAGCATTCCAGCTGACTACAACAACACCAAGGGTCGTGCTTGCCGCTACGAAGTGATCGACGAGATTGACAAGGAAAAGGCTGATGAGGCTTTTGCCAAGAGTGTGCAGGCCCAGGCCGAGCGCGAAGCAAGTGTCCTGACCGAAGATGATTTGCACAAGATTGCCAAATTGCTCAAAGCATTGGCCAAAGGTGCAGATCAAGAGTAAGGCAACAGTGGTAGGGCTGTAATGGCCCTACCTTTTTGAAAGAGAAAACATGATTAAAATGTTAGTGGCGTTTGTTTCGCTGTTCGTTATATTCTTTGTGTGCATTGACTTGTTCCGCAAGTTTACCAACAAGGAAAAGTGGGCTGTGATCAAAACCGTCAGTTATAGTTTGGTTGTGGCTCTCCTGGTGGTACTGGTGCTGTTGGCACTGGTAATTCTTTTTTAAGGAAACAAAATGAAACGTATTATTTCTGCAATTGGCGTGTTGGTAGTGGTTGGTGTGCTGGGCGGTATTACTGGTTGCACACGAATTGAAACAGGTGAAGTTGGTGTGCGTGTGGGCTTTGACAAGCAGATCAAACCTGGCGAACTGCTACCAGGTTCGTTCAATCAAACCATCATTGGTGATGTGCTCACATTCCCTGTCAAGGATGTGAATGTCAAGCTGGACGACATGACGCCTGTGGCCAAAGATAATAGCACAATGAAAGACTTTGATGCTGTGGTTATCTACAACATCAATCAAGCACAGGTTGCTGAATTGTATTCGCAAAAGAGCCAGGCGTTTCATGCCAAGCACAGCGGTGACATCTACTTGATGTACAACTACATTGTGCAAACTGCTCGCAATGCCATCTACAAAGAAGCTCGCAAGTACGAAGCCCTGGACATGGCTGACAATCGACAGGCCATGGAGCAGGCAATCAAAGAACAGCTCCAAAAGAGCTTGGCAGAAGAAAAGCTGGATGGCAGTCTTGTGATTGGACAGGTCCTGATCCGAAATGTTGTGCCAGCTGATTCAGTTGTGGCCAGTGCAAACGAATTGGTCCGTGCCAAGAACGAGCTCAAGCAAAAAGAAGTTGAAGTAAAAACTGCTGAAGCTGAAAGTCGTCGTATGGCGGCTCTGGCCAACAATTCCAGTGCAAGTATTGCATTCATGCAGGCACAGGCCATGTTGAACATCAGCGAAGGTATCAAGAACGGCAAGGTACAAACCATTGTGGTTCCCAGCAACTTCAACGCACTCATGATGCCAAAATAATCTGGTAAATAAACTGCCCACTAGGGCAGTTTCCAACAGACTTTAATTACCAGGTGTTTAGTCTGTACACCGTAACAAGGAGGAGTCATGATGTACTCAAACAAGCTGGCCGCGGCTATCAAAGTAAGCGGCAAAGTCCTGAGAGAATTCAAGGACACAGTTCACATACCATTTGGCAGTGAATACACAATCCTACTAAAAAATCTCAATACCACTCGTGTTGTGGTCAACGTCTATATTGACGGCGAAGACCAAGCACCTGGCGGTATTGTGATCAATGCCGGGCAGGAAGTGGATTTGGAACGCTCAGTCAAGAACAACAACCTCACAGAAGGCAATAGATTCAAGTTTATTGAACGCACCGGGGCTGTGGAACGGCACAGGGGCATTGGAGTTGAAGACGGACTGGTAAGAATTGAATATCAGTTTGAACTGCCTGTGTTCAACACTGCCTGGATACAGGCCAGCGGATCAAACAATCGGATCTATCCGCAGGGTGGTATCACCCGAGGTTCTGGTGCCATCTACGCCAGCGGGGCTAGCAACATATCAAGCACCAACTGTTCGGTTGGCGGGGCTACTACGGATTGGTGTGAAGCATCGGCACAGAGTGAAGTAGGCATCACTGTACCGGGTAGTCACAGCACACAGAGATTTCAGACCACCACCGTGGGTGCACTGGATCCTGTCAAACACAATCTTGTGTTCAAATTGTTTGGTGGGACTATGCCTAAACCTATCACAGTCAAGCACAAACCTCGTTGTGTAACATGTGACAAGCAAAACAAAGCCACAGCTAAATTCTGTACAGAATGTGGTACAGCATTAGAAATTTTTGCTTAAAACGGACGCCTTGCAGGTTGCAAAAAGCCTGCAAGGTGTTATACTAGAACTAAATAAACACACAGCAAAGGGATAGACCCTAAGCTGACATTATTGTAAGGATTTTACAATGTCAAAGAAATACAACACCCTGGTCCTCATTGGACGTTTTCAACCATTTCACAATGCGCATTTAGAAATTGTGCGCCGTGCTACTGCACTCACTGATCAGTTGGTGATCATTACAGGTAGCGCCAATCAACCCCGTACATACAAAAACCCTTTTACCAGCCATGAACGTGAGCTGATGATCAAGCATGCCACACGTGGTCTCAGCTTGCAGATTTATGTAGAAGGCAATCCTGACACCATTTACAATGACCAAGCCTGGGCTGTTCGTGTGCAGGGCATTGTGAGCAAGTATCGCGTTCTTGGAGGACGCACTGGTATCATTGGTCACAAAAAAGACGAAAGCTCATTTTACCTTGACATGTTTCCACAATGGGAACTGGAAGAAGTGCCCATGTTTGAGCCGCTGGATGCATCCAGCATTCGAGATTTGTTTTTCCGTCGTGATGCCAACATGAACTTTATCAAGAGCGTGGTTCCTACAACCACCCTGGAGTTCCTGGAAAATTTTCGTACCACAACTGACTTTGAACAGGTGGTTCGTGAACGCGAATTTATTGCATCCTATAAAAGACAATACGATTCATTGCCATATCCTCCTATCTTTGTTACCAGCGATGCGGTGGTAATCCAAAGCGGACATGTGCTCATGATCAAACGCCGCAGTGAACCAGGCCGCGGCTTGTGGGCACTGCCGGGAGGTTTTGTCAATGCCAACACAGATCGCAGTGTGGAAGACGCGGCTATTCGTGAGCTTCGTGAAGAAACTGGTATCAAGGTACCTGCTCCTGTGCTACGTGGCAGTATTGTTCGTAGTGAAGTTTTTGACGCAGTTGAAAGAAGTGCCCGCGGTCGTACAATAACACATGCATTCCATATTGAACTACCAGATGGTGACCTTCCCAAAGTCAAAGGCCAAGACGATGCAGAAAAAGCTCGTTGGGTACCAATTGCAGAAGTTCGCAGTGAAGAATGCTTTGAGGATCACTACGAAATCATTCAACATTTTTTAGGAGCCTAAAATGATCAAGTATGTAAAAGGCGACTTGCTTGCACTGGCCGAACAAGGTGAGTTTGATGCCATTGTGCATGGATGTAATTGCTTCTGCACAATGGGCTCTGGTATTGCTCGCCAGATTCGAGAAGAATACCCAGATGCTTGGGAAGCAGATTCTCGTACCATGTCAGGTGACATTTTCAAACTAGGTAACTGGACAGATGTGTCTGTGGGCAAGTTTCATATCTTTAATGCCTACACACAATATGGTTTCAACAAAGGTGGCGAACGTGCTGATGTGTTTGAGTACACCAGCTTTGCACTGATCTTGCAAAAACTTGCACACCTTTACGGAACAAAACGCTTTGGCTTTCCCATGATTGGTATGGGACTGGCAGGCGGCGACAAACAACGTATCATTGGACTGCTGGAGTGGTTTGATGAGCTTGTCTCAACACAGGGCGGTTCGGTCACTGTGGTTGAGTATCAACCTTGAGATAGACTCAAGGTGTAACAAACGATAAAGGAAATTTATCATGAAACTGGCAAAAAACATTATTCTCAACACCGACAGCTACAAAGTTAGCATGTTCAAACAATACCCAGCAGGAACAACTGGCGTTTTCAGCTACATTGAATCACGTGGTGGTCGTTATGATCAAACTGTGTTCTTTGGCCTGCAAGCATTTATCAAGGAATACCTCTGTGAACCAATCACCCAAGCCGATATTGATATTGCTGATGAAATTCTTACAGCCCATGGCGAACCTTTCAACCGAGAGGGATGGGATTACATTCTACGAGTACACGGAGGTAGGCTTCCGGTCGTTATTCGTGCTGTACCTGAAGGCTCAGTGGTACCTGTTAAAAACGTTCTGGCAACTGTTGAAAACACAGATCCTGAATGCTACTGGCTTACCACTTGGTTGGAAACTGCTCTACTACGTGCCATCTGGTATCCAACTACTGTTGCTACTCAGTCTTTTACTATTCGCAAAGTGATTCTTGACTATTTGGAGAAAACAGGTGACCCATCTCTTATTGATTTCAAGTTGCATGACTTTGGTGCTCGGGGCGTATCTAGTATGGAAAGTGCTGGCCTTGGCGCGGCCGCCCACCTCATCAATTTTATGGGAACTGATACTGTTTCTGGTCTGCTTGTTGCTCGTGAGTATTATGGCGCAGGCATTGCAGGTTTTAGCATCCCTGCCGCTGAGCACAGCACTATAACCAGCTGGGGTCGAAACGGAGAAGTAGATGCATACAGAAACATGCTTGCTCAATTTGCTCGCCCTGGTAGTGTGCTTGCAGTGGTCAGCGATAGTTATGATATCTACAATGCCGCAGAAAAGCTCTGGGGCGAAGAACTTCGCCAACAAGTTATTGACAGTGGCGCTACTGTTGTTATCCGTCCAGACTCTGGTGATCCTGAGCTTGTATGTAGGAAACTGGTAAAGATCCTGGGGGACAAGTTTGGTTATACTACAAACGCCAAAGGCTTCCGGGTACTCAACAATGTTCGTATCATTCAAGGTGATGGAGTAAACGAGCACACTATCCGTTGTATTCTTGGTAGCTTCCAAGCATATGGTTGGAGTGCCGATAACATTGCATTTGGTATGGGTGGTGCTTTGCTTCAGCAACTGGATCGCGACACACAGGAATTTGCCATGAAGTGTAGTGCGGCCAAGATTGGCGGCCGGTGGGTTCCTGTACAAAAAGATCCTGTCACAGATTCAGGAAAGAAATCCAAAGCAGGCCGTGTGACTCTGTACAAAAGCAAAGAAGGAGTGTACACTAGCGGTGTTGAGGATTGGCCAGAGTCTGCATTGGTAGAAGTGTTCAGAGATGGCAGTCTTGTAACAGAATACACCTTTGAACAAGTTCGCGCCCGCAGTCGCGCATAAAGAGGCACACATGAAAGAAGTACCCGTACACAAAGACGTCCTGGGTCGTGATATAAACATTGGTGACTGTGTGGCAGTTTCGTCATACAACAGCCTGGCTATCTGTAAGGTAACCAATCTCACACCCAAGATGGTACGGGTACATCTTGTGAATGCCAAACGTGCCAGCAAGGGACACCTAAAGCGTCCCAACGAAATGGTTGTCGTGCCCGGTGAAGATGTGTTCGTTCATGTCCTGACCAGCGTTGACAAACTGTAGCATTGTGTGTATAATACACGCATAAATCATCTTATCTTCAAGGTTGAAAAAATGACGTACTTTCTGAAATCTGGAAACACATTCCGAGTTAGCTCTGCCGCCGCAATGGACCTGCATGACACTTTGCCAGCTGGCAACTATATCATCAAGGCAGATCCATTTGGAAATCTTTTCCTTGAGGCCATTGAATCATTCACTCGTCCTGGTAAATTGTACGGAGATACTGTGCGCAACACAGAGCGTATCCTTTGCACTTTCAACAGCCGAGACACCAGCACAGGCGTGATGTTGGCAGGTGAGAAAGGTTCTGGCAAGAGCCTGTTGGCAAAAAACTTGGCTATTGAAGCTGCCAGCAAGTACGGCGTTCCTACCATTGTGATCAATGCACCTTGGAAAGGTGATGCTTTCAACAAGTTCATGCAGGACATTGAACAGCCAATCATTGTGCTGTTTGATGAGTTTGAAAAGGTGTATGATTCAGATGACCAAGAACAGATGTTGACTTTGCTGGATGGTGTGTTCCCCAGCAAGAAATTGTTTATTCTAACCTGCAACGACAAGTGGCGTGTGAACCAACACATGCGAAATCGCCCAGGTCGTATCTTTTACATGTTGGACTACAAGGGCTTGAGCTATGAGTTTGTGAAAGAGTACTGCGAAGACAATCTCAAGAATCAAGCACATGTAGAAAAAGTGTGTCAGATCTCCAGCTTGTTTGGTGAGTTCAACTTTGACATGCTCAAGGCCATGGTTGAAGAAATGAATCGCTACAATGAGACTCCACAAGAAGCACTCAAGATGTTGAATGCCAAACCAGAGTTTGAGGAAAATCACAAGTTCACCATGCGGCTGTTTGTGGGCGAGCAGGAAATTGAATCCAAACACTTTGAAGGTCCTGAGTGGCGCGGCAATCCGTTGCAACAGGCCATCAATGTGGACTACGATCCAGAGCCCGACAACGACGAAGCAGATTGGAAACGAGCCAAGTTCAGCCAAAACGATCTCCAACAGGTGGATGCACCCAACGGTCGTTTCGTGTTCATGAATGTGGACGGGCACAAGTTGTTGCTCACACGTGTTAAAGAGAAATCCTACAATTACTTTGATGCATTCTAAGGAAACCAACATGGAAGTTCAACCCAAAGACACTAGCCGCGGACATTTTTATGTGAGCTTGGTCAAAAGCGGAATCAGGATAATTGCCGGTGTGTGTTTGATCAGTGGCAATTTGGTATTTGCTGGCGCAGGGTTCATACTTGCCGAAGTGCTGGGCATTGTGGAAGAACTAGTATAAGGAACAAATGCAGGGAGAAACTCGTCTTCGTACTGTGGTAAAATCTGCGCTGTACAGACTGTTTGTGTTGTTTACCACAGTGTGTTTGATGTGGTGGGAAGGAAAAACCATTGCCGAAAGTTGGACCAGCATCTTGGTCATCAACATTGTGTGGACATTCAGTTATTATACCTATGATAGACTGTGGAACATGATCAGTTGGGGACGTAAATAAAGCAACTGCCCGTAGCTCAGCTGGATAGAGCAACAGACTTCTAATCTGTAGGTCGCTGGTTCGAATCCAGCCGGGCAGGCCAACTAAAGGGGAATTACAATGTTAGAATGTCTCATTATGGGAGATAGTATTGCAGTAGGTGTTTCGCAACAACGCAAAGAGTGTTCGGCCTATGTGCAAAGTGGTATCAGCAGTCCCAACTTCATGAAAAAGTTTGGTGACAAAGCAGGAACTCCTGCCCGGTCTGTTATTATTAGCCTAGGTGCAAATGATTTCAAAATAAACACACAAGAACACATACTCAAACTACGAGAAAAAGTCAAAGCTGATCATGTGTTTTGGATTCTGCCCAACGAAGAAAAGAAACCTGAAGCAGTGAAAGCAGTGCAGGAAGTTGCCAAAAAATTTGGTGACACAGTGATTCCTCGCCCTGAAGGCAAACTGATCAGCAAAGACGGAATCCATCCTACGCCACAGGGCTACAAAGATTTGGCCTCTAAGACCAAGGTCAAATGAAGATAAAGAAAAGTATAACACTCACAGAGCAGGAATTTTACACAGCACTGCGTGAATATGTGGAACGCGAAACTGGCATGGTAATGCCTGCAGACATGAACAGCATTGTGATGCTGGAACAAGATGCAAAAACTGTGTTGCTAGAGTGGGAAATTGATCCTGTTTCCCACATAAACTAGGCTCAAGTTTGTTAGAGCATAATTTGCTTTTTGGTAAATAAAGCATTACCAAAGGGCAAATTCATGCTGATTAATGAAATCATACAAGCGTCTCAACAACTGTATCTTTTAACTCCTGTGCTGGGCGAAGATGCCGGCGATGAGGATCAAGATCTTGGCACACAGGGTGCAGGCGATGAACCCGACGAAGTAGAAGGTCAACGACTGCTGTCTTTCCCCAATGGCACACATTTGGTCAAAGTGTCCGATGTATATGACTGGTACAAGCTGGGCATGAACATCAGCGACCTAGATGACATGCATAAAGACGAGCTAGGGCAAGGCCCTGGCAATGCCATGGTTGTTTTTATGAGCCCAGAAGAAGAACGCAAAATGGCTCCTATGTTTCATAATCTTGGCCTAAAGGTCAAAGACATATCAGGATCTGCTGAAGAACCTGAAATAAAAGAAGCGTCAAAAAAACTAAACATTGATGAAATGTTGCGCAAGGTTCATGGCAAGTGGGCACTGGTCAGCAAAAGCAATCCCAGCAAAGTATTACAGTATTATCGCGGTGGTTCTGAACGTCCCAGTAAAGAATGGGTGGACCAGGTGGAGCGCCGCATACAGTATTTCAAGCATAGAGGTTAACACATGCCATATCAACCGGAACTAACAGGTTTACCTTATGCCATGCAACTGAACCCCGACACAGGGTTGCCTGAAATTCGCGTGAGCATTGGCAGTGGCATTGACATAACCGGTACCGTAAACATTCCAGGTACTGTGACTGTGTCTAGTACACCAGCCGATCCAATACATACTCATATCACTGAGGTAGGTACCAGTGGGATCTTGACCACTGCATACATGCCTGTTGGTGGTACTGTGACAGTACAAGATGGGGGTGGTTCGCTCACAGTAGACGGCTCTGTGAACATTGGCACCATGCCTGAAGTTGAGATCAAGAACGATTCTGGCAATCCTATATCAGTAAGCAAGAACAACTCAACCAACTCTGAATCCAATCCAATCTTTGTCAAAGGCACATCTGACACCAGTTTCTTCAGTCCCATGCAAAGTGATGCATTTGGCCGTCTTCGTGTGAGCAATCCCGAAACATTATATGACAGTTTCAACACTTATCAAGACAATGATTCACTTACTGTGTACACAGCAGGTGGTGGATCATCAGCACATGATGCCAATGGCAGTACTGTGTTGATGAGTGTGGGCACAGCCAATGGCGATGAAGTTGTAAGAGAAACCAGCAAAGTATTTGCTTATCAGCCTGGCAAAAGTCTTCAGATATTACAGACATTTTGTCTGAGCCCTAGTCAAACAAATCTTCGTCAGCGCATAGGTTACTTTGATACATCCAATGGTTTTTATTTGCAGTTGAACAACAGCACATTGTCGTTTGTTCGCAGATCAAAATCAACAGGTGCAGTAACTGAACTAACTGTGAATCAGGCCAACTGGAACGTGGATACATTATTGGGGTCTGGTCCTAGTGGAAAAACTCTGCAAAAAGACAAAGCACAGATCATGTTCATTGACATTGAGTGGTTGGGTGTGGGTTCAGTGCGCATGGGCTTTGTGATTGATGGTGTGTACTGTTTGGCACATGTATGGAATCATGCCAACCATACAGCTGACAGCATCAACTATCTAAACACCACAACCACATACATGGGCACAGCCTGTTTGCCATTGCGAAGTGAAATTACCAACACAGGTGTTACCACAGCATCCTCGGGTCTACGAGTAATTTGCGCCACAGTTATTTCTGAAGGTGGTTATGTTATTAAAGGACGAGCCAGGACCGGCGGACATGATATTGCATCCCCATATTCACTGACTTCGTCAAACACATTTTATCCTGTACTCAGTATAAGACTGAAAAGTACACGCCTTGGCGCTATTGTGTTGCCAAGAGAGTTCAGCCTTGGGCTGGGGGCCAATACCACGTTCCAGTACAAAATATATGCTCGTGCAATAACCACAAATGGTACATGGACCGATCCTGGAAGCGACAGCGTGGTTGAATACAAAACCAACGGCTTGGCTATCTCAAGTGGTACTCTTGTGAGACAAGGATACATAGTCAGTAGTAATCAATCATCGGGTGGTATTTCTCTTGGCGACGTGGGATTCCTATTCCAACTGGAAAGAAATACATTTACCGGTACCGCATATGAATTTGTTATTGCAGTGGCCACAACATCAAATACCTCTCCTAGTGTATGGGCATCCATTGGCTGGGAAGAAATCACGTAAAAGGAAACAACATGAGATTTGCGCAAATTGTAATGGAAGGTGGCAATGTGTTCAAAAATGAACTGGCCACTGTGGATGTAAAACAAGCAGATGTAGCACCGACTATTCAATTTCTCAGCGGAATTGTAGGCGAAGACCTGTCAGATGAATGGCTTGGTTCAACAGGGCAAAAAGCCGTGAGCGGAGACATTGACCTCAGCATGGATGCCAATGCCATTACCAAGGACGAACTGGTCGCAAGACTCAGTGCCTGGGTCAAGGCACATGGTGGTGATCCCAAGAACTACGTAAAGAAGTCAGGAGTGAGTGTGCACTTTCGTACTCCCATTGCTGGAGATCCCAATCAAGGTTTTGTGCAAACTGATTTCATGTTCTTGCCTGACGTGCAACTCAGCAAGTTCAGCATGCGAGCTGATCCTGCCAGCAAATTCAAAGACAGCCACAAACACATTGTGCTGTCCAGCGTAGCCAAGCATCATGGTATGAAATGGAGTCCTACCATTGGCTTGATCAGCAGAACCACAGACAAACTGCTGACCAAAGATCCTGACGAAATTGCCACCATGCTGTTGGGCCCAAGCGCCACACGCCGAGACATTACCAGCGTGGAAGCCATTGTACGCAAACTGGCTACGGATCCGGAAGGTCAGGCTGCTCTACAAGACGCAAGAGAAACACTTGGACGAGAAGGCATCAACATATGATTCAGCAACTAGACGAAAGTGTTGGCTTCCCCAATAGAGAGTTTGGTGACGTTTATCACAATCCCAGCAATCCGCAAGATTCAATGACTTTTCAGGACTTCAAAGCATACCCTGACGGTCAGGTCAGCTGGCCTGATGCTGTCAAGCGCGACAAGGACTGGAAAAAGCTATGGCACTGGATGCAACAGATTGGCACTGTGAAAGAACTCAACAAGCCCAATGCTAGCATGTTGGGTGTGTTGGTTGTGCACATGCTGGATCCTGTGTTGAATCAACACTGGTTCTTTGCCAAATGGGTCAAAGATCTCTCAGTGATCAAGGGTAAATTTACCGGCATTCCTGCAGGCGCCATCAACGACACACACCCTGGCCTGGTGTACAAAAAAGGTGCCAGCGAAAGCTACAAACTAAAACCCACTGATCTACTGACCAGTGCTGGACCATTTGGTCCCAAAGATGTAATGTCTGCTGTTAAAAATATTCCTGCCACTGCGGCGCCAGCTGATCTAATTCAGCAGTTGCAACAGGCAGTGAATCATGTGGCCACACGCAAGCCTTGGCCCATCAGCATACCAATGGGTGCACAACACCTGGCCTTTCACAGCAAATACACCAATGAGTGGTTGGCACCAATGGCACTCAGTGCAGGCATGATACCCGGGCCCGATCGACTGATGTTGGAAAAGAATTTGATGGCTGGAAAAAGCATGGTCAATGCTGACATCTACTATTCATCCAGTGTGAGTGAAACACTGAGTGATTCCAGCGTTGACAAAGATGGTTTCAAAATTTACATTTCAAGCAAACAACAAGGTGGCGGTGCTGCCGCTAGTCTGCAAGGCATATACGATGTTTTGATTGCCAAGAAAAAAGAATTTGGCACAGGTTTTTTCAAGAATCCCAAGGTGGCACGTTTTGTTCGCATTGTGACTGACATTGTGGCACGAGGTTCCTTGGATGGCATGCTTCACGCGGCTGCCGAGATGGGTGTTATAACTCCCGATGAAGTTTTGTATCTACAAGCCAAAGAAATGAAAAAGGTCAGTGCAAAAACCAAGAAGTTGGCAGCATCCTTTAATGCTCGCACTGACAATCCCAACTACGATCCATACTATCATTTGATTGCAGCCATTGCCACTGCAACTTGTGCAAAACTAAACGCCGAAGACTACACTGATGTGTTCAAGGCCATCATCAACAAAGCATCCTTGGTACAATGCTACATGCAAACCAAGATACGCAACAAAACAGATCTAGACATCCTGGGCATGCAAGTGGTATGGCCACCTGTGTTCTCTGGCAAGGTGATCTTTACTGCACAAAAAACATTTACCTCCAGTGAAGTGCGCGGTCGACTTGGCTTCAAGATAGGATAACACATGAAGATACACGAAATTATTCTAGAAGGAGGCTGGGACTCTACTGTAACACAAAGTACAAAGATCACACCCGAAGTGGTCAGACGTGCACTGAGTGTGGTACAGCGTTTTACCAATGACTTCAACGCATACTTAAAAAAGACTGGCATGCCTGCTGTGACAATGGGTCATCCCACAGGATCCAGTGCACACCATGAAGTGGACAGCCGCGAAGATCCTGCCAAAGTGTACGGCGACATCGACCTGCAGATGATCGCTCCTGTTGCCGGCGAAGTCAAAACCCACAGTCAATATCAAGGCGCATGGAACCGAGCCGCCGATGACTTTATTGCCGCAATCAAACCTGACTATGTTCACTACGAAGGCAAACCTGCCAATGGACACATCATCTTTGCCATTGGCAATGACGCTTATGTACAAGTAGACATGTTGTGGGCGCAACCAGACAATGCAGACTGGGCTCGCTATCGTACCACACCCGAACGTGGCATCAAAGGAACCATCTACGGAAATCTTTACAGCAGTCTAGGCGAAATCATGGACATGAGCATACAGCATGCTGGTGTACAAATGAAGATCCTGGACAATCAGCCAGTTAACTTTCAACGCGGTCGCAAGTTTGATCGTATTGCCACACTCAGCAAAGATATTTCTAACTTTGGTATGGATGTGCTGACTAATCTATATCGTATGATACATCCAGATCTTGCACCCGGAGACATGGTTGTTGACCCTGAGCTACGTGCACATCCTGGGCTAAACAAAGAAAAACCTGCTGTGGCAGATCTGGTTGCCATGATACGAGGATTGGCCAACAGCTTTGAAGCCAATGACATGTATGGTCGTTTCAATCTCAAGGGCTTTACCAGTGCACAAGATTTTGTTGCCAAGTTTTTACAGCACTATGAAGGCAAGGCTGCTGAAGCCATGGCAGCTACTAAATTTGACAAAGCAGAAACACCTGATGCCAAGGCACGTGCACAAGATGCCAAAGACAAACTGGCACAGGGTGTACAACTGATAAGAAAACTATTCCAACAATAAGAAAGAATACTCATGAAAAAAATACTGTTTGTGCTGATGTTTGGTGTGTGTACTGCGGCACTGGGTGCTGAGCAAAAGCCACCATTGCCACCACAAGCATGTGCTGTTCATGTGCCATACGGTGCTCCTCAAATTACCAGGCCCAACAACGTGCAGATTTGTCGCACAGGTTATTTTTTGCAACATGATGCCGCACTAAAAATTCCTGTGTGGGTTTCCTGGAGCCTAACACCCGAACATGTGAATGGCTGTGTGGAACGTAGCAATGCATTTCAACCTGATCAGAGCTTGCCTCGAGGCAGTCGTGCAGAAATGGTAGATTATGCAGGATCCGGCTATGATATTGGTCACGTGGCTCCAAACGGAGATCAAGGTTGGGACGTACAAGTAGAACGCGAGAGCTTTTATCTCTCTAACATGATGCCACAACTGCCTGGACTCAATAGAGGTATATGGAAGCTGTTGGAAACCAGCACACGCGGTTGGGCCGCACAGCGTGGCAATACACTGATTGTACATGCTGGGCCTATATATGACGAACGTACCAACAAGCGCATTGGACCAAACAAAGTTATTGTTGCTGACGCATTTTACAAGATTGTGATTGACAGCAAAACTGGTGAAACTCTGGCATTCATGTTTCCACATCAGGGCGGACTAGGCAATGATTTAAGCAAATTTCAAGTCACAGTAAATGACATAGAGCAGTTGACTGGTATACGTTTTGCAGTGCCTCGCAACATGCCCAAAGACCGCGTGTTGCCGCTGTGGCCTGTTAATTTCAAGGCCATTACTGACAGCAAACGTGCTGTCTGCAAAAGATAATTGTGACCAGAATCAAACTAAATAAACAATCATGCGCATACACGACATCATAAACGAGGACGGGGAAGCTACTAGCACACTGAGCAATAGTATTGCCACTGTGGCTTTTCCTTTGTTTGGTGATCAAAAAATGATACGCAGAGCAGTTGATCCCAAAGGCTATCTCAGCGGGAAAAAGAAAAAGAAAAAAGTGGCTGAATCTAGTATGTTTGCTGACAATGTGATATATCGACTGGATCCCGCAAACCCCATGGACGACAGCGAAATACTTGTGATTGGTGGTGCAGGACGTTACAGTCTCAAAGGACTACGTGCCAAGGCACGCCGAGAAGCAGATCAGCTGGCAAAAGACTTACAAAGCGAACACGGGCAAAGTTTCCGTGATGGTGCGTACAACATCAATCAGTTGTCTAACACACTAAAAACAATCGTGGCTGCTTATGATCAGCTCAACAAGATTCGTAGCAAGGGCGGTACCAAAGCCCGCGGAATAAGAAATGAAGATAAAACACTGGTCGACGAATGCATGAACATCGCTGAGCAGTGGATGACAAAATTCAAATCCAAGGTGACACAATGAAAATCAACCAACTAGGCCAAGTAGCCGAAGCCAAAATGAAATGCAACAACACACCAGCTGGCAAACCTTGTCCAGTACATGGTCTCAAAGAATGTGCTGGATACAGCATGAAAGAAGTTGCTGAAGGAACAAAGCCAGACTTTTTGGACATGGACAAAGACGGCAACAAAAAAGAGCCAATGAAGAAGGCCGTTGCTGACAAGAAAGAAGTCAAAGAAGCACACGTGGTCAGCATGCACATTGAAGACGACCATGAAGTTAGAATGGCACAAGGCGATCTGTACGGGTTGGCAAAAAAAGCCATTGCATTGCACAAGATGTTGGACAGTGTTGATAATCTAGAAGGTTGGGTACAAGCTAAGATCACACTGGCAGCTGACTATATTGCTGTGGTGCATGATCATATGGATCAGCATCTGGCCATGGCTGGCAACATTGATGGACTTGGCGAATCAATCATGCCCACTGGTTCCAGTGTAAGCGTGAAAAAATTGCCACCACAAACAGCATCAGTGGTAAAGAAAGTATCACAAGGACTCAACCCAGCACAGCATTCTGTAATGACTGACCCCGAAGGCAATGTTTCTGTTGTGGCCAAAAAAGATGTTGCCAAGAAAAATGCACAAGGCAACATGTCCGTTACTGAACAAGATGCACCAGCAGGACAGTACAAGACTCTAAATGATGTGTACCCAGAAGGCTCTACCGAAGTATGGTATTGGAAAGAAGATTTTGCTCGAGATGCCATGATGGGTGCCAGCTGGTTGGCCAAAAAAGGTCTCATGCCCAAGCCAGAAAACATCAGTGACAACTATGTGTTGATTGGAAAAATTGCAGAAACCCGCCCAGAAAAAATATTCATGATGATGCAGGGCGAAATGTGGAGTCCTCGTGGTCAAGCTCGCAACATGATTCGTGCCAGCGGTACAGGACACACTTCCATGAGCGTGGGCGACATTGTAAAGGTTGGCAACAAGTACATGATGGTTGATCGCTTTGGCTTCCAGGACATTTCACAAGAACCACAAGAAGAAAGTGTAAAGCTAACAGCCAAGCCCATGGAAGAAGGAGTGATGAGCGAAATAGATCTTGAACTTTCTGAGATTGTCAAAAACGAAGACTATGATGCATTGTACAGCTTAATGACAGCAAACACACCTGCTGGCAAGTATGTGCAAAACATGGCTGACGACATTGCTATTGATCATCGCTTGCATCCAGATGATGACTTTGAAAAAATTGAAGAATACCTAATGGATCGTTTGGTCAGCGAGTTTGGTGTAAATGAAGCCAAAGATCAGCCTGAAGCCGACGGCAACGAAAATGGCATCTATCAAATGCGCAAGGTAGTTAACCTGCGTGGGCAATATGATGTGCCATTTGCTGATGGCAAGAAAGTGCGTGTGCCTGTAAACATTGCACAGGCTGTGTTGCAAAAATACGCCAGCATGAAAATGCCTGCAGATAAACTGGCATTCACTCGTGCAGTGACCAAGAGCTTTGGTTCTCTCAAGGCCGCAGTTGGCATGAGAGAAGATGTTGATGCACGTGCCAAGAAAATCTTTGGCGAAGACTGGGGTTCAAGTGATACATCTGCTGCCATCAACATGATGAAAGAATACATACGCAGAGAGCACGGTGGCCGATACAACCCAGAAACCATTGAAGCCGCCGCACGTGATGCTGGTGAATTCTATTATGACCAAATGGGATACGACACACCGGAAGAAGCGGCTGACAGTTTGGTCAGTCACTTTGTGCGTCGTTGGATGAGTGGTAGCTTACAGGCCGATTAAGGAAACAACCAAATGCGTGTGCATGACTTTTTTGAAAGCAAAATCAAAGGCGCCGACGGCAAAGCCTGTTGGAAAGGCTATCGTTACAATGGTACCAAAGATGGCAAAGACTCTTGTGTAAAAGTTGATGAAGCTCGCGCTGACATCAATTTTGATGCAGAAGATCTCAAACGACTAGAACGCATCAATGATCTAGAAACTCTAAAGACACAGGCATTTGGACTGATCAGCAAACCCAGCGCCAAGCCAATGAAACCTGAAAAAGTAGCATGGTTCAAGCAGGCCCTGGCTGGCAAGTCAAACAAGATTGCTGTGATCAAAATGATGTATGATCTCATGCTCAGTGGTGAAGGTAACTCTGTTATTGGTAGCAAAAACAGCATGAATCCCAACAGCTATCGCAAGGTATTCAATTCGGCTACACCAGGTGTGGTAGAAGGTGCTGAGTTTGGCTCAAACTATGCTGAACAACTGGCACAACAAACATTTGATATTAAATCTGATCTCAAAGACGAAAATGAAGTATTAAATTTAGGTTACTCTATTGCCAAGCGAGAATTAGGGTCAAGAGCCAATGGTGTATTCCGAGATGAAGATTTTCC
>JACCDX010872022.1_pt1 | contig 19847 bp, 39 predicted proteins | sample 7449681 | NCBI WGS metagenome assembly JACCDX01 (sample SAMN15323450, study PRJNA562643) | freshwater metagenome | isolation source: river surface water | place: USA:Blue River Watershed | collected 2017-08-18
CACCGGGGACACCCCGATTGTATTCTGTCTTTATCAGATCTTCCACACCCCCGAGACAAGAGGGCACGTCTGCCAGTTTCGTCACCTTACATTTTTAGAGCTTTTTACTTTACACTTTATTGATCATAAGCTAGATTTTGTCCTCCTCTAACTTGTGATTGTTGTTCTTCTTCCAGGTCTCTGAGAGTACCCTTGAAACTCTGCCGTATAGCCTCGAACTTTGCCGCAGCGTTGACCAGTGCAGTAATGTTACCATCTCTGCCGTGTTCAATTTCTGTTGTCTCCATATACTTTGCCAGACGATCCAGCATGCTCTTGATCCCTGCATAAGCTCTGTAGGTAGGTGTCTCATACACCTTACGACACATCTTAAGGGCGTGGACAATAAGATCATCATCAGCAGAAAAGTCAGCGTCAACTTCTGCCAGAATAAGTTCTTCTTTATCTTGCTCTGGTACATCAAAAAATGGGTTTAGGTCCGGGTTGGGACAGGTCATGTAAAACAAATAGGTGTAGATGCGAGGAGCTTCATCACCATACTCATCCATGATGTCCTTTAAAAACTTTAGTGTGTAACAGTGTTCACTGGGAACTACTTTACCGTTTTGTATGTCAAATAATCTTATCATGTTCTTCCAAAGGTTATGTTCTTTTTTGCCCTGATATCCTTGTGTGTAAACTGCCAGAACTCACCGGTCTCATTTATGATCACCGTGTAGATCGTATCAGTCTCGTGACCATAGTCTGTCACCAACCATATAATCCCTTCTCCTTTTGGAGTAGTTACTTCTAGCCTATTGGCTGGTTCATAAATCATGTTCTTCGTATTCTACTTTAGCAGCTTCATCCCGCAGGCAGAGCTTTTTATATAAATCTTTATCTGTGCTCCATGCTTTGCCGGTCCACCACTCAAATCCATAGAAGTCTGACTTGTACAGACAACACTGTTCGTATCCACCAAGAATGTATACGTGTTTGCATCCCAGGGCTTTTGCAGTCTCACACTCATAGAGCTGTGCTACTTTACCCAGAGATAAGCTAGGCTCTGCATAGTCCCATACAAACTGCGTAGCTACCAAAGCATCCTCATACTGATCTACACAGGAATATCCTATGATCTTACCCATCAAACTATACTCAATCATGTAACCGGTAAAAAGCTGCTCCCAGGTAATTGTTCTTAGAAAACCATGATGAGCCAAATACTTTTCATAGAGCTCACGGTAAACAGGTTTGTCCTCAAACTTCTGGTACATGAAATCCACAAGCCTGGCTTTTTTGCGGGTAGTCTCATGTGGTTTATACTCACTGAGATTTATTCTTACAGATCTGAGATTATACCATGCATCTTCCCAGGGTATCCAACCATTAGATAATGCCTGAGCCGGACTTTCTCCTTCTTCTAAAACACCATGTGGCTGAGAGTAGATAAAATCCTGGTCAGATACTTTACCAAAACCGTTGATATGGTCAAAGATTACCTTCACTAATACTTTGGTTTTAGTTTGTGTCTGTTATCTTCCAACCAGTGCAAGCATGAAATCACTTCCTGCTTTAGATAAGGAAGGTCATACTGTACAATATCTTTTACCACAGGATCACCATTTGTATCAAGAGCAGTTATGGGATTACCAAACTTGTCTTTATCTACTTCATCAAACATAATGTGATGAATGGTCAGGCTTCCAAACTTCAGACGCGGGTTATGCTTCAGTATAATAAACATGTACAGTGATAACTGTAAAGCATAGTGGTTCAGGTTACAATCATCAAGATGAGAAACCGGTGGCATCATCTTTTGTGTGATACCTTCCCAGTTAGTATATCCTTCAATCTTTATTTCTTTGTTTGTCTTATAGTCTGTAATATGAACCTCACCGTTAATTACTTCTACCAGATCAGACTGACCGCAGAGGCCGGCTGATTTCAGGTACACCATGTGTTCAGGGTATACACCGTTCTGTAACTTTTGATTAGGAGAAAACTTGATGCCTTCTTTTTCTATAGGCTTAACAACAGGAACTACATGACCATGGCGTTCCATGGTAGATAGTTCACAGATATCTCTTTCTCTGCAGTTGTGATACCAGGTCCCGAGGGTTGTTGCTCTGTTGGCTTCTGACTTCCAGGCATCCTTGATAGCTTCCGGAGTCATGCCGTACCATTTTGATTTTTTGTTCTTACTAGACTTAACAGCTATGGTATCAGCGTCAAAAGGTTGTTTAAAGTTTGAGATAAACGAGGTTACACTTAACCAATCAATACCGTCTGGGTCTATACTGCTGTACTTGTGATTTTGTGGGGTGAATGTTAGTATCATATCTGAATCCAATTGGGTTATTCATAGGGTTGGTGGATATAGCTTGCATGACTTCGTGCGGGCTATGGTAAGTAGCGTAGTACCTTCCGGAAAACTTATCATACACTACAGATCTTTTCTTGCTGATCTGGTTCTTGCTGTTTACATATTCTTCTACGGAGCTGATACACTCTTTCCTGAACCATTTCTTTACCTTGATCTGTTTGACCAGGACTTCTTTCCGTTCTGGAAATAACTCCCCGCCTTCCATCTTCTGGTAGATGGTCTTGGTTTTGTAGATGGAGTGTACTACGTTCAGTTCTATAGAATCATGTGGTGTCACAATCCTAACTTCTGGTTTAATTGATCTTCTTCCTGCTGGCTCATTTCAGCTTTCCAGTGTCCCATCGGACACTCTGAGCTGAGTGAGCGTGTTTTAAATCCAAGAGAGCAACCGCATCCGCCCATATTCTGGTTACAACAAGGTTCTGTTCCAGGTACCATGCAACCTGTATCTGTTTCAGTATACAAATCACAGAACCGGCAGATACTCATTCTTTCTTTGGCTATCTCTTCTACATCTTCTCTTTTAAAGATGGAGTTGGTGATGCCTTCAATGATCTGACCCTTGCTCTTCCAGATCCTGATTATGTTCTCTTTTAGACTCATATGCGGTACGCTTATGCATTTTTATAAACTCAGCCCGTTGCTGTTCTTCCTCCATGATCTTCTTTAAGTTCTTCAGATCATAAAGTGTTTCTGCAGTCTTATACCGGGCTGTCATCTGCTGGAGTCCTTTGAGTTTACTTTTCTCTTCAAACTTTTCCAGCATCTGGATCTTATCATCAAGCTTCCAGTGCTTGACGGTAAAATCTCCGAGGTTGGTAAGATGAATTCTTGCATGCTGCAGGGAACTCATGCTTTTTCTGACGTTCTCCCAGTAGAAGTTTATGATGGCTTCTACTGCTTCAATGGGAACCTCAGTTTGTTTTGCTACTTCAGGTATGAACTCCTTAGCTTTCCTGGGACGCAATTGATAGGAATTTAAAGTCCAACAATATGTTCCCGGTAGCATAGACCTTCAGATCAGGATTGATATAGATCTTCTTCTTGTTCTTACCTTCTTTTCTGATAAGATTCTTTTTCTCTGCCTTGGTCAGGCAGTTCCTTACAGATTGCGTTGAAGAAAATATCTTACGCTCGTGTGCCTTGTTACAGAAACTTGTCAGTTCCTGGTCCCCTTCCATTGCCAGAAGGGTAAGACAGTTCAGGTCAGCTTCACTAACTGGAATGTCATACAAGTAGCAGTGCGTAAGGATCTGGTACTTGACGATCTGCCAGGTACTCATCCTTACTCTTTTATCTACTTGGTTTACTATTGCCATTACAGTTCTATTTTAAAACTCATATAATCTTCCCCGGTTTTAGACCAGTTCTTGTGCATCAGAACAGGTTCAGCCCCGAGGTTTTCAAAGATGTGCCAGGATGCTCCTTTCCTTGCCTCTCCGGTAACGTATTCATAGTTCATGTCCTTGGCCCACTCCAGTACGGTGGAGATCAGGTTGTACCCTAATCCTTTACCTCTGTGAAAAGGCATGACCGTGAAACTATCTATGTGAGCTACGTTATCAGAGCTCCAACTGATAAGGGCTTCTGCTATCAGTTCTTTTTTTTCCCTGAACCAGATACCCTGGAACTCTTTATTTTCGGTCAACATAAAAAGCTTATACCGTTCATCCCACCTCAGTTCTTTGGGATGCTCCCGTTCAAACTTCATTGTTTCCCGATAGTCTTTTAGTTTGTAGACCGTGTCCATTACTTCTTCAGATTTCTTTTACCTTTTGGAGTTTCTGAAGGAATAATAACTTCGTCACCTACTTTGAGACCTTGCTCTGCCAGGTCAGGATTGTTATCCATGTCTTCCTGGGTCAAAGTATGTGGGGTACCACCCTCATAAGCCGGTTCCTTTTGGCTAGGGTTGGTCAGCTGGGCAATAAAAGCCAGGGCTTTAAGTTCTTCAGCTCTTCCTACTGCCAGGGCAGTGTTGAGTTCCTGAAGCTCAAGCTGTACTTTCTTTACCTCAATTTGTTCAGTGAAAAATGCAATAACCTCTTCTTTACTAGGAGCGGTCTTCTCTTGCTGTTCTTGTTCTTGTACATTTTCTGTACTCATAGGGTTGGTTTTTATAGTATTAGAAATTCAGATCCTTAGACTCTTTGGTAGAGTCTGAATGGTACATCTGGAAAATAGTCTGGAATTCGTTGTAGGGGGTGTCTATGATATAACTATCCCCGTGGTCGGTAAAAACGGTAGTGCACCCAAACGGTAAAAGATCCTCTTCATCAGTAGTCATCTTGCAGGCTATCACTACGTCCATGTGGAACGCAAAGGGTAACCACTTGCCCTTGTCTTCTATACCCATCAGGTCAGCTTTGTCCAGGTCCAGGGTATGGCAGTGGATATTACATGTATGTATCATAGGGTCGGTTTTTGTTTGGGTCTACAGTATAATATACTTAGAAAGTTTAAACTCTCCAAATTTAGTTCTATAACTGTAGAACTTGATTCTTAAGTTATTAACAAGAAGTGGATATCAGAAACAGAAAACCCGGGCTCTGTAGTATAGAGCTCCGGGTTATATACTTTTAGGCAGTAAGGTAGTTACCAGGTAGTTAGGTAGTAGGAACGGGGTTATCAGCTAACACTTTTTGTACATCACCATAGAGTTCATCAGACATGTTAAACATGTCCCGGTTGGCTACAATGTATTCTCCAATACGTACAGTGCATACATGGTTGGCATCTATTATAGCTTTGGCTCCAGGATGAATCTGGTATACAACTTTAACAGGAATACTGTTGAACTGAGTACGGGTAATCAGCCGGTCTCTTTCCATCTCTTTAAGAACCTCGGATAAGACCTTTACAGATATATCAGGCATCTTAGCCTTTAACTGGGAAAACCTAAGGGGACCTTTGGCCAGGTGCCAGATTACAACAGCTCTCCATTTCTTTCCTAGTATTTCAGCCCCTGTATTTAGAATAAAGTCTACAGTCATATAGCTACTGGTTATATTTACAAAGAAACCACAAACCAGTCGTGCGGGTTTAAATACAGAAGCTCTAAAAATCTACAAGGTTAGCTTGTTACTATACGGTAAGGTAGTTACATTTCAGACAGAAGCCCCATATATCTAATGTTAAAAGTTACTTAGTAACCATATAGTAACTCCCCCGGTACTTAACTGGCTTAACTGACCCCCGGTCTCGGTACCGTGGAACTAGTATGCTGGAGGGTGGGAGTACCTCCTAATCAGCAGCCCCCGGGCCAGCCCAGCACACATGGCCACCCCCATAGGCTGTATAGAGAAAGGCAGGAACCCCTGATGCAGGTTAAAATAATATTTTATGAATAAGAAACTATTAATCATCTGTACTACTGCAGCACTACCATTCATACTTGTATGGTTTGCATTCATCCTGACTGGATTGTCATTCAATCCAAGAGCTACGTTTCAGTCAGAATCTTTCTGGGGAATCAGTGTAATATATTGGGTCTTTTGGACCTGTACTATTGGTCTACAGATAGAGATTGTTAATGAGGTATATAGTAACAAGAAGCCTGCTAACTAGCAGGTTTTTTTATAAGAACCCCTGATGCAATATAAAATATATTGTTATGAAATACCTACTCAGCATTCTAGTAATGACACTAGCACTTCTACCGTTTGTAATCTTCTTTGGTATCAAAGGACTCTGGGAGTTTGAGTTCTCAGAAGTAGACCAGATCTGGAAAGACTACAAAGAGATAGCTGGCCAGAAGTATAGAAAGGCCTTCAAGATCAGAAGACCATCTAGATTCTAACGTATTAGTAAGCCTACTCCACAAGAGTAGGTTTACTTTTTATGTAGTAGCTGACCCCTGATTGCATTTAAAATGTATATACTATGACAGATAAACAATTCACTCCGTTTGGCTACCGGTATAACGGTAGTATGTGTGCCATCAAACTGCGTTTCAGTAAGGACAAGTTTGCCAAGAGCGGTATAGAACCGTACGGTACACACTTTGTAACCAAGTCTGGTTATGTGGTATTTGAGACAGAACTGTTTACGGACAGTAATAGTTTCAGAGAACTGAACCAGTTGATAGCTAATGTTAACAAGCCTGCTACAGAATAGTAGCAGGTTTTTTTCTTACGTATGAGATACTCACCCCTGATGTCCTGTAAAATATATTTGTTATGAATACTCCAGAGACTACTTACCAGGAAGATTTACAGGCCGCTGTTGTGCATGTCAACGCTGCGTTGTTCCGTGCAGCAGAGCATGGTTTACAGGCCGAAGTTATGGCAGCAGCCATGCTGTACTACGGTAAATACCCAGAAGAAGGTATACGTACAGCTTTAGATGTAGCATTGTATGAGTGGGATGTATAGTCCCACTCATTTATAAGAGTAGTTTACCCCTGATGTAGTATAAAATACTATTTATTATGAAAAAGATCTTGTTAGTACTTACAGTAGTTATTGCAGCAGTTTCCTGCAAAGTAGAAAACATTAATGATAAGCCGGAAGCTATCATTATCACGGAAGAATCAGATGAAGAACGTCCTATGTTTACCGTCAAACTTCCTAGCGGTAAAGTTCTTGAGCATATGTATGCTGAAGAGATAGCCCAGGGATTACTAGATGGCAGATGGAACTATGATGAAGCCATGACATTGGTACCTGAATCCTGTTACCAGGTTACCCTGGAACAAGATAGTATCCACATCAAGGATAGGGACCGTATGGTAGCAGTAGTTAGCTACAAGCAGATTGGTGTACTGGATAGTATATTCATCAAAGATAATGAGTAGGGTTAATCCCTACTCTTTTCTTTTTCTACTGTAGTAGTATAGATATTTCCACTGCGTGGTTACCCCTGATGTGTAGTAAAATATATTACTATGCTTACACTCAACAGCTTTATCAGCCAGCGTGCTGATCAGATTCAGACACAAATGCAGACTGTGATCATGAACCAGATTGACGAAGTAGAGTCTGCTAAAGTTTCCGTTATGAACCATATGCTCGGCTTAAGTTCCAGCAGGTTCACCATACGTGAACAGTTTACCTATCTGGAGCGTCTCAAAGGTACTCTTAATGTCATGCTTGACATGTACAAAGAGTTCTTCGGTACAGAGTTCCAGATTCCTGAACCTGAAGTATCAGAAGAAACTACTACCCTCTAAGGGTAGTTTTTTCTTTTAGCTGCTACGCAGTTACCCCTGATGTAAACTAAAACTATACACATGGAAAAGATTATTCTAAAAGCCTTGTCTTTGGCTGGCTTCCAAAATGCCGAAGAGATTACACGCGTTATCAGCAGTACTCCTAATCCAAGAGTAGCCTGTGAAATGATCCTGGGTGTGTATACACCTATGGAACTTGATCCTGTTGAACGGTTCAGAAAGCACAAGTATGACAGTCACAAAGAGATTGTTGAAGTACTTGATGTAGATGAACTGCACAACGTAGTCAAGTACAACGTGTATAACCAGAACAGTAAGTGGGTGTACTATCTTACCCGCGAAGACAAACAAGCTGGTATCTATCATGAGCACAGAAAGTCTGGTGAAGACTACTATGACTCTGGTAGTATACTGACTACTGGTTATACAGTGAACGAACGTACTGATACAGTAGAGTCGTTCTATGAGAACCACCCTAAAGTGATATCTGTAGCCGATGCAGTACAGATCACCGCTGAGTGGGACAGATACGGTGTAATCAAAGAAGAAGAAGTTTCACTGTGATTAGTTATACCTGCCCTGGAGTAATCTGGGGTAGGTATTACTAGTTATTACTGCTGCCTGCGGCAGTTGCAGACTTCGTCTGTGCACTCTATTTAACCCCTGATGTAATCTAAAACTAATTAACACATGAAATACTTACTAACCATCGTGCTGTTCAGCGTAGTTACGTTGACCAGTACCGCACAAGACAAGCAACCATTAGCCTGTAAAGGTAAAACAAAGTCAGGGGTAGCTTGTAAGTCCACCATAGTAGCCAAGAAGACTGGTTACTGTAACGCCCACGATCCTAACAGGGTCAAGTGTACGGGCAAAACCACAGCAGGTAACCCCTGCATGATGATCGTACAGAAGAACAGTACAACGTGTAGGATTCATAACAAGTAGTATAGTAATAGGGGGTAGCGGCTTTCAGCCGTTACTTCCTTTGTTTTAACACTTACTTCTAAAGCAGTAAGTATGTCTTCTGTGTGCGGTGCGTGCAGCCTTCGGCTGTAGCTGCCTTCGGCAGTTTTACCCTCCGCACTATGCTTTACTTCTATATACTCTATTTAACCCCTGATTTAGAGTAAAATATTTATTCATCTTTTAAACGTTTAAACTATGCTCACAGCTAAACTTGCAGGTTCTTACCGCAAAGCCATTACCGGCACCAAAGTCTTCCGTTATGTAGTATCTGGTTCAGATGCAGATATCCAAGCTTACACCGAAGCCCAAGGGGATAACCTCCGCCTTGATGAGCAGACCGGTAAGCCCATCTGGTTCTCTACCCGCTACATTGCGGACAATGTCAGCCTGATTATCACGGGTGACAACAACATCGTTGCTGATGATACAGAGCTGTCCAAGCTGGAAAGCCTTGTTAAGCAGTTCGGTGTAGACGTAGCCAAGCTCGTGCTTATGCAACGTACACCTGCCTCGGCTGAATAAGCCCACAGACTTCCAAGATACCTTACTCCAATCCGGGGTAGGGTATCTTTTTTAAACCCAACCGCGTAGCGGCCTACCTCTCACCGGTGCGTGAGAGTCTTACTATTTCTTAACCTCCAATCATCTGTATATGAAAAGATCCAAGTCTCTCTTATTTAAGTCCTGGGAGATGTTCCGTACATGGTATAATACCATGAGACTACGCTTCTCTACGCTCAGACTCTCGTATATGAAGTTCTCACCCGGTCATAACCCTGTTCGTGTGGTTATAACTTATTGATAATCAAGAGAGTGTGTGTGCTAGGCGTACACACCACCTTTCTTTAACCCTCTTTCCACTTTGTATCCCAGAGTACTTTTGCCGCGGATAAGATAGCTATATTATCTCACCTAACCCCCTTTTACCCTCTATGTCAGACTTTAAGACTCTCTTACTGACTATTGCCGGACATCATCATGTATCATACAATGATCCTGAAGATAACTTATGTACTGTCACTAACCGTACCAACGGAGACAGCTTTGTAGTTACCGGCACTGAGTATACCGAAGCCGTCTTGTTCTTCAACAAGCTTCTTGACAGAAGATACCAACCGCCTATTCCGGTATACGAAGACGAACTGCCTTTCTAACTTTCAGAAGTACCACCCATGGTACATAAACATAGTATATTATAGTACTTATACTATATACTATGTTCTGGGTATCACCCATGGTACCTCTGAAACTTTCATCCGAACCTTATTACACACGGATGGTTAGCCCTGAAATCCAAAAGATCTAGGGGCTGACCTTCTTTTTTTAACTAAAAACCCAATCTCAGATCATGAAAAAGAATCTAACAATTATCCTGACCGCTGTAGTAATCACCTTATTTCTATCCAGCTGCTATACCCAGGGCTATGGCTGTAAAGGTAAAAGCCGCTGCATAACACGCGTAAGACAGTAATACCATGGAAGAAAACACAATACTGGATCCGGCTCCTGACAAGGTAAACCCTCAGACCGGCAAGAAAATGTGGGAGATCAACGGCTACCGTATATGGGCTGATACATATCAGCAAGCCCTGGAAATCCTCCCGCTTATTGAGAACGCCTAAATCCTTTCTATGAAAGTAGTACTTACTTGGCTAGGGTTTATCCGCCCAGCCTCCTTTGAAAACCAGAAGCTCCAAGTTAGCTTCAAATCCTACTATCCTGAGAATCAACCAGACTTCCAAGCCTGGGCAAAAGAATTCAGGGTCTCTATGCTGCACAATAGACATGCAGTGTACTATTAAGGACTTAGACCTGTTGGACTTCACACAACGGCCAGTTTACGGTAAGCTTCAAACCGTTTTTAACTTTATTTAACTCGGTGAGGCTAGCAACTATGCTAGATAGGGTACGTCCTTACCCTAACCTTGGTATTAGACTTGATCAATCATGGGCTACTGCGGGTGAAGCCTGCCGTAATGAGGTTACGAAAACGTTTGAGACAAAGCTGGGACCTCGGTTCCTTACACGTCACTTAAAGACTGAGTAGTTATACAATACTGAACCTGGTAGCCTGGCTACACAGATGTAAGAAACTCTGCATTACCGGTACGTCAAGCCGGTTTTTTTATTTATCCAATCATCCTAAAAACTTTTTATGGTACTAGCAAACCAACAATTCAACCACAGCGTTGAAAACTTTCACCAAGCTCTGGGTATCTCAGATGATATCCGAACCAAATGCAGAGAACGTGTATTTTTCTCTGCAATGAGCAATGCCCTACAGGCACAAGAACTCTTTGAAGACATAGATGACGCACCAAGAGAGATGCGTACAGTAACAGGTGACCTTCAGCGTTGCCTGCGTATGATAACTGATCCTTTAGAGTATGAGTATACCCTGATGATCTTTAACAATACCCAGCGTATGGCTATGGAAACCATGGCTTATTATAGACACATGCTCGAAAGCCAAAACAACAGGGAAGACCGCGTTAAGATGAAGATCCTGGAACTTATGGAAGAAATCCGTGGTAGTAAAGACGATGATGAAGATGATGAAGAAGATGACGCTCCAGTGGATAAACTGAACAAAAAGACCATGGTAAAACGTATCAAGCTTGTAAAGAACAGTCATCACAACTTTGACACGTATATGAACATGCTGTATAGCTGGGCAAACGGTGAACCTAACAATCACGGTAAACCGGACATAGATGATTTTTTAAGAAATTTATTCTCAGGCAATGAGGATTAGTTTAGGGTTGGTAAGTACGAGGGATCTGGAAACAGGTCCCTCTTTTTTTCAGTTTTATTTGTAGAACTCAGAAAAGTTCTCTAAGTTTGTTCTCCAACTCCTATGTCATACAATAATCCCAGACTCAAGGACGGCTTTGGTCAGTGTACCAGCACAGTGATGAGAAATCCTGAGGTTAACGTAAACGACAAAGCGGTCTATGCATACCTATGCACGTTTGCTGATAGCCAATCCAACCAACTGAATGTCAGTGTATTTACTATGGCTTCAGAACTGGGGGTTTCCAGGCAAACGATCATCAGGTCTTTGAAAAGATTGGAATCTAGTCAGATCATCAAACGGGTGTTTGTATCCCGTGATCAGCCCAAGACTACGATTATACTAAAATAACTTAGATCCAGGCCGGTCTAAGAGTTGTATCACATACCAGATAGCTTGCAAAACTATGCAGGTATTGGATATGGCTGACCGGGCCTGGATCAAACTCTTTGACTGACTGTATCAACATCATGTAAGTCGGATGGCCATTGCGGCCAGCGTTGGTCTGTTACAGTAGTCATGAAACAAAAGTCTGATCTCAGGAGCTAGGTAGCGTATTAACCAAGATAGTCAGGACAGTATCCGCGAACCTAACAGATGATTAGTAATGAGTGCAATTAGAGATAAGGTACCCGCTCCATGAACATTATGCTGAAGCAGTAGCATGATCAGGACAGCACTAGACCCATAAGAACTATTGAACCCTGAGATAGACTTTTTGTAAATCCGTTTTTATGAAAACCCCTATTAGCAGAACTGTAGAATACAGTACCTGGTATTCTATGAAACGCAGATGCTACGATCCAAGATCCCATAAGTACAATAACTACGGAGCCCGAGGTATCAAGATATGTGACAGGTGGATGGATCCGGTTAATGGTTTCCAGAACTTTCTGGATGACATGGGTAAAAGACCTGGTAAAGGATACAGCATTGAACGTATAGACGTAAACAGTGATTACAGTCCTGAAAACTGTAAATGGATCACAATACAAGAACAGAAGTACAACAAAACGAACACGTTGATTGTACCTATCGGCCAAACCTTTAATGACCTGACTATACTTGAAGAAGTAGAACCTGGTTTAAAGAAAGGCGGATACAGAAGAAGAGTAAAAGTTATGTGTAAGTGTGGGCATATCAAAGTAACACGGCTTGAAAGAGTTATATACGGTGTTTCTAAAACCTGTGGCTCACCAAACTGTAACAAGTACGCTCATAAAAACAGTAAGATCTATTCTTATGAAACTAAAAACTAGTACGCATTTAGACTGTTATTTTATACTACCCGGTTTACGTGTAGCATACGATAACTTCTACGAAGGAGAGCTCTGCTTTCTTTCTATAGAGATATTTTGGCTCAAGTGGAGCCTGGACTTTATCATAGTAGATAAATAATCCTACGGGGGTGCCTGGATTTGACAGGTAGTTAAGTGGTACGTAAACATGCGGACCTTTGGTAGAAGTGGTCCTTAAACAAACTGCAAACAATAAACGCAAAGACTAGCTCTGAGCGTGTAGCAGAAGGTGAAGCAATCCTTGCTTCAATCTTCGGTGAAGTAGCAGTAGCTGCCTAACCTACGGGGTAGTCATACCTGGCAACAGAAACTGACAAGCACCTGGCAGATGGGTATAAGAGACATAAAAGGAATCTGTAAGCCATACGCAGATAACTTCTGTTATAAGCTTTCCAGTGAGTCTCGGCTGTTTTCCTAGTTATGTCAAAACTAGGTGGTGGAGCTCGACCATATCGGTTCGTCCCTACGGTGCAGACCATTTTGTTGGCGTCAACAAAATGGTCAGTACTAAGCATGTGAGACGTTTTACGTATTGACTTCTATTCTGGACAGGGGTTCGATTCCCCTCACCTCCACTTTTTCATATGGCAAGCAATCGTCCCCCGGTGTTTCTACACTGGGGTTTATTTTCTAACCTTAAAAATCTATATAGTATGAATCTATGCCCTATTTGTAATCAGCCTTACGTACCGGTAGATGTACACGGTCACGTACAGTGCAGTATTTGTAAAAGTAATATCCAACCGTGCTGCCAGGGAGACACCTGCAACATGGATTATTTAGAAGACAAGGGACCTGCGTATGACTCTGCCGGGTTTCATGAAACAGACAGAGATGGAACAAACTAATCACTTGTTTATATGCAGCTGTCATAGTACTGAACATCAGATGATCATGCATAAATCAGATGCAACCGACTGGTACCCACCAGAAGTGTATGTACACGTACACCTGGTAAGGCGTTCTTTCTGGTACCGTCTCAAGTACGGTCTGAAATATATCTTCGGATATAAATCCAGATATGGTGCTTGGGATGAGTTTATACTTGATGACTCTCACGTCAAAGATCTTGAACAAGTAATCCAACATCTTAAAGATGAAACAGTACAAACAACTCCTGCTACCTAAAGACTCAGCCTGGGATAGAAACAACTGGTTACGTTATGTACCCGTTTGGCTTAAAGAATTCACACGTGGAGTGTGGAATATTATCAGATGGATGCCAACCATCTACAGAGATCGTCACTGGGACCACAGCTTTATAACTGACATCCTTCAGAAAAAGCTTGAGTTTACCCGGGAAGAACTAGTATCAGCCAACAGATTCCATGGCGTAGAAGCTGTTAACAAAGACATTACCTTAGCCCTTAACTTGTTAGAACGTATTAAGCAGAGTTACTATGAACATGAAATGTATGAGTACATCAAAAAGTCATATGACTTTGTACCAGCTGATGTTACGGCAGAATATTTCACCATGGAAGCAACCATCTTGGAAGACAATCTTGAAGACTATCTGGCCAAGTACAAACGTACAGCCAAGAAACTTCGTAAGAAGTACAAACTAAAAGTAGCAGATACAGAAAAACTAGCTTTTAGAGTATCTGATTACAACCAACAAAAGTGTGAGCGTATCTTTTGGAAGCTCATGCATTACAAACTAAACCACTGGTGGGACTAAAAACCAATTATAACTATGAACAATGTATGGGTAGAATCTGCAAACAACTACACACTCAGAGAAGTGTCTACGCAGAAACCAATGTTACCAAAAGGAGTTTATAAATTCCAGGTAGACGTATTTGAAAACCCTTTCTTATCTAGGGTACAGGATGAATTCTATTTTCCGTACAAAGTATACGGAGTAGAAACAGAGTTTATTGACCGCGTAGTAACCTCATGGGAAAAAACCAACGGCAACTTTGGTGTTATCCTCAACGGGCTTAAAGGTACCGGCAAAACAGTAACTGCTGAACTCATAGCAAACAGGCTGGAACTGCCTGTAATCATTGTGTCTTTTCACCACAAGTCTCTGATCTCTTTTCTCAATGACATCCAGCAGGACGTTATCATTTTTATAGATGAGTTTGAAAAGATCTACGACGGATGGGAAAACAAACTGCTCACCGTAATGGACGGAGCTTTGAAGACAAAGCACAGACTGTTCTTCTTGTTAACTACCAATGAACTCAGGGTGGACCGTAATCTTTTACAGCGTCCAAGCCGTGTACGTTATGTAAAAACTTTTTCTGATCTTACTTTACCGGTAATCATGGAAGTGGTTAACGATAAGCTTACGCATAAGCATCTCTATGATGTGACTGTAAAGTTTATCAGTGAGCTTCCCATCATCACAATGGATCTTATCAAGTCCATAGTAGAGGAAGTAAACATTCACAATGAAGATCCTGCAAACTTCAGAGATGTATTTAACATCCACTCTGACCGTGAGGAACTTTATAATGTTTATGAGCTGGTAGACGGCAAGAAAGAAGAAGTTGGTACATATGCTACCATTAGCCCGTCACACTTAAATGATTATTCAACCGGCAGTGACTTCCGTATCAACAGCCGTTTCATGGGTACCATTGTAAAAGTACTCTCTGCAAATCAGGTCATTGTTAGCTACTTTGATGATGAGGAAGAGACAGACGTTACAAAAGTTTACGCCATGGAAAAAGCTGTAAAGGTACATAAGGCATTTGCTAACCAGGATCTGGTATTTTAATCTTGAGTCTTATGACAGAAGAAAGATATAAAGAAATCAAGGAAGGATATCTTGCTAATATCAAGAGATATATGCTTTCTGTAGGAGGATTATTTCCTCATGTCACCGTATTCGGTGCACACAAAGATGGCAATGATAAAGATGCCATCATCCACATCCCCATACCTGACGAGTTTCTAAAGTCAGAGGACATGAAAGATAAGTTCGTTGATGTAGTATTACCCGGCATAGCTGACAGCATTCATGAAAAGTTTATACCCTATGGTGTAGGCTGGGCTTCAGAAGCCTGGGTCAGGACATCACCCAAAGATGACAAACTTCCGGATAACTGGAAGGATCTCCCCATCAAAAGAGAAGTACTGTTTATTAACCTGGAGTTTGAACACAAGACAGAAACAATTGTCTATGACATCAAACGCATGGGTAAACAAGTCAACGAAGACGGTGACCTGGTAGACCATATTGATCTCATAGAAGATCAGACTATGTCAGGTGCAGACGGTATGAGCGGAAGGTTCACAGGACTGCTTGAAAAGTTTACTAAAGCTGGTTCTTAATCTTTCGTACCCGTTCCATTTCACGCAACGTTTCATTAACAGCATAATGTTTTCTGGCCATCTGTACAGAATGAGAGTTATGTTTGGCTGCCTCTATCAGGGACAGCTCAGAAGATACCTCGTCTGTGTTCAGATGCTTCAGACTATACAGGTCTGCTGTAATGTTAAGTTTATCCTTTACATGACGTTTCCACCTGCGGGTGACCTGTTCAGGTCTAATCTGTTTTCCTCCAGGTAATAACCCTATAGAAAAGATATATCCGGTTAAGTGATCACCAATCTGTTCCCTCCAGAAGGGCAGGGCTATCTCTTTAATCACCTTGGTTACCCAGCGTTTCTTCCGTCCCTTTTTGACGAAGACCTGGTAGTATCCCTTGTCCAGGTATATATTCTCTATGCGTAAATCTAGTAACTCGGTACGCCTGGCACCGGAATGAAAGAAGATTTGGATGAACCTGAGAAAGACCGGATCGGTCTCTTTTAGGTGAGCTACCAGTAATTTTCTTTGTTCTGCGGTCAGAACGGTACGTATGACCTCATCTTCCTGCTTCTTACGGAGCTGTAGCACGGGATTATTATCCACCAGCTCATACTCCACAAGCTGTTCAAACAGCATGGCTAGATAAGTCCTGTATGCGTTCCAGTTACGGGCAGAGAGTTTTCTCTGCTCCTCACAATGGTCCATGATTAAACGAAGATGCTTACGCGTTATACGATGTGCTTCAATCTGGTTATATCCCAGAGCCCGTATAGAAAGTTGGATATACTTTAACGCAGAAGCCACACACTCTCGGGTATGTGGCTCCACAGTTAGCTTAGAAAAAGCGTAATCTAAAGATTTCGTAAGAAACATGGTCAACTTTTGGGTTGGTTAACCTACGTAACTTACTGATTATCAAGTGGGAGTTACCCGGATCGAACGGGTGACCCTCTGCTTGTAAGGCAGATGCACACGTTGATTATCAATCAGTTACAAAGGGTTATTAACAGATAACGTACATGTAAATATACTAAATCCGATTATCTTGTGAAAAGATGTAGTTTTGTAAAGCTCAAAAACAGAAGAACTTTATGGCACATAAACGTCTTTCACTAGATCAGGTAGAACAGATGAAGCAGATGGTCCAAAAGGGAACCGCTCCCGAGGATATAGCCAAACATTTTGGAGTAGCTATCTCCTCTGTACATAACTATAAAGCCAGGTTTAAAGCTGACGGAGTTAAATTTCCATCAGTTAGAGGCAAACGTCCTACCGGTTCTGTAGAAGCAGTTACACCTGTATCTAAAACCATAGGACAGATAAACTCTACAGCTCAACAGATAAATGCTGAAGAGTATAAGTTTATAGTTAACGGGACATCTGTTAAGATTTCTGGCCATGCTAAGAACATCAACATTGATAAAGACAGCATGGAAATCAACTTCTAAACTAGTACAAAGCTAGTTGGAACAAGCCGTGACCAGACGTCACGGTTTTTTTTATTTCATAATCTAATACCTAAGAACATGTTTACAAGTAAAGTAGACAAGAAAACTCAGCAAGAAGTAAATGCTCTACTCATTAGTGGAGCAAAACTAATGGAAGTAGCAGCAAAGACAGGATTATCTTATCCGAAAGTACATTACTTCCGTAAAAAACTGGTTAAAGCAGGAGCCTTGCAACCGTTGAACAAAACAACGAGGAAAAGAAGAGCTACTCGTCGCACAGTAACGAAGAGAGCAGCAACTAAACAAACTATCATTAACCAGTCATCTACGAACCAGGCTTTTAAGCTTATGGTAAACGGAACTACACTAGATCTTAACAACGTAAAGAGTGTATACGTATCTCCAGGAGTAGTTGACATTAAATACTAAACACACTATGCAAGAATGGTTGAAGAAGCTGTTTCCGTGGTCCAGAGTCAAAGTACTTGAGCAGGAAAACAAAGAGCTCCGGGAAAAACTGGTGGAGAGGCAAGAACATATCAACAAGACTAATGCATACTGGAAACGTCGTATCAACGACCTTATGCGTAGGAAAACTACCCACTAAATAATATTATAGCTCTATTATCCAGGGTTCTACCTGTAGACCTTTGGTTATGTTAGTTCTACAAGTTAGCTTTATACTAATATAAACGCTAACCCATGCTCTACCAGTTACCAAATGGTAAGGTAATTGAGATAAGCACCGAGCAGTATATTGAAATGTCCGATGAAGAACTGGAATATCTTATTGCATATAACTACGGAGACGTCATGGAAGACCCATGGTTTGGATCCGTGCTTAGCAAAAAAGACAACACCATATCAGAAGATATACTAGATGTACCACCGGACTTAACTGACATACCTGATACAGATAAGATATCCTATAGTGATATAGACTATAATCCTGAAGAGGACTAACCTCTTTTTTATTCAAGCAATCAAGCCCCTGGGGACTCACTGTCCCTGGGGGTTTTATTTTTTAAAACTTCCAAACATTTAAACAATGGGAAAAGTAACAGTTGTAGCTGATAAAAACGGAAACTTGATCAGCGTATCCTCAAACAATCCAGAGTACGGTTGGATCTTCGTAGAACAAACCATTCCTCAGTACTCTCAGGGCTGGTTACGTAACGTAACACTTAAGGCCCGCATCATGGGTAAGGTAAAAGACTTTACAGAAGGCGGATATTTCAAAGGTCAGACTCTTCCTGGTAAGATCGTAGTAAAAGAATCTTTCCAGCCGTTTAACAACGAGAATCCGGACAGCACTTTAAAGATTGCTGGTGATACCGGTATCCCCTGCCGCTATGACGATCAGCCTATCTACCGTCAGACGTTCTATACTACCAATGAAAACGATCAGGATGAACTGATTATGCATAATAACACTGATGAGATCAGAGAAGTTATGCGTGCTCAGAAAGAACTGGAGATTTTGAAAGTAGTTCAGAACAAACAAACTGAACCAGTAGAACTCTAAGTACATACTAAGTAAAGGCCCGGGAGAAATCCTGGGCTTTTTCTTGTAGAACTCGTATATATTCTCTAACTTCACCTCTCTAATTGTAGAACATGTACAACCCTAACAAAACCGTTACCGCCAACTCTAAGGGTATTATTATATCCTTCAGAGACTGTAACAAGCACAAGTACATACCCTATCAATCCAAAGCTGTACAAGAAATCCAGCTTGGAAAGGCTAAGTACCAGCAGCTTGACAGACCTGTGTTCAATAAAACACAGCAAAGACTCTACGCAGAAACCGTTTACGGACTTACGGTATTATCAGCTGAGCAAATTAAGGAACTCTCCCCTAAACGTAAACATGAGATTGTCTCAACCTACAAACGTGTACAGCATTTCCTTAACAAGCTAAAGCAAGAAGTAGTAAACGAGCAGGTTAATGCACTATTGTCTGCACTATTTCACAAATCATTATTTATTAAACAGATGTGTGAGGTTAAGTCCTACGACCGTGGGTACAAAGACCGTCACACGTTTAAAGAACTTGGCCTGACTCAGGAAAGGATTGCTGAAAAGCTGGTTAATGCCGGCTTTTTACCATCAAACTTTTTTGAGCTGGCATAACTAAATCCCTGCTATGGAAACCATTTTTATAACCAATGGAGATGTACAGTTAGTTCTTGTTCCCAAGAGCGAGCTAGATAGGCTACTCCTAGCCAAACTGACAGAATCAGGACCCGTATCACTGGAACTGATTAGTCAGCCTGTAGGTATCCTGGGCAAGTCCGTAAAGGATGCCCTGGTTCTTAAACCTCAAACAAAACAGGATGCTAAAGACAAAGACCAAGATCTGTAACGGCTGCAGTCAAAGCAAAGTAATATGGAAATCCCACGGTAAAGATAAGTACTGTAAAGAGTGCTGGTATACCATGGAAAAGCCTAAGTCTATCTCACCTGTCTCTAAAAAGAGACGGGTTGAGATGGACGAATATTCCAAAAGACGTGAGTTATTCCTGATAGCCAATCCTA
>JACCDX011826846.1_pt1 | contig 19841 bp, 15 predicted proteins | sample 7449681 | NCBI WGS metagenome assembly JACCDX01 (sample SAMN15323450, study PRJNA562643) | freshwater metagenome | isolation source: river surface water | place: USA:Blue River Watershed | collected 2017-08-18
AAAGTCATTTCTTATATATCCATATAATTTTGTAATGATTTTTATGGAATCATTAATCATTGATAGTAAATCGTTATATCGGCTCATGTTATTTTGTCGAATCTCGGCATTTCCAAATATCGATTGAATAACCGATTTAGTAAACTTAATTTTTACAAGTTCTACACCAATAGAAGAGCATAAAAAATGCTTCACAAAATCATCATTGACAATGCTGAATGTTTCAACATATACATCATCGTAAAATTTCTCGTTAAAAAGATACCATACAATGCGTACAAATGTCGAAAAGCCAATATTGTTCAATTTTGTGAAAATAACTTCTAAATTGAGCATTATTGTTAATAATGATTGATGATCATTAATGATTGAATGTAAAGATTCTTTTATCTCATCTGTCATTTTATCAGTATTATATTGTTCTTTGTGAACAATTACAATAAAGGCATTGATGCAATCAATTTGAGCTGTAAAATCTTCCATTCTTTTTAAAAATTAGAGTTTTAGGGATACACAAGCGATAGACGAAATTTAATCGTGGATTATATTTTATTGATTTTATAAAAATATATTCTAGAGATAAAAATCATCATTTTTTTTATTGAAATAAATAAAAAAACATACTATATAAATTTAAATGATTATTCGATAATTTTCCAATAATAACCGTTATGTAGTTCACCTGATTGAGCATACTTTTTAAGCGATGCTACTGACATTTTAAATAATTTTATCACTTCTCTATTTGAATCGTATGTTTTCAATACAGTCTTTGAAATTGGACATATTTGTTGTACTTTTTTTGATGCTGAAGAGACATACTTATCGGGTAATTTATTGTTTTTTAAGTATTCATCTTGCATCTCTTGTGGGCAATCATAAAAATAGTTCCAATAATGGCCTGATGAAATAGATTGTTGTTTAATAGCTCTATTGAAAGAATTTGCTTTCATAAGTCGGTCTTTAGTAGCTTCTTTTTGATTGGGATAAACATTTAAAATTTTAGTCTTTTTAATGTCTATCATTGCAACATACTGAATTTTAAATTCTTGTTTTTTTATGTTGACAGTATTAGGTATTTTTGTTGGAGGATTTTCAGTTCTTTTAACGAAAAACCATCTAAATCCTTTATATATAGTATTATTTTTAGATGAATTACGTAATGGAGATGGAGAAATTTCCAATTCGGGCAAATCGCGTTCTACATCTGCTGGAGACTCATGTATTTTAATTGGAACTTCTAGATTATCGGGATCATATTGATAGACGTATGGAACTTTTGTACTATATTTCATCTTTTTACCGCTTAAATAAATAGTCGTTAAATCAATGTCATCTTCATCACTATCATATGATGATTCTGTGTCATTGTCTGATGATTCTGCTTTATTTTCATTTGTTTTATTATTGTCATTTTTTGATTCATTGATAGTTTCTTTGTTTTTATTTTTTTTAATCAACTCTTTATTTTTTAATTCAATGATTTCATTTAATTTTAATCTTTCTTTTTCTAATTTTATTTTTTCCCTTTCTAATTTTATTTCATCAATTTCAATCATTTTAGAAATTTTATCACATTTGGTTTTATATGACTCGTTATAATCTGTAGAATCATATGAATTATATGAATCACTAGAATCATAATCAATATTTTTTTCTATTTCAGGTTGAATTTGATCCAATATTACAGGATTATTTATTTTACCATCATTATTATTTTTAATTGAATCAACATCATTTTTAATTCCAAGCAATAAACCATAAATATCACTTAATTTAGTGTTATTTACTTCATTTAATTTATTTGAATTTTCAATTTCATTTATTTTATTTATAATTTCATGACTAATATCTGTAAAATTATTTTTATGCAATTGAGCAATATGAATAATTTCATTTAATTCCTTTGGTGAAACTAAATAGGTCTCTCTTGATGAATTTCCATATTTATTTTGCATTTCATAATAAAATTGTTTTATGTATTCATGTTTGTGTAAAAATGATTCAAATTTAACATGATTATTTACGTCAATCAATTCCATTAAAACAGGTTCAACACCTTCAAATGACGTTTTTAAACTTGTTATTCTCTCTTTTATGTTTTGCGAACTTCCAATTTTTATCAATATTTTGTCTTCAATAACATTAAATCTGCAAATGTAAACTACATTTTTGTTAGATAATGTTTTCATTAAAGTGTTGTGTTTCTCAATCTCACATTTATATTTAATCAAATCTTTCTCAATTTCATTTTTCTCAGGGTTTAATTTATAATCTCCATTTATTCTAATTTCTCTAATTGTTTCAATCATCCAGTTTTGAAAATATTTACTTGAATCTTTTTTTGATTTAGACATTAATTTATACAGTCCCAATTCTGTTAAATATTTACATTTTTGAATACCACCCTCAGTTTGAATATTTAAAAATGTTTTATATTCTTCTGTAAAATTATTTGTACTTTCATGAATATTATTCAATCCTAATAATGTTGCAATATCACTAGCATTAAATAAAGGATTATCAGAAGTACCTTCAATTCGTACATTTATATCAGGATTGTAAATTTTAAAGGCTTTAAGAATTTCCATTTTTTAAATTTTTGTTTTGTTATATTTAACCATATAACCTTATCTTTAAATCAATTTATATTATAAATTATTGATTAAAATATTATTAATATTTATTTAATATATAAATCTTGTAATTTTATTGTAAAATCATGATAAATTATCATAACAAATAATATTTTAAAAAAATTAAAGTAAATTGAAAGTGTTCAAAAGTGATATGGATGAATATATCCTTTAATAAATTGCAAATGTTCATTATGTGTTAAAAATGCGATACAGTAAATCACAAGTGTTCGTAAGTTTCTTTAAATCAATTTTTATCAACAATTTTAAATAATATTTCATTTAGTTATATCATTCAAAAAATATTATCAATGGTATAACTAAATGTAATATCATTCAAAATATCAATATTTCATTGGCATTTATATTAAATCAATTTTTATTAACAATAAAATAAAAATTGATTTTTATATTTTCAGAAATTCAAAATATATATACATCAAACTATAAATAAAAATGAAGTATTGTATTGAGTGTTCTAAAAATAATGTTAAAAAGGTTGCCTCTTATGGAAATGTCAATGAAGGAACGGCAAAATATTGCAGTGATTGTTCTAAAAAAATTATTATAAAAGGTAAGATGGTAAATTATAAACATGGATATTGTGGTAAAATAGTCGATGATTCAACTATGATTTTTAGTAAGAGATATTGTTGTGAGAATGCGAATTTTAATTATCCAGATGCACCTGTTAAGAAAGGCATACGGTGTTTAGAGCATAAAGAGAACGGTATGATTTGCATAAATGGGCATCTTTGTACTGTATGCAAAGTTCAACAAGCGAGTTTTATAATTCCAGGTTCAAAGAGAAAAACGCCTTCTCATTGCGGTACATGTATTGAGAAATTAAATGTTAAGAAAGAAGATGTTGTACATAAAAAATGTCGAGAATGTAATGAAAGAATTGCATGTTTTAGTTTAAAAGATAAGAATGTTATAGAGTATTGTGGAATTTGTATTGAAGAGTTAAATTTAGAAGGAGTTAATTTACATCATAAAAAATGTCTTGAATGCAATGAGAAACATGCGACGTATGGAAATGTAGGAGAGAGTCCATTATATTGTGCATCACATGCGAAAGATGGAATGATTCAGATTCATAAGAAGGTATGTGAGAAATGCGGAATAACCAAACCAACGTATAATTATCCTGGAGAGATTGAAATGAGATTTTGTAAAAATTGTTGTGAAGAAGGTATGATTAATGTTAAGGATAAGTTGTGTGAAGGATGTGATAAGAAACGTCCATCTTTTAATTTTATTAATGAGAAAAATGCGATTTTTTGTTTCGATTGTAAATTACCAGAGATGACGAATGTTTTATATAATAAATGTATTGAAGAGAACTGTAGTAAACATGCATATTATAATTACAAAGATAGTGAAAAAGGGATTTATTGTTTCGGTCATATGAAACCAGATATGATAAATTTGTGTTTAAGATTATGTAAAGAGTGTAATAAAGTAGCTTTATTTGGAAATGAAGGTGGAGAGAAAGAATATTGTTCAAGTCATAAATTAGAAGGAATGATTGATTTACAACATGATAATTGTATTGTATGTAATGAACATAGAGCTAAATTTAATAATTATGGAGAAAAATCAAGATTATATTGTGTGAATCACAAAACTGATTTAATGGTAAATTTAGACCAAACCATGTGTAAAACCTATTTATGTGGAAAACGCGCAATTGAGAAGTATGACGATTATTGTATGACATGTTATATTCATATTAATCCAGATAAACCTGTATCACGAAATTACAAAACGAAAGAGAGTACTGTTGTTGGACATATATTGAGTAAGTTTCCAGACTTTTCATGGGTTGCTGATAAAAGAATTATCGATGGGTGTTCATCTAAACGACCTGATTTATTATTGGATTTAGGTTATCTTGTAATAAATATTGAGATTGATGAAAATCAACATAAATCATATGAAGAGATATGTGAAAATAAAAGACTGATGTTAATCTCAAAAGATATTCAACATCGAAATTTAGTGTTAATTCGTTTTAACCCGGATGGTTACACATTAAATAATGATAAACATTTATCTTGTTGGAATATTGGTAAGGATGGTTTATGTACATTAAAGAAAACGTATCAAAAAGAATGGAATTTAAGACTAAAAAAGTTAGAAGATACAATCAATTATTGGACGAATCCAAAAAACACTACTGATAAAATGATAACAGTAGAATATTTATTTTTTGACGAGTAGCAAATATATAAGGAAATTTTAATATATTTTATTTTATTATATTTTTAATTTTTAAGAAAAAAATATTTAAGCAATTATTTCAATTATTAATTCAATTAATTAATTTAATAATTCATTTTATAAAAATCATTTTTTACATTTAATGTATTTTACTGTATTATCATAAAATCTGTTTTTTTGTATTGATACTAAAATTTAATTTTTTAGAAATTAAATTTTAATTTTTATGCGTTTTGCCAAAATTTTTTTCTAAGTATTATGTATATATAAAACATGACAGGTGGTCTTATGCAACTCGTGGCCTATGGTGCCCAAGACGTTTATTTAACTGGAAATCCTCAAATTACCTTTTTCAAGGTAGTCTACAGAAGACACACTAACTTCTCTATGGAAGCTATCGAACAAACCTTCAACGGAACTGCCGATTTCGGCAAGAAGGTTACTTGCACTGTCTCTAGAAACGGTGATTTAATTCACAGAATCTACTTGCAAGTCACTCTTCCTAGAGTTGAAGCAACTGTTTCATCTGCTTTCTTTAGATGGGTTAACTACATTGGTCATTTCCTTATCAAGTCTGTTGAAGTCCAAATCGGTGGTCAAAGAATTGATAAGCAATACGGTGATTGGCTCACTATCTGGAACGAGCTTACTCTTCCTCCTGGTTTGAAGGCTGGTTACGATAACATGGTTGGTAATACCGTCGCTTTGACTGGTACTGGTCTTCAAAGAACTGAAGCCACCACCTTGTACGTTCCCTTCCAATTCTGGTTCTGCAGAAACCCTGGTCTTGCCTTGCCTTTGATTGCATTGCAATATCACGAAGTTAAGATTGAACTTGAATTCAGACCCAAGGCTGAATGCTACGTTTCTACTGCTGGCTCTTTGAATAGTTGCGGTGTCTCTGTTAATGGAACTCTTGATTCTTTCTGCGTTCCTTCTCTTGAATATGCCACCTTGTTCATTGATTATATCTACCTTGATACCGATGAGAGAAGAAGATTCGCTCAAACTTCCCATGAGTATTTGATCGAACAATTACAATTTACCGGCGACGAGTCAACCGTCAATACCAGCGTCAAGGTTAAGTTGAACCTCAATCACCCCGTCAAGGAATTGATCTGGGTCGTTCAAAGAGATGATGTTGTTAAGCTTGGCTACAACCAATGGAACAACTACACCGATGATTTCGATGCTGATTCCGGATACTACAGTGTTAACAGTGCTGGTCTTCCTGATCCTTCCCAACTTGTTTTCACTAATGTTGAAGATGTTTCTAACGTCTTCCCATTTGTTGGAACTCAATCTCTTGATGCTGAGTACTTGGCTTACTTGCAACAAGCTGGTTTGAACGTTGGCCCTGGTGGAATCTCTAATGGTTCTACCAATGCCCAAGTTAGAGGTATCAATCTCCCTGCTGGTCCTGGTCCTAACGCCAATAACTTGGCTCCTACCGATTTCGGTGCTATTACCACTGCCGGTGATTACTCTGATCACGCTGGCTTTGGTCCTATCAACGCTGGTAGAAACCCTGTTATTAGAGCTAAGTTGCAACTCAACGGTCACGATAGATTCCAAGAGAGACTTGGTTCCTATTTCAACTTGGTCCAACCCTACCAACACCACACCAATATTCCTGTTACTGGTATCAACGTTTATTCCTTCGCATTGAAGCCTGAGGAACATCAGCCAAGTGGCACGTGCAACATGAGTCGTATCGATAACGCTACGCTCCAATTGCAACTCACCCCTAAGGCTGCTTTGGGCTCTAAGATTAGAGTTTACGCTACCAATTATAACGTGTTGAGAATTATGTCGGGCATGGGCGGTCTTGCCTATTCAAATTAAGAAAATTATTGGTACTTTATTGCGAATATTTTCTGTAAAAAATATTTTTATTGTTTTATTGTATAAAAAAGTATAATCTTAATTAAAAGGGTAGTTGCATAAACTCTACTTACCCCAAAATTATTTTTTATAAAAATTATAAAAAATAAATTGTTAATAATAAATAAAAAAATGATTTTTTAAATTACTGAAAATCATTTTTATTATATAAACCATAAAAATGAGTATTATAAATAAAATTGAAGAGAATCACATTATAATTAAAGAATTTAACGGAAAAATTATTCAAAAAGTATGTAGATTTAAAGGACAAGAAAAAAATAAATATTGGCTTGTTCAAAATAAAGAGACAAATGAAGAGTATTATATAATGGATTGTGGAAATTTAAATTTAACATATATAGATAAAGAAAGTATTGAAAAAGTGATAAATAATGAAAGATGTTGGACAATGTCTACAAAGGGATATATTTTTAGTGTAAATGATGAAGGAAAACAAATATATATGCATGCATTTTTAATGAATCATTCAGGTCATGGTTTAGAAAAAGGAGCTTTAACAGTCGACCATATAAATCGTAATAAGTTTGATAATAGATTGTCCAATCTCCGTTTGGCAACACAAGCTGAGCAGAATCAAAATACAGGTAAAAGAGAAAGAAAATATAATGCAAAACCATTACCAGATGGAATTCAACAAAAAGATTTACCAAAATACGTAACTTATAATGCGGAATATGAAAAAGAACCTGATGAAAATGGTAACAAAATATTAAAAAGAGATTTTTTTAGAATCGAAAAACATCCAAAACAAAACGGTAAATCATGGTCATCGTCAAAAAGTAAGTTTATGTCTATACAAGAAAAATTAGAACAATCTATTGAGCAATTAGCTATATTAGATGGATTGTAAATTTATACAATAATTTTAATAAATTTTTTATTTTACAAACTTTATTTTTGCTTTACCTTCAGGTAAAGCAATATTTTTAAATATAATTATTACAAATAATCATATTTAAACAATAAGAATACAGCAAAATAAAAATATTTTATAGTAATATTTTTATTTATGATATTAAATATTTATCTTTTTCCTTTTAATAACAAAAAACAATATACAATAAATATTTAAAAATATAAATTTAATTTTTTATTTTCGATAACAAAAAGCAACTTAAAAAGATGAAACATGTTATATAAATAAGATTAAGAATGAATATTGATATTGTAAGTTTAATTGAAAATAATCCCATTACTAAATTTAATGGAGATTATAAGTCAAAAATAATTAAAAAAATAACTGATGAATTTAATGGTTATGAGCAACAATTATTTTTGTCAAGTTTTTACTGTTATTTAAAATATGATAGAGTAAATGATTTTATAATTGATTTAGATAATATTTGGAATTGGTGTGGATTTAGTCAAAAAATAAAAGCCAAAAATTTATTAATATCTAATTTTAAAATTAACATTGATTATAAAAATCTTGCTCCAGAAGTTTATGAAGCAAAAAATATTGCTTCTGAAGCTGCAGCAGCAAAAAAAAATACAAGAGGTGGACATAATAAAGAAATATTTATGTTGACTGTTAATGCATTTAAAAAATTTTGTTTAAAAGCAGCCACAAAAAAAGCTGACGAGATACATGATTATTATATTAAATTAGAGGAAATTATGCATAATGTATTACAAGAAGAGACGAATGAATTGAATAAACAATTATTGGCAAAAGATAATTTAATTAAATTTGAGATGGAAAATAAATTAAAGAATGAAAGAGAACGTGAACATGAGAAAACAATATTGAAAGAGTACACATGTGCAGGTTCAATTGTTTATATAATTAAAGTTAAACAATTTGAAAATGGACAGTATATTGTAAAAATTGGAGAAAGTAGAAAAGGAATATCATCAAGATATAGTGAACATAAAACAAAATATGGAGATATTTTATTATTAGATTGTTTTAAAGTCGATAAAAGTAAAGATTTTGAGTCTTTTATCCATAAGCATGAAACGATAAGAAAACATAAAGTGACTGATTTAGAAGGTCATAAAAATGAAAACGAATTATTTTTAATAGGTAATGGTTTTTCATATAAAATGTTAATTGATATTATTGACAAAAATATCAATTCTTATAATTATAATGTTGCTCAATTATTAAATGAAATTGAATCGTTAAAAAAAGAAAATGAATTGTTGAAAGAAAATAATTTATTGAAAAATTCCCTTTCTAATAACACATATGCTATAAATAATGTAATTAATGAAAATAAAGAATCATCTATTACAAATGATTTAATAAATCTCATTAAAGATTTATCAACAAAAATAAATAATTTATCAAGCAAAGTTGATAAAATAGATGATACCAATAATGAAATTATGAAAAAGCTTGATACACCAGAAAAAAAGATAACAACAGGATTTAATAATATTCTTCCAACAATTGGCCCACGTCTCCAAAAGATTGACCCATCTACTATGCAACTTATCAAAGTTTATGAGACAGTTAGTGAAGCAATGGCTGAGAATAAGGGAATAAAACGTCCATCTATCAATAAAGCTATTGAGAACAATACAATTTATTGTGATTTTCGTTGGGCATTTGTCGAACGTAATTTAGACCCAAATATTCTTCACAATGTCGAAACTACAAAAGAAATTAAACAAAAAAATGTTGGTTATATCGCCAAATTAAATGAAGCAAAAACCGAAATTATCAATGTGTATATTGACAGAAAAGTTGCATGTTTCTCAAATGGACATAAAAGCGGTTCTGCTCTTGATATTGCCTTTAAAAATCAAACGCCTTCAAATGGATTTTATTACACTTTATACGAGAAATGTGAAAAAAAATTACGAGATAATTTCGAAGCAAAACATAGCGGATACCCTATCTTATATAAAAATGGTCTCGGTCAATACGACATGAACAATAATTTAATAAAAGAATTTTCATGTAAATATGATTGTATAAGAGAATTAAATATTTCTGATAAGTCATTGGCAAAAGCAATACGAGAAAATATACCTTATAAAAATTTTTATTATAAAGAATTAGGTGAAAAACTCAGCATCTAAAATCAGGTAACTACGTTCGCGAGCGTTAGCGACGCTTGCGCTTTGCTAAAAGCGCATCCCCGAACCCCTCCTTTTATTTAAAAAATATAATTGAAATTAATATTTTTATTATAAAAAACTTAGCATCTAAAATCAGGTTATACATAATTTAACTTAAAATTATTTTACTATAAATATAATATAGTAAAATAAATGTTCAAAAACATATTTCATGCAAATAATTTAACTAAGTTTAATTCCATTCTTGGTTTAATTACACTTAATTTTCAAATATTTGTATTATATCCATGGCATAATCAATTATCATTACAAATGCAAAATTTTGAAAATAATATTATAAATAATAAAAGTAAATGATTTCATTCTATCCGTTTATGATAGTCTCTTCGTAAAACATATCCAATTGAATTGGCTCATCACAAATACCATTTCTTTCCATTTTATTAATTATCGTATCAGTAGCTAATAAAACTTGTTTATATGTATCTTTGCCTACTTTATGATTATATGCATAAATAGGTTTTGATATACTGCAAAATTTAGTATCACCCAATAATTTAACACATATTCCAGTTACTTTATTAGGTGATTTGAAAATTTTTGTTGCTTTTTCTCTCTCTTCTTCATTAATAATATTTATATATTCATAAACATCAATATCGGATATTGATGCGTACTCACGGATTTCATCAGGTAAAAGATTAATCATATCTTCCAATACTTTCCTATCAAAAGATACCCCAAAATAGCATGCCTCTTCTGCATCCTCTGGATCATCAGAACGCAAAGCTAATAGATTCTTTATATATCTAATTTCTCCTTCATTCTTATTTTCATTATTAGAATGAAGTGTTTCATTGGAAACATCGTTTAAAGCGTCGATTTCAGTAGCAACAAAGTTCATTTTAAAGGTATTTTTAATTATACTTTAAGTTATATATTTCTTTATAATATTTACAGTATTTCAGTAAAAAAGATTATCAATTTTTTTACACTTTTTTACATTTTAAACGCGCCAACTTTTTCTTTAAAAATTATTTAAAAAATGTAAACTTAATTTTGATAATCTTATTTTTGTTTGGTAAAAAAAAGTGAAAAATAAATATATATAAAAACAATATAAATATATGATATTATATATTTTGTAATGATATTAAAATGTATATTAAAATGTATATTAAAATGTATAGGTATTTATATTTGTATTAGTATAATTATAAATCCATTGACATCATCTTTTTATATAATGAGTATTGGAAATAGCATGGGATTACAATTATTAGATGAACGTGGTTATATTAAAAATAAAAAAACTCAAAAATTATTAAATGACAATGCTACAAGTATTAAATTCATACGAGATTTAAGGGATGCAAGCGTGTTCTATTGGTTGTTTTTACATCCATTATCAACACCATATTCATGTTATTATACTATAACATCAACTTTTAATGCAATTAATTACTTATTATATGATAAAACAAGAGTTGAAATGGGCGAATTTGATAAATAAAATTTAAGTATCATTATAAAAAAATCAGTATTTTAAATGTGCAAATGTGTAAAAATAATTTTTTTAATCTATACGTTTACTGAAATAGAATTCAAGTGGGCAATTTGAGAACGGAAATCCAGATAATCCATTTAGAAAAAACTCTGAATTATATACCTGATATGGCTTGTTGTAATAACAAACACAATCACATATTTTTGTTCCATCATAAATATCAAATGATGCAATATTAACAGACTCACATCTTACTCCAACTAACTTTAATGCATTAATAATATCTCTCTTTGTATCTTCGTCATCTTGCATGTCCCAAAAAGAATAATCAGTAGGATCGTATGTATAAGGCTCATTTAGAGCAGTGCGTATTTTAAATGCCAGTTCTATTACCAAACTTTCATTTAAATATACGTTAGCATTAAAAATTCTATGTAATGGGTTTATTATGCATTTGTTTTTATATAACGGACATTTGCATTCCCATCGTCAGTTATTTAATTACCGTTTTTAATTAAACAACAATTGTTGCAGGTGTTATACTTGTTATTGTTCTTATAAATTCTTTCGGTCTTTCTCTATGTTTTAGATAATATAAACCTATCGATAGTATATTTTTACAAGCATTCACATCTCTGTTTACGAATATACGTTTTTCTGTGTCCTCTTTCTGAGTTAGTACTTCGTGTAATAAACGTTGATGCTTCCCTTTTTTTATTTTTAAATTTTTTAATTCTTTATAGTCTTTATTGTATAATTTACTTGTTTTATATTCATTCACATCAAATATCTCAAACCTTCTTGATAATAATCTTTTTAATCCTAAATTTGGAGTACTATATGTTCCTTTCATTGCTGTTCCTCTACTGTAATCACCATATAAAAGTACTATCTTTTTACCATTTTCTTTTTCCTCCTTAGTTAAGTATTTATTTTCTACTTCGTTTAACAATTTATCTTCTGATTTTTTTGTTCTCGTAAATCTTCTAAATGATAATTTTCTAAACAATATTTTATTATAAAAATCTTTTGTTTCATTATTAAATATATTTTTATTTTTTATAAAGTCTTTATATTTATCTATATTTAAAGTTCTTGAATTGTAGTCCGGTAGTTCTTTCTCTTTTTTTAGTATTCCATTTGTTTCCTTTTCTGTATGTATGACAAAATTACTTCTTTTGGCATATGTATCAAAACGTCTTCTCATGGCAGAGTATTTAAAAAATTTGCCATGTTCATCAATCATTGTAAAAGGTCTAATCTTACCAGGGTCTACACCAATAAATTTATAATTTCCTTCTAAATATTTTTTGCATCGGTATTTTTCAAATTCTTCTAATTTATCAAATGTTATTTCATTATCCGTTTTAGGTAATCTATCTCCAAATTCTTTATCTTTATATTTTTTATTGATAAAAAGCAATATACAATCAAAACCATCTGTTTTAATTTCATTATAAAAAATATATTTAGATTTGAGTTTAAAAATAGATTTCTTTTCTAATTTTAATAGAGATTTCCAAACATGTTTTTGATATTTTTTACAGTTTAATAACATTTGACTTTTACCGAACATAAAAATTTCTTTTTTCTTATCATCAAGTAAATCAACAATAGCACTTGTATTTAATGTTATATGTTTAGGAATAATATTATTTCTCTGAGGGATAACTTGAAAATTTCTTTTATTTAACTCTTCTATTTTTTTATTGATATAAAAAGAATATTTTAAATATTTGTCAGGATTACTTTTAACATCATATGGTATTGATTCTTCAATTTTATCAGGAAATAAAAAAGGTCTATTATCTCTTATCCATTGATGATATTTAATATTAGATTCTTCAATTTTATCATTAAACAAATCATTCTTTAATTGTCTGATTTCTAAATTTAACTGTTTATACAATTCTTTTCTAACTTTTTTATCTTTATGATTTTGTTTAATCTCTTTAGATACAGGATTTTTAAATAATTCATTAATGTATTTACCTAAGTGTCCGATAAAATGTATAGAAATATTATTGTTAATACAAGTAACAATTTCTTTAGCAGTTTGTTCTAAAATATGAGATTTATTAGTAATATTAGGTTTAACATCAATTAATTTATAAAAATTATTTTGATAAAAAAGTTTTAAATCGTCTTTAGAAGATTTATTTTTAATCTTGTTGATATTAGTACTTTTACCTTTAGTTGTATCATTAAATCCAATAGTTTTTAAAATATCTAATATAAATGATTTATTAATTTTAGGAAGTTCTAAATTATTGTTAAATTTGTCTAATAAATATAATTTAAGAAATTGATAACTGAGTATAACTAATTGATTAATTTCTTTAACGGTGTTTTCGATAATAGGTTGAATTTTATCGTAATTTTTATTTTTAATAACAGATTTTAAAGGAACTTTAATAACTTTATAAATCTGTTCATTCTTTTCATATGAGTCTTTATTTTTATTTAAAAACTTATTTTTAGATTTCTTTTTTTTCATATTTAATTCTATATTATATATATGTTATTTCTTTAAATACTTTTAAACGTAATAACATAATTATTATTTTATTATAAATAAAATTTAATTTTGTAATAATTTTTTAAGTTTTCTTTTTTCATATGCTCTTTTATTATATTCTTTAGTTTGTTCAGGAGTTCTTGGACTTTTATATCCAGTTTTATCTTTATATTCTTTAACTTTTTGAATAATTTCTTCTTTATGATTTTCATAAAAAGTTTTACTTCTTTTGGGTGCAGTATATGTTTTAAGTTTTGTTTTTAATTCGTTATTTTCAATTAACAATTTTTCATAAAGTTCTTTATAATTAATAGTTTCTTCCATTTTAATCTGTAAAATATTAATAATATTTTTTTATATAAAAATATTATTAATAATATTTTTATAAAATTAATATTTAAAAAATAAATTAATATACTAATATATAAATTTTAATAATTAAAAATGAGTGAAGTAATATCTTTTGAAAAATCGTTTGCTAGTCATAAAAAAAGTAAATATTGGAGTGATAAAAACGAATTAAAACCAAGAGAAGTATTTAAAAATTCAAATGAAAAATATTGGTTTAATTGTGATAAATGCAATCATTGTTTTTTAAGACCAATAAATAAAGTATATGATAATAAAGAACACTGTAGTTATTGTGTTATTCCATCAAAAATATTATGTAATAATAATGATTGTAAATTTTGTTTTGAAAAATCTTTTGCAAGTCATGAAAAATCTAAATATTGGAGCAATAAAAATGAATTAAGTCCTAGACAAGTTTTTAAAAGTTCTGGAAATAAATATTTATTTAACTGTGAAAATTGTAATCATATATACGAATGTTCATTAGGAAATATACAAAAAAGAAATTGTCCATATTGTTCAAATCCTCCTAAAAAATTATGTGATTATTTAGAATGTAAATTATGCTATGAGAAATCATTTGCATTTCATGAAAAATCAAAATATTGGAGCAATAAAAATGAATTAAGTCCTAGACAAGTTTTTAAAAGTTCTGGAAATAAATATTGGTTTAATTGTAATATATGTAATCATGATTTTGATATTAGTTTGGACAGTATTACATCTCAAAAAAAACCTAGTTGGTGTCCATATTGTTGTATCCCTTCAAAATTATTATGCAATAACTATAACTGTAATTTTTGTTTTGATAAAAGTTTTGCATCTCATGAAAAAAGTAAATATTGGAGCAATAAAAATGAATTAAAACCAAGAGAAGTATTAAAATGTAGTAATGATAAGTATTATTTTGATTGCAATATATGTAATCATGAAAATAAAATATCATTAAATAATGTTAATGCAGGTAATTGGTGTTCATATTGTTGCAATCCTCCACAGAAAATATGTAATGATAATGATTGTAACTTTTGTTTTGAGCAATCATTTGCATCACATTTAAAATCAAAATATTGGAGTAAAAATAATGTTGATAAAATTGGAAATTTTATTAGTCCAAGACAAATTTTTAAAAAAAGTGATACTAATAAGTATTTATTTTTTTGCGATATATGTAATCATGAATTTGAAAGGTTACCATATAATATTCAGGAAAATAGCAATATGACGCATTGCATTTATTGTGTTATACCTGCTAAAATATTATGTAATGATATTGAGTGTAGTTTTTGTTTTGAACGATCGTTTGCAAGTGTCGAAAAAAGTAAATATTGGAGCAATAAAAATGAATTAAATCCTAGACAATTAATTAAAGGAAATAATAATAAGTTTAAATTTAAATGTGAATGTATGCACGAATTTTCTTCATCATTATCACATATAACTAATGGAACATGGTGTCCATTTTGTGTAAATAAAACTGAACAAAAATTTTATGAAAAAATAGTTTTAATTTATCCAAAATTAATACAACAATATAAAGTAGAATGGTGTAAAAATATAACTTATTTACCATTTGATTTTTGTATTGAAGAATATAAAATTATTATTGAACTTGATGGAAGACAACATTTTGAACAAGTTTCTAATTGGAACTCTCCTGAAGAAAATCAACAAAGAGATAAATTTAAAATGAAATGTGCAAATGATAATAATTACTCAATTATTCGTATTTTACAAGAAGATGTTTTTTATGATACTTTTAATTGGATTCATGAAATTAAACAAGCAATACAAAAAATTATTGATGATAAAGTTATACAAAATATTTTTATTTGTAAAAATAATGAATATAATATTTTTAAATGATTTTAATTATTTTCTAATTATTAAATATTTATGGTAAAACAATTTTCGCCAGACTTAAAATTAAAAGCGGTTTTATATTACAATAAAATTAAGAATTTTAAGAAAGTATGTGATATTTTTGAATGTTCTCATAGAAGTTTAAAAAGATGGGTTATAAAATATAATAAAATTAAAAATTTAGATAGAAAAGAAAGAAAAAAAGGTTCTTATAAAATCAAACAAATACATATTGATTTTATAAAAAATGAATTAAAAAATAATAATGATATACATATGCAATTATTACATCAAAAACTACATAATAAATTTACAGATTTATTAATTTGTAGGCAATATTTGTCAAATATTATAAGAGACAATAATATTACTCGCAAAAGAGCAACTTTTGAACATTTCCCTAAAACATATAGAGGTAAAGATAGAAATGAAAAAGAAGAATTAAAAGCTTTCTTTAATGTAATAAAAAAATATAATTTAGATGATATAATATGTATAGATGAGTCATCATTAAGTACTTCTTTAAAATATAATTATTGTAGAAGTAAATTAGGAGATAGATGTATAATAAAAACAGACGATAATTCTGTTTTTAAGAAATATTCTTATATAAGTGCAATAACAAATAAAGAATGTATAAATAGTAAATTATATGATGAAGGTTCTGTAAATGCAGAACGTTTTAATGTATTTTTAATGGAAATATGTGATAAAGTAAACAATAAATTATTTATATTAGATAATGGTCAAATTCATAAAAAAGAAGAAACTAAAAAAATTATAAAAAATAGTGGTAATTTTTTATTATATACGTGTCCATATCATCCACGTTTAAATTGTATAGAACAGTGGTTTAATCAATTAAAACATTATATAAAACTTGATAAACCAAAAAATTTAATAAAATTAAAAGAAAGTTTAAATAATTCTATAAATAAAATAAAAGAAAAACATTATAAAAATTATTTTATTTATGCTTATAAGAAAGACAATTATAAAAATACTAAATTAACACATTTATCGACTAAACATAGAAAACCTAAAATTTATAAAAAATAGACTGGCATTTAAAATACGCACTGCTCTAAATTTACACCTGCAAATATCATGCAACGACCTTCATACTTTAACCAATCATCTTCATTTTCTGGAATTCCAAGATACTCTGGTTCATTGACGACATTAACGATATTGGTAACAGTATTTTTACTTTTACGTGGCATTTATATTGTACTTTTTAATTGTATATTTTACCATAATATTTACAGTATTTTAGTGAAAAAAATAATCAATTTTTTAAATATTTATAATCTATAAATTGCAATTTTTTATTTATATATTTTTCATAAAAACAGATATTCATTACCGTTATCAATCATTTAAAAAAAAATGATGGATAATATTATTTAGTTATATTTTTCTTATTATAATCTATAATTTAAAAATAGAATAAAATGATGAGTTATTGTGAAATGGAGAGCAAGCTTAATATAGCTTGTCGTTACGGCAACAATATCGAAGATTTCAACATAGTGAAATATAATATGAACAGTAATTGTTTCAATAATATTCATATTCAATCTTTATGTGAAAATGCTCATCCTGAAGCAGTCAATATAGTTAAGGAACTCTATAAACAAAATAGAGTAAAAAACGATTGTCATTACTATCTCGCTTCTAATACCAATACAGAAATTATCAGTATTTTAGAAAAAGAAATATTCAATATGTGTGAAGCCAATATTGCACATTTATGTAATAATAAAAACGATGAAATAATTCGATTTCTCATCAATAATCATCAAAGTTTAGTTGAAAAATACAATTCATTAGAATATGATTCGTTAGAACGTGTATGGAGACCATCCGACTTTGGAATTCTATTTGCTCTAGGCAAAAGTACTACTCACGATGCAATCAATTTTATTGAACAACATCCTAATCATACACATCCTACAATTATCACTAGATTATGTAGAAATACTTCTTCTAGGGCAATCGATATTGTTGAAAGAAATTTCGATAAATTAGGTGGAAATAAATACGAGGCGTTGTGTGGGTTAAGCTGTAATATCAATACGAAAGCAATTCATTTGTTGGAAAAACATTTTGAAAAACATATGAATACTTTATCAGAAATATGTTTGGAAAAGATACTTGAAAATCTATGTAAAAGTAAAAATACTGAAGCAATTAAAATTGTCGAAAAACATTTTGACATTTTGTCAGATATTGCTTTAGGTTATTTATATAATAACAAACAAAATTCAAGTGCTGTTGATTTAGTTAACGCTACAAAATATTCTGGTTGTTATTGTAATTTACCTTATTAATTTTTATTTATTTTGCTTTTATTATAAAAACAATTTTTAATATATGATTACTAAAATAAAATTATTAACAAAAAATAAAAAATTGATTTATTTAAAGACTAAAATTTAAATATATATACAAAACGCGTAATTATAAATGAGCAATAACAATAAGTTAAATTATCTTGAATTTGAGTTATACTGTGTAAAAAAACATAGTGAGGATTTTAATCAAATAACTTATCATTGGTCTAATATTCCGGAAAGTGAGTTATATGAATCGGGATTTATAACAAAGACTTTTGGTAGTTTTAGAAATTTTAGATTAAAAAAAGTTGAAGATAAAAAGAATGAGAAAATAAATTCCATACAAGAGTATGGTTTAGATGGATTGAGTATTGAATATCAAGATGAAGAGAAGATTTTTCATGGATTACAGATGAAATTATGGGATTGTAGAAGAAAATTAACAGGACATGATTTAGGAACTTTTATGGCAATAATGTCTTATTCATTGCAACTTAAAAACAATAAATCAAGAGGATATTTATATCATACGTGTAAAATAGAAGAAACACTCGATATTTTATGGAAAAATGCAGGAACAATGTTTTCAATTAAAGTTAAAAATCCATTTTTAAAAAATAATGTTGAATTAAAAAAAGAAGAAGAGAGTAAAACTTATAATGAAACAGATGTTATTTTAAGAGATTATCAAGTTGAAGCTATTGAAAAATTAGATAGTAATTGGAATGGAATTAAATTATTAAATCTTCCATGTGGAACAGGAAAAACAATAATTTTTTCAAACCATTTGAAAAATTCGAATTATAAAAATATTTTTATATTTTCACCTTTAAAAATACATGTTAAACAAAATCTTGATAGAGTAAAAACCTTTTTACCTAATTATAAAGATTTGCTTTTAGATTCCGATTTAACAACTGATTTTGAAGAGGTTAAAAATCTATTAGATGAAAAGTGTATTATATCAACAACATTTGAATCAGCATATAATGTTTTATCAAAATTATTTTATAATGAAAAAGATGATGGAGAATCAATAGAAAGTGATAATTTAGAATCATTATATGATTTGTCAAATTCTATTGTTATTGTTGATGAAGCACATAATCTTTTAAATAATTATGCATTGATAAAGATTTTAAAATCTTTTCCTAAAGTATTGCTTGTTACAGCAACACCTACTATTCAAATGAATGATATTTTAGGATGTGATTTAATTTATCAATATAAATTAAGTGATGCTTTAAGAGATAAACAAATATGTGATTATAAAATTTATATTCCTTTAATTGAGATGAAAGATGATGTTAGTTATGTTGATATTGAACAACCTGAAGAATTAATTGAATTGGATAATAATTTATGTAAAAAAGGTTTCTTTTTAATAAATGGAATGTTAGAAGTCGGAGCAAGAAAATGTATTGCTTATTTAAGTTCTATTGAAGCATGTCATAAAATGAAAT
>JACCDX011894339.1_pt1 | contig 19833 bp, 15 predicted proteins | sample 7449681 | NCBI WGS metagenome assembly JACCDX01 (sample SAMN15323450, study PRJNA562643) | freshwater metagenome | isolation source: river surface water | place: USA:Blue River Watershed | collected 2017-08-18
GACAACAACGAAGACGACAACGAAGACGACAACGAAGACGACAACGAAGACAACAACGAAGACAACAACGAAGACAACAACGAAGACGACAACGAAGACGACAACGAAGACAACAACGACGTCGACGATGATGAACCTGTCAGTAAACGTATTAAATTTCAATAACATACACTCCAGATGGGATCTTTCTGGCGACCTTGGACGAGCCAAGATCTGTAGAAAACTAGTACAGTTCGCAATTGCCGCTCATCCTGACTTAGAGTGTAAAACTGATTTTTTATATATTATTTTTACAACAATAAAAATAAATCTTAAAATGAACATTGAAAGTCAAAACTCTAGTATTAGATTTTATACTACAAATGAACCAGATACTTCACATATGATTAACCGTAATATTCTTGCAGAGGTAACTGGAAATGATATGATATCTTTAAGAGATCTTCGCACGAGTGTAACCTCTCAAATTCAATTTACAACTGACGACAAGCATGTTCTAAGTAAACTTTCAGATTTTATTTACGATCAAAAAGAACAACTCCAAGAAAATGACTATTTGAATATTATGAACTTTTTACAAAAAGTACATAGAAAGATGTAAACTTCTGTAATGTTTTTATATTAATTAATATAAAAATTAGCGTCTAGAGTCGCCTCGCAATGTATTTATGTTACGACTTTGTCTAAGCTCTCTAATCTGATCTACTGATAACTCTATAGTACTTGAAAGTTGTCGTATAAAAATCTGTCCGTGAGATGTAACATACAATTCTGAATTATTAGAAGGATTTACATGTATTTGAACAACCCATCTGTCTTGAACAGGTTTTGACTTGTCACTGTCTGTTTCACGGTATACATTATGAAATTGTACAGAATATAACTTTGGATCAATATATGGTCTGCAATTATTTAATACATCTATAATTTGCTGATTTATTCTATCTATCTGTTGTGATATGTTTACACTTTTAAGTGTTCCTGAAATTCTTGAATTATTTTCTATTCCAAAATATATATCTCCACCTTGTTGTGAGTTTAAAAATCCAATTACATATTTTTCTATTATTTCTCTACTTCCTTGATTAGGTAAATAGGTCTCACTGAAAGATTTAAACTCAACCATATTTGATTCATACTTAGATATATAGTTTCCAATTACATAATTGTTATACTCTAGATCGAGAAGCTTATCGGGCGCAGCGCGCCCTCTGGAGAGGCTGTAGGCCCCGACTGCTTCTCTCAGAGGGACAAAGTCCCGATCGGTCTCATTATCTGTACGCTTACGCTTCAACCTTGGTCTCAACTGAGTGCTTTCCTGGTTTGTATATTTTGATACAGACAGCGACTGTGAGTGTATCATTGGCTTTATACTCACTTGTTGCATTATATTATCTATAAAGTTTTCTGGTATATCTACCCACAATTTATTCTTAAAATAATCTTGCATTGTTATAAGTTTCTCTAGAAAACTTCTAGAAATATTTTTAGATTGAATAGTTAATAAATTATTTCTATCATTTCCTATCTTCGAAAGATCTTCAGAAAACCATACTAAGCTTCCAATATTAAACAGTGTCGTATAAAAAGTATATACTTTATCTTGAGATGAAACTAATGTTATATTATGTTTATGTGAAACACATAATATAAGTCCCCATGACAAAGACATAATTCTTTAGAAAATCTAAAGTTTTATCGTTTAAAATATAGTTATTAAAAAATCACTTTCTACACTCCAGTGTAAAATGTAGAAAAAAGTGAAAATGTCTAAAATTTATGTTTGAAAAATAATATTAAAAATGTTTGCATTTACACTTGGATATGTCACAAATCGCGAAAGTGCGGAGCGCACAAATGTAATTGTTACTGTATTTATTCCCAAACATGCTAAAACAAACGAAGCTCGTCAGGGTATTGTAGATTCTAGATATGCATTATTTAGAGCATCAGTTGTAATTCCTATAGCTATACAATTAGATAAAAGTACATTTTATCAAAATTGTACATACACGTACCATGAGTCTATAACTTTTGAACTAAATACTCCTGCTTATTCAGAGTTTGATCCGGATATAAACAAAGTGAAATCATCTGGAATATATTATTTTAAGACAATAGAACCTTTTAATTTTACACCTAATCTTAACGAATATTATATAAGAACATGGTATACTAATGGTCAATTATTAGCAGAAGTGCATTATAAAAATGGAAAAAAAGATGGAATTCAGACAATTTGGTCTGAAAATGGAAGAATGAAATGCCAGTCAGAATATTCTGACGGATTATTAAATGGTTATTTTCGAAGTTATCATCAAACAGGATTTCGACATCTTGATTTATGGTTTTTAAATGGAAAAAAACAAGGGTTGTGTAGATCATGGAATTCCGAAGGAGAACTTGTCGAATCCGCTACATTTGACGAAGATAAACTTATAGATACAAATTATAATATACTTTTTACACTCTAGATCGTCCCTGGGCTTTGCCTCGATTGGAGTGTAAAAGTGATTTTTTATATTTTATAAGTGTAAAATTAAAAAATGTTTAATCCAAATTACAATATGAACTTTAATCAAAATAATTCTTTAAATGATCAGCGTATAACATTATACAAAACTCTTTTAGTTAAAACTGAAAAAGAGCTCAAGACATTAAAAGAAGAATATACAAATGAACAACAAGAAAATAAAAAACTTAAATCTTATAATCTTGAGCTTCAAAAAGATTTTAACAAACAAATTAACAGTGTAGAATCAGAACATAAAACTCAAATTAATAAAATTAAGAGAAAATATGATGATCAAATTTCAGATCTTGAGTCTAAGAATTCCGAATTATATTCAAAATATAAAAACATTAAAGACTCTATCGAACGTACAAGAGAAGTATTTAGAGAAAATGAAAGATCTCTCGAAAAACGTATAGATAATCTTGAATATGAACTTAATAAGAAACGTAAAATTGCCGATGAATGTAAAGATCTTCTTCGTGAATCTAGAAATCAAATTTTACAACTTATGGAAGAAGTTCAAAGATGTCAAGATGCTAATTCTGAACTAGATTCTGACTCAGAATCTGACACAGAGTCAACTGTTATAATAGAACAAGATAATGATATCATTGATGAAATATTAAATCATCGTGAAAATTCAACTCAAGAATGGACATTTGAAAAAATACAAGAAAATCCTGATGAACACGATGTTAATCAACGTATTGAGTTATCAACTGAATATGAAGTATGCGAACTTGTTGAAGAAGAAGTTTCTGAACATTTTAATGAAGAATTTCATAAATATTTCTATACAACTAAAATATCAGAAAATATTAAAGTTGTATCTATGGTTGATACATTTAGATGGTTTACAAATCAATCTAGAAAATACTATAGCATTATAAACACTGCATCAAATAAGAAACTAAGTTCTCGTGGAAGATGTATTGATATTGTTAAACTTTCAACTAAATTCAATAATAAAAAATGCAACAAATTATGCTTAACAGGTAGAGGTGTTGTTATGTTATGTAAAGAAATTATTGAACGCACAGGAGATGAATTTAAAAGTCAAATTAATGATGTATTATTAATAGTTCCTAAATTAACATGGAGTTTATGTGAAAGAATTGACTAAGATTCTTACAGTCCGCGATCGCTGCGAAGCGGCTCAGATATCAAAAAAATATATTAATATATTTTTACTGCAGTCCAGATCCGAGGAGAAATCACGTATCTGGAGTGTAGACTTGAAAACTGAGTTTTTTAATAAGATAAGTATAATTTTAAAAATGACTATTATAAATATTAATATATCGCCAAATGAACTTCAAGCAGAATATAAAAAATGCGGAATTTTTCCAAAAAGTATAATTCATATAGGCAGTCATGAAGTTAGAATTTCTTCAGGTGAAACAAGACAATGGCGTCTTGAATTTGAATTTTTAGCCATTAATTTTATGTTTAAATATCGTGATCATGATCTTATAGGAGTTTTTGATATAAAAACAGTTAGAAAATTTGTCGCATTAAAACTTGGAATTTCTTCTGTATTAAAATGTAAAGATCCTACAAACACCGTTCAGTTAATAAAAAATACAACTAATCATGATATTACAGACGTTGTCTCAAAAATTACAGAAGATATGATTGTTGTAAAAACTAAAGAATTCGGAGATATAACCGTACCATCTGAAGAAGAAATTGCAAGTATATTACATAAACTTAAATTTCACCAAGGGCCTGTAGAACGTTATAATGAAGCTATGAAATGGAAAATGTAGATTATTCTTGAAAATTTTCAACATAACATATAAGCTTATCGCTAAGTTGTTTATATTTTTTCTGTTTTCTAAGAGGATCTTGTATGGTTTCTATATAATCAATTTCTTTTAATATATAAAAATATTGAGAGTTTATATTTTTAAAAAATGTATTTATATAATTTAATCTATATTGCATTTCTTCTCTATAAAATAATCTAGTAGTTTCTGATATTATCTTATTATTATCTTTCATTTCTTTAAGAAGATCTTTATTTTTATTATAAATGTTATACATATCTTCTAAATTACATATAGCAAGTCTATACCTCGAATGAATTTCATTTAGTTTATCAAGTTGTTTTTTAAATAAACTATTAGTTTTATAAAACAGATCAATTTCTGTTAACATTGATTTTTTATGACTAATAGTTTCCATAACTTTTGTAAATGCAGCTGTTCCTAATACAGGGGCAACAGCTGTTATTGCCGTTGTCCCAAGCTTGCTTAAAGAACATTCTCCTAAAAAACTAGAACATATTGATACAAAACCCATAGGATCCATATTTATATTATTATAAATATTAAATTTTTTATACTCTGGAGTGTAATCCTAGAACTCTAGCAAGTCTATTTAAAACTCCCTCTATGTTAGTATCTTTTTGTAAGTGTTTTGATTTGCGATAATCTGTAAAATCTTGAGGTTTAAAACTCATAGCACTAAACTTAAAAACCATTTTAGAAAAGTCTTCATCAAACCAATCAGCGGAGTATACTTGCAGATTGTTGACAAACTTATCATACATACCCATGTACCATTTCATAATATTATTTCTGAAATATTCTTCAAATGGTTTACGCTCTTCAGGATCGAAACTAATTAACCCATCTTCAATGCGTTCTGCTTTAAGAAGTTCCTCTTGTTTTCCATCACTAAATTTCCTAATTTCCTCCATCTTTAAATCAAACATTGAATTAATTTCCTTAAATATATCTTCTTCATATGAATCTACAACTTCGATATCTATCTCAGGATATCCTTGAAGAATATTAAGAAGTCTTGACACATATCCTGTAGCACAAACTCCCGCAGAATCTTGAAGTTCTTCAAAAACACGTTGCATTAAATCCTGAAAATAGTCTTTGTTAACTTGCGACATGACACGATTAAACACGCGTTGAAATACATCACTAAGTTTTAACTTACTTGGTGCAAATACTACAGTGTCTGTAGCAATACGAGAAAATGCAGGAAGTTCTTTGGTATGATTGAACATTTCTTTAAAAAACTTCATTGCAACTATTTCTACATCTTCTAATGTTTGAGCAATAAAACCGTCAGCAATAGACACTTCTGGTTTAAACTTTTTAGAATATTCAGGGTCTGCCGAATTTTCTGGATGATCATATTCATAATCATATCTTTTTAAATATCTAGCAATTTCAGGATTTGTTATAAATTTTACACCATCTGAATCTGTTCTAAACATGTTACTAAGTTTAATACGCTTAGTTCCAAAATAAATCATTAAATTTGTATATTCATCATCTTGAGTAGAAGTAGGTTTCTCTTCTTCATTAGTTTTACCCCCAAGTTTAAGTCTTTTACAACATCCAACACTAGTTTTAAAATCTTTTTTAGATGGTATTTGATCTTGCTCTAATATAAGAAGTTTACGTTTAACAATACTTGATATATTACTAGAGTGAACATTCTGGGAATCTGTAGATATATCTTTTACACCTTTTGGACGTGGAGCTTCAGGAGCTAGAAGTCTGTTAAAACCTCCACCTTGTCCTTGTGGTATAGGATTGGGTTGAACACCGTGTCTGGTACTAGCAATAACATATGATGCAAGTTGTTTAGTCTTTGCAGAGCAAGATGCTAAAAGTAAACAATCAGCAATAATACAACGTCTATCTGAATTAATAGTTGTATCGTTTAAAAACTCTAAAAATGATTCTTCAACACGTTTTTTCATCTCAGAAATTTGACTAACTGTAAAATGAGTGTTAAAATTTGAAAAATCATGCTGAAGAACAAACATTCCTGCAACTTGATAATTTGTAAACGCTTCTTGATTTTCAGGATTTTGCTTAACTAAGTCAAGATTTTCTAAACATGTCTTAAGATATCCTTCGTATTGAAGACTTGAGAAAATTTCTTGAGCTGAAATACCTATTCTAGTTAAGTTTTGACATGTATAGTCCCAGAAATACTTTAAGTTTCTAAGCTTTATATCATAAGTTATATCTTCATTGTATAATTTTTGCCTATGAAACTCTTTAAGTTCGTTAGAATCTTCAAAAGAAAAATAAGGTCCTACAAATTTGGACAAATCCATCTAGAGTTTTTAGTTGTTACTATATACGCTTTTAAGCCTGTTTACATTCCAGACTGGACGTAGACTATTTACGACCTTGGTCTCGTGGTCTGTAAAAAGTGATTTTTTTGGATAAATATACTAGAATCTAAAAATATATAACGATGACTGATTGTATTATATGCTGCAGTACTGTAGAACAGTTAATAGAATGCCCTGTTTGTAAACACAATGCATGTTTAGAATGCAATAAAACATATTTAGGAAATCTGTTTGATCCTAAATGTATGGATTGTGGCAAAGAATGGTCTGAACTTTTTATTAGAGAAAATTTTCCAACTAAATGGTATCAAGAAGTTTACATTGAAAATAAAAAAAATAAATATATAATACGAGAAGAACAATCAAAACTTCCTATTGTAAGTGAATATTCAATTAAATTAGCTCAAGAAAATAAATTAAAAACTCATTTAAAAGACCTTAAAACACAGATTAAAACAATTTCAAAATTGACCAAAGAACACACTTTATTATCAGACCAAATTAAAAATCTAACTATAGAAATAAAAAAATCTTCATCCGAATATGATAATTACGTTAAAAAATGTTCTAAAATCGACATAGGAGAATCTCCAGATTCTGAAGATCCTACAAAACCTACAAAAAACTTTATGAAATGCAATACTAATAATTGTCCAGGATTCTTACATTCTGATGGCAATATATTAAAATGTGGATCTTGTCCGACTGTGTCATGCAAACATTGTCTTGAACCCTATGTTCATGCACATAAATGCGATCCTAACGTGTTGGCTAACATAAAAGCAATAATGAATGATAAAAATTCAAGAATGTGTCCAAAATGTAATCAACGTATAGAGAAAGAAAGAGGCTGTGATCAAATGTTTTGTATCTCATGTAAAACTAGTTTTAGTTTTTCAACAGGTATAATTGAGACAAGAGTATTTCATAATCCTCATTTATATGATTATCTTTCAAGTATACCAAATGGTCAACAGGAACTTTCAGAATATGCAAATAAACAAGCTAAAACGGCAGATGAATTGCAACAAACATGTGATTACTATCGAGGTTTTGGTCATGGTATTTTCGAAGGAAACCATATACTAGAACTCAAAAATATGATTAATACAATATTTAATGGTTTTAAGACAACTGGATTAGAAATTGATCCTATATCTATGATTGAACATCCTGTAATCCGTACTTTTTTTGCATACTTGTTAAATTTTATTGAAATTCAGGGTGAATATCTTAAGACTCAACGTTCAGGAGATGAATTTACTTATTATGAAAAATCTAAAATACTTAACCTTGAAGATATACATATTAAATATATTAATAAACAAATAACATCTCAGAGATGGAAAAAATTAGTTCTTGAAAAATATATAAAAAGAGATTACTTAACAGAAGTTTTTTCACAACTTAATATGTTTATAACAATTATGGGAGATATAGCATCTAGTGTACATCGACATGTTACAACTTTATTAACAAAATTTCAAAGAATGAATAAAGATCAAATCTTAAATTGTTATCAAAAATTTTTATCATATATAAGAGAAAATATTATTCCTTCAATAGAAACTAATATTAATTTATTCAATAGACAAAATATTAAAATTTCAATACATTATGAATACCCTATAACAAATCTTATTTTATTTGATCATACTGAAGATTATCCAACTGATTCTAAAGTCAAAAAAGTCGCTATAAGATATATTCCAAAGATAGTATACATAACTGATGTTAATATTAAAGATAATTTTTTAAAGAGTGATTCCTCATTAAGAAAAACTTTAGATAAAAAATATAATTCTGTTGCATTTCAAAAAATTATTAATTATTACTTAAGTCTGCAACAAGCTTCCGAAGATATAAGACCTCGAAAAAAAGTTAAAAGACAAGAATAAATACTCCAGGCCGTCGCGGTCTATATGAGCAACTAAAATAACTACCATAAGTATAGATTTCAAGGTAGTTTTAGCTTTAAATATTTTTATTATAATAAAAATACATTCATGATCACATGCCTGATCGGTCGTTCGACACTCTCTAGAGTATATAAATATCCCTAAAAAGTTGTCTAAAATGCGATTTTTAGCATAAAAATTATATACACACAGAATATTTTTGTGTGTAGTTTTTAAAAATATATAAATCTATAAATTCTATACAAATATTAATATTTTTATCGAACTCAACTTTAAAGTTAAAATGCAAAAAAATGGTTTTAATATTTTTAGGAAACAAAATTTTGAAAATAAGTTCTGACCAGTTCTGAACCAAATCAGAATTATTCAGAATTCTAATTTAAATAATATCTTATAGTATATAAAATGTCAATTTGTCCAAGGTGTTCTAAGAGTTTTAGCTCTAAAAGTGCTCTTAATACTCATATTAAAGCTATATGTTCTGACAATCCTTCAGTTTTTAGTTGCGAGTTTTGTAATTCAACTTTTAATCGTAAAACTAATTTAAATGTTCATCTTCAAACTTGTTCCTCTAAGAAACAACGGGAAATGCAAAATATTAACGATTTATTAGCTCAAAAAACTACCGAATGTGACGATCTTAAGCTTCAACTAGAGAAAAGTAAAGCATATAATTTAAGAGCACTTGCTGAAAGAGATAAGCAAATTGCCGAACTTAAAGGTAAGAATAAAACTCTTAAAAAAGCTGTATCAGAATTTAAGGAAATGCTTTCAAAGACTGTTAATAAAGCTATAGATAAAGCTTCAACTGTTAATAATCTAAATATAACAACTAATAATCAGACATTTAATAATCTTATCGTAGACAATCTTCAACCAATTACAGATGAATTATTAAAAGAAATTTCAGATAAAGTAAGTATTATGGCTATTAAATCAGGATCTATCGGAATTGCTAATGCTGTTAAACCATTACTTGAAGATAAAATTGTTAAATCTGACGAAGCTAGAAGTACCTTAGCTTATAATTATAAAGGTGTTCCTAAAAAAGATCCTAAAGGCCTTAGTTTATCAACACAAATTATAGAAAGTACTTCAAAGAAGCTTGAAAAATTTGTAGACGAAATTTTACAATATTATGATGATAAAAATGATAAAGGAGAATTAGTAGGAGATGAACTTGACAATTCAATTGCATTTAAAACTTATCGTAAAAATATGAAAACAAAAAGATTTAAATTAGAAGCTAAAAAACTGGCAAAACGTATAGCAAAATATGCAATGAGTAAGGCTGAATTTGACAGTAAATTTGGGATTACTAAAAATCAGGAGCAAAAACCAGATGGATTACAATTATCTGACATTCCTCCAGGATGTCAGAATTATACTTATGAGGGTAAAGATTATACTATTGCGCGTTCAGAAACAGGAGAAGCTATACATTTATTTCGTCTTAAATCTACAGGAGAAATTATGGAATCAGATGATTCGACTGATGACGATTTTTCAGAAGAATCATCTGATGATATGTAAGATTATACTTTATATAATCTACTGTCACAGGTTAGTTAAAAATTTCAAGAGCCATGCTTGTTTCATTAATTTTAGCACAATCTATTTCAACTGTTTCAGTGTTAATATTTAAATAATAAATGCATGACAATATATCTTTAACCATAACTGGTGCATTAAGTATAAAATATTTTTTATTATATGGTTCTATAAGAATGCTATGAGTTTCAACTAAGGAATCTGAAGAGTTTATTCTGTTAATAGTAAGCCCTTTAGGTTCGTTGCACCATATTCCAATATTTCTTGTTTTACTTAGCTTTGTGTTTAAAAATGTATTAAGATCTCCATCTTTATGATATTCTTCAAATATCTTTAGAATTGATTTACTTAAATTGGGTTTATGCAATTCTTGAGTGCTTGTTCCAAATATAGTAGGAATATTAATGTCATCATCTTTAACAAATATAGTATATCCATCAGAATATAACTTAACGTTTTTAATTATTAATTCTATAATTTGTATTATACTTAAGTGTTCTTCTTTCAAATTTTTAGAACATAACGGTTTAGATAAACTTTTGAGTTTATTATATACTATAGATTCTTCAGAAGTGTCTTTTAAGTAAATTTCAGTTTCAAGTTCTTCAAAAATATGTTGGAATTTTTTATATGTATGTAATTCTTGAATTTCCGGAAGAATTTGATCCCAGATTTGACCTAATGATGTCATTTTGATGTTTTACGTATGTAGTTATATTTTTAACAAATCATTTTTTACACTCCGCGAGAAGTCAAAGTGTAAAAAATGATTTGTTAAAAATACAAGTGTAAAACATTAAATAAAATGCGAGATGGGTACACGAGCTTCAAAACAAGATAAAACTATAAAACAGCAAAATGAACAAATTAAACAAATTGCTGTTAATACAAAAAAGCAAGAATTGATACAAATTAGAAATAATATTATTACTTTTACAGAAACAAAGCAAAATTTACTTATGAATCTACAAAATACACATCCTGAACGGTCTGTAGTAACACAAGAACCAACTGAATTATTTCTTATTAATACAGCTATTCAGCAAATAGATAGAAACAATAAAACCTTAATTAAGGCTGATCTTATTGCAATTATATTATCTTTAAAACCAGATTATATAAATATGATAAATGAACTACAAACTAAGTTTACAGTTGAAGACTTAAATTCATTAATTCGTAATATAATATATGATCCTAAACATATACAATCTAGGTCTAGTTTAACGAATATACAAATTGTGAGCAAAAACAGATTAGAATCTATACAATCGAACTCCACGAGAAGTCTTGGGACTGTAATAGAAGAAAAATATGATCTGATATAAGTCTATAACAGACCATAGACTGTAAAAATATACCTTAAGTATATTTTTTGTTTGTTTTTATACACTCGAACTCAGACAGAGGTCGGGAAACTGTCAAGGATTACAGCCCGCGAGGCGAGCGTATGCTTGTCAGAGAGCTTGCTGGAGTGTAGACTTAAAGTTAAAACAAGAATTTTAAGATATGTTCAAAAAGTTCTCTACAGTTTACAACTTTATGAGCAAAAGATTTTCTCATTAAATAATTATCTGTATGTTGGACGTTACTTTCGACTATACTCTTAAAAAAATTATCACGTTCTTCTTGTGATTTAAATATGTGTTTATCTATACCTTTAATATCTCTATGAATAATAGTTTCGTTATGAATCCATAATTTCATTCTAGGATTACAAATACCTATTGCTAAACATTTTAAAGTAGGATATAATAAATTACTAAGTTTTGTCTTAACATCTGATAATGTATTAACAAATGCGTAAGTTTTATAACTTATATTTGGTATTTGAATAACCACAGTGTTAATAGGTATATTTTGTTCATGTGAACGTTTTGATGCTTCTGTATGTATTCTAATACTAATATCTCTTGCTAGTGTGTTAGCAAGCCATTCTCTGGTTGTAGGTGCAAATTTAAAAGTAAAATCTATTTTACGTGTAGTAAACATATTAACTAAACTTTTTATTTGAGATATAAAATTTGTATATAAATCTAACTTAACTATAAAGTTATTATATTCAGAATATTTTATTAATGTTTGTTCTATTTTAGGATCACTTGACGATAATATACGAAGTAAGATAATATGAATGTATTTATTAATTTCAGAAAATTCATCATAAATTTTATCGGCATGTTGTTTATCAATAGTTTCTTCTAAATGAAGAGAGTTATCTTTATTAAAACATGATTTCCATAACAATAAACTTATCAATTCATAACAGAAATTTTCAAACATGTGATATGAGATTCCACAAAATGTACTAGATTTTGATATACATACACTACATAATTTAAGAATTACTTTAGAATAACTTATTATATTATTTATATTGGTATAATTACTATCAATAATTTGTGTTGTTTGTCTTGAATTTACATCTCTAAGTGTCATACATGATACTGTTTTTTCTCTTGATATAAGATCATAAGTATAATTTTGATATAATAAACCATTGTATAAATTATTTACCATATTATTTGCAAAAACTTTATTTTTAACATAGTCAAAAGGTGTTTTAGACTCGTTATTTATAACAGTAATTGAGACTTTATAATCTTTAATAAGATCTGTAATTTCATTTATTTGTTTAATTTTTTCAAAGTTGTTGTTAAATGTTAATTTGTGATTAGTAAATGCATAATTAAGTTTTCTATGAAGAATATTATCTCCATTATAGTCTATATCATTAAATGTAAGTTCTGAAAATTTTTCACAAAGAATTTTTAAATTACTCATGCTTGAATAACAAGAACTAACTGTAGGGTGACCAAGATTTAATTTGTTAAGAATTTCTAAATATTCTTCAAAGAAATCAGGATTAATTTCACCAACATTTTGTAATTCTGTAATAATTGTGGGATTGTTAAAGAATAATTTCCAATTAAATTTGATAATAGGTTCTTTTGGTACTTTTTTGGTTCCTGTACGAATACATAAACCGTATGAATAAAATAATGTTTCTCTTGCAATAGTTTCAACACTTGTATGTAAAAATGTATATCCAATACGATTTTCTAAGAAATCTATGATTGGTTGTATAAGATTTGAATTTTTAATCCATAATTGTTTTGTGGAAGATATAAATGATAATAATGAATCATGAAGATCACCTGATCCAGATGCATATTTTTCTAAGAAATCTCTTTTATCGAGAGTAATAGATTCATTTGAAGGCATAAAATTTATACCTTTAATATATTCATTAGACCATTGAATTTGTGTTAAGATTTTGTACATATTTTGAAGATGTTCTATAGTTTTGACGCTTGTAAATGCGACACATAATAAACTTTTTCTTGAATAATGAGAGTGTACACCTTCGAGATTATGTATGTTAAAATATTTGTGAGATGAAAGATTTGAGATATCATCCCAGCTTACGGCCTTAAAAGCCTTTACTAACATGTTAATAAAATCATTTGCATCTCGATCGATTTGAGGTCCACGAGCCAAATAATCAGTTTCAGATTTAACATAAGTTTCTTTAAAAAATGGTAAAACATATTCAGTTTTAGAGCGTTTTTGAGAAGTTTCGAAAGTGTTTACACTTAAGTCGGTTATATCTTGTAATTGGCGTTTTTGAGACATCTTGTTTTATTAAGAGAAATATAATTCTAAAAAACTCACTTTTGTATGCTCTAGATCTGTGCTTCGCACAGATCGGGGGCGAGTCTGAGCATCCCTTCGGCATGCGACTGTGAGCCCTCTAGAGAGGCCTTCTCGTGGACTGTAGTATTTTATAAAAAGTGAGTTTTTTTAAATTAGGGTTATGGAATTAACTCTGAAAAACACTGCTTTCTCGAACATCGCTTTTACGAAACACCCCTCTCTCGACACAATGCTCCCGTTTTTCACCTCTACATCCGATAAGAAATCCGCGTCTACTTCTATCACGATGAATCCTTCCAATGACGCACCAATCGCGAACGCTCAGGCGTTCAATTCCCCAAATTCTAATGAAAAAACAACACCAATCCAGTCTTCGATCGCTGCTTCTCAGCTCCAAGGTCTGGATCCAGAAGCTTTGCCTCCATCGGAGGCGACTGCACCCCATCAGACCCAAAGATCGACTGAAGACATCTGGTTACCTTTGCCTCCCTCAGAGGCGACTGCACCCCACGAGACCCAAAGATCGACTGAAGACATCTGGCTACCTTTGCCAGACGCTCAGACTTCGAGTGTTAACTCACTGACAAGAAGAAATTGCGATGACATCATAGAGTTCTTCTGCGACTGTCATGGTATGCAAACAAGTCCATGTTTAAACATTGAGGAAGAACTTAGACTTATGTGTAGTGACAACAACTCCAAGGCCAATGAAAAATCAAGGCCACTAACAAGAAGTACTTGCGCTGACATCCCGCTATTCTACTGCAAGTGTCATGGTACGAAAACAACCATGTGTTCAACATTTGAGGAAGAAATTAGACTTACGTGCGGTGGCAACACCTCTAAGTCTGACGAGAAGTCTATCCCGACTAATTCTTCCAACGACGTCCCACTCGTGAGTTCTCAAAGGTACTCTTCGATCGACAGTTCCATCGGATATACTCATTTGAACAAAACCATAGATTCTACAGCTAAACCTGCCGAAGATTTTGAAGATTTTATTGCAAAAATGTCGTTCCAAGAACAGTCAAGATATTCCTACAATATATCAACAAGATTTCTTTCAAACCAAATTTTAGAGGTTCCCAAAAAGGCAACTGTTAAGACTTTGGTAAACAGAGATTATTCTGACATAGTCCTCTCGGAATGCCCATATGATTTAGATATCAATTACATTGTAAAAAGAAAAAATATTTTAGAGCTTATAACATCCATTTTGGAAGTTAACAAGTTAGAATACACTTTTTGTAATGATCATGTGGGTAAAATTCCTAAAGAAGTTGTCTTTGTTGTGACTTTTGACAATGAGTTTTTATTGCATATTAACCTTTGGAAACATGAAAACAGTGAAAACTGTGTTCTTGAATTCTGTAAAAAGATGGAACCTCAAGATATATCTATACTACATGGTATTTGCGATGACATTGTTAAAATTATTAAAAGAAAACAAAACACTGATAAAGTCTTAAACGATGCCATTGACAATTCATATGTTCTGCATTCATCCTACATTCCATTTTTAGATCCAACTAGAGACAGATGCATTTACTACTGTGATCCGGAGTTTACAAAAGAATCAATGTTGGCTACAGACCGCGAGGCGGACGTATGTCCGCCAGAGAACTTCGGGCCTATCGGGGTCTTTGACCCCTCGGAGGGAGGCGAAGCCTCCCGACTGGCCCGTCTGGAGTATAAACCTTTTACAATTCAGTCTGCAATAAAGTTCATTTCAACAAGCATACCTTGTCCATTTGAAACAGATGAACACGAGAATCAGCAAGAAACAGTTGAACTGTAGACTCCAGACCAGTCTCTTTATATTACGGGTCTTTAAATATGTTATATGTCAATTTTACACACCAGAATGGAGAGTTCCTCAGTGAGTTTAGACTAATACGACAAAGCCGAGAATTTGTCGTGTTGGAATCGTTACAATTCCTGAGCTCCAAACTTGAGTGTAAAACAAAATCATCAAACACAAACAAAATTTTTAAATTAAAATTGACTATAATATATTTAAACTATATTATACATTTCAGCGGCAATGAACCTAGTGATCACAATCGTGGTCACAATTGTTTATATGCTGATATTCTTCATTTTGACGATATGGTCCTACATGTACCATTATATTGTGTTCCATATCTTTCTCAATGGCATACGAAGAGTTGTTAAAAATTTCCTTAAAGCCTATGCGACCAAAACATGCAAAACTAAATCTTAAAATCGTATTTCCTATAATTAATGGGATAATACATACAGCAGTAAGCATAGGATATACCATTCTAAAAATTAGAATGTCAGTTACGGTAGTATATTTTAAACTACTTTGATTTTTAACAGCAAAGAGTATCAAAAATATGCTTAAAAAGAAACCTATAATTGTACCAGAAGCAAAATCAACTGGCGATGCCGCTGGACTTAAAGGTGGTGAAAATGCACCAGTTGTTTCGGCGAGTTGTGTAAAACCCAAACATGACTTTTCTAACATGTCAAGGTATTCTACAACTTCTTGAGTTTTTGTAGAATTAACACCTATGTCGAGGATTATATGTTTAATTTGTTCAAATGAATACATTATTTAATAACATTCTGTGTCTTTAAGTTAGTTAGGAAATAATAGCTTCAATTCATCAATTGTATTCTTTTCAATAAACTTATCTAACATATTAGTATGCAATAAAATATCACTTGTAATTTTTTCAATATCATAAACTGCATCATCTCCATATAACAGCCAATTATATTTATATTTAAAGTATGGATAGTCTTGCATAGAAGTTGGAATTTCTGATTTAAGAATATCATCTTTATATGTGATAAATGTCTCATCAAATGGACAATCTGATGTAAATATTTCAGGTGGAGTTCCAATGCCTTTTGTGTATAGTGGATATTCTCTCATACAATATGCAGTAGCCCCTTTTACGTCTGAGATACATAACATAAATTGCAACATAACAAGTTTCTCTAAAAAGTAGTACATATTGTCAGAAGATACTAGTGAAAGATCCCATTCAAAATACGATTTTAAAACTGTGTTTATAAACTTTTCAATTACTTCTGTAATAGATCTTGATAACTCGTTATTTGTTGCACGATTACTAATATTTTTCACAAAATTAGTAGAAATAATAGCTTCTCCAAGTTTCCAGTGAGACTCAGTTAACATTGCTATTGCTATTTTTTCGACCGAGGTACATCCAAGATCGGTTAACATTATATCTAAATTTATATATCCAAGTTCACGAATATAATATAAACCACGTTTAAGATACTTAGCACCCATATATTCATGTCCAGGTTTTACTGGTGTTGATGTTGCCGAGTCTCCTCCTTTTCCTATATCATGTAACAGCGCACTTAAAATACCAACTCGAATTGGTTCAAAGTCTGGAACAGTTTTTTGAGTGTCACTGATACTAGTTATATGTATCATAGGATCTTTGTCTGTAAGCATATCTTGCATATACATAGCAGTCCACACAGAATGTTGATATAAGTTTCCCTGATGATGTCTTAGTGATTGAATGTATGCTTTAAAGTCTTGGACTAGATTTGCTAATCCCGACGAGTGTACCTGAGAAGGTTGATTATTCTTGGTGAATATCTTATAATTTTCTAAGTCACGTTTAGTAAAATCTTTAAAATTAACTAAACCTGATAGCGTGTTAAGTTCTTTAAAATTATCTGGAAGTTCGCATTGTATAAGTTCAGGATTATATAAGTTAAGATACTCTAACTTGTAATCTATTTTAGTTATCTCGATGTTAAAGCTTTTTCCTAAAGTTAACATAGTTATTTTTCCGCCATATATTCCTGAAATATCTTGATTAAATGCATCTCCAAATCTTAACACAGAGACATTGTTAACTTGTAAGTTTCCAATAGGAAAGTTAAACATTCCTCCTAGATTTATTATACTATTTGTATTTTTAGCTATAGATTTAATGAGTTCTTGAGGATTTTGCGTATAATTCCCATAAATTTCTAATTCTACTAAATTTGAGAGTTCTGGAAACTCCATGTCTTGATTCTCTGACATACGTAACCTCCTCAATCCAAGTGGGATTGATTGACTTTTGTCAAGTTTAGCATTTAATATAAGTTCTTTTAGGTGTTGATCAAAAACTACAACGGGCATATCAGTGTTAACTACTAAAATTTCTGAGTTAATTACTGTATTTTCTTTGATTTTAATACCGGTATCAATTATAAGTCTTAAAGACTTATTTTTAAGTAATTCTAAGTGTTCTGTTTTTGTAATATGAATAGATTTATAAATTAACGACTTACTTTGTACTATTTTTTGAATTGCTAACAAGTCGTCAGAATTTGTAATTCCATCTAATGTGCGCTGTAAAATAGACTTTTCTTTTACACTATTTGCAATTAATTCAAAAATTTCAGCATTTATTCCAAATTTACAAATAAAAATAATAGCTGAATCGTAAGGTAAGTCTTCTTTTATAGAATATAAACTTTCAGGATTTTCTTTTTTGAGTGTTAATAAATGTTTTATAGCATTTATAACATGGGATTGTTGAACTTTTTGACGATTTACTAAATTATACATATAATCTGTGAGTTTTATACATGCATTTATAATATATGTATCACGTGTTGATTCTTGCGAGACCGGCTGTAATACTGTTATTAAAGCCTGGTACACAAGATGCGCTAATCTTTGTCTATTTGAATCAAAAAATTTAGATTTTATAATGTCTTTATAAAGTTCAGATGCCTCAGTTTCATTAAGAGTTATATTTAATCCGTTTTCTGCTAACCTAGTTAATAAATCGTATCCGTCATCGTCGACACTAATTCCAGAGTTGTATGGATCTTCGGATTTAGTATCGGCGTATTTAAAAACAAAAATTTCAAGAGTTTTATTTATATCAACAGACTTTATTTCAATTCCTGAATTGTTAAATAATTTTAACATTGTATAAGTTTTTTTGTCATTGTTTAATAACCTGGTCATATTACTTTTAAAAGGAAGTAGTATTTCAAATAATCCTCTAGAGTTAGGTATTAAAAATGCGATACTTCCTTTTGCAACATATATCTTTTTAAGACAACATCCTGCATAGTCTATAGCCGCTATTAGACCTAAACTTGTTGATGTAAAAGCTTTGTCAGTTATTTCTTGTTCTTTTTTCCACCAATTTGTTGTTTCACCTCTCCATAATATCATATTTGGAGTTCTAGGAACTTGTTCGAATAATATGGTTAATTGGGTTTGAAGATATGAAGGATAATAATCTATACTTTTTGTAACATCGCTAGTAAAAAATGTGTACACATCAGGATGTTCAGTCTTTATGTATTCTAAAAATTTTGTTTGCTGACGTATCCACTCTTGAATTTCAGGGAGCATCTCTCCAAGTTCGCTAGTTGAAACTATTTGCATTGGTTCGAGATTATTATCTTTATTCATGTTAGGATACTCTATGCCGTATACTACAGGTTGTATCACATTAGATGCTTTTTGAGGTATTCCGCACATTTGTATAAATTGATTAAAACCCAGATGTTTCATAATACTCCTCTTGTGAGCATCTTGGAGTTCTTCTTGTGTGACACCTTCGGCTGACTCACATTTTTCTAGGAGTTGTGGTCCCAATAGTTCAGTTTTGACCTTGTCTGAGTGAGTTATAATCCACTGATTATATATTTTTATTAAGAATTCTAATTCAGTATTTTTTGGTTCTGGAAAAACGATTTCATTTTTCGGTTCTAGAAATTTTATAGAGTTTTTTAAGAATATAAATTTTCCAAGTGTTGTAAATGGATAATTTTGAGCCAAATAGTGAGCAGTTGTTAAGATAATACCTTCTATACCCTGGTTTGCAGCATAAAAAACATTTAAGCATGTATCTGGATTAGACTCAGAGTTTGGATTACAATCAAATACAGTTTTCCATTTTTGAAGATCATCTTTACTTTTAATATAACGAGATACATCATCAAGATCTACATTACCTTTAGAAAACATCTTAATAAGATCACTAAGAATAATTTCGTGAGTGTTAACCTTAATTGTATCATTAGCCTCCGTGTCAACAGTATAGTCA
>JACCDX010494955.1_pt1 | contig 19831 bp, 15 predicted proteins | sample 7449681 | NCBI WGS metagenome assembly JACCDX01 (sample SAMN15323450, study PRJNA562643) | freshwater metagenome | isolation source: river surface water | place: USA:Blue River Watershed | collected 2017-08-18
GCTTACAGGAATATATTTTGAGCAGCACAGATGCCCGTTCTGGACTTGCCGCGTTACTAACACAAAGAAGCATCAACACCGCGAATGGCGTTGAAAAGATTCCCGCATGGATGGTTACGCGCGATACAAACCTCAGCTTTGCAGATATGGGTACACCTTCTTTCTCAGTTAACCAACGTTACAACAGCATCAGGGGCTATTGGAAGGGTGCACTAACCTCGGGAGACCGAGCCACAGTGATGGTAAACTTTTTCCATGCAGACACGCTTGTGGGTTCTGGAATGTTCTCACAGGATTCAAAAACAACCGTACCCGGGAATTACATGTTGTTCGCAGAGAACATCGTTTGGGATAGCCGATTCACACTTTCACCTACAAAAGCCACCGTGGGCGTATTTCTCACCGATTCCAGCTTCCAAGAAGCGAGCAACGTGGGCAGTCAAATCTGGTTAGAAGACTTATGGCTCGATCAAAACTTCGCCAGCACAAAACCCCTCACTCGCGGCGTTGAAACTGTAGTGAAATGTTACCCAAACCCCACAGAAGGTCGGATTCAGATTGAAACAGAGAAAACCATCCGAAATATTTATGTGATCAATGGTTCTGGGCAATGTGTTAAAACCATCAAAACCGTAAACAGCAAAACGTTCGAAACGGATTTGAGCGATTTGAGCAGTAGCAGTTTTTCGGTGTTTTATTTGCGCATCGAAGGCGATGATTTTGCCATCACCAAGCCCATGGCACTGCAAAAAAACAAGTAATTACGATTGATTGTTGAGCAAGTACAAAGCTTGTCTCAATGCATCTAGTTTCACCGAGAACACAGCAATGTCTTCTCGCTCTTGCTTGGTGAATTTGCGGTTCTCGAGATCCTCTTTGGAGCAACTCAAAAACAACGACGATTTCATAAGGTCTTCAGACGACAATTTCCTGCCCACCCAAAGCAATATCATTGACAGGTGAATTCCGCCAAAAATACTTTGGAGCAATTCTACAGAATAGATTTGAAATTGATTGAAGTTCTCGGTGTAAGTTAACCAACGATTTACGATTTCTCCTGGGACGAAATCCACTTCTTGGAGGCGCATTTCTTCAATATTCTGACAGGTATTTTGCGGTAGGGTCACCCAATCGTCTTTCAGAAACCGAACCAACGGCTCGATGCTTTCGTATTGAAATTCGGCGATTTCCTCATCGTCAGACAATCTGTAGGCGGCATCCCATTGCAAATCATCTTCAACAAACAGTTCGAAAGAAGGATTTTCTTCCTCACAAAAGGTACTAAGCAAACAAAAAACCAATGATTCCCGCACATCGGCGTGGGTGGGCATCGCATTGAGATCGTCTGCCAACAGCTGAGCCAATGGCGTGGGCCAATGTTTAAAATCGCTATTGAGATGTGTTTTGAGCGGTTGACCTTGTCCATTGAAAATCACACCGTAATCACTTCGGAGTGGACTTACCCTTATGGCGAAAGGTCTTTGCGAATTCTTCATACTATCAAGCACCAACTTGCTTCAAGTGAAGCAGGTGAGAGTGAACGGCGCTCAACATCGTTGGGAATTCTTTGTAGGTAATTTTGAATTCCTCGCAAGTATCGCGAACAATTTGGTTCAACTTGGGATAGTGAATGTGTGAAATCTTGGGGAACAAATGGTGTTCAACTTGAAAGTTCAAACCACCCAACATCCAAGCCAAAAACTTACTCTTTGTACCAAAGTTGGCGGTTGTTTGAATTTGGTGTGTGGCCCAATCTGCTTCCACAGAGGTCACTGGCGAGGTTTTCTCAACAAAGGTTACGTCCTCAACCACGTGTGCCAACTGAAACACCACGGCAATCACAAATCCGGTTGTCATACTAACCACGGTATAGCCAATCAGCGTATCGCTCAAACCCACATAATACATGGGGAAACCAATGAACAAAGCGATATATCCCAATTTGGTCACCCAAAATGTAACGTGATCCGCCACAGTGAATTTGGTCTTCATTTCGCGATCACCCACTTTTCCGGTGAAGTATTTCACAAAATCTTGATAGAAAATCCACATCAAATAGGTGATGCAGTACAGCAAAAGACCATAAATGTGTTGGAAGCGGTGAAACCAGTATTTGGGTTGGAATTCACTCACACGCATGTAAGGACTGATATCGATGTCTTCATCTGCCCCCTCGATGTTTGTAAAAGAGTGGTGCGCCACATTGTGTTTTTGATTCCAAAAGAAAGCATTGCCTCCCATTAGATTCAAACTGTGGGCCATAATTTTATTCACCCAAGGCTTGGTGGAATAGCTGCCATGGGCGCCGTCATGCATAACATTGAAGCCAATGGTTGCAAAATTTACACCCATCAAAGCACACAAAACCAAAGCGATGGCTGTGCTAGGGGTAAAAAATACCAAGGTGATATACAACGTGGTCAGGGTCAATCCCAAAATGATGGTCTTGCTATACAATTTCCAGTTACCTGAAGACTTGATATTGTTCTCCGTGAAGTACGCATCAATTCTTGAGCGCAAGGTGGAGAAAAACTGGGCATTTCTGCCTTCAAAACGAATTTGATTCATGCTTAAATACAAAGATAGCGATTCCCGATTGAGATTATCTGACAGATGTCACGAAAAGGGGTAAGGTTTTCAACGCTTTGCCCACTTTGATGCGAACGTAATACTGTCCGGGCGATACCCCAGAAAGGCTCATGTTTGCCTCAAAACCGCTGTGGGTCATGGTGTTCACCCCATACATCGCACACGATTTCAACACCCTACCATACACATCCAACAAATCCACATTTGTCTGTAGTGCACCTTCATTTTGTTTAACATTATTACTCAAAAGTTGAACATTGCAAGATATTCTCACCTCTCCAACCGCCGGATTGGGGAACAATTTTGCCTGAATCAGCTCATTTTCTTGCACCCACCGTGCGCTGAGGATATCACCCCGCTTCACCATGCGTGCTGTGTAAATGCCGTTACCATGGGTTGCCAATGCGATGGTTCCATCCAACGAACGTACATCGAACATATCGCAAACCATGTTGCCAATTTCACCACTCGCCTGCTGCACCCATTTGGTATTCAACCCCATCAACGTATCGGTTGCAAAAAAACCGGCGCTTGTTGCGGCCAAATACACGGTACCGTCTTCCACAGGCAAAACAGACAGCCATCGCACCGAAGGACCATCGCCCAAACCCGTACCAAATTGCTCCAAATTGCCCGCCGATTTCACCCATGTTTTCCCGCCATCTTCGGAAGAAAAAATGCTGTACACATTGTAATTTGAAAACGACACCATCACACGGTCTGCATTTCTTGGATCCACGGCCACACAACTGATATAGGCCGATGGAAATGCCGTTGCCGTGATGTCTTTGGGTTTTAAATTGCTACTCACATTGGCGCTATCTACCCGATACAAACGCTTCAATGTTGTTCCGTAGTACAATCGATGGGCGGGCTTACTACTCACACCCAAAGCCGACACAAATTCATTGCGAAATACCACAGAATCGCTACCCCTCACCCATCCCGTTGAAATGCTGTCGTTGTTATTGATCAGAGGAATGTTTTTCAAATTGGCATTGCGCCACAGGTATTTTCCACCCGCCAAATACATCACATTGTTATCCATCGGATCCAACACAAACGGATTGATGAACAAATACTTCGATGCCCCAATGGGATCCATCCTGGCATATGCCGTGCGTTTCCCGCTGGCATCTACCGTGGCTTTGATCATTTTGCCCTGTTGCTTCGAAAAATAATACATCTTGGCACCGTCTTCCACCGCGCAATAAGAGCCGTCGCCAAAATACGTTTCCGTCCACTCGGCATTGGATTCTGGTGAAACGGTCATCAACTGACAATTATCTTGGGCCCCTGCAACCAATATGGGACTTTCGGCCGTGGCGTGATCCAAAGCCACCGTATAAAACTGGGTGGTAAGGTATCCATTGTTCAACGACTCCCAAGTAAACGGAAATTGATCCAAATTCACTGACCGAAATACGCCACCGTCGTTGGTGTTGATCAAACGATTCCCATCATTGGGATAAAAAATCACGTTGTGTTGATCGGGGTGATGATTGGGATATACGCCCACATCGGGCCATTGCGCGTTCAATTTATATCCACCTATTTTTTGCGTATTCGATGAATCAGAGAAGGCAGATGTAGACACATACAAGTTTGTTCCGCCGATGTACACGTGCTTCGAATTCCCCGGCCTCACCTTCACCAACATATCGTAACTGCCTTGTACATTCCATCGATCAAAAGCCGATCCCGCAGGCAAATTCGCTGAAAGATCCTCCCAAACACCACTGTCGCCGGTGCCATCCCCGCCCAAATATCGATAACGATAGAGGGCATTCCACTCAACCTCACCGCGAAAATTCGCCAGCGACTTACCAAATCCGTCTGTGTTTAGAAGAAAGTAAACCACATTTTCATCGTTCGGGTCGATGCCTATGACGATGCGCTTATAGGTAGCACCCAAAAATGAAGGATTGATGTTCACCAATGCGCCGTTGTTGTTGCCTCGGAAAATCCCTTTCTTTTGTCCATCCGAACTCGATGTCGCATAAACCACCCCTTTTGAGGATACCGCCACATCGGTAAAATACCCACCCGGCATGAGGTTGGTCCAGGTCTTTCCACCGTTATAACTGCGTTGCACTTGATTGTAACAAGCGGCATACAATTCATCGATTGTATCGTGGGCGGATGCGTCATGCGCCAGATTCCACACCAATTGCCACCCTGTTGAAAACGAGATGGGATTCCCCAACGCCGTGCTCGCCATGGGCGCCCATGATTTTCCTGAATCGATCGACACAAAAAGCCCATCGCCCAAATAATAGGCACCTCTAGCTCCTGCAGATTGTCCGTATGCCTCTCCACTGCCCATATACCAAATGTGTTGATGATTGGGGCGAACGTCTTGTATTAAGCAAGTAGCGGTTCTCAATTCATTGGTGTTTTGCGCTGCATGCCATGTTTTACCGGCATCTTGAGACAACCACATCCCGCCGGAGACCGAACCCGCCAAAATGCGATTGGTATTGGCCACATCGATGCCAATGGCTCTGGTACGACCGCCGATGTAGAATGGGCCTCGGTGCTTCCATCCCGATGACGTGAGTGCCAATGGATTCACATCTGAACTTTTGGGCAGCGTAGACACGTATGTGAGTTCTCTGGCCCTCATATTACTGGGAATTAAACCCGTTTCTGGGTCTGCCAAACGCTTCAACTCCCATTGCTGACGGTTTTCAGCACCAAACTCCATGGCCGATTGTTGGGCCTGAAGAGAACACATTGGCGCAATCACCATCGCTGTGAGCAAACAAAAAGAATGAAATACTTTGAATGTCATGAAATACGAATTTACAAGTGCGCAACCGAAATGTTGTTACTTTGCTCCATGAATCAAAAAAGATGGATCGCAGTGTTTTGGGTTGCTTCTGTTTTTACGCTGGGGATTTCATGGATCACCACACCCAGAGCCCAAGCATTTCATAAGGGGCAGGCACAAGAAACCGACACATCCATCACCAAGCGTTTTGTAATGGGGCAGTTTTTTCCCGAACGCGATGCGAGGTTCATGATTGTACCCAGTGAAATCGCGTCTAAATCTATGTGGTTGCAGAAGCCCGTCATATTTGCCTTTCAAAAAATGGCACGCGCCGCCATTTCACAGGGCATTGAGTTGAAAATCATTTCAGGCACCCGCAATTTTTGGCAACAAAAGGCCATTTGGGAGAGAAAATGGCAAAGTAACACGCCGATGTTCGGTACGGGCATCGACAATGCAAAACACATTCTTCGATATAGCAGTATGCCCGGCAGCAGCAGGCATCACTGGGGTACCGACCTCGATATCAACAGTTTAGAACCTGGTTATTTCAGGGCTGGAAAGGGTTTGAGAGAAATCACCTGGTTGAGGCAGCACGCGGGTGAATTTGGATTTTGTGAAGTGTATTCGCCCAGAAGTACTGGGAGGTTGAAGGGATACGAACCAGAGGCTTGGCATTGGTCGTACAAGCCATTGGCCAACCAATATTTGTTGTATTATCTATCAAACGTGAAATACGAAGATTTCAACCAATTTTATGGAAGTCACCTAGCCAAAGACCTCCGAATCATAGAAGATTTCGCGGGTGGTATTGATTGTAAATAAAAGCGGGACACATTGTAAATAAAAAAGCCCAAGGTTAACCTTGGGCTTTCAATTTCATTGAATGATGAATTAACCCACCATTGCCGTGTAATCGGCGTGGCTCATCAATGCATCCAATTCAGAAGGATTGTTGATTTTCACTTTCACCATCCATCCAGCACCATAAGGATCGCTGTTTACAGATTCTGGTGCGCTGTCAAGACCGCCATTCACTTCCAATACTTCACCGCTCAAAGGCATGTACAAATCGCTCACAGTTTTCACTGCTTCAACTGTACCGAAAACTTCGTGTGCCGCAAGGGTATCGCCTTGTGAAGAAATGTCTACGAAAACGATATCTCCCAATTCGCTTTGAGCAAAATCAGTGATACCAATTGTGGCTACATCGCCATCTACCAATACCCATTCATGGTCTTTGGTGTACTTTAAATTATCTGGGAAGTTCATAGTGTAAGTTAATTTTGTTTTTGGCTCCAAATCATTTGAAGCAGGGTGGAAATTTTCTTTTTCAGTTCGTTTCGATTCACGATAAAATCCAAGAATCCGTGTTCTACCAAAAACTCAGAACTCTGAAATCCTTTGGGCAAATCTCTACCGATGGTTTCGCGAATTACGCGAGGTCCAGCAAATCCGATCAACGCTTCGGGTTCGGCAATATTCACATCGCCCAACATCGCAAAGGAAGCAGTAACACCCCCAGTGGTTGGGTTTGTTAACAAGGAGATGTAAGGAATTCCTGCACGATCCAAAAGTGCCAACTTCGCGCTGGTTTTGGCCATTTGCATGAGCGAAAACGCAGCTTCCATCATACGTGCACCACCAGATTTTGAAATCATCATGAACGGCGTGCGTGTGGCCAATGAATAATCAATGGCTCTGGCAATCTTCTCACCCACAACGCTACCCATAGACCCGCCGATGAAATTGAAATCCATACAAGCAACGCAAAGGGGCTGACCGTTGATCAATCCGTGCGCAGTGCGCACCGCATCTTTCAAGCCGGTTTTTCGCTGAGCCACTACAATTCGATCAGAATATGGCGCAGAATCCGTAAAGTTCAATGGATCACCACTGCTCAAATTCGCATTGATCTCAGTGAATTGATTGTCATCAAACAAGATATCGAAATACTCCATCGAGCCAATGCGCTCATGGTATCCACAAGACCCACAAACGTAATGGTTTACGATCCAATCCTTGGTTGGTGCAACTTCTTTACAGCGTTTACACTTTTCCCAAAGACCATCGGGCGTAGGTTTTTTATCCTTGGTTTTGGTGAGGATTCCACTCCAAGTTCGGTGGTACCATTTTGGACCATCACCCGAAAGTTCTTCCTCGTCTTCGAAATCCAGATTCATGGAAACAAATTAAGCCAAAGTAATGCTGCTATCCAAATAAACGTCTTGAACAGTATTCAACAATTGAATGCCTTCGTTCATTGGTTTTTGGAATGCCTTACGACCCAAGATCAATCCTGATCCACCGGCACGTTTGTTTACAACCGCTGTGAATACCGCTTCTTCCATGTCGCCCTGACCTTTAGATTCTCCACCAGAGTTGATCAAACCGGCTCTGCCCATGTAGCAGTTGGCCAATTGATAACGGGTTAAATCAATTGGGTGATCTGTGGTCAATTCAGAATATACTTTTGGATGTGTTTTACCATGCTTGGTGGCATTGTAACCGCCATTGTTCACTGGCAATTTTTGCTTGATAATATCCGCTTGGATGGTTACACCCAAATGATTGGCTTGTCCACTCAAATCCGCACTGGCATGATAATCAACGCCATCCACTTTGAAACCGTTGTTACGGGTGTAGCACCACAAAATGGTAGCCATACCCAATTCGTGAGCACGCTCGAAAGCTTGAGCCACTTCAATGATTTGGCGACCGCTCTCAGGGCTACCAAAATAAATGGTTGCACCTACTGCAGTAGCACCCATGTTCCAAGCATCGTCCACCGAACCAAACATGATTTGATCAAATTTGTTGGGGTAAGACAAAAATTCATTGTGATTGATTTTCACGATGAAAGGAATTCTGTGAGCATATTTGCGGGCATGCATAGCCAAAACGCCATACGTTGAAGCCACCGCATTACAACCACCTTCGATGGCCAATTTGATGATATTTTCGGAATCAAAATACATGGGATTGGGAGCGAAAGATGCACCCGCACTGTGTTCGATGCCTTGATCTACTGGCAAAATGCTGAGGTAACCAGAGTTAGCCAAACGACCGTTTCCGTACAATTGCTGCAAGCTTTTCAATACTTGTGGGCTGCGGTTAGATTGAGCGAAGATGCGATCAACGAAATCATAACCGGGGGCGTGAATCATCGATTTGTCGATGGTTTTACAGCTGTGATCCAACAAGAATTCTGCTTGTGAACCGAGCAAGGATTGAATTTGAGATTGAGCCATGCGTTGTTTTTTTGTATTAAGTTTGATGCAAATTTAACCATTTTTCTGATGATACACGTGCACCCCATAGGAAACCCTGCCGATATGGCAAAAGCTTTTGATATACGTCGCATTGTTTTTGTGATTGAGCAGGAATGTCCGCCCGAAGAAGAATACGATGAACATGAAACCATCAGTTCACATTTCTTGGCTATTTCCAATGGACTTCCCGTGGGTACATGCAGATACCGCAAAACGGATTACGGCTACAAACTTGAGCGATTTGCTGTTTTGAAAGAGCACCGCACCGCCGGAATTGGCGCCGCTTTGTTACAGAATTGCTTGAAAGAATTGGGGGAATCGGGCCATGTGCTTTACCTACATGCCCAAGAACACGCCATGGGATTTTATGAAAAACACGGCTTTGTCGCCCAAGGTGATCGTTTTTTTGAAGCGGGTATTCCCCATTTCAAAATGACCTATCAGCCCTAGTGTGTGACCACAAAACGCACCCTTGACGAACCGGCCTGCAGATAATACACACCTTGTGGCCAGTCCTGCACATTGATTTCTATGGCTTGAGGCATAGTTTCAATGTTGATGGGCGATGCGTCTGCTTGGCTGTAAATACAATTACCCAAAGCGTCAAAAACCCTTACGGAGGACAGATTGTCAACACCCTGCGTGCGAACCCAAAGCAGGTCACTTGCTGGTATCGGGAACACTGTTAACCCTCCGAATGAACCCGCCTCTGCTTGAGTAGAAACCATCGCATTGGTGGTGAATTTCCATGTTGCACTGTACTGTTTGGAAATCTTATCGCCCATGGCCAAAACGGTCCACTGGCATCCCAAATTCGCTGGCAAATCACCCACCCAAATCGAGGTTGAGTCGGTAAAATTCTGATACAACAATTTACTTGTAGCAGTGGCAAAAATTGAAATGAGATATTGGGTTGCTCCCGGGACTGGATTCCATACAAATTTCGACTTTTTGGAATCGATGTTGACTGCACCATTGGAGGGACTTCTCAATATCGGCGGCGCCATTTGAGACACTTTGGTGATTTTGAACGGCACGGTAACCGACCACGTCCCTTTGGAGCGTACATTGATGTATCGCACACGGAAGAAATAATCCCCTGGGCCAGACACGGGCAAATTCCCTGTATTACCACCATTGGCAGACACAAACGCACCATCGATTTGGGTAAAGGCGGCATCTTTGGCCACTTGAAACTCCATGTCGGCCGAACCTGATTTCCCGGCGATGCTATAGGGCACGGTTTCCTCGAAACTCTGACCAGAACCAGGGCCCCAAATGGTGGGTACGATTGTATTTGTGATCTTGTATGTTCGGGGCGTACTCAACCCTTTCGAAGACCGCGCATAAACTTTGTAATATACCGTGGGGTAATCGAGTTGAATATCGTTCAGAACCACATTTACAGCGGTGGTATTCAAACTGCTAGAAAAGGCCTTTGCTGTTTTGAAAGTTGAATCAATATCCGCCAAAATATAGTACCCCACCACCCCATTCATTGGGAAGAAATCGAACTGCTGAGACAAAGAGAAATTCTGATTTTGGGTGCTACCCTGCAATTGCCAATACATGGATACGGATGGTGCACTCCACGACATCCAGTCGGTGCCATTTCCGGTGCGGTAGCGGAGGTAACAATTGCGAAACTTCGCAAAATCATCGCTAACCAAAGGAAAATAGCGGTTGGCATTCAAAGGTTTATAGGTTGAATCCCAAGAAACCAATCTTGAGGAATTGAATTTCGTGGTGGTATCGGCTTGCCACTGAATAACCGACAAATTGGGCCCGAGATTGGCTTGTGCTGTTCTAAACGCGTTGCCTTGGCTCGACAATATGGGCGCTGGCAATACATCATTGGTTGTGTATTTCGCCACATTAGACCATGCAGTAATTAAGCTACGATGTATTACCCGATAGCGAATGAAATTGGCACCAGGCTTCAACACTACCGTATTGGAATACTCGTTGGTTTTAAACGTTGTTGGGTTTGTAAACAACGAATCAGAAGCACGTTGAAATTCGTAAAAAACGGAGGTATCCACAGCGTTGCTGTAGGCGTAAATGGCCCAATTGATCGATGGGAAAACCACCAGTGAATTCACAACCCCACCCCCTGTAATCTCCGGTTTATATTTCAAGGTGAAGGTATGTGTGGGTCCCCATGCCGCAGTGTCTTTTCGCAAGAAATACCGAGAGCGCATATACAAGGTTTGATTTTGGGGCAACCCTCGCAATCGTGCATACATGTTGTCGCCTTCTTTTCCCTCAAACGAATCATGCGAAAAAACTTGCCCAATGATCAAGGGCGATGCAAAATCTGCGGTTTTGCTTACCTGATACAACACATTGGTACCCGAAAAGCGATACAGAAATTCTGGCATCACCGCGGTAAAATCATAACTGGGCGAGGCATTATAGATGGGCAATGCACTGGAGGCTGTGGTAAATTTATTGGCATTGCTCCAAGCGCCTTGTAATCCAGATCGCCAAGCGCGGGCGCGGACATACCACGTTTGCGATATGGCAAATTGAATCTTTGGCAAAACGGCGCAATTTGAACAAACCTTGCTGTAGGATTTATAGCTCTTTTTCCCAACAGAATTGAACGACGCAGTACTGTCTATCTCCACCAATATCGAATCCAAAGAACCAGTGTTCAAATAAATGCTGAAGCCCGGTATCAATGGAACATTGATTTGGTTGTTGCTTGGTTGGGAAATCGTAGGTTTAACCGGCTGTGACTGGGCGATGCCAGACATCAAAAAGAATCCCAAAAAACAAAATATCAAACGCTTTTTCATCGATTTTCCTCCCACATTAAATTGATCGACATATCACTATTCACTTCAGTACCATTGAGGCGAAACATGCAATTGCCATCGCACATTTCAATGAAGTGCTGATTCTCACGATGGCGCACATAAATGCGCTGGCAAGTGAGAAATACCGCATAGGTTTTACTACCCAACATGATGTTACCGGTCATTTGCACACCGCCCGGACTTTCAGATTGATTCCAAGAGTTCTCTTCCAAATTCCAATGAGTATACGTAAAATAGGCAGAATTCTCTCTGTACAAATATGGGAATGAAAAACTCAAATTCTTTTTGCCGTCTTTGCTTTTGAACAAGAAGGTTTCAGAAATCCCCATTACCTTTCCCGTGTAAATCCAACTGTCGTTCAAAGACTGATTAGACGATTTCGAATATCCTGCAGCCAAACCACAGTTGTTGTAAGTATAAGGCTCATAAAAATTTTGCATGTTTTGGGCTTGGCGATACGAAACTTTATCCGCAGCCAAGGGCTCCATTTTTGTGCACGCCACGAAGGCCGTTAACACAAGACTTAATATAATCAATTTTTTCATGATTTCCAAATTAAAAGACCATCCCGGTGGTTATGTTTAATGTAAATAATTGGCGACGAGTATCGGCCATTCTCATCCTCAACTCCGCGGCATTTTGCGAATTGTGTCTGGGGCCTGTGGTTTGATCAAAATCGCTGTAGGTGGTTGCATTCGAAATGATCATCCATGTCATTCCAAATTGATAATCTAAGAACCAATTCTTTTGGAAGAATCTCTTATTGCCAATCCCCACCAATACGTTGAATGATTGAACCGGACGAGGCATCACCGCAGGCATATCGAATCGAGCAGACCTATCTGGATTGTTATAATCAATCGATATCAAAACCATTTGGTTGAAAGAATCTGTGGCAGACACCTTTCGCACTTCGCCACCGTAACTAAAGTACATACCAAACGGAGCCAATGCACCTCTACCGAGCAAATATTGTTTCATCTGAACACCGAAACTTTGTGTAAAAATGGCAGGCGGATTCCCAAAATCCAACTGTCCATCGTAAACCACAGCCGAACCCGACCCAGGACCATCCACAATCAAAGTGTGTTGGGGAAATGCCACATTCAATGCGCCGGCGGTATACCTCAACTGCACCAATAGATCGCGACGAAGGGTTTTCTCATAACTCGCTACCCAAAGGGCTTGAGTTTGCAAACCTTTGTAAATACCTGCCGACAATTGGGTTCCCGTAGACACACTTTGCGTACGTCCCACAAAACCGGGATTGTTCAAAGACTGAGCGCCAATTTGCTGAAAACCAAACATTATAAGCCCCAGCATCCATCGATGGAAAAACTTGAACATCATATAGCGGCCCTCCCCGGCTTTTTACTTTTGGGTGGTGTTTTGATCTGCTGCATGATATCGAACAAATGGCTTCGCAAGAAATCCCGCGACCAATCGGCGGTAAACTTTTGAGCGAACATGCCATCCATTTCACCAGTCTCAGCATTGAAAACCAAAACCACGAACTGGAATTTCTTGGCTTTGGTGATTTGCCAGTAAACGTAATACGGAAACGCTGGGAAATATATCATCGACACCATCATGTACAGCGGTGAAAATTTGCGGGATTCGATGTGATTCACTGCACCAGCCCATGCCACATGGCCTATGTTGTTCTCTTTGAGTTCCGACTTCATGAGGGCCGTTTGAAACAACATCATGGGCGTTAAACCATTGTTCAACCGTTCTTCCATCCAATCTTGCATCATCGCAAATCGATTCACGTCTTCGGTGGTCAATGTGGCGCTGCCCATGTTCTTCAAAAATTGCAAATGCATTTGATTGGCAGAAGCTGCGGCGGCATAATCATCTTCGAAAGTGGTAGCGATGGCCTCATCTCGCACATAATTGCGTGTCACTTTCCCAGATCCAGCCTGTTCAATTTGATCATAATCGGGGCTAAACATCCACAAACTATCAATGCCCAACGATTGCACGGCCATGTAATCTCTGTGTCCCACCCCCATTTTCTTCAGTGCATTCATTTTCTGCTTCTCCTTGCTCGCCTCCACCTGCAAAACCAAAGAATCCTTCGTCCTCAAGCGTTTAAAATGTGCATACCCGCTATTTTCCAACAGGTTCAAACCCATGAGCGCTCTGTGCCAGTAAGCGGCCCCATTTGTGACTGTATCCATGGCCCCCACCGGATATTGATACATTTCAAAAGTGGGATTAGACAGCATGATTTTTATGCTAGAATCCAGCAAATTCCTTCGGAATGGGGTATTCCCTTTCTGGGCGATGGCCAGGGCGATGCTTCGCACCGACATGATCATGAGTTGATCTTTGTTCATGGACCGAATCACATGATTGAGGGGCAGCAATTGTTTATTGGATAAGAACTTAAGATCGTCATGAAGGCCAAACGCATTCATATCTTCCCCACCTGAAACGTGATGTGCGAGTCCGTACCAAGCCATGGCTTTGGCATCGGCGGAAAAGTTTTGATTGGGCATCAGCGAATCCAACCCATGGGCCAAATAGATGACATCTACGAAATTGGCTTGACGGATGTTTGCTACGATGTCTTCGATCCACGCGCGCTGTTGAATGTGTTCAAAATACGATTTTGTGGTTGCGATGAAGTCTTTGGTTGACAGCTCTTTATCGAATTCCGAGGCGAAGATTTCCTCTACCCGCCGCAATCGATTCACCACATCGGGGTGTGTTTTGTAGGTTTCGTCTACTTCGGTTTGCGCAGGCATTTCTGGGAACGTTGTGGGCCAAACAAATTGGGCCTGTTTGTTCATTTTCCCAGAATTTGTTTTGAGGTTATTATCGGAATTAACTATGCCGCTAGTTCCATAGCCCACTTTCCAATTGGCTGATTCAAAATGTTTGGGTCCGATGTGTGAATGCACAAAAGGTTCATCGGCGTGTTCGAGCATCGCCAAGGCATCCAATCCAAAATCAAACACGTAGCCCGCGCTGAGATAGAGTTTCATGCCGAGTTCATCGGCTTCCATTTCGTTTTCGCGGGAATATTGGTAAATGGTTTTTACGCGGTCCTCGAAATTCCCTTCTTGCTTTTCATCCAACAATCGATTTCTCAACTTGGCCGATGACAAATTGTGCTTTTGGGTAAAGTGTGAAATTTCATGGGCCAAAATGAATGCCAGTTCAGATTCATTTTTGATGCGTGCCAACAATCCTGTGGTCACAAAAATATATCCTTGGTGTGTACTGATGGCGTTCACCAGGTTGGACTTCAAAGTAAAGAAATTGAGCTGGGCCAGAATTTCTGGTTGATTCGCCAACAATTGATTGGCCACTTTTTGAATGTATTGGGTTACGGTATCGCCGTAAAGCACCTTGCCACTGCGCAAGATTTCATCAATCACGAACGTAGAAACCATGGCGAATTCTTGTTCTTCGCTGATTTCTTTTTTGGTTTGATTGGCCCTCTCGATGTTGCTTACGTTTTGCAGCGCTTTTTCAGAACTTCGCTTTGAGAAGGCCGCTGGCACAGGACCTTCACACTTCAGCACGCCAAAAGGGAGCGATTGCGATTGCACTTGCACGCAACATCCCATGACCAATAAAAACCAAAAAAATCGGCTCTTTGCCTTTTTAAACATGTTTCAAAATTCACTCACAAAGTTCACACCCCCAAATGATTGGGTCATTAAATGACATTTTTCAAGCCTTGGGCGACTTCAACTGTCGGAGGAACGTTAACAATTCAGCGGTATTGCGCTTGAGGTTGTGGTGTATTTCCACGTAGCCTCTCGCATTTTGTGTGAGGGTTTGAGCCTTGGCTGGTTGGGTGAGCAATTCAACAATGGCATCGGCAAAGGCTTGGGGTTGATCGGCGATGTACATCTCAACGCCTGATGTCACGGAAAGCCCTTGCGCACCCACAGAGGTAGATACAATTGGTACACCCAAGGCCATGGCTTCTAGGGATTTGATGCGAATGCCGCTGCCCGAAAGAATTGGGACAATCATGATGCCATGTTGGTGCATAAAATCCTCGGCATTGGGCACTTCACCGTGATTCACCACCCCAGTTTGAAAAAAGCGGGGGTCTTGGGGATTGAGTCCTTTTCCCGCCAAATGGAACTTGGCTTGTGGCAGTTTACTCAGCAGTAGAGGCCAAACTTTGTGAAGAAACCACATCACACCTTGTTCATTGGCTTGCCATTCCATGGAGCCGATGTGAAACAACGACAGTGGCTGATGAATGAATGCAAAGGGTCTTTCTATGGCAATACCAGGCTGATAGGTATGTATGGCGGGGATATCTTTATTGGGTGATTTTTCGTGCGTACGATCCAAGTACTTTTTGATGGCGATTTCATCGGTGGTTACGATGGGTACTATGGCTTGAAATTTCAACCAGGATTGCAATTCGTATTTTTTCAACCGGTTTGATTGAATGCGGAGATACCATTTTTTGAGGGGATTTTCTGTTGTGGTAGCCAGGCGCTCCCAAATTTGGTATTCCAAATTGTGGGAGCGGTACGCCACCGGCGTACTGTATGTAGGGGCGGCCCCGGCCGCCCCTACATACACTGGCACAGAATATAATCCCTCCAACAAAATACCATCGTATCGATGCGTATCTATCAACTCACGAAGTTTATCAACCCCCTCTTTACTCACATATCGCTCCATGTGGTAACTCCCACCAAACAACAGATTCCATAGCATCTTCAGCGGCTTTAACCCCGCATCCAAAAACACCGTGTGTACCTTACAAAATCCAAAATACTTTTCAATGGTGGCGTTTTCCGCAAAGTGTTTTTTTGTATTAAACGTGAAAAAATCCACTTCCGCACCATTTTCCACCAAAGACCGCAACATCCCGTAAGTAGCGATCGCCCCGCCATCGTGCAAAGGCCAAGGCATCCGATTCCCCACAACCAACAGCCTCATCGGTCGTCCTCCGAAGATTTCACTTCCACCAAAGCCTTCGCCTGTCCCCTCTTTTTCCAACGCAACATCAAACCCTTTAGGCCATTCATCAGCGGATTGCTGCCCTGAAAACTCTTATCAATGCTCGCCCTGTAGGTTATTACCAAACCAATTGGCAACAGCAACATAGAGCTCATCCAACTGCCAATCCATACCGGCACGATGCCCTCTTTGCCCATTTTTTCACCCGTTAAATTCACCGCGTAAAACAAAACAAACAAAATTACCGAAATCACCAGGGGCATCCCTATCCCACCCTTACGGATGATCGCGCCCAAGGGCGCAGAAATCAAAAACAAAAGAATCACCAAAATGGAGAACGCAAACTTTTTGTGTAATTCACTCCTGTACAAATCCACGTCGGTTTCCTCAAATTCCAAACTTGTTGAAAGCCCTTCCTCGGTACCCTTCACACTCCTCGCATGATTCACCGCCGCTGCCACAATCGTAGCCCGTTGCTCTTTCGGGTAATTCTTGATGATTTGGGACTCTTTCAATGGCGAAAATGCCAATGAACTCCGTTGATACTTCATGTTATTGGTATCGAGATCCATTACACCCGGCACATGTATGTATTTGCCCAAATACTTGGAATTATCGGCCCGAAGCACCCCGCATTTTAAATTGAAAGTATCGATTTCTTTCATGAGCTGACTCACGTTTTGCAACCGATAATCACTGGCAATTAAATCGCGATCTGTAAATTGAAAATCTAGGCTCGATAAGTCAATTTGCATCCGCTGTTTTTCAAAATACATCTGATTGAAGGGATGCGTTTTGCGATACTCTGGCGCATTGGTCATCTCCTCATACCTCACACCGTTGTACAACGTAAAGTTCAAAACGGTTTGATCTGTACTCAATATCATCGTTCCCCAATCGGCCCGCAGTACATTCAATCGCTTGCTATCGTCTTTTTTGTACTCATAAATCAAGACATCCCTCACCGTTTGATTGTCTTTTTCCTTCTTGCCCACGCGAATTGCAAACCCCTCAATGTTGTGATAAAAAATGCCTTCCGCGATGTTAAACGTGGGCTTCTTTTGTCGAACATCAATCATCATCGCCGCCTGTTCCAATTTGGCTTTGGGGATCACATAATTCAAAAACAAGAAATTCATCACCGCCAACAAGCACATCAATAGAAAGATGGGTCTCAGCGCCCTCAACAGCGAAATGCCATTGCTTTTCATGGCAACCAACTCAAAACTCTCACTCAAATTGCCGAAGGTCATCAGGCCCGCCACCATGATCGTGAGCGGCATCGCCATCGGAACCAAATCGGCCAATGAATAAAAAATCAACTTTGCTAGAATGTCGGTAGAAATCCCTTTCCCCACCAACTCATCGATGTATTTCCAGAGAAATTGCATCAAAAAGAGAAACATGCTGAGGAAAAAGGTGACTGCAAACGGACCCACATAGGACCGCAGCAACAGTACATCCACCTTCTTTAATTTGAAAAAATTCCCCTTCATTTCTCGCCTCCAAAGATAGTAAAACTAACTTAGGGCAAACGCAAGAAGAAAGATGGGTTTACACCCGTACTGTGAAACGACTTTTTCGATGGGTCATCCATTGGATATCGCAATACAACCCCATTGCTCACATAGTCTTTCGCATCGGCAAAATAGAACGCATTGGCCCCCAAATCGTAATAATAACCATACAATTGGGTGAGTTTGGGATCAATAAGCATCGACATATTGGCTTCGGATTGGGCATCGGCGCGGAAACTATACAATTTGTTGTTGCGCGACACAAACAGGGTTCCGCCATTGCGAGAAAGCTGAATACTGCCCAAATCCCCCGTCATTTTCCAGTGGGCCACTTCCATAAAATCGATCTGTCCGAGCGCAAAGGCCGTAAGTGATGATTTCCCATTCAACGAGCAACCCACCCACAGCTGCTGAGCGGCATCCACCACCAAATGCAAAGCACCAGAATCCACCTTGAATGTGCGCTCAATCACTTGGGTTGTGGGATTCACCAACAGCACCTCCCCTTTGTAGGCCGCCACTGCCACAAATTCACCCCAACGCACCATGGTTTCTGTCCAGCCAGACACTGGAATCTCCTTCACCGTTTTCAGGTTCGAAGTATCCAATACGCTGATTTTGTTGGCGTATAGATCCGACACCCACAATTGGCTACCCACCATCAAAAGGTTTCGGGGCGATTTCAGGGTGGTGTTCGACTTGGTTTGTTTGAGGGTAACGGGATCCAAGGCCAGCACTTTACCACTGTTGTTCACGGATAGAAAAAGGTTGTTGCCCGCCACCAATCCACTTTGCAGTACATCGCCGATGGGTTTGCTGTTGACCGATTCAAAGGCGTTGTTCCAAATCTTGGTCCCAGAGGTATCGGTAGACAATATATCCAATTTGGCATTGCCCCACATGAAATTGCCTTCGCAGAGCACAGCCACACGTTCATCGCCCAGTGGACCTACCAAAGGCGGACCGATGATCTGGTCTTCGCAACTTTGCAGAAGCAGCAGCGATGGCAAAAACAAACAACACAACCATGCTTTCACCGCGTGATTTTTCGAGAATTGGAGGGCAAAACCAAATGAATTCATGGAAAAATTATTGTTTTGCAAAGGGGGTTGATACCACACCGTGCTGGGTATGGGCTTTGATCCAATAGCTACCTGTTGCCAAATGGGCTATGTTTAAATCCACTGACTTAGCACCCAAATTTTGGATATTTTTCACATTCACCGACTGCCCAAGTGCATTGTATACTTCAACATGACTGATTTGCGAACCGCATTGTAGTTGCAAGACATCTTTGGCTGGATTGGGAAATACCTGAGCCGCGATCTTGGTCTGATTTTTAGTACCCAACCAATGTCCGCAAACAATTCGATCCACGCAGAAAAAACCCGGGGTATTCATACCAAACTGACCATTGTCTGAACTTTGCAACTCAAAAGTGATACTATCCACGAATCCCTCAGGGAAATAGGTGGGCAGATCCACAATTTGCCAAGAATCTAGGATATAGTCTTTGCTGTTGTCTGAAAAACGATAATCTGCCAAAACCACCTTTTTGCTCGCTACCCATTGGGTATCGACGAAGAATTTGACGTTCAAAACAAAACTATCGGCATCGTTACCAGAAGTACCCCCAAATTTTTTGGCAAAATTGTCGCCATTTTTCATGGAATTGTAGGCATAAGTTGAATTGGTTACGTAAAAAGACAATACGCCTTCGTTCGCAGTAGATTGTTGAAGCCAGTAAGCGCCATTCATACCAACGGCGAAGGTCTTACCGAGGTGCTGACCTTGATAAAATGGTTCTGCACCGTAACCTGGTTTCGCGCAATACAAGTGCTTTGAGAAATCAGACGGACCTGTAGTGCCATCAATTTTTTTAGATATCGCCCAACCGCCCGACCAATACCC
>JACCDX011438539.1_pt1 | contig 19824 bp, 21 predicted proteins | sample 7449681 | NCBI WGS metagenome assembly JACCDX01 (sample SAMN15323450, study PRJNA562643) | freshwater metagenome | isolation source: river surface water | place: USA:Blue River Watershed | collected 2017-08-18
CGTACTCGATGCCCGCGTAGACGTCCTCGGTATTCTCGCGAAACACGATCATGTTGGTTTTTTCGGGCTCGCGCAGGGGTGACGGAACGCCACGGAAGTAACGCACGGGGCACAAAGACAGGTACAGGTCCAGCTCCTGGCGCAAGGCCACGTTGAGTGATCGAATGCCACCGCCCACCGGGGTGGTGAGCGGCCCTTTGATCGAGACCACGTGCTCACGCAAGGCATGCAGGGTTTCATCGGGCAACCAGATGTCAGGGCCGTACATCATGGTGGCCTTGGTGCCGGCGTAGACCTCCATCCAGCGGATGCGTCGCGCGCCCCCATAGGCCTTGCGAACGGCAGCATCAACGACACCCATCATGACCGGGGTGATGTCAAAACCGGTGCCGTCCCCCTCGATGTAGGGGATGATGGGCTCGTCAGGCACCTTCAGGGTGTGATCGGCGTTGACGGTGATTTTCGTCCCGTCGGTGGGTACCTTGATGTACTGGTACATGCATGCGTCTCCGTGACTCTAAAGAACAAGGCAGCCCAAAGGCCACCGCTTGCTCATTCTATCGCCGACCCATGCCCCACACCCGTTCGAAGATAATGAATGACATGAAAAAACGCACGACTTTGTTCGCCGTCCTCATGTTGTGGTGCTCTTGGCTTGGGGCGCAAGGTCAGGCCCAGTTGAACCTGCCGCGCGTTAAATTGCAAGCGGGCATTCAATTGCTAGATGTTCAACTGGCCCAGACGCCTCAACAGCGGGAAATCGGATTGATGCACAGATCAGAGATGCCCAACCACGAGGGCATGTTGTTTGTGTTTGAACAGAAAAGCCGCCAGTGCTTTTGGATGAAAAACACCCTGATCCCCTTGACGGCCGCCTTTTTGGAAGACGATGGCACCATCGTGAATTTGGCCGACATGGCCCCGCAGACCACACAGGCGCACTGCTCGATCAAGCCGGTGCGCTATGTGCTCGAAGTCAACCAGGGCTGGTTCGCCAAAAGAAAAATGGGGCCGGGTGACCGCATCGTCGGTCTGCCCTGACCCCAAGCGTCAACGCTGCTGACCTGCCGAAACCGGTCGGCAGCGTGCCGATCAGCCGAAATTGCGCTCGGCGAATGACCAGTTGACCAATTTGTCGAGGAAGGTTTCGACAAACTTGGGACGCAGGTTGCGATAGTCGATGTAGTAGGCATGCTCCCACACGTCGACCGTCAACAAGGCTTTGTCGGCGGTGGTCAGCGGGGTACCCGCCGCGCCCATGTTGACGATGTCCACGCTGCCGTCGGCCTTTTTGACCAACCAGGTCCAGCCGGAGCCGAAGTTGCCCACGGCGCTCTTGACGAAGGCCTCTTTGAACGCAGCGTAAGAACCCCATTTGGCGTTGATGGCCGTGGCCAGCGCGCCACTGGGCTCGCCGCCACCGTTGGGCTTCATGCAATTCCAGAAGAAGGTGTGGTTCCAGATCTGGGCCGCGTTGTTGTAGATGCCGCCGCTGGACTTCTTGACGATGGACTCCAGATCCATGCTTTCGAACTCGGTGCCCTTTTGCAGGTTGTTCAGGTTCACGACATAAGCGTTGTGGTGCTTGCCGTGGTGAAACTCAAGGGTTTCCCTGCTGTAATGGGGCGCCAGGGCATCCAGCGCATAAGGCAAAGCGGGCAATGTGTGTTCCATGTGTTCCTCCTGAAGAAAAAACAGTATTCTAGGGAAGACCGATCAACCATGCAGGCGTTGGGCTTGCACCTGCAGATCCAACTCACCGTCAGAGAGCACCGCTTGCACCCGCTGACCAGGGGTGATTTGGGCAGCTCGGGTCAACGCATGCCCCTGTTCATCGGCCAGCCAGCTGTAGCCGCGTTCGAGCACCTGCCGCGGATCGAGCAGGCCCAACCGAACCTGACACGTGTCCAAACGATGCGTTTGCTGCGTGCGTCCCTGTTGCAGCGCCTGAACCAGTCGCCCCGCCATCCCCATGGGTTGTCGGTGCGCCTGCTCCAACTGGACATGAACGGCCCCATGCGATCGCAAGGCCAAACGATTCAAGAGCCGCGCCTGACCCAAGACCGCACTGCGCGGGCGAGCCACGGCTTGCTGCAAACGATCCAGGTGCTGTTGCGCCGAGTCCAAGCGGTGCGTCAACGCCGTGCGCGAGCGTTCTGCCAACAAATCCAGCGCGGCCAGCCAGTCTTGCTGGGGGGTCGCGCACAATTCAGCGGCGGCGGTCGGCGTTGGTGCGCGCAAGTCAGCGGCAAAATCACACAAGGTGAAATCGGTTTCATGGCCCACGCCACAGACCAGCGGCACTGGGCTGCTTCGCACGCAACGCACCAGCGCCTCGTGGTTAAAGGCCCACAGGTCTTCCATCGAGCCGCCACCACGCACGAGCAATATCACGTCGACGTCCATCGTTTGATACAAGGACTCCAAGGCCCGAATCAGGCTGGGGGGCGCGTCGACCCCTTGCACCTGCGCCGGCACCAAGGTGACGCCGATGTGCGGCACGCGCCGCTGCAAAGCGGTGGCCACATCGTGCAAGGCGGCAGCCCCCAAGGAGGTGACCAGACCGATGCGCCTGGGGCTGCGGGACAAGGGTCGCTTGCGCGAGGGGTCAAACAAGCCCTCTTGTTCCAGTTGGGCCTTGAGGCGTAAAAACTCCTCATACAGAGCGCCCTGGCCCATGGGGCGCATGGCCTCCACAATCAATTGCAGATCGCCCCTGGCCTCGTACACCCCCAAGCGCCCCATCACCTCGACCTGATCACCATTGCGCGGCAAACGGCCCATTTGCGACGCGGCACGTCGAAACATGGCGCAACGCAACTGACCTTGTGGGTCTTTGAGCGAAAAATAGCAGTGGCCGCTGCCGGCCTGCGTGAAACCCGAAATTTCCCCGCGCACCCGAACCGGATCAAAGCGCTCCGAGAGCGCATCGCCGACCGCCTTGCACAAGGCGCCCACCGTCCAGACATTGACATTCATGCGGTCATTGTCACCGATCCGGTCTGGCGCACGCACATCTGGGTGGATGGGCAGGTGGCCGATGGCCAGTCATCCACTTCAAGTAGGGTTGAACCGAATCGGCGAGCCATCGCCACCATCGCCCATTGATCCGTGCAAGTCATTGATTTCATTTATTTTTTTACTGATGATTTTTTCGACTTTCTAAACAAACATCGAATTCATGCGGTCTGCGAGCCGATCCCACAGACTTATCCACATCTTTATCCACCGTTCTTGTGAGGGGGCAAGTGCCCGATAATGGGGGGATTCAAACTTTTGATAGGCGGGGTTGACTTGATCGACTTGCTCGTGTCTGCCGGCTGGCCCGTGTGGCCTTTGTTGGCCTTGTCCGTGTTGGCGCTGGCCATGATCTTGGAGCGGGCCTGGTACTTGCGGCGCGCCCGGATCGCCCCGCCAGAGATCATCGAACCGATGTTGGCGCAATGCCAAACCGCCCTCCCCACCCGCCAGCAAACCCTGGCGCTGGCGGGCAGCAGTCTGCTGGGACAACTGATGGCCAGCGCGATCGAGCGGGTGCGGATGCAGCCGCTGGTGAGCGATGCCGCACTGCGTCAATCGCTGGAGATCGAGGGCCGGGTTGCCGCTGCCCAAATCGAGAAACACCTGGCGGCCCTGGCCACGGTGGCCTCGGTGGCGACCCTGATGGGCCTGTTGGGCACGGTGGTGGGCATGATCGAGATCTTTGCGGCCCAAGCCCAACAAGGTCAGCAGCCGGCCCAACTGGCCCAGGGCATTTCCATTGCCCTGTACAACACCGCCCTGGGTTTGCTGGTGGCCATTCCCAGCCTGCTGGCTTGGCGTTGGCTCAAAAGCCGCGCCGAGCACATGACCATGTTGCTCGAAGTCGGCTGCGAGCGTCTGGTCATCCAATTGCAACAGTTGCAACGGCCCCGTTGAGGCGACATGAGCCTGCGCTTCAAGCGATCCGATCCCACGCCGCCCGAGATCATCCTCGTGCCGTTCATCGACATCTTGCTGGTCGTGCTGATTTTCATGGCCGTTTCGACCACTTTTTCCCGCTACGCTGAACTCCAAGTGCAGTTGCCCCAGGCCCAGGGCCTGGCGGCCAGCGAAACGCCCCCAACCCTCTGGATCCAGATCAATGCCCAGGGCCAGGTCTTTCTTGATCGGGAACCCCTGGGACGGGTGTCGTCCCAGGACCTCTACCGACGCTTGCGCGCCCGCGCGCACGACCCCAACGCTGTGCCCACCGTGGTGATCGGCGCGGACGGGCGCACGCCGCACCAATCGGTGGTCGCCGTGATGGAGGCCTCGCGCATGGCTGGGTTGACCAAAATCACCTTCATGTCTCGGGCCCCGGGGTCCCCCCCATGAACCCGCAGGCGGGGTGGCAAGGCGTCTGGGCCACGCGCGGATGTTGGGCCCGACTGCTGTGGCCTGTCTCATGCCTGTATGCGGTCTTGTTGGCCTTGCGACGGGCGCTCTACCGCTGGGGCGTTTTCAAGCGCGTGAGGCTGCCGGTTCCGGTGCTCGTGGTGGGCAACGTCATCGTGGGCGGTGCTGGCAAAACCCCGGTGGCGATCGAGTTGGCGCTGCGGCTCGGCGCCTTGGGCTGGCGCGTCGGTTTGGTTTCCCGGGGACATGGCCGACGAAGCGACGCGGTCATGGCCGTGAGCGACAAAACCCCACCGACCCTGGTGGGTGACGAACCTTTGTTGATCCATGCACGCACCGGCTTGCCCGTGGTGGTGGGACGGGATCGGGTCCAGGCTGCCCAGGCCTTGTTGGCCTTGCACCCGCATGTCAATCTGATTCTGAGTGACGACGGTCTGCAGCACCTGCGGCTCTCGCACGATGCGTCTCTGTGCGTTTTTGACCCACGACGCACCGCGAATGGCTGGTTGTTGCCCGCTGGCCCCCTGCGCGAGCCCTGGCCCTTGCAGACACCTGCCCCTCACACTTGGATTTTGTCGTCAGAAACCCCGCCATGGGCTGGGGCCTGGCCCGTGGTGCGCACGTTGAGCGACTCGGCGCACAACGGACGCGGGGCCACGACCCCCTTGCGCGAATTGCCCGGCCCGATCCACGCCTTGGCCGGCATTGCCCAACCCGAACGGTTTTTCAGCGCCCTGCGCGACGCGGGGTTGCCATTGAATCAGACCCAGGCATGGCCCGATCATGCCCCCCTGGTCGACTGGCATCCCCCGGCGCCAGGGACCTGGCTGTGCACCGAAAAAGACGCGGTGAAACTGTGGGCGCATCACCCCGAGGTATGGGCTGTGCCACTGTGTGTGAGCTTGCCCGACGGCTTGGTGCACGAGATCGATCGGGCTTTGCGCACGGCCCAGGATCGGGGTCCAAACAGGCCCTATCATTGAGTCATGGACACCAAACTGCTTGAACTCTTGGTTTGCCCGGTCACCAAAGGCCCCTTGCAATACCAAGCCCAAACCCATGAGCTGATCTCGCGCTCGGCCCGTTTGGCCTATCCGATCCGCGACGGCATTGCGGTCTTGATCGAGGCCGAAGCACGTCCGCTGAGCGACGAGGAAATCGGGACATGATCCCCCCCGGCTTTGTGGCCTTGATCCCTGCACGTCGCGCGTCGAGTCGACTGCCGGACAAGGCCCTGCTTGACATCGCCGGTTTGCCCATGGTCGTGCGGGTGGCGCAGCAGGCCTTGAAGTCCCAGGCCAGCCGAGTGGTCGTGGCCACCGATGACATGGACATCGCTCAAGCGTGCTCGGGGCATGGGGTCGATCACGTCATGACCGCGCTCAATCACCCCAGCGGCAGCGACCGCTTGGCCCAAGCCTGCGAGGTGCTCGGTTTGAGCGACGAGCAGGTGGTGGTCAATGTTCAAGGTGACGAGCCCCTGATTGCCCCCGAGCTCATCAACCAGGTCGCCTTGACCCTGCACCAGCGCCCAGATTGCGCCATGTCCACGGCTGCTCACCCCATCGACGACCCGGCGGAGATGGCCAACCCCAATGTCGTCAAGACCGTGCTCGACGCGCGTGGCACGGCCTTGTATTTCAGCCGTGCGCCCATCCCCTGGTGGCGCGATGGCTTTGCGTCGGGCATCGGCGCCCTGCCAGAGCCCCGCCCCTTGCGTCATCTGGGCATCTATGCCTACCGCTGCCACTTTCTCAAGCAGTTTCCCAAACTCAGCGTGGCCCCGCACGAAACCACCGAAGCGTTGGAGCAATTGCGCGCCCTCTGGCACGGGCATCGGATCGCGGTGCACGTCACCCATGACAGCCCCAGCCCCGGCGTGGACACGCCCCAGGACCTGGAGCGGGTGCGCCAACTCTTGTCTGCGTAAGCCTGCCCCAAGGGAGTGCGTGATATCCTTTGGCCCTTAGCCCCCTCAGCAAAGAAACCAGAACATGAGACTCATTCTTCTGGGCGCCCCTGGCGCCGGCAAAGGCACCCAAGCCACTTTCATCTGCCAGCGCTTTGGCATCCCCCAGATCTCGACCGGCGACATGTTGCGCGCGGCCGTCAAGGCCGGGACGCCGTTGGGCGTGGCCGCCAAAAAGGTGATGGACTCGGGCGGTTTGGTCAGTGACGACATCATCATCGGTCTGGTCAAGGAGCGCATCACCCAAACCGATTGCGCCAATGGTTTCTTGTTCGACGGCTTCCCCCGCACCATCCCGCAGGCCGAGGCGATGAAATCAGCCGGCGTCAAACTCGACTTCGTGTTGGAGATCGATGTGCCCTTCGAGGCCATCATCGAGCGCATGAGCGGCCGTCGCGCCCATGTCGCCAGCGGGCGCACTTATCACATCAAATTCAACCCGCCCAAGGTCGAAGGCAAAGACGATGTCACGGGTGAACCGCTGATTCAGCGTGACGACGACAGGGAAGAGACTGTGCGCAAGCGGCTCGATGTCTACAGTGCGCAAACACGGCCCCTGGTCGATTACTACTCTCAGTGGGCCAAACAAGAGCCCGGTGTGGCCCCCCAATACCGCGCCATCAGTGGCTTGGGCAGCGTCGACGAAATCAAAGCGCGCGCCTTCAACGCGCTCCAGTGATCAAGCTCAGCATCAGCCCCACCCTGGCCTGAGCGGGTGTCCAGGGCACCAACGTGCCCAGGATCTGGGTCTCCTCGGGCAATCTCGCACGCCAGCAACGGGTGCTGATCCACACCTCTCCCCCCGTCCCCACCCATTCGGCCAAAGCCTGGCTCATGGACTCGTGCATGGTCCCCGCTCCCGTGCCTGCCACCACCACGCCGCGCACCGGGGGGGCCTCTGGATCTGGGCGCATCAGGGCACGAAGCAGCCAGGGGCGTGCCAACGCATGGCTGTTGACCCACTCCACCCGGGGCCAAACCCCGGCTTGGAGCACCTGTGCCACCGAGGGCCAGCGGCCCATTGGCGGTGGCGAATGCGTCTCGCCCTCATAACCCGTTGGTGTGACACGCCCCAAAATTGGATGGGGCGTGGACGCAAAAGCATCTCGATCGTATGCATGCACCTTTTGCACCCAGCGGGCGGCATGCACCTGGCCAGCGAAAGCCACACACACCCCACGCAAACCTGAACCGGCCACCAAACCCACGGCGTCGGCCAGGTTCTCAGGTCCGTCGGGATCGGGGTCGTTGGCCGCTCGCATGGCCCCGGTCAACACCACGGGCTTTTCTGTGGGCAACAGGGCTGAGAGGAAAAACCCCGTTTCTTCCAGGGTGTCGGTGCCGTGGGTGATCACCACCCCGGCCACATCCGTCTGGGACAGGTGGTGCTGACAACGCTCGAGCAGCGCGCGCCAAACGGACTCGTCCATGTCCTTGCTGTCGATCTGGGCGATTTGTTCGGTCAAGACCTCGAACCCGTGCAAGGGCACTGTCGATCGGGCCCACAGGGCCTCGATACCGATCTGGCCCGCCTGATAGCGATGGGCCTGCAAGGGGTTCGGCGCCAGGCCCGCGATCGTGCCCCCAGTGCCCAAAATGATGATTTTTTGCAACATGCCCCTCCAGTGACTTGCACGATTTTAAAAACTGGTTAAAAATACAGTTACTGGATATGCAAACAGTAACCATAAACAACCCGATGCCGCAGGAGTCCATCCCATGGAACAACCCAAGCTGACCGCCCGTCAACAACAGATTCTGGATCTGATCCAGAGCGCCATCGCCCGCACCGGTGCCCCTCCCACGCGGGCCGAGATCGCGACCGAGCTGGGGTTCAAATCGGCCAATGCGGCTGAAGAGCACCTGCAAGCGTTGGCGCGCAAAGGCGTGATCGAGCTGGTCAGTGGAACCTCGCGGGGCATCCGCTTGCGCTCAGACGCGCTGCGCAGCATCAACGAGTCCCGAACCAAGCAGTTCGCCCTGCCCTTGCCCGGTCTGGCGCAATTGGCCTTGCCCTTGGTGGGGCGGGTGGCCGCCGGTTCACCCATTTTGGCTCAAGAGCATGTCGATCAAACCTTTTATGTGGAAAGCAGCCTGTTTCAACGCAAGCCCGATTACTTGCTCAAGGTGCGGGGCATGTCCATGCGCGATGCCGGCATCATGGACGGTGACTTGCTGGCGGTGCAAGCGACCAAGGACGCCAAAAACGGTCAGATCGTCGTTGCCCGCCTGGGTGACGAGGTCACGGTGAAACGCTTTCGCCGCACCCGCGAGACGATCGAACTGCAAGCCGAAAACCCCGACTACCAGACCATCGTCGTTCACCCCGGCGACCCGTTCGAGATCGAAGGTCTCGCTGTGGGTCTGATCCGCAACACCATGCTGATGTAAGGAAAACACCATGAGCCTCGCCATCGCCTCTTTGTCCCGCCTGTTGTCACCGCTGTGGGTGTCGTCACGTTCTGCACCGGTTCAAGTGCCCACCGCCCCGCGTTTTCCGGTGCATCAAGGGCGGGCCCCATCGCCACTGCGTGTCACGCGCCTGGCCGAAGGGCCGCTGCCACGTCACTTGGCCGGTCGCATGGTCATCAGCGGCCGCTTTGACGACGTCTGCCGAGAGCTTGAACGCCTGGAGTCCCTGGGGCGCGACTCGGCCCACTGAAACACCTGCCAAGACCACACAGCTTCGCCCAATAAGTGCTTGAAAACAAGGCACAATTGGGGGAAATGAACATCATCATCCTCGACGATTACCAAGACGCCGTGCGCAAACTGGCTTGCGCAGCCAAGCTCGACGCGTTTCCCGCCAAGGTCTACACCAATACCGTCAAGGGCGTCGGCCAGCTGTCGGTGCGCTTGAAAGACGCTGAGGCCTTGGTCTTGATCCGCGAACGGACACAGCTCACGCGCCAACTGCTTGAAAAATTACCCAAGCTCAGGCTGATTTCTCAAACCGGCAAAGTCTCGGGACACATCGATGTCGAGGCCTGCACCGAGCGCGGCATCGCGGTCGCGGAGGGCGTGGGCTCACCCACCGCGCCGGCCGAGTTGACTTGGGCGCTGATCATGGCGGCCACGCGCAGGTTGCCGCAATACATCGCTTCGCTCAAGCACGGTGCTTGGCAACAATCGGGGCTGAAATCCGCGTCCATGCCCGCCAACTTTGGCATCGGCCATGTCCTACAGGGGCGCGTATTGGGCATTTGGGGCTACGGCAAGATCGGCAAACTCGTCGCCGGCTACGGCAAAGCGTTTGGCATGCAAGTGTTGGTCTGGGGCAGCGAGGCCGCGCGCCATCGCGCCATCGGCGACGGCCTGATGGTGGCTGAATCGAGGGCGCATTTTTTTGCCACCGCCGACGTGCTCAGCCTGCACCTGCGTCTCAACGAGCAAACCCGGGGCATCGTGACCCTGCAAGACCTCTCACAAATGAAGCCCACGTCCCTGCTGGTGAACACGTCGCGCGCCGAGTTGATCGAACCCGACGCCCTGATCAGCAGCCTGAATCGGGGTCGCCCAGGGATGGCGGCGGTTGACGTGTTCGAGAGCGAGCCCATCTTGCAAGGCCACCCGCTGTTGCGTCTGGAGAATTGCATCTGCACGCCGCACATCGGTTATGTCGAACAAGACAGCTACGAGTTGTACTTCGGCGCCGCGTTTGACAACATTGTCAATTTCGCCCGCGGCACGCCCACCAACATCATCAACCCCGGCGCGCTGCAAAACCGCCGCTGAACGCGTCAAACCGGCTTGCTGGCTTTCATGGCCGCCATGTCGGCGGCATTTTGCTTGCGGTCGGCGTTAACCCTTTGCATGGTGGGGCGGGCATTGATCATCGCCATGTAGTCGGCCATGGCCGGTAGCGCGGGCGTGACCAGGTCTTCCCCCAGGGCTTTTTTGCAAGCCAAGGCCGCCAGAGGCAAGTGAATGGCCGCGGCGCAATCGGCCAAGCCGAACGTGGGGCCCGCCACAAAGGGTGAGAAAGTCGCCAATTGGGCAAAACCGGCCACGCCCTTGGGCAACAGGCGACGCACGCGGGCCTTGGTTTCTTCGCTGGCCTGGCCACCAAAAAAGGCCTCGCCATAGAGTTCGCGCGCCACCAGCTCGATGTGCAAGTCCAAGTACAAAATGATCTCGCGAACCTTGGCCGCCGCATAAGGATCGGCGGGCAGAAGCGCCGGCTCTGGCCAGCGCTGCTCGATGTATTCGGCGCAAGCGAAGGACTCAGACAATGGGCCCTGCTCGGTGTCCAGGAAAGGCACCTTGCCCATCGGCGAGCGCCCGATCAGCTTGGGGTGGGTGTTGCCCGCCCAGACCAGTTCCTCCTCGAACGGAACGCCCTTTTCCAGCAGTTGCAATTTGAGTTGGCAGTAATAGTTGCTGAGCGAAAAGCCACAGAGTTTGAGGGTCATGGGGGTCTCCTTTGAATTGAAAACCATTGTGTCACAACGACGTCCCTAAGCCATAATCGACGCCATGACTCATCCATTCCAAACCGTCGGCATCGTGGGCACTGGCGCCATGGGCCGAGGCATCGCCCAAATCTGTGCCCAGGCCGGCAGCACCGTCTGGCTGCACGACAGCCAAGCCAACGCCTGCCAAAACGCCATCGACAACCTCAAAGCCACCTGGGACAAACTGGCCGAAAAAGGTCGCCTCAGTCCAGACCAGGTACAGGCCAACGTCTCACGGCTGCGGCCGGCGGCCACGCTGGCCGATCTGGCCGCTTGCGACCTGGTGATCGAGGCCATCGTCGAAAAGCTGGAAGTCAAGCAATCGGTCTTCAAACAACTGGAAGCCGTCGTGCGGCCTGAGGCCGTGTTGGCCACCAACACCTCGTCGCTGTCGGTCACGGCGATTGCGGCGGCGCTGTCTCGACCCGAGCGCTTTGCCGGCTACCACTATTTCAACCCAGTTCCCCTGATGAAGGTGGTCGAGGTCATTGCCGGCTTGCGCACCGACCCCCAAGTCTGCCAACACCTGGACGCCCATGCGCGTGCCACGGGTCACACCCCTGTGCACGCCCAGGACACCCCGGGCTTCATCGTCAACCACGCTGGGCGCGGTTACGGCACCGAGGCCTTGCGCATCATCGGCGAGGGCATCTGCGACTTTGCCACGGTGGATCGCATCTTGCGCGACCAGGTGGGTTTCAAACTGGGTCCCTTCGAGCTGCTCGACCTGACCGCGCTCGATGTGTCGCATCCGGTCATGGAGTCGATCTACCACCAGTATTACCAGGAACCGCGTTACCGCCCCAGCGTGATCACCGCCCAACGCCTGGCCGCTGGCGTGGTCGGCCGCAAAGTCGGGATGGGTTTTTACACCTACGTCGAGGGCAAGGCCCAGGTCGCAGCCGAACCGCCCCCGCCTCAGGTCACCGACATGCCACCGGTCTGGGTTTCGTCGCGCGCCGCCCGACGGGCCGACCTGTTCCAACTGCTCAAAGACTTGGGCGCCAAAATTGAAACCGGCGCCTCGCCCTCGTCCAACGCCCTGTGCGTCGTGGCCCCGCTGGGGTTTGATGTCACCACCGTGGCGGTGGTCGAACGCTTGGACCCGGCCCGCACGGTGGGCATCGACCTGTTGTTCGAGGACAAGGCCACCCGCCGCCGCGTGCTGGCGACCAACCCCGCAACCCGCTCAGACATGCGCGATGCCGCCCATGCCCTGTTTGCCCGCGACGGCAAGCCGGTCAGCGTGATCCGCGACAGCGGGGGTTTTGTCACCCAGCGCGTGGTGGCGCACATGGTCAACATCGCCTGCGACATCTGTCAGCAGCAGATCTGCACCCCCGATGACCTGGAACTGGCCGTCACGCTGGGCCTGGGTTATCCCATGGGACCGTTGGCCATGGGCGACCTGCTGGGCCCAGACAACGTGCTGGAGACCCTGTTCAACCTGCAAACGGTCTACGGCGACCCGCGTTACCGCCCCAGCCCCTGGCTGCGGCGGCGCGGCGCCATTGGCCTGAGTTTGAAGCACCGCGACGCCTGAGGAGCCGACATGCCCGCCCAACTCAAGAGCGCCACGCAGGGCGAAACCCTGATCCTGACGCTGTCCAACCCGGGTTTCCGCAATGCGCTGGGACCAGAGATCTACGCTTCTGGCATCGAAGCCCTGATCGCCGCCGAAGCCAACCCCGACATCAAATCGGTCGTCCTGACCGGTGAGGGTGAACATTTTTGTGCGGGTGGCAACCTCAACCGCCTGCTCGACAACCGCCAGCGCCCACCCGAGGTGCAAGCCCAGAGCATCGACAACCTGCACGGCTGGGTCCAAGCCATCCGCACCTTCCCCAAGCCCATCATCGCGGCCGTCGAAGGCGCTTGCGCCGGGGCTGGTTTTTCCTTGGTGCTGACGTGCGACCTCGCGGTGGCGGCCAGCAACAGCACCTTTGTGCTGGCCTACAGCAACGTGGGCTTGTCCACCGACGGGGGCGCAACCTGGAGCCTGGCGCGCGCCTTGCCGCGCCCCCTGGCCACCGAAATCCTGATGCTGGGCGGCAAAGTCAGCCCCGCGATGTTGTTGCAACACGGCCTGCTCAATCAGGTCACCGAACCGGGCCAGGCCCTCACCCAGGCACTGGCCATGGCCGCGCGGCTCAATCAGCGACCGGGCAATGTGCTTGCCAGTCTAAAAGAGCTGCTCGCCGATGGCTTGGTCGAGCCCATGCCCACGCAACTCGACGCGGAAAAGGCCCATTTTGTGCGTAACCTCCACCACCCGAACGCCGAAATCGGCATTCGGGCTTTCTTTGACAAGCAGCCCCCCCGTTACACCTGATTGGGGTTCTGCCCCCCGGCCTGCGCGCCAGACGCACAGGTGACAAAATCACCAGGTCCCGGCATTTGCCCCATCGACAATCTTTGAGCGTGAACCGAGTTTTTGTATGAACATGGATGACCCCATTTTGACCGTGGAAGAGAGAGAAGCCATCAACGCCGGCCGCTGGTTCGCGTCGCTGTCGCCCTCTTTGCGCCACGACATCTTGCGCTGCGCGTACGTCAAGCGACTCAGGGACGGTGACCTGATCACCGCCCGTGGTGACCCTGCCGAAGAGTGGATGGCTTGCGCCAAAGGGGCGGTGCGCGTGAGTTCGACCTCGTTGTCGGGCAAACAGATCACCTTCACTTACGTCGAGCCTGGGATCTGGTTTGGTGACGTCTCCATCATCGATGGCGACAGTCGCACGCACGACGCCTACGCCCACGGCGAAACCACCATCTTGTGCGTGGCGCGCGCCGATTTTCAGAAAATCCTGGCCCAACACGTCGAGTTTTATGACGCCATGCTGCGCTTGCAGGCGCGTCGCATCCGACAGCTGTTTGGTCTCGTCGAGGACCTCAACACCCTGCCCTTGCGCTCGCGTCTGGCCAAACAGTTGTTGCACCTGGCGCGCAGCTACGGCGTGCCTTGCCTGAACAACAGCCAGGAAACCCGGATCGGCTTGCACCTGGCGCAAGAGGAGTTGGCGCAACTGCTGGGGGCTTCGCGCCAGCGTGTGAATCAGGAGCTGAAAGCCATGGAGCGCGAAGAAGCGATCCGCATCGAAGCCGGGGGCATCGTGATCCGCGAACGCGACGCCCTCATGCGCATCAGCGAGACCGATCTGTGAGCAACCCCAACGAGACCTTTTCGGGCACACGGGCGGTGAGCGAGGCCCATGCCTTTGACACCGCCGCCCTGCACGATTGGCTCGTTCGACACGTCGAGGGTTATCAAGGCCCTTTGAGCGTCGAAATGTTCAAAGGCGGTCAATCGAACCCGACCTACAAGCTCAACACCCCCGCCCGCAGTTACGTGATGCGGGCCAAGCCCGGGCCTGCGGCCAAGTTGTTGCCCTCGGCGCACGCGATTGAGCGCGAGTTCAAGGTCATGAGTGCCCTGGCCCAGACCGACGTGCCCGTGGCGCGCATGCATGCCCTGTGCGAGGACGAGTCCGTGATCGGTCGCGCGTTCTACATCATGGCGTTTGTCGAAGGCCGTGTCTTCTGGGAGCAGTCCTTGCCTGGCATGACCCCCACCGAACGTCGATCCCTGTACACCGAGCTCAACCGGGTGTTGGCCTGCCTGCACCGTGCGCCCTACGCCCAGATTGGCCTGGCTGACTATGGTCGACCCGGCAATTACATCGAACGCCAAATCGGTCGCTGGAGCAAACAGTATCAGGCCTCGGTCACCCAACCCATCGAAGCCATGGACCGATTGATCGAATGGTTACCGGCCCACATGCCCGCCAGTGCGCGAACCGCCCTGACGTCGATCGTGCATGGCGACTACCGCATCGACAACGTCATCTACCACCCTGAGCAGGCGCGCATCCTGGCTGTGCTTGACTGGGAGCTGTCGACCTTGGGACACCCTTTGGCCGACTTCAGTTACCACTGCATGGCCTGGCACATTCCACCCGGCACCTTCCGAGGTTTGGGCGGCATTGACCTGGCGCCCTTGGGCATTCCCCTGGAAGACGATTACATCCGCCTGTATTGCGACCAGACGGGTTTTGCCAACCCTGTCGACTTGAAGACTGACTGGAATTTTTATTTGGCTTACAACATGTTTCGCATCGCTGCCATTTTGCAGGGCATTGCCAAGCGGGTCGAAGACGGCACCGCCAGCAGCGCCCAGGCCAAGGCATCCGGTGCCGGTGCGCGCCCCATGGCCGAACTGGCCTGGCAATTCGCCCAGCGCGCCTGACCCATTTCCACGGAGACCTTCATGCATTTTGAATACAGCGACAAAGTCAAAGCCCTGCAGGCCCGCCTGCTGGCGTTCATGGACCAGCATGTCTACCCCAACGAGCAGCGTTTTTTTGACGAGGTCGCCGCCAACCGCGCCAAGGGCAATGCATGGGTGCCCACGCGCATGGTCGAAGAACTCAAGCCTCTGGCGCGCAAAGCCGGCCTGTGGAACCTGTTCATTCCCAACAGCAAGCGTGCCCCCGAGGGATTGACCAACCTGGAATACGCGCCGATGTGCGAAATCATGGGCCGGGTGCCCTTTGCCGCCGAGGTGTTCAATTGTTCGGCCCCCGACACTGGCAACATGGAAACCCTGGAGCGCTACGCCTCGGAAGCGATCAAGGACGAATGGCTCGAACCCCTGCTCAGGGGCGACATCCGCTCGGCCTTTTTGATGACCGAGCCCGACGTGGCGTCCTCGGACGCGACCAACATCCAGTGCCGCATTGAGCGCGACGGCGACCACTACGTGATCAATGGCCGCAAATGGTGGAGTTCAGGGGCCGGCGACCCGCGATGCGCGGTCTACATCGTGATGGGCAAGACCGACCCCGAAGCCCCGCGCCATTCGCAACAAAGCATGATCGTCGTGCCCTCGAACGCACCGGGCATTGAAGTGTTGCGCCCTTTGTCGGTGTTTGGCTACGACGACGCCCCCCATGGCCACATGGAAGTGGTGCTCAAGAACGTGCGCGTGCCCGCCGGAAACATCTTGCTGGGTGAGGGCCGTGGCTTTGAGATCGCCCAGGGCCGTTTAGGCCCTGGGCGCATCCACCATTGCATGCGCAGCATCGGCATTGCCGAGCGCGCGCTGGAACTCATGTGCCGTCGCCTGAACAGCCGCGTGGCCTTTGGCAAACCGATCTCGGCCCAAAGCGTCTGGCACGAGCGCATTGCCGAAGCCCGCATCATGATCGAACAAGCCCGACTGTTGACCCTGAAGGCGGCCTATATGATGGACACCGTGGGCAACAAGGTCGCCCGCACCGAAATCGCCATGATCAAGGTCGTCGCACCCAGTGTGGCGTGCCAAATCATCGACTGGGCCATCCAGGCCCATGGCGCTGGCGGCGTCTGCGGTGATTTTCCTCTGGCCTATGCCTACGCCCACCAGCGCACCCTGCGCCTAGCCGATGGCCCGGACGAGGTGCACCGCAACGCGATCGCCAAACTCGAGCTGGCACGCCACATCGCCAGCGCCCCTCAAGACGTTGAAATGCCCGTCACGCGCGGGTCCTGAAAGGACACACCCATGATCGATGTTTATTCCTGGGCCACACCCAACGGACACAAGGTCCACATCATGCTCGAGGAGTGCGGTTACCGCCTGGGCCGCGACTGGCGGGCCATCCCAGTCAACATCGGCACCGGCGACCAGTTCAAGCCCGAGTTCCTGAAAATCAGCCCGAACAACAAAATCCCCGCCTTGGTCGATCCCCACGGTCCCGACGGCAAGCCCATCAGCGTGTTTGAGTCGGGTGCGATTTTGGTTTACTTGGCATCCAAGACGGGCAAATTCCTGCCGAAATCGGACCGGGCCAAATTTGAAGTGCTGCAGTGGCTCATGTTTCAAATGGGTGGGGTGGGGCCCATGCTCGGGCAAAACCACCATTTCCGACTGTATGCCCCTGAAAAGATCGAGTATGCGATCAACCGCTACACCAACGAAGCCAAACGACTCTACGGTGTGTTGGATCGACGTCTGGCCGAGTCCAAGTACCTGGGGGGATCTCAGTACAGCATCGCCGACATGGCGACTTTCCCGTGGCTGCGCAACTGGCAAAACCAAGGCGTCGCGTTGGATGAGTACCCGCACGTCAAAAAATGGTTTGAGGGCATCGCGGCGCGACCGGCGGTGCAGCGCGGCGTTCAGGTGCTGACCGATCTGCGCAAACCGATCACCGACGACAAGGCACGCGAGGTGCTGTTTGGCACCACGCAGTATCAAAAGCGCTGAGCAATGTCGTCACGGCAGGCCCGCTTGGCCTGCCCGGAGGGAATCGAACCCCCGACCCACAGCTTAGAAGGCTGTTGCTCTATCCAACTGAGCTACGGGCAGTTGTGAGGTGATTTGGTCGGGGCGACATGATTCGAACATGCGACCCTCTGCTCCCAAAGCAGATGCGCTACCAGACTGCGCTACGCCCCGACGGATGCCTATTGTAAGGCCCTGATTCACTGGCCTTTTTTCTTTTTGATTGGCCTTTATTTGCCGGGTTTACCCTGATGCAATATATTGCTAATTGACGATAATTAAGCAGTTTAATGCATAAATCAGGAGGCAAGGATGCAGAGCATCATCCACCGAGACAGCGACCCGCCCCGGGTTGAGTTTCCGGCCAGATACAACGCGGCCCACGATTTGCTCAGCCGCAACCAGCACTGGCCAAGCAAGCCCGCCTATGTGCAGGGCGATACCGGCCAGTCCCTGAGTTACGCTGAACTCGAGCGCCAAGCCCGGTGCTGGGCCGCCGCCCTGCAGGCGCAGGGGTTCGAGCCCGAGCAGCGCGTGCTGTTGGCCATGCACGACACGCTGGAGTGGCCAGTGGCTTTTCTGGGCTGCATCTTGGCCGGCGTGGTCCCGATCGCGGTCAACACGCTGCTCACCGGCAAGGATTTTGAATTCATGTTGCGCGACTCGCGCGCCAAGGGCCTGATCGCCTCGACCGCCCTGCTGCCCCAGTTTGCGCCCCTGCTGGATGGGCGCTTGCCGGCGTTGAAAAAGGTCTACGCAGGACAAGGTGGCGACGCCATGGGACACCCCCGACTCAGCGAGTTGATCGCCGCCCAGCCTCCACTGGCCCAGCCGGTCGAGACCCGAGCCGATGACGCCTGCTTTTGGTTGTACTCGAGCGGCTCAACCGGCAGCCCCAAGGGCACGGTGCACCTGCACAGCCACCTCATGCCCACGGCCGTCCTTTACGCCCAGCAGATTCTGGGCATCCGCCACGACGATGTGGTGTTTTCTGCCGCCAAACTGTTTTTCGCTTATGGCCTGGGCAATGCCCTGACCTTTCCACTGAGTGTCGGGGCCACCACTGTGCTCTGGCCGGGCCGCCCCGTCCCAGAGGAGGTGTTCGGCGTGCTCAAACGCCACCGCCCCAGCATTTTCTATGGCGTGCCGACCTTGTATGCCTCGCTGTTGGCCCATCCCCAACGCCCGAACGCCAATGAACTCGCGTTGCGCGTGTGCACCAGTGCCGGCGAGGCCCTGCCCGCCGAGATCGGCCACCATTGGCAAAAAGCCTTTGGGTGTGAAATCCTCGATGGCATCGGTTCGACCGAAATGCTGCACATCTTTTTGTCCAACCGTCCCGGCCAGGTGCGCTATGGCACCACCGGCCAGGCGGTGCCGGGTTATGAATTGCGCCTGATCGACGACGAGGGCCGCGAATGTGCCGTGGGCGAGTTGGGCGAGTTGCAGATCAAAGGCCCCAGTGCCGCCCTGCTCTATTGGGGCAACCGGGCCAAAACCAAAGCCACCTTTTGCGGCGAGTGGACCCGCAGTGGCGACAAATACAGTTGCGACGCCGATGGCTACTACACCTATGGCGGACGCTCTGACGACATGCTCAAGGTCGGTGGCATTTATGTCTCGCCATTCGAGGTCGAAGCCTCGCTCATGACACACCCCGCTGTGTTGGAGGCCGCTGTGATCGGCGTGGCCGACGAGGAAGGCCTGATCAAGCCCAAAGCCTACGTGGTGCTCAAAGCCGGGCAGCAGGCCAGCCTGGACGACCTGAAGGGACATGTCAAATCACAACTGGCCCCCTACAAATACCCACGCTGGATCGAAATCATCGACGAGTTGCCCAAGACCGCCACCGGGAAAATCCAGAGGTTCAAACTGCGTGCCGCTCGTTCATAATCGTTGGATCAATCAATTTTTGGAGTTCGCATGACCACTCGTCGCCTTGTCCTCAGCCGCAGTGCTGCCGTTATCGGTGCCGCTTCCACCGCTTTGTTGCTGCCCGAAATCGTTCGCGCCCAAAGCAACAAGGTTCGCATCGGCTTGATGCTCCCCTATACCGGCACCTTTGCGCCGCTGGGTGTGGCGATTGAAAACGCCTTTCGCATGGCCCTGGACGAACAGGGCGGCAAACTCGCGGGCCGCGAGATCGAGTGGTTCAAAGTCGATGACGAGTCCGAGCCCTCGAAAGGCGTTGAGAACTCCACCCGCCTGGTGCAGCGCGACAAGGTCGACGTGTTGCTGGGCACCGTGCACTCGGGGGTGCAGATGGGCATCCACCGCGTGGCCCGCGAAAGCGGCGTGCTCAACCTGATCCCGAATGCGGGCGTTCATGCCGCCACCCGCGCCCTGTGTGCCCCCAACGTGTTTCGCACCTCGTTCAGCAATTCGCAACCCACCCGCGCCCTGGGCAAACCCATGGTCGACAAGGGCCTGAAGAAAGCCGTTTGGATCACCTGGAAGTACGCGGCAGGCGACGAGGCCTTTGAAGGGTTCAAAGAAGGCTATGTGGCCGCCGGTGGCACCATCGTCAAAGAGCTGGGCCTGCCCTTCCCCAATGTCGAATTCCAGGCCTTGCTCACCGAAATCGCCGCCCTCAAACCCGACGCCGTGGCGTGCTTCTTCGCTGGCGGCGGTGCCGCCAAGTTCATCCGGGATTACGCGGCCGCTGGCCTCAAGGGCAAGATCCCCTTGTACGGATCGGGCTTCTTGACCGAGGGTGTGCTTGATGCCGCTGGCCCCGCAGCCGACGGCATTTACAGCAC